>Ga0193743_1000148_pt1 | contig 53934 bp, 31 predicted proteins | sample L2c2metaG_FD_143038 | JGI IMG/M metagenome (GOLD analysis project Ga0193743, IMG submission 143038) | Soil microbial communities from a riparian zone of the East river system, Colorado, United States - L2c2 | ecosystem: Environmental > Terrestrial > Soil > Riparian zone | place: USA: East River... | reverse complement strand
AAAATCGCGTAAAAACGCATCCTGAGGTCGAGAACGCGACTCCTTAGAGTGTAGTTGCGTCTGCACCATGTGGTGTTGTTGCTGTAGGGTGCTGGACAGCCGGCGTTCGGTCTTGTGCCGGGTGATTTTTTCTTTCACGCAACAGGAACCTGTGCACGCGAGGTAAGTCGAAATGAAACGGACCCTTTCTTTCTCTGCCGCCCTGATGTTCTCTCTCGGACTGGGTGGCCTGGCACTGCCTGGCTTCTCTCCCCTGCTGGCCCAGGACGCTGTCAGCAGGCCATCGACGATTGTGACGGTGGAACCGAAGGGGAGCGGCGAAGTGGCCGTTCCCGTTCCTGCGACTGCCGTGAAGGTGAAGGTGAACAACAAGAATGCGGAGGTAGCCGACTGGACTGCCTATGGGGCGAACGCCACCCAGCCGAATCTGCAACTGGTGTTGCTGATCGACGATGGCGCGCGCTCCAGCCTGGGGCTGCACCTGAAGGAACTGCAGACTTTTATCACACAACAGCCGCCCACGACCGAGGTCGCAGTGGCTTACATGCGGAACGGCACGGCGCAATTGACAGGCCCCTTCGCCACGGACCATGCGCAGACGGCTGAGACGCTTCGACTGCCAATCTCCGCGCCGGGAGTGAACGGTAGTCCCTACTTTTCGCTCAGCGATCTGATGAAGAAGTGGCCCGCACATGGTCCTGACGAGAGGCGCGAGGTGGTGATGATCACCGATGGAATCGACCGGTATAACGGACTACGCTACGATCCGTCGAACCCGTACATCAATGCGACGATCCGGGACGCAATCCGGAACCGCGTGGTGGTGTACGCGATCTACTTTCACAATGCCGGGTTTGCCGACCGCACCGAGGCGGGCATCAACAGCGGACAGAACTACCTGACGCAGTTGTGCTCGACGGTGGGAGGAGATTTCTTCTTCCAGGGCTTCGGCAATCCGGTGGATTTCACGCCTTATCTCAACCAGATCAACCGCAAGCTGGGCAATCAATACGAACTGCGGGTACAACCGCCGGCAGGCGCAAAGAACATCGTGAACCTGAAGGTGCAGGTCTCTGCGCCGAACACGAAGACGCAGGCAGCGCAGCAGATCTTTGTGGAGACGGGCAGCAGTCAATAACCGGTAGGCAGTCGGCGAGCGCTGGCCCAGTTCAAAGATGTGTAATCCCGGTAGTTGCACTATTTATGGTGCAAGTTTGCAGCCGTGAAATCGAAATCGACCCTCTTTACAATAGGAAGGGTGCATCCGTACTGCTTACCCTCTGACCTGACGGGAGAAGAATGTCTTTGAAGTACAGCGTGGGAGCCTGGCTGATGCCGGGAGTGCTCCTGGCGGCAGCGTCCGTCGGCCTGCATGCGCAGGGGAACACGGCGCCCTTTGATCTGAACGGGCCGCGCATCGACATGCGTGTGACCCGTGGCGGAAAGACATTGCCTATCGCCAATGTGCCAAACCTGCAGCCAGGCGACAAGGTATGGGTGCATCCCGATCTGCCGGCGTCGCAGTCGGCGCACTACCTGCTGGTGGTGGCATTCCTGCGCGGCGCGACGAATCCGCCGCCCGAAAACTGGTTCCTGAAAGAAGAGACCTGGCAGAAGAAGGTAGCAAACGAAGGCATCCACTTTACGGTGCCGGCAGACGCGCAGCAGACAATGCTGTTCCTGGCGCCAGAGACCGGCGGTGACTTCAAGACGCTGCGCAATGCCGTGCGCGGCCGGCCCGGCTCGTTCGTAAGGGCATCGCAAGATCTGAACCAGGCCAGTCTGGACCGGGGGCGGGTGCAGACCTATCTCAACAGCGTGCGTGAGACTTCAGAGACAGATCCACACGCGCTGGAGGCTACATCGAAGCTGCTGGCGCGCAGCCTCACCCTGAAGGTAAAGCAGGATTGTTTCGACATGCCCTCCACTGAGCAGGAACAATGCCTGACGCAGAACAGCGATTCGCTGGTGATGAGCGATGGACACGAGTCGATGGTTTCGGCTCTGACCAACGGGCCCGGAAGCGATCTGGCGACACAGCTCTCCTACTCACCGACGGCGGGCGCCGGTTACTACAGCGCGTATGTCGGCGCAGTGATTGACGTGGCGAAGCTGCTGGAAGGACTGCACACGGCGGAGTATCAGTACATTCCGGCGCTGACCTTTCCCAAGGGCGACGCACTGGAGCTGAAGCTGAACAATCCGCCGTCGTTCCACAATCCGAAGTCGGTGATCGTGGTGGCGCTTCCCGCGGTGGAGACAGCACAACTGCCGCCACTGCACGCGATCGATCCCAAGGAAGTGAGCTGCCTGCAGGGTCCAAGTGTGGTGCTGCCGGTGGAAGGCGCGCCGCTGGTGTACTCGACCAGCCTGGCCCACAGCCTGGCACTGCATGTGGAAGGCAAGTCCGGAAAATCGATCGATCTGCCGGTGCGCGCGGTTGCGGCGAAGGGCGGCCTGGTGGTGGACGCCTCGGCAGTCTCCGACGCGAAGCTTGATCCGCACGTGGTGGGGAAGATCGTGGGCATGTGGGGTTTTGACCGGCTGGATGGACCGTCGTTCAACTTGAACGTGCCGCACCCAACGACGTGGAGGCTGGACAAGGCGGACGCGAACTCTCTGGTGGTGGGCCGCGAAGACGAGGTGCGGCTGCACGGCAACGGTGCTGCATGCGTGGCCGAGATTCAACTGCGCGATTCGACCGGCATGGAGACCAAGGCCGAGTTCAAGATGGTGAAGCCGGACGAACTGGAAGTGAAGGTGCCGATGACCAACGCGGCGACCGGCGACGCGGGTCTGCTGGTGCGCCAGCGCGGCCTGGAGTCGCCCGACCAGGTGGCAATTCAGGCCTACGCGCAGGCGGGGCACCTGGATGCGCTGGAGTTTCATGCGGGAGACAGCACGGCATCGCTGGTGGGAACGCGGCTGGACGAAGTAGCTTCCGTGGAAGTGAAAGATGTGCAGTTCAAGCCGGGAAACCTCACCCACTCCGGCAACAAGGACACCCTGACGCTAACGGCTGTAGATCCAAAGGCGGCTGCGGCTCTGCCGGTAAACCTGCGCACGACGGCGCATGTGCTGCTGAAAGATGGCCGCGCGATGGAGCTGCAGAACATGGTGAGCGGACACCGGCCGCAGGTGATGCTGGCAAGCAAGAGCGTGGAGGCCGCGCCGGACGCGAGCAACCTGGTGCACCTGGTCGATCCGAATGAACTGCCGGTGGGCAGCAAGGTGACATTTGTGCTGAAGACGGTAGCGAATCCCGGCTTCTCGCGCAGCGACAAGGTAGAGGTGCAGTCCGAAGACCAGACGCTGCATACAACGCTGGAAGTAAGCGACGGCAGCCTGGTGCTGCAGGACTCGAGCACGATGCTGGGCAGCTTTGATCCATTGAAAAGCTTTGGCCCCTCGGCCTTCGGCAAGTTGCAACTGCGCGCCATCGATGCCAACGGCGCACCCGGCGACTGGATACCGCTGGGGACGCTGGTGCGTGTGCCGATGGTCGCCTCGGTAAAGTGTGCGCGAGCAACCCGCGCGGCTGCGACCGCCGCAGCTGTGGCCGCGACACGCGCTGCCGATGCAAGCGACGCACCCGCCGCAACTGCGGGCAGCGCGCCACCGCCGCCAGTCAACGACACGACCACTCCTCCCGCGAACGATCCGAATGCACAATGCACGCTGAACGGCGCGTCGCTCTTCCTGATCGATTCCATTTCATCCGATCCCCAGTTCACCCACAGCGTGTCGGTGCCGGATGGATATACCAGTCCCACGCTGGCGGTGCCGCGTCCCAGCAGCGGTGAACTATATCTGCATTTGCGCGATGATCCGGCGATTGCGAACACGATCACGGTGCCGCCGAACGCTTCCACACTGAGCAGGGTCAGCGGCGGCGGCATCTCTGCTGCCGCAGTCACGGCTCATCCACACGCCGACGACGCCAACCGCTAAAGCAGTTTCGTGGCGACCGCGCTGCAACCGGTTTCCTCACACGGAATTTTGTGGCATCTTGGGAGACCGATGAATCTCCCACGGTTTGCACGCACTATATTCTGCCCTGCTCTATTGCTGATATCGCTCACCGCTTCCGCTGAGTTGCGATTGCCGAAGCTGTGGAGCGATCACGGTGTGATCCAGCGCGATCGCCCGATCCACGTATGGGGATGGGCGGATGTGGGCCAGCGCGTGACCGCCACACTGCGGCAGGAAAACGGCGGCGCGGAAGAGACGGCGAGCGCGGCGACAGATTCGCTGGGTCACTGGAGTCTGTATCTGGCACCGCGACCCGCAAGCGGAAGCACTTACACGCTGACTGTAAGTGATGGGCAGACGAGTGGCACGGCCCTGGTTCGCGATCTGCTGATGGGCGATGTGTGGCTGGCGAGCGGACAGTCGAATATGGAGATGCCGCTGCTCGGCTTTCCCGGCTCGGCGGTGTTGAAGAATGGGCCGGAGGAGATTAAGGCGGCGAATCATCTGAGATCCGGCTGCTGCACGAGCCGAAGCGATTCTCCTATTTTCCGTTACAGGATCAGGATGCGATGTGGCAGATCTGCACGCCCGAGACAGCGGCGAGTTTCAGCTCTGTCGCCTATTTCTTCGCGCGTGAGATTCAGCATGATCAGAAGGTGCCGGTCGGCGTAGTGGAGGCGGACTGGGGCGGCACGCCAGCCGAGGCGTGGACCAGCCTGGACACGCTGGGAAGCGATGCGGCGCTCATGCCGATCTTCGCTGCGCGCGCGGCGGAGATGGACAAGCAGGCGGATGTGGAGGCGATCAAAGCGGGATATGCGCGCGAGGATGCAGCGGCGAAGGCCGCGGGACGTACGCCGGAGGAGCATCCGTGGCAAGCTCCCGTCGAGCCATGGGCGGCGGCCTCGCTCTACAACGGGATGATTGCGCCCGTAACGCCACTGGCGATTCGCGGTGTGATCTGGTACCAGGGCGAGGCGAACAGCGACCTCGAGCGCGCACCCTTGTATCACCGGCTACTCTCGTCGCTGATCGGCGACTGGCGGCGGCAATTCGCGCAGGGCGACTTCCCTTTTCTATTCGTGCAGATTTCGAGCTACGCATCGAACCCCGAAGAGGAATATTGGGGAATGATTCGCGATGCGCAGCGGCGGACGCTCGCCGTGGCAAACACCGCGATGGCGGTGACGCTGGATGTGGGCGACCGGGACAACGTGCATCCGGCGGACAAGCAAACGGTGGGACATCGACTGGCGCTGGCCGCGCGTGCGCTTCCTTATGGTGAAGACGTTCACCACAGCGGACCGCTCTTCCGGCAGGCGACTACCGAAGGCGATGGCATGCGCGTGTACTTTACTGGGGCGGACGGCAAGCTTGCTGCGAAGGGCGGAACGCTGCAGGGCTTTGAACTGGCGGGCGCGGACCGCCGCTTTGCGCCGGCGACGGCTAAGGTGGATGCCGATGACGCGACCGTGACTGTGACGAGCCCGCAGGTGACGGCGCCACGATATGTGCGCTACGCGTGGCCGAATGCGCCGGACGCGACGTTGGTGGACAGCGCAGGATTGCCGGCGTCGACGTTTACCTCCGAGGCCGTGCCGGCGGCACACTGAGCGAAATAGTTTAAGCTGGCGGGGCTCGAAAGGTATCGTTATCAACTTTCGCAAGCGACGTTCCACTTCTGGAGAATCGCGCATGAACCGCTCGGCCTGTCACGCTTCCCTCCTGGTTGCGCTCTCACTCTCTCCTTTGGTTACGGTGCCCGCGCTCGCCCAGCATGGAGCTGCTCTCTACCAGGTGCTGCCGCCGGAGTATGGCCCATTCAGCGGGCACTTTCTGGCCGGTGGCGAAGGATTGCAGAAGCCGGTCCCCGCGACCGATCCGCTCCTGAAGGCAACCACTCCGTGGACGATGACGGCGTGGGTGGAAATGCCGGCGGCGCCTGCAAGACCGATGTTGATTGGCGGAATGGGCGATGCCATGGACGAGCAGTCGCGGCTCTTCGCGGTGATGAACGGGCGACTCGCGCTCTGGTTCGGCAAGGACAACGTGCTGACGGCGAGCACGCCCCTGACACCGCAGCAGTGGCATTTCCTGGCGGCAAGCTTCGACGGACAGATCGTGCGGCTTTACTGTGACGGCGCGGAAGTCGCGAAGGGCACCTTGATCTATGGACGCGTCGCGCCGATGGTGTCGATGGCGCCGGCGAAAGGCTCGCTGCTTGACGCCGCGCCGTTTGGCGGGCGGATCGCATTGCTGACCGTCTCGCGTGCGGTGATGAGCAGTGCGCAGATCGTCGCGATGGTGAAGCAGCAGCCGGCATTTTCGCTGATCGCATTCGAAGAGGGGTCGAAGCCCTGGCCGGTGCAGACGCGCGGGCAGGCGGGCTATCGCTCGCCGCAGGATCCGGCAACGTTGCCGCGGAGCGCTGCGCCCTTCTCCGCACCAAAGACGACGCCGGAACCGCCGGCGAAGACCACGCTGCACAAGGACGACGACGGGGCATGGACGCTGAGTGGCGGATGGAAGCTGACGCCAGCGCCGAAGGTGACTGCAACTGCGGAAGAGATTTCGAAGCCGGGATTCCGTCCTGAGGGATGGTGGGCAGCGACGGTTCCGGGCACGGTGCTGACCACCATGGTGGATCGCGGCGTCTATCCCGACCCTGACTACGGGCTGAACAACATGGTGATTCCGGAGTCGCTGAACAAGCAGGACTACTGGTACCGCTCGGAGTTCACCGCGCCGAAGCAAAGCAAAAGTGAGCGGCGCACGCTGGTGCTGGAGGGCATCAACTACCACGCTGAGGTATGGCTGAACGGCAAACAAATCGGGCAGGTGACGGGCGCATTCGAGCGTGGGATCTTCGATGTGACCGACGCGCTGCGCGCCGGTGGAACGAATGCGGTGGCGATCCGCATCTCGCCGCCGCCACATCCCGGCATTCCGCAGGAGCAATCGATTCTGGGTGGACCGGGCGAGAACGGCGGCATGATGTGCCTGGATGGGCCGACGTTCGTGGCGACGGAGGGCTGGGATTGGATTCCGGCGGAGCGCGATCGCGACAGTGGATTGTGGCAGGATGTGCGGCTGGTACCGAGCGGCCAGGTGAAGGTGGGCGATGTCCATGTCATCACGGCCCTGCCGCTGTTACAGAATGGCCAGACGGACACGAGTCAGGCGAATGTGTCGATCACCGTCCCGCTGAAGAACGCGAGCGACGAAGCGAGGCGCGGCAAGCTGACAGCTTCGTTTGAAGGTGTCGAGATCACGAAGGAGATCAGTGTCGCGCCGGGCGAGCAGAATGAGGAGCTGAAAGCGGCGGAGTTTCCCCAACTGCACCTGACGCATCCACGGCTGTGGTGGCCAAATGGCTACGGCAAACCGGAGCTATATCACCTGAAGGTCGCGTTCGCCGAAGATGGCGGCGAGGCAAGTACTCTGACCTCCCGGTTTGGCGTACGCGAGATCACCTATGAATTGAGCCTCTTCGACAACAACGGTCAGTTACGGCGGGTGGAGTACTCACCGACCGAAGGCCGCGACCGTGCCATGCCGGCGGTGGATGTCTCGCATGATGGCATGCGTGAGATTTCAGAACACACAGGAGTGGCGCGCGCGGTTGCGTCAATTGCGTCTGGCGCGGACGATGCGCCATCCCTGCGTCCGGATACGGATCTTGGGCCGGCACCGTATCTGGTGATCAAGGTCAATGGTGTGCGGATTGCGGCGCGCGGCGGCAACTGGGGTATGGACGATGCGCGCAAGCGCGTCTCGCGCGAGCATCTGGAGCCATACTTCCGGCTGCATCGCGATGCAGGGCTGAACATCATCCGCAACTGGGTGGGGCAGAGCACGGAGGAGACCTTCTACGATCTGGCCGATGAGTACGGCCAGATGGTGTGGAATGACTTCTGGGACTCGACGCAGAATTACAACGTGGAAGTGCAGGACCCGCAACTTTTCCTGGAGAATGCGAAGGACACGATCGCGCGATATCGCAATCACCCATCCATCGTGATGTGGTGTGGCCGCAATGAGGGCGTACCGCAGCCGATCATCAATGAAGGATTGATCAGCCTCGTCCACTCGCTCGATGGAACGCGCTACTATTCGCCGAGCTCGAACGAGGTGAACCTGCAGGGCAGCGGGCCGTATTCCTATCAGGATCCAGCGGACTATTTCTCGAAGTTGAATCATGGCTTCTCCGTGGAGACAGGCACGCCATCGCTACCGACGCGCGAGTGGTTCAGCCGCTGGCTGCCAGAGGCAGACCGCTGGCCAGTATCCGACGATTGGGCGTACCACGACTGGCACCAGGCCGGGAACGGCGACGTGAATCCGTTCGATCAGCATATGGAGGCAATGTTCGGCGCGGCAACGAATTTGGACGACTACGTGCGCAAGGCGCAGATGATGAACTATGTAGATCATCGCGCGATCTTCGAAGGGATGGATGCACATCTGTGGTCGCCGAACAGCGGACGGCTGCTGTGGATGACGCAGCCGGCTTGGCCAAGCACGATGTGGGAGATCTTCACGTCGGATTACGATACGCAGGCGTCTTATTACGGGGTGAAGAAAGCATGTGAGCCGGTACATGGGCAATTGGATCTCTCCAATGACACCGTATCGATTACGAATACGACCACAGAGACGAGAACAGGTCTGAAGCTGAGTGCGCGCGTCTATGGTCTGGATAACAAGCTGTTGCTTAGCAGGGACGCGGTGGTGAACGCGGCAGCCGATGCAACGACCCCCGGCTTTCCGCTGGCGCTCACAGCGCTGATGGGCGATGGTGTCGTCCTGGTACGGCTGGAGCTGCGCGCCGCCAACGGGCAGCTTGTCTCCGACAACTTTTACTGGCGTGCCGCAAGTGAGGCGGGCTATCGTGCGCTGGACAAGCTGCCGCCGGCGACGGTGACGGCGACTGTGAACGAGTCGAGCAAAGATGAGATTGGTGTAGACCTGCGCAACCTGGGCCAGGTGGCCGCGCTTCAGAACAAGCTGACGCTAGTGCATGCAGACGGGTCCCAGGTACTACCCGCTTATTACAGCGACAACTATCTCTCGTTGCTGCCCGGTGAGGAACGGATGGTCACAATATCTATCCCGGAGGGCGCACACCAGGGCGGGCTGCGGCTGGAGCTGCGGGGATGGAATGCAACCCCGCTCGCAGTCCCGGTACGCTAGTGAATTACGAACTGCAAGCGGCTTTCCGAGCGCGTTGATCGCCCGATGGGGTGATCCTACGGTCAACCGCACTACCGGCAACCTATTACTTCATTGAGATTTAATGTTGCCACGGATACCTTGAAGACTTGATGAGATGGACCTTCGAGGCTCACCACATGCGGTCCGGATGCTGGGTGGGATGCATCCTTCTTTGCCTGCTCTCGCTGCGCTGTTTTGCGCAGACCGCGCCGCAGCAAGCCGTCACCGGCGCACAACCCGGCGGGCCGTTGATCATCACGCTTGATGAGGCGATCCGCCGCGCGCAGACCAATGAACCCAATTTCGCCGCGGCGCGCGCAGAGGCGAAGGCGACCGCACTCGATCGCTCGATCTCACGTGCGGCGTTGCTGCCCAATGCGGTATATCATAACCAGTTTCTCTATACGCAGGGCACCGCCGGAACGATACCTGTGGATGGTAACCAGACGACGTCGCCGATCTTTATCGCAAACAATGCGGTGCACGAGTACACGAGTCAGGCGGCAGTGACAGAGACGATCGGGTTGAGGGGTGTCGCCGACGTGCGGCTGGCAGATGCGACATCTGCGCGCGCTGCCGCAGAGTATGAAGTGGCGCGGCGCGGGCTGGTGGCTACGGTGGTGGGCCTCTACTACATGCTCTCCGCGAGTGAGCACAAGGTGACAGTGGCTGAGCGCGCCGCAAATGAAGCTGCGAGCTTCACCGACCTGACGAGCAAGCGCGAGGCAGCGCGCGAGGTGGCCCACGCCGACGTGGTGAAGGCGGGCGCAACTGCTCCAGCAGCAGCGCGAGCGCGATCTGGCAGATGCAAGGCTGGCGGCGGACAGAGCACGGCTCGAGCTGGGCGTGTTGCTGTTTCCCGATCCGCGGACGAGCTATTCGACAGAGAGTACGCAATTGCCGGTAATGCCTTCGCGTGCCGATGTGGAAGCCCGGGCGTCGTCACACAATCCGGAGTTGAAGAGCGCGCTTGCAGCGGTGCGGATGAGCGATGCGGAAGTGCTGGGTGCGCGTGCCGCGTATCTGCCGGACCTCGCGTTGAATTTCAACTACGGCATCGACGCAACGCAGTTCGCCACCAAGGGGCCGAATGGCGTAAACAACCTTGGCTACTCCGCGAGCGCGACAGTGGACATACCGGTATGGGACTGGCTGGCGACGCCGCATCGTGTGAAGCAGACAGAGATTCGCCGCGATGCTGCGCGTGTTGCTTTGACGGCGACGCAGCGGCGCCTGATTGCGGCGCTAGAGGAAGCGTATGCGGAAGCCGCAGAGGCACAACGGCAGGCGGCATCGCTGGAGTTGAGCGCTACAACAGCGGCAGAGAGCCTGCGGCTGACGAAACTGCGCTACACCGCAGGCGAGGCTACGGCCCTTGAAGTGGTCGATGCGCAGACCTCACTGACCGCGGCAGAGAATGCGCGCGAGGATGGCGTGGTGCGATATGAGACGGGCCTTGCGAATCTGCAGACGCTGACGGGGACGTTGTGAAAATGAGAACGTATTGGACGAAACCGGGCATTTCGCTTCTCGCAGCCGCGACGCTTGCCGTGAGCCTGTTCTTCAGCGGTTGCAGCAAGAGCGGTGGCGCGCCCGCACCGCTGGTGTCCGTACAGGCGGAGCATCCAGAACCAGGCGCGATTGCCGAGCATATTCCTGCTGATGCGGTGCTGGCGCCGCTGGCGCAAGCCGCCATCTCGCCCAAGATCAGTGCGCCGATCCGGCGCTTCTACGTCCAGCGCGGCTCACATGTAAAGGCGGGCCAGCTGCTGGCCGCGCTGGAAAATCGCGATCTGGCGGCAGCGGCATTGGACAATCGCGGATCCTACACTGCGGCACAGGCTGCCTTTGCCACGGCGACACAGGCGCAAGTGCCGGAGGAGTACCAGAAGGCACAGCTCGATGTAGCACAAGCAAAGGCGAATCTGGATCTGAACCAGAGCATCGTGAATGCGCGCAAGCAGCTCTTTGCTGAAGGCGCGATACCTGGCCGCGATCTGGACACGGCGCAAGCAGCACTGGTGCAGGCACAGGCAGCGTATGACACCGCGACGAAGCATCTGGAGTCGCAAACGAGCGTGGCGCATAAGGCGTCGCTCGAGGCAGCGAAGGGACAGCTGACCTCCGCGGAAGGCAAGTACCAGGGCGCCGAGGCTCAAGTCTCCTACTCGGAGATCCGCAGTCCGATCTCTGGCGTGGTGACCGAGCGTCCATTGTTCGCGGGGGAGACGGTAGCCGCGGGATCGACACTGCTGACCGTGATGGATACATCGGTCCTGCTGGCAAAGATCCATCTGGCCCAGCAGCTCGCGCAGCAGATGAAGGGCGGCGATGAGGCGACACTCACGGTGCCGGGGCTTGCCGATCCTGTGCCCGCGAAGGTTTCCCTGATCAGTCCAGCACTCGACCCCGGCAGCACGACGGTGGAGATCTGGCTGCGCGTCGACAACAAAAAGAGCACGTTGAAAGTTGGAACGCCTGTACACGCCTCCATCACAGGCAGGCAGGTGCCACAGGCGCTCACGGTTCCTTCGTCCGCGCTATTGACGGCGCAGGATGGCAGCACGTCCGTGATGGTGGTGGGCACGGATGGCACTGCGCATAACAAGCCGGTGACTGCGGGGATCACGGACAACGGGCGGGTGCAGATCACGCGCGGGCTGACGACCGCCGACATGGTGATCACCTCCGGCAACTATGCGCTCGAAGATGGGACCAAGGTACAGGTTGGCGCCGCTCAGGATGACGACGCGAAGAAGCCGAACGCCGCGAAGGAAGACAAGTGACGACGTCAGCATTGCCGCCAAGGGAAGTGGCGACCCATGGGCGGCCGGAGGAGTCACGCTTCTGGCTGCTGAGATTTCGCAGCACCATCTTCTTCTTCCTGATCGTGCTGACCGTAGCGGGTGCTTATCTCGCGACCCAAGTACCCATCTCGGTGTTTCCTACAACGAATTTCCCACGCGTCGTAATCGGCGTGGACAACGGCGTAATGCCCGTAGAGCAGATGCAGGTCACGATCACCAAGCCGATCGAGGACGCAGTGAACATCGTGCCTGGCCTGGTGACCGTGCGTTCGACCACGAGCCGTGGATCTGCCGAGGTCAGCCTCTTCTTCACCTGGGGCGTGGACATGTACCAGACGCTGCAACTGGTGGACGCGGCGCTGAGCAAGGTGCAGCAGTCGTTGCCGCCGACGGTGAAGATCACTACCAACCGGCTGACCTTCGCCACGTTTCCAATCCTTGGCTACAGCCTGACGTCCGACACGATCTCACAAACCTCGCTATGGGAGCCAATCCTTGGCTACAGCCTGACGTCCGACACGATCTCACAAACCTCGCTATGGGAGTTGGCGACCTACGAGCTGAAGCCTCCGCTGAACCGCACTACAGGCGTGAGCATGGTGACGGTGCAGGGCGGCAAGATTCCGGAGTACCACATCGTTCCGGACATGGCGCGCCTGCAGGCCTCAGGCGTCACCATCAGCGACCTCTCGACCGCGGTAAACGCGTCGAACATTGTCGATTCGCCGGGACTGTATGAGGCGAATCATCAACTCATCCTGGGGCTGGTGGGCGCGCAGGTGCACGACGCCCAGGAGCTGAGCCAGCTGGTGGTGAAGACGACGCCGAGCGGCGCGCCAGTCCGCGTGGCGGATGTGGCAAAGGTGGAGAAGGCGGTGATGCCGGTCTACACTGTGGTGACCGCGAATGGAAAGCAGGCGGTGCTGCTGAACATCACGCGGCAGCCAGACAGCAACACCGTCGCTGTAGCCGATGCGGTGAGCAACGAAATCGCGCAGCTGCGGCAGAAGCTGCCGCCGGGCGTGAAGCTCGAGCCATACTACGACCAGTCCGAGCTGGTGCGGGAGAGTATCGGGAGTGTACGCGACGCAATTCTGATCGGTCTGGTACTGGCCTGCGTGATCTTGTTCCTCTTCCTGCGCGACTGGAGATCCTCGCTCATCGCCGGCCTGGTGATTCCTGTCACCGTTGCGGTGACGTTTGTATTTTTGAAAATGATCGGCGAGAGCTTCAACCTGATGACACTGGGCGGCCTGGCGGCGGCGATCGGGCTGGTGATCGACGATGCCATCGTGGTGGTGGAAAACATCGTGTTGCATCGCGACTCCGGCGAAACACGTGCCCAGGCCGTACGCAAGGCACTTGCGGAGGTCACGCGTCCCCTGTTCTTTTCGACCATCACACCGGTGGTGGTCTTTCTGCCGCTGATCGCCGTCACTGGCGTGACCGGCAGCTTCTTCCGGGCACTGGCCGTGACCATGACGGCGGCGCTGCTGACCTCCCTGCTGTTGGCGCTGACCTGGACGCCGGCTCTGAGCCTGACATTGTTGCGTGATCGTCCTGCGGATGAAACAAAGCGGCATGCGGAGCCAGGCCGCGTGCTCAGCCGCATATTGCACTGGCATGAACGTGCGCTCGGCTGGTCCTTGGTGCGTCCGTTGATGCTCGCGCTGCTTTGTGTCTTGCTGGTCATGGGCACGTGGTTCGGCTACAAGCAGCTTGGCTCCGACCTGCTCCCTGCGATGGATGAAGGCGGCTTTGTGTTGGACTACATTATGCCCGCGGGCAGCTCGCTGACCGAGACAGATCGGGTACTGGCGCATGTGGAGCAGATTTTGCGCAGCACCCCGGAGGTCGAGAGCACCTCACGGCGCACCGGATTGCAGATGGGACTGGCCGCCGTGACCGAAGCCAATACCGGCGACATCACGGTGAAGCTCAAGAGCAAGCGGGACCGCGGCATCGATGAGGTGATGGAGGACGTACGCGAGCAAATCAAGGAAACTGAACCGGAGCTGGACGTGGAGTTCATCCAGACGCTGCAGGACATGATCGGCGATCTCTCGAATGCGCCGGAGCCGATTCAGATCAAACTCTTCTCCACTGAAGCGGCGCTGCTGCAGAAGCTGGGGCCGCAGGTGGGCGATGCCATCGGCAAAATCCCCGGCGTGGTCGACGTGCAGAACGGCATCGAGAACACCATCAGTGGTCCGGCAACAAACTTCCAGGTGAAGGTGAACCCCGTCGTTGCGGGCCGGCTGGGCTTTACGCCAACCGAAGTGGCAGAAGATGCGACCTCCATCCTCGACGGCGTAGAAACGACCGTCCCACTGATTGCGAATGCACGACCGTACACCATTCGGGTGCGGATGCCGGACGATACACGCACATCGCTCGATGCCATCCAAAACACGGTCTTCAACAGTGGGACGGGCAAGCTGGCATCGCTCGGCTCGTTGGCGGCGGTTCAGCAGCTGCCGCCGCAAAACGAGATCCGGCGCGAGAATCTACAGCAGCTTGTTGTCGTCACAGGACGGCTGGAAGGATCGAACCTAGGCACAGCCATCAAGAAGGTACAGCAGGTTGTCCAGCAGATGCAGCTACCTTCGTCGGTACGTGTTGAATATGGCGGCCAGTACCAGGAACAGCAGCAATCGTTCCGTGAGCTGCTGCGGGTGCTGCTGCTGGCGCTGGCGCTGGTCTTCGGTGTGTTGCTGGCGGAGTTCCGCAACTTCGCCGCACCGGTGGCCATCCTCACTTCATCCGTGCTCTCCATCGCCGGCGTGGTCTTGGCTTTGCTGATCACGGGCACGGACTTTAACGTGGCGTCGTTCATGGGGCTCATCATGATCATCGGCATCGTGGCGAAGAACGGCATCCTGCTGCTGGATGCGGACGAGAACTATCGCGCAGAGGGCGCGGCACCTCGCGAGGCCATGCTGCATGCGGCACAGCGGCGGCTGAGGCCTATTGTGATGACGGCGACGGCAGCCGTCTGCGGCATGTTGCCGCTGGCCTTCGCACTGGGCTCCGGATCGCAGATGCTGCAGCCGCTGGCAATTGCAGTGATCGGGGGACTGCTGGTGTCCATCGCGCTGAGCCTCATCGTGACTCCGGTGATCTATTACCTGATGACACGCCACCGGCACGCAGCGATATAAAAAAGGGCCAGCAAGAACCTCGTCTCGCTGGCCGTTCGGTTGTTATTGAGGGATCCTTCGCAGCCGCCAGAACCGGCGGCCAAAATCAGCGGCCCACCACCAGCACTGTAAAACTGCCTGGCAGAACCTCCGGCCGCGGGTGTGGCGCCTGCGCCGTGGGCGCGGGCCGCGGTCCAAACTGAGCGGTTGTGAGATACGCGCGGCCGTTGGCCGAATCGAAGGTCATGGTGCGCGCGCCGCGCTGCGTGGTCAGGCTTTGAATGACAGGAAAATCGGCCTTGCTTGCATCCACCACGGTCATCGTTCCCTCGCCGTTCGACGAAAATGCCAGTTTGTTCTTCGCATCGAAGGCTGCGGCATCAGGCCCTTCGCCAATCGCCGGCGTGGCCAGCACTTTGCCAGTATTCGCATCTATAACAGCCATCTTCTTTCCATCGCATACTGAGAAAAGATGGCGGCTGGTGCGATCGATGGCGAGGCCCGATGGCGACTCGCAAGCCGGCCACTCTGCCGTCACCTTCTGCGCCTTCGCATCCAGGCGAACAATCTCATTCTTGTCTTCAATGTTGTCGTAGACGTTGCCTTTGCCGTCGGCCACGGGAAACTCCGGCTTGCCGGGCAGCGGGATCGTTGCGACTACCTTCTGTGTCTTTGTGTCAATCACAGTGACGTTGCTGCTGCGTCCGTTGAAGGCCCATATCGTTTTCGTGACAGGCTCGTAGGCGATCCCATCGGGATTGGTGCCGGCGGGAATCGAGGCGACCGTTTTGAGTGTGCTGCGGTCGAAGACGACCACTGCATTGGCCCGGCCATCGCTGATGTACCCATACTTCTCCGCTGCGTCCAGAGCAACGCCATGCGTTCCCAGCAGTCCGGTGACGGCGCCGATCGTTTTTCCGCTGTCGCTATCGAGCACCTCGACCCGGGATCCATGCGTGATGTAGAGACGATGTGCTGTCGCGTCCGCGGTGAGGTAGTCCCAGCCGCCTTCGCCGCCGATCTTCCATTGTGCAATGACGTGATAAGGACCCTGCGCGGAAGCGGGGTCAGGCGAAGCGATACAGAACGACGCGGCAGCGAGAAGTACCGGCCACCAGGGACCTCTATTTGAGAGACGAAACATGCACCACTCCATGCGACGCAGACTGCCGCGGCCCTAGTCTATGGATCACACGATTAATTCAAGCTGAAGGCGTTGTCTGCAGGTCAAGCGCTGTGGGCGGACTTGCCGGGGGACGGGTCGCGCGCGACAAGCGTACTACTGCTGTCGTGCCGACACCTGGCTTACTCTCGAGCGCGATGCTGCCGCCTGCCTTCTCCACAATGGCCTTACAGATGGCGAGGCCGAGGCCGGTACCGCCCGTGTTGCGGCTGCGTGAGGGGTCGCCGCGAGAGAAACGCTCGAAGACATGCGGCAGCAGCGCGGGGTCTATACCGTCGCCCTGGTCTTCAATACGTAACTCTTCCCAATCCGTCTCCGGCCGCAGCAACACTTTGACCTGGGTCTGCGGCGGACTGTGCTGCAGCGCGTTCAGCAACAGGTTTGAGCACAGAAGCGCGCATTCCTCGGATGACAGAGAGACGAAGGCCGGCTCAGCTGCCGTAAACGTGAGCTTGACCGAGCGAACCTCCGCCATGGATTGAAACTGCTGCGTCGTCGCTGCGGCAGAGACTGCGAGATCAGAGATGCCTGATAGAGGCTCCGCGTTAGAGGAGTGTTCCGCCCGCGCCAGCGTCAACATGCGAGCAACGATGTCCTCCATTCGTTCACAATCCGCCAGACTCACCTCGACGCCGGCCTCATACTCCTCCGCGGTTCGCTGCCGCATAGTGAGCAACTGCAGTGAGGATTTGACAACGGCGACTGCGGTCTTCAACTCGTGTGCGGCGTCGCTCACAAAACGGCCCTGCTGAGAAAAGGACGCTTCCAGCCGCTGCATGGCGGCCGTGAGTGCTGAGGCAAGCGGCGCAAGTTCGCGCGTCTCCACTGCGCTTTCCGGGGCGCGAAAACTCCATCGGTGAATAGAGATATTTTCTGCTTCCGCCGCAAGCTGGCGCATGGGTGCAAGGCCACGATGCAGCAGCCAAGCCATGAGGACGCCCGTGACGATGAGCAGGACAAGGTTGGTGAGGGAGAAGAAGACGATCGCGTTGCGCACTTGGTGCCACACCTTCGCGGTGGGCGCGCCATAGACAACGAGAATGCGACGTGGCGTGCCACCGCCCTTGTCGCCGGGATCCACCACGCGCAAGCCATGCAACGCCAGCATGCGATAGTGGCGGCCATTCACCATAGTGCGATAGATGTGGTCCTCACTCGACGCCAAAGCCTGCGGACCTGCACCCTGCCAGTTGGCCGAGCGGCCCAGCAGGCGCCCTCCGCTGTCGCGTACTTCGTATACATCCTGAGCAGGTAGTTGCAGACCCGTGCGGTCCAGCATCACGTTGTCGGCGGGATCTTCCGCATCCTGCACGGCACCCAGCAACGAATCGGCGCGCCCCTGCAGCATGATGTCGAAGGAGCGCAGGTGCGCATGGCGCTCATATGCCGCGGCGAGGGCAATGACGGCAACAGCAAAGACAAGCTCGACCAGCAGCACAGAGGAGATCAGCCGGCGCGAAAGAGAATGGCGCCTCATCCCGCACCTTCGGGGTCTGCCACAAGGCGATAGCCGCGACCGCGCAATGTCTCCACCGCCTGTTGGTCGGAGTCGGCCATCAGCTTTTTGCGCAGGTTGGAGATATGCGCCTCGATGACGTTGGAATGATGCTCCCAGTTGTAGTCGTAAAGGTGTTCGAGTAGTTCACGTTTGGAGACGATGACGCGCGGCCGGTGGACCATGTATTCGAGGATGCGGTATTCCGTCGGCGACAGATCGATGAGGCGGCCGGCGCGGCGCACGGTCTGCTCCAGCGTGTTGACCTCGATATCCGCCACGCCGAGGATAGGATGCGCCGCGCCTTTGCCCCGTCGGATGAGCGCCTTGGCGCGTGCGATGAGTTCTCCCAGATCAAACGGTTTGCTGAGATAGTCGTCGGCTCCGGCATCGAGTAGCTCGATGGTGGAAGCGGCTCCGTCCTTCGCAGTCAGGATGAGCACAGGAGTTGCATTGTCACGCGCGCGCAGATGCCGCAGCACAGTCAGGCCATCGACCTTCGGCAGCATGAGGTCGAGCACGATGAGGTCGTAGCAGCCCTGGCCGGCCAGTTGCTCCCCCATCTCACCATCTCCGGCGCAGTCCACCGCAAAGCCCGGACCCTGGCGCAACGCGGCGGCGAGATTGTCCGCCAAACGCACTTCATCTTCTACGACGAGGACGCGCATCTGGACCATCCTCCTGCAGGCCATCTTAAGGGAGTGTGAAGGCGCGCATTGCTTCTGCCGGTTGGGTGATAGAGAATGGCGTGGTGAAAGTAAAACGCTTAAATTTTTCGCTGCGAGGGAAGCCGGATGGCCAAGGACAAGCCGCTGCCGCGACGCACATTTCTGAAGCAGGCTGCCGGCGCGATCGGCGCGGCCACGCAGGTGGGCGCATGGCCCGCGCTCGGCGAAAACCCGCATCGTGAAGCGGCCGCTGGGCCGGCGGCGGCATGGAAGGACGCTGCTTTCCCACGCGTCTTCACAGGACGCAAGCTGAAGATGATTGCCTTCCCGCTTGGCGGAGTGGCCGCGGGCAGCGTGGCGTTGGGCGGACGGGGGCAACTGCGCGACTGGGAGATCTTCAACCGGCCGAACAAGGGCTACTCGCCCACGTATGGGTTCCCGTCGATCTGGGCGCAGGCAGGCGATGCGAAACCCGTGGCGCGGGTCCTGGAGGCGCGCATTCTTCCGCCGTACGAGGGACAGGATGGGCTTGGCGCAAACAACGCGCCAGGACTGAGTCGCCTCGATACCGCAGCCTTCACGGGCGCCTATCCGCTGGCGCACATTGCGTTTGAAGATCGAACCCTGCCGGTGACCGTGGAATTGGAAGCCTTCTCCCCGTTCATTCCGCACGAGCCTGACGACTCCGGCTTGCCGGTTGCGATTCTGCGTTACCGGGTGACGAATCCAAAACACACGAGCGCGAAGGTGAGCATTGCATGGTCGCTCGAGAATCCTGTGAAAGCGGCCAGCCCAGCGCCCTCGCCGGCGTCGGGACAGGAAAACGATCCGCGGCAGAATACGTATCAGTCGAACGCGAGAATCGCGGGATTGACTATGAGCAATCCTGCCCTGCCGGAGAGCGATCCGATGCGTGGCACGCTTGCGCTGGCCGCGCTGGCACAGCCCGGCATACGCGTATCGTATTGGCGTGGCTGGCCGCGGGGACGCTGGTGGAATTCGCCGATGCTCTTCTGGGATGCCTTCTCTGCGAGCGGCGACTTAGGTCCAGAACCTGAGGCGCGCAACGCGGTCGGCGTCGTTCTGCAGAGTGCAACCATTGCGCCGCACCAGTCGCAGACATTCACCTTCCTGCTGGCGTGGCACTTTCCCAATCGCACCCCGGATTGGTGCGGCTGGGAAGCGCCGAAGGGTAAGGGAGGTGCGCGCATCGGCAACTACTACGCGACCCGCTTCGACGATGCGTGGGCGGCAGCAGATTACACGGCAAAGCATCTGGAGTCGCTGGAGCAGCGCACACGCCTCTTCGCCGATACCTTTCGGGAGAGCACACTCCCGGCCGTGGTGAAAGAGGCCGCAAGCGCAAACCTGTCAACGCTCGCGTCTACTACCTGCTTCCGCACAGCGGATGGCGAGTTCCACGGCTTTGAAGGAGTCGACGATACCCGCGGCTGTTGCTTTGGCAACTGTACGCATGTGTGGAACTACGAGACGGCAACTGCGTTTCTCTTCCCTTCGTATGCGCGTTCGCTGCGCAAAGCAGCATTCGGTTATTCGATGGACGATGCGGGCGCGATGCGCTTCCGGCAGCTGCTGCCGGATGGATACGACCGCTTCGGCTGGGCCGCGGCGGACGGACAGATGGGGCAGATATTGCATGCATATCTCGACTGGAAATTAACTGGCGACGATGCGTGGCTCCGCGAAATGTGGCCGCGCATAAAAAAAGGAATTGAGTTCGCGTGGGTCCCCGGTGGCTGGGATGCAAACCGCGACGGCGTGATGGAGGGCGTGCAGCACAACACTTACGACGTGGAGTTTTACGGGCCTAATCCGCTGTGCGGGATTTTTTATCTGGGCGCTTTGCGCGCGAGTGAGGAGATGGCGCGGCACGTGGGCGACACGTCATCTGCTGCGGAATATCACAGACTCTTCGTGCAGGGCAGCCAATGGATCGATGCCAACCTGTTCAACGGCAAGTACTACATCCAGCAGGTGCGCAGCTTTCGCAACGATCAGATTGCGCCGCATCTGCGCGGCGATTCTGGCGCAATGGATCCAGAACATCCCGAGTACCAGCTTGGCACAGGCTGCCTGGTCGATCAGTTGATGGGACAATATCTGGCATCCGTAGCTGGCCTGGGAGAGCTTGTTTCACGCAACAATATGGCGTCGACGCTGCGCGCCATCTATGGCTCGAATTACAAACGCACCCTGCTCGAGCATGACAACGTGGAGCGCACCTTCGCGCTGAACGACGAAGCAGCGATCCTTGTATGCAGCTATGCCGAAGGCAAACGGCCGCGTATCCCCTTCCCTTACTACGCCGAGGTATTCACGGGGCTGGAGCACACCACCGCCGCCATGATGATGTACGCGGGCATGATCGACGAAGGCACGGAGTGCGTCGCCAGCATTCGCGCGCGCTACGATGGCGAGAAGCGAAACCCCTGGGACGAGGCAGAGTGCGGCCACCACTACGCACGCGCCATGGCGTCGTGGTCCAGCGTGGTTGCGCTCAGCGGTTTCGAGTACGACGGAGCTCAGCAGGCTGTGGTCGCGGTGCCCCGCCTGCCGCATCGAGCGTTTCGTAGTTTCTGGGCGAGCGGAACCGGATGGGGAGAGTTCTCCTGCGCACCCGGTAGCCGCGGCGGAACGTTCTTCACGCTGCGCGTGCTCGCCGGCAATCTGCGCTGCCGGTCGATCGAGGTTACAGCAACCGGCAACAACACAAGACTGCGTGTTGGGGAGAAGGAATATAAGCATTCCGCAACGCGCAACGGCACATCCACACGACTCACAGCGGAAGAGACATTCGTGATCGCAGAAGGCCAGGAACTCATCATCGAGGCGCTTGGATGAAGCCCACCGTTATCTTCGTCGGCGGCTTCCTAGGCGCGGGCAAGACCACGCTCATACTTGCCGCAGCGCGCGAGCTCAAGAAGCGCGGCAGGCGCAGCGCTGCCATCCTCAACGATCAAAGCGATGCGCTGGTTGATACGCAACTGGCAGAATTGCACGGCGTCCCGAGCGGCGAGGTCACGGATGGCTGCTTTTGCTGCCGGCTTTCCGACCTGACCGCACAGCTTGAGGCGATGCTTGCGTACGCTCCGGATGTGATCTTCGCGGAGCCGGTCGGCAGTTGCACGGATATCTCTGCGACCGTCCTGCATCCGCTCCTGCAGGATGGCGCGTATCGATTGGCGCCTCTCACTGTGCTGGTAGATCCGCTCCGGGCAGAGGCCCTTATGCAGACACACGCAGATGAAGACATCGCCTTTCTCTTTCGCAAGCAGTTGCAGGAAGCGGATCTGGTTTGCGTCACAAAATCGGATCTCTATCCGAAGATGCCCTCGCTTGGCGTGCAGCACGTGCGGCAAATCAGTGCGCAGAGCGGTCAGGGTGTCGCCGCATGGCTGGACGAGATGCTTGCAGGAGAACTGTCTGTCGCAAAAGATGTGCTCGACATCGACTATGAGCGTTACGCACAGGCAGAAGCAGCACTGGCGTGGCTGAACTTCCACGCAATCTTCGAGCCGCGGGTGGCATTGTCGCCGGCGACGCTCCTGGGGCCGTGGCTGGATGGGATCGATCGTGCACTGACGGAGGAGAGTATCGGGATTGTCCACTTGAAAGCCATCGTCCAGGCCTCGACCGGATACGTGAAGGCGGCGATGTGCGCGAATGGGCAGGAGCCAATTGTCGAAGGCACGCTGGATGCGTCTCCATCACCGCATCACGAGTTCACGCTCAACCTTCGTGCGCTCGGAGATCCGGGGAGATTGACGGCGATCATAGAACGGGAGTTGAAGCAGTCCGACGGCCAATTCACGGAACAGAGGATGCGCTGCTTTCGTCCAGCACCGCCGCGGCCGGAGCGGCGCGTCTCGCGTGAAGAGATCGCTTCACGCGCCTAGCGCACCTAAAGCACCTCGCCCAGTCGTCTGATGCCTTCGCCGATCTGGGTGACGGTGAGATTTGCATAGCCCAGCAGAAATCCCGGCTGCGACGGCTTCCGGAGGTAGTAACCGGCGATCCCGTTGATCCCCACACCTGCCGCCGCAGCGCGAGCAATGGTCGCTGCCTCAGATACTTTTGTGCGGGGCCACAACACAATATGCGTGCCGGAGCGGCTACCGCTCACCGTCACGCGATCGCCGAGGTGCCGTTCGATAGCCGAGAGCAACGCCGCTCTCCGCGTCGTGTTCGCCCGCCGCGCGCGGCGCAGGTGCCGCTCGTAGGCGCCCGAAGCGATGAATTCCGCAAGCGTCTCCTGCTCGAGCACCGCGGTGTGGCGGTCAGCCAGCCACTTTGCCGCGAGAAATGCATCGACCAGCGGCCGTGGCGAAACAACGTAGCCGATACGCAACGCGGGAAACATGGTGCGCGAAAAGGTGCCGACGTACAGCACTCTGCCGTCTCGATCCAGACTCTGCAATGGCTCGAGGGGCTCGCCCTCGTAGCGGAACTCGCCGTCATAGTCGTCCTCCAGGATGACTGCGTTCGCCCGCCTTGCCCAGGCAAGCAATGCCAGCCGCCGCTGCAGAGAAAGCACCGCGCCCGTCGGAAATTGATGCGACGGTGTCACCATTGCAAGCCTCGCATGGCGGGGCATCTGGCTCAGATCGATGCCTTCATGGTCCACCGGCACGGGCCGCACGCGTAGTCGCGCCGCGAGCAGCACCTGCCGCATCCCGTGATATTGCGGATCTTCAACCGCAACCGGGTCGCCTGGGTTCAGCAGCAGGCGAATGGTAAGGTCGAGCGCCTGCTGAGAACCATTGACAATCATCACCTGCGATACGTCGCAATGAATGGCACGAGATCGCCGGAGGTGATCGGTGATCGCCTCGCGCAAGGCAGTGTTTCCCGCGGCAGCGCCGTAGTCGAAGGAACGCAACGGGGCGCTCCTGGTGCGGCGCAGCAAAATGCGGCGCCATGCCGCCAGCGGAAATGCATCCAGCGAGCACTTGCCATAAGCAAAGTCATAGCGCAGGTTAGGCGAATCGCGAATGGGGGTGAGCCCGCGCCGCACGATGGCGGTAACGGCAGCGCCAAACTGCGAAAGTCGCACCGGCGCTGCCTGCTGCGGCGCAGGAGAAGCCGCCGGGTGCAAATGCCCTGAGACATATGTTCCTGACCCGCGCCGTCCGGTGATATAGCCTTCCGCAGTGAGCTGGTCATACGCCTGCACCACCACCGTGCGCGAAATGGAGTTCTCTTCAGCAAGTTCGCGCGTCGAGGGCAGCGACTCGCCCGGCCTCAGGGCGCGCTCCACGATGGCATTACGAATCCACAGATAGACCTGACGAGAAAGTGGTTCGATGCCTTTCTTCTTAAGTGGTATCAACATAACGATACAAAGTGGACCTTTCAAAATACCAGATCGTGGCCGACCATAGTTCATGCTGAGAAAGGCGTCCAATCTCTTCGCGATCGCGGCACTCCTGCTGCTGGCTGCAGCGGGGCGATGGTACTGGCACGAGTCTGCCAGCATGGCGGCGCAGGCCGTGTACGTCAATAGTCAGCACGACAGGGGCCAGCATGACTTCGATTTCTACGTCGGGAAATGGCGCCTGCACAACCGTCGTCTCGTGCATCCTCTGACCGGATCAAAAGAATGGGTGGAGTTCGAGGGCACCTCCGTCGCGCGGATGCTGTGGGATGGCCGCGCGAATGTGGATGAATTCGAGGCCGATAGTCCGTCGGGACATATCGAAGGGATGACAGTCCGCCTCTACAACGCCGATACTCACGAGTGGAGCATCTACTGGGCCAACGGCAAAGCCGGCGCCTTCTCCATGCCACCCGCAGTCGGACACTTTAGCAATGGCAAGGGCGAGTTCTACGATCACGAAGAGATCGGGGGCAAGCCGGTGTTCGTGCGGTTCCTCTGGACCGTACAGTCGCCCACGGAGTGCCACTGGGAACAAGCTTTCTCGACAAATGAGGGCAAGACCTGGGAGACAAATTGGACGATCGATTCGACACGAATGGAAAGCGGGGCTCTTTGACAGATCGCGCAACGGTGCACCGCATGCCACAACGCGGCGCGTCCGATTCGAAGACTATCCATGGCATTCTGGATGCTGGCTTTCTTGCGCACGTCGGCTTCTGTGTTGACGGTCAGCCGTTCGTCATACCCACGCTCTACGGCCGCCCTCGCGATGCAGAAGCGCCGGACAAGTTGTATCTGCATGGTTCGGCCGCAAGCCGAATGCTCCGCGAGCTCTCCACCGGTGTGCCGGCGTGCGTCACCGTCACGCACGTGGATGGCATCGTGCTCGCGCGATCCGCGTTTCATCATTCCATGAACTACCGCTCCGTGGTGGCTTTCGGAACCGCGCGCAAAATCGACGACATTCAGGGCAAAGCGGAAGCACTGCGCGTAATCTCCGACCACCTGATCGCCGGCCGATGGGAAGAGGTGCGCAATCCCACCGCAAAGGAGTTGAAGGCCACCTCCGTGCTGGAGTTCACGATAGAAGATGCATCCGCAAAGACTCGCTCCGGTCCTCCGATGGATGATGAGGAAGACTACGCCCTGCCGGTCTGGGCAGGCATTGTCCCGCTTCATCTGCGGGCCACGGCCCCACTGCCCGACCCCAGGCTGGAGAAGGACGTCGCTCTGCCCGCATATGTGCGCGGCTTTCACGCAAACGGCAACGAGCGTTAGAAGCGTAGCGTCCAAAGAGGGTTTCCGCCTCTTTGATATCTCTTGATCTCATCTCGTCCGCGCCTGACTGTAAGATAAGGCTTCGCGAAAGGCGACCAACGAGCCGCCTCGCATTTATGCTGACTGCGGATGAATCGACGAAGCTTTCTCGCCTCCTCGTCTGTCATGCTGGCGGAACAGATGCTCTCGCACGCCGGTCCCGCATGGGCGGCCAGCAGGTCCGCAGGCAAAGCGCGCGCACACTACACGCTGCGCATTGAACCCTGCAAACTCGAAATCGCTTCCGGCATCGTGATCGACACCATCGGCTACAACGGACAGGTGCCCGGACCGATTCTGCGCGTTCGCGAAGGTGTTCCGGTCAGCATTGACGTGACCAACAGCACGGCCAACGCGGACATCGTCCATTGGCACGGCCTCGCCATCGATTCGCTCAATGACGGTTCGATGGAAGAAGGCTCGCCGATGATTCCTGCCGGTGGCACCCTGCGCTACCACTTCACGCCTCGCCCTGCGGGAACCCGCTGGTATCACACGCATGTTGGCGGCGGAGCGAATCTCTCCATCGGCGGCTATACGGGCCAATTCGGCTTTCTTCTCGTCGAAGGCAGCCAGGACCCCGGCCACTACGACCAGGAAATCTTCCTCGCCATCCATCATTGGGGGGCGTCGTTCGTCCCCATGGTCGAAACGATGCGAGAGGCATCCGCAAATGCGCCGCTCACAACAGGCTCCGACGTTGGTTACAAATACGCCACGATAAACCAGCACATGCTCGGCGCAGGCGAACCAATCCGCGTGAAGCAGGGCCAGCGTGTGCTGATGCATCTTTTGAATGCCAGCACTACAGAGAACATCGTGCTCGCGCTGCCTGGCCATATTTTCACGGTCATCGCGATGGATGGCAATCCAGTGCCCCATCCCACGTCCGTCGAATCGCTGTCCCTCGCGGTGGCCGAAAGGATCGATGCCATCGTCGAAATGAGTTCGCCTGGCGTGTGGATTCTGGGATCGACGCTGGCGAAGAGCCGCGCCATGGGGCTCGGCATTGTGGTCGAATATGCTGGTGCAACCGGTGCACCCGTATGGCGCGACCCCACTCCCGCTGACTGGGATTACTCGCAATTCGCCAGTCCAGCCAGGGCGCCTGAGCCGGATGAGACCTTCACTCTCACCTTCCGCGATATCGGGCCCATGAACGGATCGCAGTTCGATACCTGGACCATCAACAATCAATCATGGCCAAAGATCGATCCATTGCTTGTCCGGCAGGGGCGGCGCTATCGCCTGATCTTTCGTAACGGCAGCGGCGACCAACACCCGATGCATCTGCACCGCCACACGTTCGAAGTCACACGCGTCGGCACGAAGGAGTTCAGCGGCCTGCGCAAAGACGTCGTCAACGTCATGCCGCTCGATTCCGTTGCGGTCGACTTTGTCGCAGACAATCCTGCCGATACGCTGCTGCACTGCCATCAGGCATTGCATATGGACTTCGGATTCATGCAGCTCATGAAATATGTGGGCTGAGATGAGGACTCAAGCGCGGATGAAGAGGGCGCGTCGCCTCATCCGGGCGATTCCGGCACTTGCTCTGCTATGCACCGGCACCTTGCACCAACCGCTGCTCACTGCGCAATCGCATAGAGCCAGGTCGTCGACGCCGTCACGCGACTGGCCTATCTACGGTGGCCAGAAAGCTGGCGACCATTATTCACCGCTCAACCAGATCAATCGCAGCAATGTCGCCAACTTAAAAGTTGCGTGGAGCTTCGATACCGGCGAAAAAGGCGTTGGCCTGCAAACCAGTCCTCTGATCGTCGGACGGACGCTCTACGCATATACACCAACGCAAAAGGTCATCGCGCTGGATGCGGCCACCGGCAAGTTGAAGTGGACCTTCGATTCCGGTGTGATCAGCACGCAACCCGCCCGCGGCCTCACCTGGTGGGTTGACGGCCCGGAAGAGCGCCTCTTTGCCGGCGTCGCAAACTTTCTCTACGCACTCGATCCACGCGACGGCAGACCTATCCCGAGCTTTGGCGAGCAGGGCCGCGTCGATGTTCGAAAAAGCCTCCGTGGAAACTACCGCGAGCAATCGATCGCACTCACTACGCCCGGCGTCATCTATAAGGACCTGATAATCCTGAGCGGCCGCATGCCAGAGACGCTTCCAGCGGCGCCCGGCGACATCCTTGCATTCGATGTGCACACCGGCAAGCTGCGCTGGAGCTTCCACACCATCCCGCATCCCGGCGAGGACGGTTATGCAACTTGGCCGGCAGACGCATGGCTTCATTCCGGCGCAGCGAATAACTGGGCCGGCATGACGCTCGATGAGCGACGCGGCATTCTCTATGCTCCCACCGGATCCGCAGTCTCGGACTTCTACGGTGCCGACCGCACCGGCCAAAATCTCTTCGCCGACACGCTGCTTGCGCTCGATGCCGCCACTGGCAAGCGCATCTGGTCGTTCCAGGGAGTGCACCACGACATCTGGGATCGCGACTTTCCGTCGCCGCCATCGCTGCTCACCGTCGCCCACAACGGTGAGCACATCGACGCGGTCGCGCAGGCCACCAAGCAGGGCTATCTGTATCTCTTCGATCGCGTCACCGGCCAGCCGCTCTTTCCCATCGTCGAGCAGGCAGTTCCCGCCAGCAACGTGCCCGGCGAGAAAGCGTGGCCTACACAGCCGCGGCCACTCTTTCCCGCGCCATTCGCGCGGCAATATCTGACCGGCCAGATGCTGACCAACCGCACGCCGCAGGCACACGCCTTCGCCGAAGAGAAATTCAGCGCCTTTCGCAGCGCGGGACAATTCGTCCCCTTCAGCGTGGACAAGCAAACCATCGTCTTCCCCGGCTTCGATGGCGGCGCGGAGTGGGGCGGGTCCGCCGTCGATACCAGAACGGGCGTGATCTACATCAACGCGAACGAGATGGCCTGGACTGGCGGCTTGACAGCCAACCAGACCGGCCTCGGCCCCGGTGAAGCGGCTTACAACAATCTCTGTGCCAGTTGCCACGGCGACCGTCGTCAGGGATCGCCGCCTGCGTTTCCATCCCTGATCGGTATCGACAAGCGCCTCACCCAAACGCAGATCGCAGCAACCATCCGGCAGGGCAAGGGCCGCATGCCCGCCTTCCCTATGGTGAACGACGCGACACTGCCGGCGCTCATCCACTATCTGGAGCGAGGCGAAGAAGCAGCGAGCCACGGTGCGGGTGTACCGGCAAACGACAAACAGGAAATGGTTTCGGTTCACTCCCGTGCCGTGTCCCCCTCTGCCGATCTGGCAGGCGCCGCCAGCTATGCCGCACACTGCGCTATCTGCCATGGTGATCATCGTGAAGGCATCACTCCATCCTTTCCCGCATTGATCGGCATCGGCAGCCGGATGCCGCGCGATCAGGTGCTTCAATTCATCCACCAGGGCAAAGGCCGCATGCCCGGCTTCCCCAAGTTGCAGGGCGAGGAGTTATCGGCGCTCCTTCGCTACATGGACGTGGCGGAACACATCACACAGTCGCTGCCGCAACCATCTGGCGAGGATGCGGAGCTGAAATACCGCTTCACCGGCTACCGTAAATTCCTTGATCAGGATGGCTATCCCGCCATATCTCCACCGTGGGGCACGTTGAATGCGATCGACCTCAATACCGGAAAATATCTCTGGAAGATACCCTTCGGCGCATATCCCGAGCTGGCCGCACAAGGCATGAAAAACACGGGAACGGAAAACTACGGCGGCCCCATCGTTACCGCCGGCGGCATCCTCTTCATCGGCGCAACCATCTTCGACCGCAAGATGCATGCCTTCGACAGCCAGACTGGAAGGCTCTTGTGGGAGACCACACTGCCCTTCTCCGGACACGCAACTCCTGCTACGTACACGATCGATGGCAGGCAGTACGTAGTCATCGCCGCAGGCGGCGGACGCGATCCCAAATGGCCATCGGGTGGCGTCTATGTCGCTTTCGCGTTGCCGACGCATCCCAACGCCAAGCGGATTCACAATGCGGCGAGGACTCGCTCGATCAGTTCTCCTTTGCAGTGAAAATAACCTTGCCGAATAAATCCGAGGTGTTGTCACATAATTGTCACGTGCTCGATGCAATTGTCGCGGTGTAACAAGGTTGCTGCTTTGTGAATCGCGAGCGCACTGATTGGCCGATTCACCGACTGCGGCGTTCTAATGTCGTGATTTGGAGAAAATCTCAGCCGGTTACGAATTAAATCCTTGCAAATAGCGATGACTCGGGCATAACGTGTTGCTGCTTGTCGCACATGGGATAGTTCGCCCGCATTCCGCTGGCACATTATTGCGAATGATGCCTTCGATACATGTCATCCACTCATCAATAATGAGCGACTCGGGCCCCGGATATTCCTAAACAAATTGGATGCGGACGCGAACTTCCCTGAACCAATTGGGAGGCCGCTGTGAAATCAACTGCTCTTGGTGTGGTATCGAGTTTCTTGCTATCAGGATTGCTTCTAGCTTGCGGAGGCGGAGGCAGTAATCCGCCTGCGAATCCTCTCAGCATCACCACCACGTCGTTACAGCAAGGACAAACCACGGTCGCCTACAACGCGACCCTCTCCGCCACGGGCGGAACGGCGCCATATACGTGGACGCTCAAATCCGGCACCCTGCCCGCCGGACTGTCCCTCAGCACCGGCGGAACCATCTCTGGAACGCCAACAACGGCGGGCGCGGCAAGCATTACCGTGCAAGTCTCCGATAGCGCCACGAGGCCCCAAACAGCCGATTCCGGAAACCTCGCCCTGGCGATAAGCGGCGGTACGCTGAAGATCACATCCACCACTGCGACCACGGGCACAGTTGGCACCGCGTATAACTTTCAGCTCGAGGCATCCGGCGGCGTTCCCCCCTACACCTGGGCTGTAGGCTCTGGGTCAGCCCTCCCTGCAGGATTGTCACTCAGTGCCGCGGGAGTCGTCTCAGGAACTCCAACTGCCGCCGGAAGTTTCAATCCGAGTATCGCGGTGACGGATGAAACCAGCACGAACACGATCTCCGAGCCGGTCGCTTTCACCATCAATCCCGCAGGCACTCCCCTGGCGGACGGAAACTACTCCTTCCAATTCAGGGGCACTGCTCATGATGGGAATGCGGTCGCCATCGATGGAACTTTCGAGGTTTCAAAGGGAGCAATCGGTATAGGGTTCTATGACGAGAACGAGCTGAATCAGGCTCCTGTAACAGATCAAACGATCACCGGCGGTTCGGCCTCCATTGGCGCGAACGGCCTGGGGCAGCTTGAACTTACCCTCCAGAGCGGCAATATCACCTTCGCCCTGGCAGCGCCCGCCTCTGCCACAACGGCAGGCAATGACACCGATATCCGGATCATCGAGTTCGATGACACCACTGGAACTGGTATGCGCGGCTCGGGTGTTCTCAAAGTATCGACATTTAACGGCTCTCTTTCCGCAATCAAAGGAGGCTATGCCTTCGGCTTCAGCGGTTTCGATACGCACTCTCAACCATTCGCGATGGCCGGCTCGTTCCAGGCAGATGGCGCTGGCAACATAACCAGTGGCGCATTTGACGCCAACGACAACGGAACCATGTTGGACGTCAGCACTCTGACCGGAAGCTATACCGTGGACCCAGTAGGTCGAGGCACCATCACTCTAAAGGTGTCACCGTCTGCCACGTTGACATACCGCTTCAGCCAGGTGAGCCCGACCGAACTGCTAGTGATTTCGGGGGATATTTCTTCCGCAACGGTTCCGTTGTCAGCCGGCACCGCCTTGCAACAAACAGGAACCCTCAGCAACGCCTCATTCACTGGAGCGAATGTCCTCCAATTAACAGGAAGCGCCATTCAAACTGCGCTCTTTATCCCAGATGTCACGTTAGGCCTGTTGACCAGTGATGGAAACGGAAACCTGACCGCCACCTACGACGAGTACAAAGTCTCCCTTCTGGCGCCGCAAACCTACACCGCAACCTACACCGTCGATGCTGCAACCGGACGCACGCCGATTACAGCGAGCGGCACTCCGCCGATCTTGTACCTGATCAGCAATGCGAAAGCATTTGTTGTTGGAACGGATGCCTCCGCCAGCTCCGGCCTGCTTGAGGCGCAATCCGGATCGCCCTTCACGAGCGCGTCACTCAAAGGAAATTATCTGGGCGGAACCATCCCCTGGCCCGACCTCCAGGTTGTGAGTCTGGTTGCGGCCGATGGAGCCGGCAATGCGCAATTCACCAGCGATAGCAGTGGACCAACGGGACTCCAGACGAACCAGATGCTCTCTGGCATCTACGCCGTGGATACACACGGCCGGGTGGTCTTCAAAACTTCGACTGACTCGACTTCAAGGATCTTCTACGTTGTTTCGCCCACAAAGGCAGTCCTCCTCTCGGGCGAGGCAGGAGGGTACCTGAGCAGTTTCGAGCAGTAGGTCGCGCTTCATAAGCGGTGTCGGGATCGGCCAGTCTTTTCTGTCGCATTTCTAACAAGCTGGCATATACTGCCACATACTGCGGCCTTCACGTTCTGGTTTGCGTCCGCGATCCTATGGGTCTCGCTGCGCGATGGACTCCATGTCTACACAGAACCAGAATCTAGAAGGATTTTGCCCAAATAGGAGAGACTACGATGGCGAAGTTTCTGATGTTGGTCTTATTGGCATTCACCTGCTCACTTGGTTTGGCGGCGCAGGATGTAGTCAGTGCAGTGGATGGCAGCGTCAAGAAAATCGACGCAGCTTCGAAAGTTGTCATCGTCAAAACTGCCGATGGCACGGAACATACCTTCCACTATGCTGACGACCTTGTCGTTCATGGAAGCAAGGACAGCATGAAGGGAACACGGGATTCGCTGCACGGCATGTCGGAGGGCTCCGAGGTCGCTGTTCACTATTCCGCGGCTGGCGGACGAGAGACTGCGCATGAAATTGACAGGCTGGGCGACGATGGTCTGAAGGTTACAGAGGGAACCGTTTCGCACGTGGACAGGGCTGGCAGAAAGGTTTCCATCAAGACCGCCGACGGCACCGAGGAAAGCTTCGACTTGACACGGCGCGCCGCAAAGGACACAGGCAAGGATGTAGTGGAAGGCACGGATAAGACTGCGAAGGTGTCGGTGTACTACACCGAAGATGCCGGCAAAAAGACCGTACACTTCATCAAGAAGTCTCTCTGATCGCACCCGTACAAATAGCAGCGCAGTAAATCGCTCGACGATGCGCTGCCCTCACGGCTGCAACAACAGAGCATGGCGGCAGGACTCTTCTCGGTCCGCCGCCATGCAAATCTCTACCAATGAGCCATCCCGCGTCCCGGCTTAGGATTGGCAGACGATGGTGCCATTCATTCCATTGGGATAGAAGCCTCCTGCGCATTTCCCCCCAGCGTAAACGATGTTGAGCACCTGTGAGGTCGTTCGCGGAATGCTCAATCCGTTCTTATCGAGATCGAAGGGATTCGCCGGCGTAGGAGGAACGTCCTTGGCATCAACCGCCGGACTGGCTACCCCGGCCATGACACAGCCAAGTCGAACGGCGCCCGAATGTTGGGCCTCGGTAGACAGGATCGCTCCCGCCGCAGCCAGACAAGCGCTGCTGGTAATAAGCGGAGCGGCCCCAAGATAGGCGCTCACACCGACATCCTCGAATTGGCGCGCAAGTTTCAGCCAGCTGTTCACGCTCGAAAAGCCATAGCCCAGAGCATTCAAGTTGATGGCCGGCTTCTTTACCGCTCTCGAACCGAGAGCCGCGCGCAAGTACTTTACGTGAAGGATTTCGTCGTTGCGCAGCGCGGTTGCCACTGTGGCCATGGGCGAGGAACTGAAGTTCGGCACCTTGGCGCCGCCGGTTGTCGGACCACTTTCGTCGCTCGACGTAATCACCCCAAGCTGTACCAGAGTCGCGCCGTAGGTCGACTTGGCGTAAAACTCGGCTTCGAGATATTCCAGGTTGAGAGCGAAGTTCAAAATGTCGAGATCGCTGACTGCGGCGGCCTCCACCTTCTGCTCGCTGGCTCCGAATTTGCTGCCGATCATAGCTGCCCCTGCCAGGCCAATCCCGGTCATTCCTGCACCCCTCAAAAAGGTGCGACGGCTCGCTGCGACGCGATCTGTTTCATCCTGTGCCATTTGGTGTCTCCAAGATATGTAGGTCGTTCGTTGGGGAATAATGCGCGAGGAGGAATCTGTACTCCCACGGACTTGTGCGACGTTCTGAGGGCCGCGTCAATTGCAGGGCTTGTCCATTGACGGCGCTTGAGGAACGAAATACAGACAGCTCTTGGATGTGCGATGCCTTGAATTATTTTTGAGGGCCGATCCAGACCCGTCGCAATGTCATCAGCTAAGGCTGTCCGCGTAACGCGCGGGATTTAAAAAGCTCCGGATTAGACTCAAGTGTCCGGCAGAGCATCAAAAGAATTCAGCTGAGATTCTTTTGACGCATGTTTACTGTTTGCGGAACCTATCGATTTGTTGCTTCTCCGCAGCATCTCGCGCCTGCTTCAGTTTTTGAAACTCGGCGAGCGCCTTCTGCGCTTCCTCAGGTTTCTGCAGTTTTCGATAGAGACGTGAAAGCGTGTAGTACGCCTGCTCGCGGAGCTCCCCTTCCGGCTGGAGCACTAAAAACCTCTGGAGAGCAGTCACCGCGTCGGCCTCCTCGCCGGTTTCTGCAAGCCCCTTGCCAAGATAAAAGTTGGCCTGCGCGTTGTTAGGCTCCGTCTTCAATACCTGCTGCACCAATGGCAAGCCTTCATTTGCGCGGCCCCGCTCGATCTGAATACTCGCCAGATTCAGCAGAGTGCGAGGATCATCGGGTGCTTCCTGTCTTTCACGCACAAAAGTATGCTCCACCCGATCCAGATCTCCGATTCGCCTATACTCTTGCGCCAGTTCGTCATATAGGTTGAGGTCGCTGGGGTTGAGACGCAGCGCTGCCTCATACTCCTCTGCCGCATCGTTGTGGCGCTGATCTTCTTCAAACAAACGTGCGCGGGCCTGGTGCACCTGCCAGGAGTCAGGCGCCAATTGATACATCCGCTGGTAAATCTGTTTCGCAACGGCTTGATAGGCACGAGCTCGCAGGTCGAGCAGATCCAAATCATTCGGAGACAATTGTGACGCATGGTCGAGCGGACCGACCGCTGCCGCGGGATCACCCATCTCCATCGCGATGGTGCCGGCAAGCGTAAGGACCTGAGTGTCATCCGGCGTCAAGCGCAACTCTTCTTCCACCGCCGACTTCGCCGAATCGAGGCGCGCCGTCTCCAGATACGCAATCGCAAGAAACATATGCGGCCCTGGAAGACGCGGCGCGAGGCGAGCCGCACTTTGCAGGCTCTCGATCGCCTCCGGCAGACGTGACTGCCGCAGCAGAGCCAAACCCAGATTCAAGTGCCCTTCCGGAAAATTGGGAGCGAGCGCCACAACGTCTCTATAGTCCCGTTCAGCTTCTTTGTAGCGATGCGCGCCCATCGCGGCTGCTCCCAGGCGCATCTTTCGTTCGATCTCAGGCGGTTGCGCATGGGCCGAAAGCGCAATCAAAACGATCACGGCACCTATCGAGAAAGCGAACTTACGACGCATAAGACATGTACTTCCAGGCAATGGGGATCAGGGATCGCGCATCTTCATTGAACATGGCATAAACAGAAAAAAAAGGGCTGAAGCGATAGGGAGAATCGCTCCAGCCATGAGTGTTGCCTATCGATCAGGGATAACCGACATCTCCCGTTTCTAGAATTCAATACGAGCCGTAAGCTGCATGTTTCTTGGACCGTTGATGGTGATCGTGGGAACGCCGAAGAGGCGATCTCCAGGACTGGTGTCCGGCGTGGCGAAGATATGGCGGTTAAAGGCGTTCAGCATCTCGACCTTGAAGATGAAGTTCACACCTTCCTTGATGGAGGTGGACTTCACCACGCTGAAGTCTTCGTTGTAGTAGCCGAAATTGCGCACCTCACCCGTCACGCGTGGAACATTGCCGAAGAGGAAGCCGCCGTTATCGCAGGTCGGGCAGGTTCCTGTCTGGCGTGCGCGCAGCTTTCTGTAGTCTGCATTGTTTTGATCGATAAACGCCGGATTGCTCTGCAACGCTGCGTAGCCGGGATTATCCGGCTGGCCATCCGGGCCGAGAGGAATCTGCAGGCCGTTGAAGATGGAATCGACGTTGGGGTCCGGTCCAGGTAGTGAATTGTTGTTCTTGAGCTCTCGGAACGGATCCAGCTTGCCTCTGCGACGCGCATTGCTCGAGAGCTGCGAGCCTGGGATGCGGGTGAAGTCGATGCAATTGTCCCATCCGGGGATGCCGGTCGCGCAAGTGAATGAGAATGGTTCTCCCGACTGATACCGTTGCACGGCGCCAATCTGGAATCCGCTAATCAACCTCTGCAAAACGGGATTGCCGGAACTGAGGAATGGCTTGTTCGTCCCGAATGGCAATTCATACAGGTAACTGATGACGAAAGTATGGGGGATGTCCTGATTGGAAATAAACTTCTGACTCTTTGAGTCGGAAGGGTCCTGCTCCTGCTGCACTCCGTTGGTCACATTAATGATGGAGTCAGCATTGGTGATCGCCTTGGCCCAGGTGTAGGAGGCCTGCAAAGTCAGGCCTTGCGAGTAGTGACGCTCCAGGCTGGCGATAAACGCGTCATACGACGAGTGACCAACGTTCTGCAGGCAGCAGTCGGTTGCGATGAAGCCGTATTGCGGAAAGGGTCGCAGCGCCTGTTGCAATTGGCCGTTGAAGGCTGCGTACGGCTGGTTTTTGCTGTTCGCCGCCAGATCGTAGCTGACGAGAGCGTCGCCACGGTCGAAGTTGGACTTCGGCATGTTGTTGATGTTCTCTTCCTGCGACTTCAGATGCGATCCGGAATTGCCGATGTAGCCGAGAGTCATGATCAGATCGCGGGCTATTTCATGCTGCATCTGCAGGTTCCACTGAACCACCTGCCCCGGGCGGCCATAGGACGGCTTGATGAAGTTGCCGAAGGTTCGCGGCGCATTCGCATCACCGTTGTCGAACTGGCCCGGATCGAGATTGATGCTGGCCTGGTACGCAGGGAGTCCGCCGTCGATGTCGAATGCAGGATCGAAGCCGTTCGAGTTGAAGCTTGGATTGGCGGTGTAGCCCGTACGCATATCGCCGCCAAAATCGCTGTACTGCAGCGGCGCGTACAGAACCCCAACGCCCCCGCGGAAGACCGTCTTGCCTCCAGTCCCTGCCGGCGTGTAGGCGAAGCCGATGCGAGGCGCGATGTCCTTGAACCAGGTATCCGCCCAGCGCTTATTGCAACTGCCGCAGTTGGAAGCAAAGATCAACGCGCCTGGCAGGCCGTTCTTCGGGTCGATTGCGGTCGGGCTGAAGTTAGAGGTGGCATTGGCCTTCTCTTTGCGCGGCCGGTCGATGCTGTAACGGATGCCCAGATTCAGTACGAGGCTCTTCGAGACCTTGAGGTCATCCTGGGCAAACACGGCAGTGTAATCGGATATCCACTGCGCCTGATGGAACGGAACGCTGACGCCCCCGACATCAGCTGTGCCGAGCAGCAGGCTGGCAAAACCATTGCCGGTTCCATCCTGAAAAGGGCTGACCTGGGCTGCCTTCGTTTCATTGCCTTGGAAACTGAAATTACCATTCACGCCATCGTTCGCGATCGCCGAGTACTGCTGGTAGCGATAGTCGAAGCCGAATTTAAAGCTGTTCCGCCCCTTCTCCCAGCTGACGGAATCATTGAACCTAATTCCATTGTCGACGTTGTCGTCATTCTGGTTGCGGCTCAGATCGCTATACCCGCCGATGGTGAAGTGAGGCATACCGGTCGTAATGTTGCCGATGCCGAGCTGCTGCGCATAGTTGATCCCGGTGGCCGCCTGGTAGGAGTAATTAATCGAGTTGGTCCGGTTGTAGCCGATATTCAAATGATTGAGCAACGCCGGAGAGATCACATAATCCCATCCGCCGCGACCGAAGTGTGTAATGAAGTTCTGGATTTGCGTTGCATAGTCCTGTGGACCTTCGAATGCTCGATTCGTCGGACTGTTGCGGACATTGTCGCGCGAAGAGTAGGAGCCCCAGATCTTGTTTTTGTCATTGATGTTCTCGTCGATGCGGATGGTATAGGTGGTGTTCACCACCAGAGATGACGACGTGAGCGTGTAGTTGTTATTCAGGAGCGAGGGAGTGGTCGGCGCAGGATACAGATTCGCGATATTCGTACCAACCTTGCTGAAACGGTTCTGTGGAATGACATTGAAGTTCGCCGGAAAGGGAGACGTTGCAGTTGCGGGTGGTGTCCCGAACGGCAAACGGCAGCGGACGCCATTCACCGTGCGCGTGGTCGCCGGATCGAAGATCTCACCGCGGAAGATGGGGCTTCCGTCACAGGGATTGATCTGACCGGTAACGCCGTTGATCAGCTGGTCCTGAAAGTTGCCGGTGCGTTCCGCCGCAGTTGGAACGCTGCTGGTAGAGGGGCCGCCGAGAGTCTGACGGTATTGCTCCCAGAGAAAGAAGAAGAAGGACTTGTCCTTGCCGTTATACACATGCGGAATTTGCACCGGACCGCCCAGGCTGCCGCCGAAGTCGTTCTTCTTGTCATTGGCGCGATTGAAGTTGCTCTCCGACGGATCGTTGATCGACTGCCGGTAGGCTTTGTTGCCATTGTTGAACCAATCGTTGGCGTCCAGAGCGTCGTTGCGAAAGAGGTCAAAGGCTGAACCGTGGTAGGCATTGGAGCCGCTTTTGGTCACGAAACTCTCGATGCCGCCCGTGGTGCGTCCAAACTCCGCTGCGGGAGTGGAGGTGGTTACTTTGAATTCGGAGATCGCTTCCACGGAAGGGGCCGCTTCATCGAACGAGGAACCGTTTTCCGAGCGAATCACGGAAGCACCGTCCAGCAGGACCTCAGCTCCGAAGTTCTGTCCGCCGCCAAGCTTGCTGATGAAGATGCCATTGTTGCTGTTCGCACTACCGGGACCTGTGGTGCCGGGAATAAGAAATACGAAAGCTTCTGGAGACCGCATGGCGCCCACACCACCCAGGGCGAGGGGAAGGTTGACGATCTGCTGCGTGGTGACGGTTCCACCCACATCCGACGACTGTGTCTGAATGGTGGGAGCATTGGCCTGGACCGTGACCGTCTCATTGGTACCGCCTGCGGAAAGGTTGATGTCCAGGGCAGTGACGTTTCCAACCCGAACTTCTACTCCGGTGTGGACCGTTGCTTTGAATCCTTTGGCGGCAGTGCTGACTGTGTAGCGGCCGAGCTGGATGGATGGAAAGCGGTAGCTGCCAGCGCCGGTAGAGGTTGCCGTGTAGACCGAGCCGGTCGCCTCGTTCCTGGCTGTGATCGAGGCATCAGCGACATATGCGCCGCTCTGATCAGTGACGCTGCCGGCCATCTGGCCTTGATTGGACTGCGCATAAACGGAGAAACTCCCTGCGCCCAACAGCAATAGACAAAGGATTCCACTCAGTTTCCGAAACGCCCTCATTCTGCCTCCCCGAAAAATCGCCCATCACCTGATACTTGTGTTCCATCCGTCCGCCTTACAGGGATGAAATCGTTTTCAAAACGTGTTCACAAACTTCCCCACACCGTCGTGCATATTAGTCCGGAAAGAGGACCTGCGCATGAGCACATCCAACCAGGTGCACATAGTTGACTTGAACTATGGTCCCCGTTGACTCGCATATGTCACTGTGACCATGCCGTGGAACGCAACGATGCGGATGCAGCAGCCGAGGGGCAATGCAACACGACAGGAGCAACGAAGTCGATATCCGCATCCTGCTCGTGGACGATCATCCCGTGGTGCGCGCCGGGCTCGCCAGCATGCTTTCCAGCATTCGCGGCATCACCGTCTGCGGGACAGCGGCGACAGGCGAAGAGGCGCTGGACATCATCGATCTGGAGAAGCCTGACGTGCTGCTGCTGGATTTGCGTATGCCAGGAATGACGGGTATCGAACTCCTGAAAGCAATGCGCAGCAGACCGTTTCCACCGAAGGCGCTGGTGCTGACAAGTTACTCCTCCGATGAGGAGATTTATCGCGCTGTTGAGGCAGGCGCGCAGGGCTATCTGCTGAAGAGCGCGCCGCAGGCGGAGATCGTCACTGCCATCCAGTCCGTCTACCGTGGAAAAACTCACATCTCCCCACGGATCGCGGCACGTCTCGCGGAGCGCATGGTTCGATGGGCCCTTACTGCCCGCGAGTTGGAGATTCTGGAGATGGTGGTGCGAGGACTGACCAACGGGCAGATCGGCAATGCGCTTCGCATCAGCGAAAACACCGCGCGCAACCACGTCAACAGCATCATCCGAAAGCTCGGCGTCTCCGGACGAACCGAGGCCGCCACTGCGGCCATCCAACAGGGGCTGGTCCGTCTGCCAGACTGACGGACCAGAACTATTTCTTTGCTCTCCCTACATCGCGATCTCGAGCGCCTCCTGGCGCGTCTCCATCGATAGCACTGTGGCAGTATGTCTTTCGCTCGCGATGGAGCTATGGGCAATCGCCAGTTGCGCCGCAGGAATGCGAGCTGGAGAACAGGATAAGTAATTCAGATCGAGCGTCTCCAGAAATTCGATAGATTCCGGATCTCCGGCGTGTTCGCCACAGACACCGATCTTGATCGCCGGGTTGGCCTCGCGCGCGCGCTCGATCGCCATCTGCATCAGCGCTCCCACACCTTCCCGGTCAATCGTGATGAATGGGTCCTTCTTCAGAATTCCTGCCTCGATATACGCATCGAGGAATTTGCCCGCATCGTCGCGAGAGAAACCAAACGTCATCTGCGTCAGATCGTTGGTGCCAAACGAAAGGAACTCCACTTCCTTTGCAATCGCCCCTGCGCACACTGCAGCACGGGGCAGCTCGATCATCGCGCCGAACCTGTAGGCTGTCGAATGCCGTAGTTCGGCAAAGACCGCCTCCGCCGTCTCATTCACAAGTTTGCACATCGCGCGAACCTCGTTCACGCCGGCAACCAGCGGAACCATGATCTCCGGTACAGTGCGGATGCCCTTTCTCTGCACGGCGATCGCCGCTTCCAGAATCGCCCTCACCTGCATCACGATGATCTCCGGATGGGTGATCCCCAGGCGGCAGCCGCGGTGGCCCATCATCGGATTCGTCTCCTGCAGCTCCCGCGTGCGGGCGCGCAGACCTTCCAACGCTGCGATCTCTCCGATATGGAGACCACGCTGGTGAGCGCGCCGTAGGCGTTCGTCAATCTCTTCCAGCCGCGGTAGAAATTCGTGCAATGGCGGATCGATCAGCCGGATGGTGACCGGCAAGCCATCCATGCTGCGGAAAAGCGCCTCGAAGTCGGCCTTCTGCATCGGCAGCAGATGATTGAGCGCCTGCTGTCGCTGATCGGGGTCCTCGGTCAGGATCATGGCCCGTATCCACTCCAGCCGTTCGGGAGCGAAGAACATATGTTCCGTCCGGCACAGACCGATGCCGCTGGCTCCGGCGCGCCGAGCACGCTCCGCGTCACCCGGCGTGTCCGCGTTGGCGCGTATCGGCGTTGCGCCAACACACTGCGCCCAGCCAAGGAACTCATGCAGCGTGGCATTGTGCAGCGAACCAGCGCGCAACGGCACCTTGCATGCGAATACCTGGCCGGAGAGCCCGTCGAGCGACAACCAATCGCCTTCTTGTAGCAGCAGGTCGCCGATCTTCACGGTGCGTGCCTGCTCGTTCACCACGACCCCGTGGGCGCCGGTGATGCAGCACTTGCCCATACCGCGCGCGACCACCGCGGCATGGCTGGTCGCTCCACCATGCGCCGTCAGAAAGCCGACCGAAGCCTCCATGCCATGAATGTCGTCCGCCACCGTCTCCTGCCGCACCAGAATGATGGCTGTCTCGCGATGTTTGCCGGCCATGCTCACCGCACGGTCCGCTGTCAGCGCAATTCTGCCCACCGCGGAACCGGGCGATGCCGGCAGCCCGCGCGTCACCGGTGCGACGTCCAGGTCGAAAAGATCCAGTTGCGGTGACAGAATTTTGCTGACCTGCTCCGGCTTCACCCGCTGCAATGCTTCCGTTTTGGAGATCAGCCCTTCGTGGACCATGTCGGTTGCACACCGCAGCGCTGCCAGCGCGCTGCGCTTCGCTGTTCTTGTTTGCAGCAGGAAGAGTTCGCCTTTCTGCACAGTGAATTCGAAATCCTGCATCTCGTGAAGGTGCTTTTCCAGTCCTTTCGTGATGGAACCAAGCTGCTCGTAGACAGCCGGCATCGTCTTCGCGAGTTCCGCGAGTGGGAGCGGTGTGCGAATACCCGCGACGATGTCTTCTCCCTGTGCATTGGGGAGAAATTCACCGAAGATGGCCGCATCGCCGGTGATGGGATTGCGCGTAAACCCCACTCCAGTGCCGCTGTCCATTCCGCAGTTGCCGAAGACCATCGCCTGCACGGTCACCGCTGTCCCCGCCTCTTCCGGAATGCCATACATGCGGCGGTAGTGCTGGGCGCGCGCATTGGTCCACGATTGAAACACCGCTTCGGCCGCCATCAGGAGCTGCTCCCGTGCATCCTCCGGAAATGGCCGGCCCGAATGCTGCAGCACGCATGCCTTGAACCCGGCAATGATCGTGCGCAGGGCTTCTTCCTTCAGTTCGAAGTCGAACTCCACTCCATGCTCGCGCTTCACGCGCGCCAGGATTTGATCGAAGCTGGCCTTCGGTACCTGCAGGACTACCGAGCCGAACATCTGGATGAGCCGCCGGTAGGAATCAAGGGCGAAGCGTAAACCGCTGTTCGCCGCAGCCAGCCCCTCCACATTTGCTTCGGTCAGACCTACGTTCAGGATGGTGTCCATCATCCCCGGCATGGAAACCGCCGCGCCGGAGCGCACGCTCACCAGTAGCGGTTGCTGCGTAGCGCCCAGGGTCTGCCGCTGTTTCTTTTCCAGCCAGGAGACTGCTGTGTCGATCGCGCGCTCCAGCTCCTCCGGCAGCCGCTTATATCTCAAGTAGTGGCGGCAGGCGCTCGTGGGAATGGTGAAGCCTGGAGGCACAGGAATACCGAGCCGCGCCATCTCCGCCAGTCCGGCACCCTTGCCGCCGAGCTGGGCCTTTATGCTGCCCTCGCCGTCGGTGGTCTCTGCGCTGAAGCGATAGACGCTGTACTGATTCACGGATGCAATGGACATTACTGACTCCTGGCTGAAAGTGACTCGCTGGGCGCGAGTGGCATAAGACCGGGCCATTCGCTGCCATTCACGGAGTAGACGCGAGGCTCGAGCTCGGCGGCAAGCGATCGAGGGCCAAATGGACGCTCGTCCGATTCGGACTAATACATTCTGATTCGGCGGGAAAACGTTGCCAGACCCCGTTTTCCGCTCGACCGCTTTGGATGTCCACTCCTACAATGAGCGACATGCGAGCCGTATCGCCAGGCCTCCCTCAGGCGCCCTTAACCGCCCAGTTACTTCAGGAGTTAAACAGCGCGATTGAAGAGCGCCGGGTGGAAGAGGGCTTCGTGCTGCTCAGCGGGATCGATTGCAAGCTGGCAACGACGCATAGTCCGGGACATATTCAGGCGCCGTTCTTACTGTGCCTGGCGCAGTGGGTGGACCTGGGCTATGAGTCCCCCCAGTTCATCGACGATCTGTTGCAGCAGCTCTCTCCCGGGAGCCGCGCGCAGATGCCTCTGCGCGATTTCCTGATGGTTCGCATGGCCGAGGCTTTCGCCGCCATCGCGCATGAGGATACGGACCGCGCGATCGAGCTCCTCGGCTTCGTGCTGGGAGCAGAGCGCGAGTTGGGAAGCGAGCATCTGAGTGTGCTGGCGCATTTCTGGAAGGGACGAGCCCATCGCAAGCGAGGCGAGTACCAGAAAGCCTTCGAAGATATCGTCGCCGCGCGCCACTTGGCGCAACATCTCGAACTGAAGAAACTGGCAGCAGCCATCCAGATTCAGGAAGCGTGGCTCGCCTTTCAGCGCGCAGAACCGAAGGAAGCCTGGTCGCTGCTCGATCAGGCCGAAGAGCAGCTCCGTACGACAGACGACGATATTTCACTCGGAAATATCAGTTCCGCCCGCGGCAGAATTGTGCGCCGCACCGGCGCGTATGCCGAATCACTGGGGCACTATGAACGCGCCGTCGCCATCTACCAGCGTCGCAACGCCGATCATCGGAACCTGGCACGTACGCTGGTGAATGCAGCCTACGTAAAGCGCCTGCTTGCGCTCAATGTGCGCAAACAGTTGGAGACACAGGCGCCGCAGCGGTCAGCCGGTGGTGCGCGCACATCGAATGGCCGCAGCGTGAAGCGGCGATACATGGCGCTCTGCCATCAGGCACTGGCCGACTTGGAGGAGGCGGGAAGGATCTACGCACTGCATCGGCACCATGGCGGTATTGGATCGGTGCTAGTCAACGGCGGCCATCTGCATCTCGATCTCGGCGACATCGAACGTGCCGCGTCCGAAGGTGCCAAGGCATACGATCTGGCGCACAGCAAGCACGACCTCATACTCATGGCCCGTGCTCGCATCCTGGAGGCGTACGCGGAGAACGCGCGCGTGGAGGAGGAACTCGGTGAAGATGCCAACATCGCAACCCACGCGCACCAGGCTCGCCGGTACGCAGAGGAAGCGGTGCAACTCGCGCTGCAGACCCAGAACCGGCGCCTGTTGGCCGGCGCGCATATCGTCTGCGGCATGGTCGCGGCCAGCGACTTCTTTAAAGAGTGGGAAGAAGCGCGGCGCTGCGAGATGGAATCCGCCGCACTGCTCCGTTCCTATGATCGCGATCATCTCGGAGAGGAGCTGGCCATTCTGAAATCAAGGATCATGCGCTCCACTGGCATAGACGACACATTGCGCGCCTGGTCCCAGGGCATCGTTGGCCATAAGACCTTCCAGCAGATAACGGAACAATTCGCCGAGTTGGTCATACCGCAGGTATGGTTGCGCGAAGGCAAGAAAGTCTCCCGTGTCGCCGAGCGGCTCTCGATCTCTCCCAAAAAAGTACGACGCATCCTTCGCAGCGTTGGGCTGCTGCATACCGCCTGACTCGTGGCACACGTGCAGATCTTGCATGCTCCAAGCCATCGAGGTGATGCATGCGCGCGCCAGGCAATATTTGATATGTGAGTCTGGAAACTACTGCGGAACGATGGTAACAGCCACGATATCGCGTCGGCTCTTACGGAAAGAACGGTCGCACCAGAGGTGGCGCTGGGTCGAAATGCCATGAAACGTTCATCACAGCATGTTTTCTCGTGCCCAACACCCAGGAAGCCGCGGTGTTGGAGTGCCTTGCCGGAAGAAAATCGGCATTGTTAAGAAATCGGGGGAGGCGAATGCGACAAAGCGCTTCGAGGCACTCAGCGCCCCCGCCTTGTGGTGCGCTTACTCCTCGAAAAAAACAGAAGTCTTGTCGGCCACCGAATGCAGCTATATATTTTGTGCTGGACCGCCGAAACAGTCGCGGAGGATTTGCAGTGGTCTCGCCAGACCATCGATGACTTCTCAACCGTCGATGATCGCGCTGCAAGGTGAGCGTCTTCTTCCCCTGAACTGGGACTTCCTAGCACTCCCTGGCACCAATCAAGGCGCCAGCAGGTGAAGCAGATTCGGATTCAACTCCTGCGTCCCGCGTCGCGTGAGCTTTAAGAAAATGGCCTTCGTTTCCAGCAGAATGGGCAAGCTGTGGAAAGAGGAGAACTTGGGAGTGGGACAATCTTGATCGGTCGAATTCGCAATTCTCTCGTTCTTCTTGGGGCAGCGGTCTTCATCGTCGGTTGCAGCAAACCGGCTGCCGATCCTGCTGCCGCTGCTCGCGGGCAGGCAATGCCTGTGCAGACCATCGTTGTGAAGGCCAGCCCTGTCCCGCAGAGTGACGCGTACGTGGCCACCATCAAATCTCGCCGCTCTGCAACTCTCACACCTCAGGTGGACGGCAACCTTGTCAAAATCCTCGCGCGCTCGGGCGACCGGGTAAAGGCAGGCCAGGTGCTGATGGTGATCGACCCGCTGAAGCAGCAGGCTACTTTCGACGCACAAGCGGCCACTGAGAAACAGAAACTGGCCGTGTATGAATACAACCAGGTGGAGGTGGAACGTCAGCGCAAACTGTTCAGCGCGGGCGTGACCAGCCATGACGCTCTCGATCAGGCGGAGCAGGCTTATCGAAACTCGAGAGCAGATTACGAATCGTCCACCGCGTCACGGCAGACTCAGGCCAGCCAGCTCGGCTATTACCAAATCCGCGCGCCGTTTAACGGTGTCGTGGGCGACATCCCGGTTCACATCGGCGATTACGTGTCTCCCACGATCCCTCTGACGACGGTGGACGAAAATCGCGATTTTGAAGCGTACATCTATATTCCTTCGGAGCGCGGCGCCGAGGTGAAACGCGGTCTCCCCGTCGACATCCTGGACAACAGCGGCAAACTTATCGAGCGTGCCCGTATCGACTTTGTCTCTCCACAAGTGGATAACGGCCTTCAGGGCATTCTGGCAAAGGCCTCGCTCCACTCCGGAGCCGACGTGGTGCGCAACGCGCAGCTTGTGAAGGCCAGCGTGATCTGGAGCACGGTTGCTACCCCGACAGTTCCAGTGCTCGCCATTTCGCGCCTCGGTGGCCAGGCATTTGTCTATGTCGTTCAACAAGAGCAAGGCAAAGCAGTAGCCAGGCAGCGCCCCGTCCAATTAGGAGACACCGTCGGCAACGATTATGCCGTTCTGTCAGGGCTGCACAATGGAGATCAGGTCATCGTCTCCGGCACGCAACTCCTGATTGACGGAGCACCGGTGCAGCCCGCCGGCTAACTTCGGAGCGGCAGTCTGCGCATCTGCCTCAACATGATGTTCCACGAGAGGATTGCTTCCCCTTGTTTGTTAACTTCTTTATCCGCCGGCCGGTCTTCGCTACCGTTTGCGCCCTGCTCATTGTTCTTGCGGGTGCGGTCGTCATTCCCAGCCTGCCCATTTCGCTGTATCCCCAGCTCGCCCCTCCGCAGGTGACGGTGACCAGTAATTACGTGGGCGCCAACGCGCAGGTGGTTGAGTCCGCAGTCACCATTCCCCTCGAGCAACAGATCAATGGCGTGCCGGGGATGCGCTACATCCAGTCCACCAGCGGCAGCGACGGCACCAGCCAGATCACCACCACGTTCAACACCAACTACAGCCTCGACATCGCTGCGGTGGACGTGCAGAACCGGGTCTCGACCGCCAGTGGACAACTACCGGCCGAGGTCAACTCCACCGGCATCACCATTACCAAAGCCAACAGCAACTTCGTTTTCGCGGCCGGCTTCTATTCGGACAACGCCGAATACTCCAATCTGTTCATCAGCAATTACCTCGACGTATACGTAAAAGACGCGCTCAAACGAATCCCCGGTGTCGGCGACGTCCAGATATTCGGCGAGCGCAAGTATGCCATGCGCATCTGGTTGGATCCCACGCGCCTGGCAGCCCGCGTTCTCACCGCCTCAGATGTTGTCAGCGCATTGAGGGAGCAGAACGTCGTCGTAGCGGCAGGTCAACTCGGACAGCCTCCCTCTAACGGGAAGCAGGATTTCCAGATCACCGTGAGCGCCGCGGGACGACTGAGTACGCCGGACGAGTTCAACAGAATTATCGTCAAGAACACGCCGAACGGTATCGTGCAACTCAAAGATGTGGGCCACGCCGAACTCGGCGCAGAGACCTACGGCGGGCAGTTGAAGTTCAATGGAATCGAAACGGTTGGTATCGGTGTACAGCAGCTCAGCAATGCCAACGCGCTTGAGGTGGATCGTCAAGCCAAAGCTGCGCTCGCCAAGCTATCGAAGACCTTCCCGCCCGGCATGAAGTATGTGATCGCCTTCGACACGACAACAGTGGTCGGCGATTCCATTCGTGAAGTCATCCAGACTCTGGGCGAAGCTATCGTCATTGTGATCGTCGTCATCTTCCTATTTCTGCAGGATTGGCGCGCTACCATCATCCCCGCTGTCACCATCCCTGTCTCGCTAGTGGGGACCTTTGCTTTTATCAAGATCTTCGACTTCTCTATCAATTCGCTCACCCTCTTCGGCATCACACTACACTCGCTACCGGTCTGGTGGTCGACGACGCCATCGTCGTGATTGAAAATGTGCAGCGGCATATCACGGAGGGTGATAGCGATCCCCACCATGCCACTTCAAGCGCCATGAGCGAGGTGACCGGCGCAGTTATCGCAACCTCGCTGGTGCTCATCTCCGTATTCATTCCGGTCTCGTTCTTTCCGGGAACCACAGGAATTCTCTACAAGCAGTTCTCGCTGACCATCGCCTTTTCGATCGCGATCTCAGCCTTCAATGCGCTCACGCTCTCCCCGGCATTGGCGGCGTTGCTGCTGCGGAAACCCGTGTTGTCGCACGGACTTCTCCATGCCATCGACCGCGGCATCAAAGGCTTGTCCAGCGGTTATGCACGCGCGATTCACGTGGTACTTCGTCTTCGCTACCTTATGCTGCTCATCTTCTTTGTCGGACTCGCGGCCACTGCTTATATGTATAAGCACGTGCCCACGGCCTTTGTGCCGCAGGAGGATCAGGGCTACTTCATTATCCAGATACAGGCTCCGCAGGGCGCCTCACTCTCTTACACCGGCCGCCTCGTCGATCAGGCGCAGGCAGTGCTTCGCGACGCCCACGACGTCGAGGGCTCCTTCGCGATTACCGGTTTTAGCTTCGCAGGCAGCGCGCCCAATTACGGCATCATCTTCGCGAATCTCAAACCTGTGGATAGCCGCAAGGGCAAAGGCCACTCCGCGGCAGAGATCGTTGACGGCCTTCGTGGCAAATTGATGATGATTCCTGGCGGACTCATCATTCCCTTCGAGCCTCCGGCGATTCAGGGCATCGGCAGCTTCGGCGGCTTTCAGTTCGAACTTCAGGACCTTGGCGGCAATACTCTGCAGGACATCGATCGCGTGGCACACTCGATTGCGGCAAAAGGCAACCAGGATCCCAAACTCGCCGGACTCTTCACCAGCTTCACTTCGACCGACCCGCAGTTGATCGTCGATATCAATCGTGAAAAAGCCAAAGCGCTTGGCGTCTCTTTCGGGCAGATCACAGATGCTCTGCAGGTCTACATGGGATCGGAGTATGTGAACAACTTCGACTTCAACAACCGGTCCTACCGAGTCTATGCTACCGAGTCTATGTGCAGGCAGATCAGGATTTCCGGCAGACTGCCAAGGACATCCGCCAGTTCTACGTGCGTTCCGACACCAACCAGATGATCCCGCTCGACAACCTGGTCTCCCTCCGCAATGCCTCCGCGCCGCAGGTCATCAGCCACTACAACCTTTTCCGCTCAGCGGAGATCAACGGCTCCGCCGCGCCTGGTCTCTCCTCCAGTGAGGGCCTTTCCGAGATGGAGCACCTCGCCAGGCAGAACATGCTGCAAGGTATGACCTATTCCTGGACAGGGTTGGCGCTTGAAGAAATTGAGTCGAGCGGAAAGGCTTTGATCATCTTCGGCCTGGGTCTTCTCGTCGTATATCTCACGCTGTCCGCTCAATATGAGAGCTTTGCTCTTCCCTTTATCATCCTGCTCGCTGTTCCCATGGCCGTTCTGGGCGCTCTGGTGGCACAGACGTTGCGCGGTCTTCCCAACGACATCTATTGCCAGATTGGGCTGGTGATGCTGATCGGCTTGTCCGCCAAGAACTCGATTTTGATTGTTGAATTTGCGGAGCAGCTCCGGCGGCAAGGCCGATCGATCGGCGATGCGGCAATCGAAGCCGCGGAGCTTCGGCTTCGGCCCATCCTCATGACCTCGTTCGCCTTTATCCTCGGCGTGTTTCCCTTGGTCTTTGCGCAGGGCGCAGGCAAGCTGGGAAGACACTCCGTCGGGACCTCCATCGTCGGCGGCATGCTGCTCTCCACCGTGCTCAACCTGTTCTTCATACCGGCGCTCTATGTGATCCTGAGCACCCTGATGCGAAAGACACATCGCAGGCACGGTGTCACGGCAGACGAGTCGGCGCAGATCACCGCGCCGTAACTCAACAACTTCGGCGTTGGTTGGACAAGTGGGGACGCGAAAACCGCCTCCGAACATTTCCCAGGCCCGTCAGCATCGGAAGACGTATGTTGCGGAAAACTGTACTGTCTGCGGCGAGCCTCCAGGCGGCAGTTTTCCCGCTGGACTGAAGTCCTGCAACTTGGAATTTTCTCTAAGTGATTGCAAGGATTGGTCGGGGAGAGAGGATTCGAACCTCCGACCCCCTGGTCCCGAACCAGGTGCTCTACCAGGCTGAGCCACTCCCCGATCGACCGACTTGCTTTGGGTGGGACGCTCGCCGCCATCGTCCTGGTAGGGATGGCAGATCGCTCGAGCGCACTCCGGTAAGTGTAGCAGAACAGGCGCCCCGGCCCCGCAGGTTGCCACCGCGCGCCGAAGCCGGTAGACAACGTACATGATCCCACGCAACGAGCTCGACCTCACCGGTCTTCGCGTCCTCGATGGCGGCCTCGCCACGGAGCTCGAGCGCGCCGGCTGCGACCTCGCGAGCCCGCTTTGGTCCGGCGAAGTTCTACGCACGCAACCGGAAAAAGTGCTCGCCGTCCATCGCAGCTATCTCCAGGCCGGCGCCGATTGCCTGCTTACCGCCAGTTATCAGCTCTCCACTATGGGCTTTCGCGAGATCGGGCTCACCGAAGACGACGCACGAAGAGCAATTCAGCAGAGCGTCACGCTCGCCGAGCAGGCACGCCGCGAATACACACAAGCTGAGATCACCGCCGGCCGCAAACCAAGGCGCATCTGGATCGCCGACTCGCTCGGCGCGTACGGAGCTGCATTGCACAACGGCGCTGAATTCCACGGCAACTACAACATCGGCCATGCTGAGCTCGTGGCCTTTCACGCGGAGCGCATCGATGTCATGCGCAACACCAACGCCGACTTTCTCGCCTTCGAAACCATCCCCGCGCACGCCGAGGCCGAAGCCATCCTCGAAGCCCTATCGCAGCGCCCTGACCTCGCCGCTTACATCAGCTTCACCTGCCGCGACGACGCCCGTACCGGACACGGCGAATCGATGGAACAATGCGCACGCCTGCTCGACGCCGCTTCAAACATCATTGCCATCGGCATCAACTGCACCGCGCCGCGCCACATCCTTCCACTCATTCAGGCGATCCGCGCCGTCACCGCCAAACGCATCGCCGTCTATCCCAACTCCGGCGAAACCTGGGTTTCCGAAACCCGCAGCTGGACAGGCACTTACGATCCCGGCCTCTTTGGAGACTTGGCCGCAACCTGGCGCAAAGCCGGAGCCGACTGGATCGGTGGCTGCTGCCGTACCGGCCCGCAACACATCCGGGCGATATTGCAGGCCAGCTAGCCTTTTCCACAAATACACAATGTGTTGGGGCCGACAACTCAATCGTGGGTGATCAAGTCCAACTAAATAACGGAAGAGAAATCTTCCAGAAGGAGAGAGTCACTCATGGCCTTCAAGAGAATCGGCAACGAAACTCGCGAATGGCAGTTAGGTAGCTCGTACAACGACCGTTACGACGGGAGAGTGAGGGAAACCAGGGCTGAGCCCTAATCTCCCGAGCATCCCGGGATGACACGTTGTGATCTGGAAGCCGATCCAGATCTTCGAAAAAAAACGGAGAGCTGAGGGGCGATGTCTCGAAAGGGACTCGCCCTTTCGCTTTTTCTGGGCCAATCTGGTTTCGCGGCGATGCGCTCCCTGCACTGAAAACGCCCCGGCGGCCCCGCACTTCAAACCGGTTTGATCATGCGACAATATAGACATCGCCATGACAACCAGGACGCTTTCCGCGGTGCCCGCACCGGCAAGCATCTCTCCCGAGATCCTCAAGCAGCACAGCCTCACGGCGGAGGAGTACGCGCGCATCGAGGCGGCTCTGGGGCGCACACCATCCCTCACAGAATTAGGCATTTACAGCGTCATGTGGAGCGAGCATTGCTCCTATAAATCTTCGCGCGTGCACCTGCGCCGGCTGCCCACCCGCGGCGAGCGCACCACCGGCCCGGGCAGCGTCGTCCAGGGGCCTGGCGAGAACGCTGGCATCATCGACATCGGCGACGGCTGGGCCTGCGCCTTCAAGATCGAGTCGCACAACCATCCCTCCTATATAGAGCCATTCCAGGGCGCCACCACCGGCGTCGGCGGCATCCTGCGCGACATCTTTACCATGGGCGCGCGGCCCCTCGCCGTCATGGACTCGCTGCGCTTCGGCCCGCTCTCCACAGAGGACGGCGAATCCGACCCTGCCATCGTTCGCAAGAACCACCAGATCGTCGAAGGTGTCGTCGCAGGTGTCGCCAGCTACGGCAACTGCTTCGGCGTGCCCAACCTCGGCGGCGAGACGCGCTTCGAGCCCTGCTACAGCGGCAACCCGCTGGTCAACGCCTTCGCCCTCGGCCTCGTCCGCAAGGACGAGATCTTCTACGCCAAGGCCACCGGCATCGGCAATCCCGTGATCTACGTCGGCGCCAAGACCGGCCGCGACGGCATCCACGGCGCCACCATGGCCAGCGAAGAGTTCACCGAAGGCTCCGACCAGAAGCGCCCCAACGTGCAGATGGGCGACCCATTCATGGAGAAGCTGCTGCTCGAAGCCTGCCTCGAAGCCATGCAGACTGGCGCGGTCGTCGGCATACAGGACATGGGCGCAGCGGGCCTCACCTGTTCGACCTGCGAGATGGGCGCGCGCGGCGGCGTCGGCCTCGACGTCGAGCTCGACAACGTGCCGCAGCGCGAGACTGGCATGTCCAGCTACGAGATCATGCTCTCGGAAAGCCAGGAGCGCATGCTGCTGGTCGCCGAAAAAGGCCGCGAGGACGAAGTCCTGCGCGTTTTCGAAAAGTGGGGCCTCGACGGTGTCATCGTCGGCGAAGTCATCGGCGAGCCGCAGATGCGCATCCGGCATCACGGCGAGTTGGTCGCCGATATTCCCAATCAGTCGCTCACCGACGATGCCCCGCTCTACCACCGGCCCGTCGGCACCTGGAAGGCGCCGGTGCCGCTTGATCCGCCGGCGGAAGTTCTCGAAGCGCTGAAGAAGCCGCGCGACTACACCGCCGATCTCAAGAAGCTGCTCGCCAGCGCGAACATCTGCAGCAAGCGCTGGGTCTTCGAGCAGTACGACTCTATGGTCCAGACCAACACCGTGCAAGGCCCAGGCGGCGAAGCCGGCGTGATGCGCGTGAAAGGCAGCGGTGCTCCGGGGCATGAGCGCGGCCTCGCCATGGCGCTCGACGGCAACGGCCGCTGGTGTTATCTCGATCCGAAGCAGGGCGCGAAGTTAGCCGTCGCCGAAGCAGCACGCAAAGTCGCCTGTACCGGAGCTGTGCCCGTCGCTGCGACAAATTGCCTCAACTTCGGCAACCCGGAAAAGCCGGAGATCATGGCCCAGCTCTCCGCCGCCATCGACGGCATCGCGGAGGCTTGCACCGCACTCGGCACACCCATCACCGGCGGCAACGTCTCGCTCTACAACGAAACCAAGGGTGAGGGGATCTATCCCACGCCGGTCATTGGGATTGTCGGGATCCTCGAGGACGTATCAAAGGCTGTCCCGGCGGATTTCGCCAATCCCGGGGATGTATTGCTGCTCTTGGAGGCTGGTGGTGCCGCCCTTCACTCTGCCGTTCAGGAGCTCGGTTCGTCCGCCTTTGCGCAGACCTGTTTCGGCGCCACGTGGGGCAATCCGCCCTTGGTCGAGCTGGAAGCAGAGAAGAAAATCCACGCGAAGCTTCATGAGCTGGCGAGTGCAGAACTTCTCACCGCAGCACGTCCGGTCTCCGACGGCGGCCTCGCGGTCACGCTTGCAGAGGGGTGCTTCAGCCGCAATGTCGGGATCGACGGGTTCCTCCAGTACTCGCCGACGGAGCCAGCCTATATCCGTCTCTTTGCCGAACACCCGTCACAGGTCGTTCTCGCGTGTAAACCAGAGTTGGCCGATCAGGTCCAGAAAGTCTCAGGCGCCTGGAAGCTCGGCCAGGTAACGGACGGCTTGTTCCGCATCACCTTTCAAACACATGTGCAGGCGAATGACGAATTGAAATACAAGAAAGACAAAATCGTCACATTTCTCGATACGACAACTGCCGAGCTTCGCGAGTCCTGGTCCAACGCCCTCCAATCCACCCTCAGCGTCGACACGGTGACCGCATGACCGAGCGTCTCTATCAAGGCGTCTCCGGCGTCGAGGAAACGCTTCCCTCCTCGCATTCGCCAATCGCGCGCGAACAAGACGCAGACACCCTCCACGAAGAATGCACGAAGAATGCGGCGTAGCCGCCATCTACGCCCACCCCGAAGCCGCGCGCCAGGTCTACCTCATGCTCTACGCGCTCCAGCATCGCGGGCAGGAGTCTGCCGGCATCGCCACCGCCGACGGCCACTACCTCTCGAATATCAAAGGCATGGGCCTCGTCGCCGACATCTTCACCGAAGAAGTCCTGCAGAAGCTGCCCGGCAACCTCGCTATCGGCCACACGCGCTACTCCACCACGGGCGACTCCGCGCTGCTCAACGCGCAGCCCATCCGCGTCGAGTCCACCAAGGGCCTCATCGCCATCGCGCATAACGGCAATCTGGTCAACCTCGGCAACATTCGCGCAAAGCTCGAGCGCGAAGGCGCCTTCTTTCAGACCACCTCCGACTCCGAGATCATCGTCCAGCTCATCGCGCATTCGCAGGCCACCACGCTGGTCGATGCCATCGCCGACTCGCTCTCGCAGATCGATGGCGCCTTCTCCGTCGTCATGATGACGGAG
>Ga0193743_1000147_pt1 | contig 54110 bp, 38 predicted proteins | sample L2c2metaG_FD_143038 | JGI IMG/M metagenome (GOLD analysis project Ga0193743, IMG submission 143038) | Soil microbial communities from a riparian zone of the East river system, Colorado, United States - L2c2 | ecosystem: Environmental > Terrestrial > Soil > Riparian zone | place: USA: East River... | reverse complement strand
CGGGGCCTAGATTTCGGCGAGTTCAGCCGACGGGTCGTCAGCCACGAGAAGCAATCCAGCGAAGTGTTCATCACCCACTTTCGCGAGAAGTATTCAGATCCCTACCTACCGGTATGGATGTTGACGGAGATTGTCTCCTTCGGGACGTTATCGCGCATAACGGAAAATCTCCGAGACAAGCAGATTCAGCGGAAGATCGCCCGGGACTTTGTCCTTTCCCAAAGCCAACTCATAAGCTGGTTGAAGTGCCTTTCGTACATCAGGAACGTCTGTGCTCACCATGGCCGCCTTTGGAACCGGGAACTCTCGATCAAACCTGAATTGCTGCCGAGGTGGAGAGCACAGGGCGTCACCAGGGACAGGCTGTACGTCATTCTCCTGATGATCCTTCATCTGTTGGAACAAGTCGCTCCCAAGTCTCAGTGGAAGACGAGAATGGCGGAGCACCTACTTTCGACCATGCAGGTGTCACTCTCCGCTATGCATTGTCCCGATGATTGGTATCGAAGCGCACCCTGGACGATAACGGCGGTTGCCAATGGGGTAGACGCTGAAGAGTAATTGGAAGGAACGATTCGTTTCCATTCCTCCGGTATGTCGCCACGCGAGTCATCTTCCAGTCTGCCGGAACGATACAACCGGAGTACGCCAGTCGCAGGCACGCCGGAAGAATGGCACGCATCGGTCGCAATGTAAGTTGCAGGTGAGTCGCCAGAAACCAAAACCCGCGTGAAATGCCTATGAATATTGGCGACCTTGCGTTTCTCCACTTTCTGCATCGGCAAGTGATACTCAATCCCGGTGCGTTCGCTCCGTCTCGACCGTTGGAGGGACCAGGTCTAGGATTGCGCTACGAGCAACTCCATCGAATCCGAGAAGGTGAACCAAGTCGCAGCTTATTCCGAATGGAAAATGTGACGAGGTCAGTTTGGAGTGCCGCTTGCCTGGCGGTCAGAGCTGGGAACCTCGACAAGCTTATAGCGGGCGGTATGGGCTTCTCGTTCGTTGGCAGCAGCGCGCAAATCAGCAAGCTTCTTCGTTAAGGCTGGAATCTCGTTTCTTCTTTCCGTTTTGCGAGCAGCAAGAATGAGGTGGTAGAGCGCTTCCTGGTTTGTTGGATCCATCTGCAGAGCTGCCTCGCATTGTTCGATTGCGAGTGCGGAATTTCCCTCCCGGAGATATAAGCTACCCAAGAGGTTATGAGCCAGCGCGAAGTGCGGACTCAGCCGGACAGCTTGTTTTGCGGCGCGGAGCTCTTCGGCGTAGTCTGCACTTCCCAAATCAACTCCGTGCTGAGAGAGAGTCTCTGCCAGCAGATATTGGTTGAGTGCGTTTTCAGGATGACGCTGAGCCTCTTTGCGGAAGTGGGTTACTGCACTCGCGTAATCGTGAGTCTGCGCCAGGGTCACTCCCTCTGCCACTCTCGACGCGGAGAGACTTGGATCAATCCGATCCGCGGTCTCGAAATCGTCCATGGCCTGCTTGAAGTTCCCAAGCTGCGCATACAACACGCCTCGCGCCGAGTAGAGCTGTGCCGATTGCCCAATCGCTGCAATACCAAGATTCAGCATATCGATTCCCACCTGGTACGCGGCATGATCGTTGCACACGGTGGCAAACGACAGATACGCCTGGAGATGTCGCGGATTTAATGCGATGGACTTGCGTAACAGCTCAACGGCGCGCGGCGTATCGTTTTTGGACTCGTATATTTCAGCAGAGAGCACGAAGGCGTCTTCGGCTCCGTTGCTGCCGGATTCAGATGGAGTGACTTGCAGGCTGGGTTCCAATAGCCCAAGTGCTTCGTCGCCCTTTTTGGACCTCCACAGCGCCAGCGCTAGGTTGTAGCGAGCTTGCTGCGATTGAGGTTCAAGTGTAAGTGCTTGTTGCAATACTGAAACCGCCTCATCTGTAAATTCCGCGTTCGAGAGGCACACGCCAAATTCGGAGAGGGCGTTGAAGTTTGAGCCGATTATGGGTTCCGCTGCTCGGAAATGCGTCACTGCCTCCTTACAGTCTCCAGACTTGTATTGGAGGGCTGCCAACATGGCATGAGTTGTCGGGTCAGCTGGCTGCCGCTCAAGAACATGCCGAAGCAGTTCCGGGGCATCCGGCGCGTTTCGTTGATATTCGATCTGCGCGAGGCCTTCGAGAGCCGACAGAAAATCGTGGTCCAGTTTGAGGGCCTGACGATACGACGCGATGGCAGACGTAGACTTGTCGGCTCCTACATAGGCCATTCCAGATAACGTCCAGAGTCGAGGATCGGTCGGGTATTTCTGAAGTGCTTTCCGAGAGAGGCTGATCGCTTGATCGAAGTTCTTCTCCGCCAGGGCGTGCTCTACGCCTACAGCTTCAGCCGGCAACGGCGTTCCAGGCGAGGTTCGTTGGGCTACTGCAGTTGTCCAGGCCAGCAGGAGCAAAGCTGCAAGCAATGGAAGACTAAAGCTGCCCGCGACGTATAGCGTGCGGGCAGCACACCGATTCCCCTTCCGGGTTTGAATGGACTGCATGGGGTTGCTGCTCAATCAAATGCTGATGATAGCGATGTGGTGACACCAAACCAAGTCGCTAGCATGCCGTGCGGTAGCCGGGAGCCTAAGCTTAGAACTCAAGCCGTGCTCCTACCTGACCTTGACGTGGAATCTGCGTGCTGGTTGACACGCCGAATGTGGATCCACTCGCAGCGTCTGTATTTACGCCTGTCAGGTTGACACGATTGAAGAGATTAAAGAAGTCCAGTCGAAGGTCGAGCTTGATTCCTTCCGTAATGCCTGTGAGTTTCTTGAAAGTTGCATCGACCTGTGCAAACCCAGGATTGCGGAACTGGTTCACACGTTCATTCCCCTCTTGTCCAAGTTGTGGAAGGGTAAAGTTGCCACAGGCGTCCAAGTTTGTGCCTGAGCAACGCGCGAAGACACCCTTGATATAGTCCTTGCGACTATTTCCTGTGTGGTAAGTCGTCACGTTTGGGAAGTCGTTGTTATCGCCGTCTGCGTTGAAATCGCCACTTCCAGGTTGATACGCGACTTTGCCGAGCGAATCTTCAGAGACACTGAGTGCCCCGCTGGTCACGGCTGTGAATGGCAAACCAGATTGCAGCGCAGTGAGAGAAGAAATCTCCCATCCGGATGCGACTCTGCCGAAGAATCCTTGTCCATTGTGCAGAGCTGGTAGCTGGTAGCTCCATCCGACGGAAAGGCGGTTGGGCACATCCCAGCCAGAGGGGCCGTAAAAGCGACTCAGCGGATATTCGATGGGATAGTTTCCGATTGGAAGTGCGCCAGAGTTGTCTTTTGAGACAGATCGGGTATACGAAGCTGTTACGAATCCGCGTTGTGCAAATCTGCCCTTAACGGCCAGGATCAACGCTGAATAGTTCGACCAAGGACCATTGAAGGTGTAATTCACGGCTCCGAAGCTGGAATTGAGCCGTGTCTGCGTTCCTACGCATGAGTCAGGTTCTCCAGGGGAAGTTGGAGTGCAGCTGAGATGCTTGAGGAGATCGCCTTCGAAGACGTTTACGTCGCCGGAGAAGGAGTTGCCGAATGAACTACCGCCGCCATACTGCAAGTCTCCTGAATGCTGCCCGACATAACCGATGCTGGCGACCATGTTGTTCGTGACCTGGCGTTCCACTGCGGCTGACCAAGTCTCTGTATACGGTGACTTCAAGTTTCCATCGACACCGCCGACACCGATCTGGGCCCCGGGTATACCACCCTTGGCATCCAGCGCCGTTCCTTGAAAGGCTGGATAGGGAAAGCCAAACGGATACGTGTTCTGAGTGCCATAACCGAAGATCGGCGCAGCCGTAGATCCATTGTTGTAGAAGGTGGGCAGCACGAAGCCGGGGGGATTGCCCTTGAGGTTGTTTTCGGCGTTGCCTAATGTTACCCAGTCGCGATAAATGCCATAGCCACCGCGCACCACCCACTTACCGCTGCCGGTGACATCCCAAGCCACGCCAGCCCGCGGGCTGAAGATCCAGTTCATGTCCTGGTTGTAGACGTGCTTCTGTTGCTTGTTGATCCCGTTCGCAACCTGCTCGGCCATGGTGGCGCCGGATCCGAGGTGGAAGTTAGCGAGCGGAGTACCGGCGGTTGGATAGGGGTTGCCAAAGTTGTCGTAACGCAGCCCGTAGTTCATCGTCACCCTGCGCGTGACTCTCCAAGTGTCCTGAGCGAATAGGCCGAAGGTGCGCTCTGCATATTGATACTGGCCAGGCATCGGCTTTCCGGTGAGGGGATTGTAGGAGAGACTGGACTCGGAATAGGGGTTGTTGTTGATCAGGTCGATCATGTTGTTGTACTGAAACGTTGGCTGCGCATAAGACGGTGCGAAGAGCGCCTGATCGTCACCCTGCCACCCTTCATACCCGAAGCTGAGGGAATGAGATCCTCGAATATGAGTCAGGACGTCACGCCAGTGATAATTGTGCTCGGCGTACTGTCCATCTGCGAACCCAATCCCCCAGCCAACTCCCAGATTGTTTACATTCACCACCGGTACCGACAACAGTCCAGTGGTACTGGATGAGCCTTGCAGGTAGTTGTAACCAAAGAACGCCTGGTTGAGCGTATTGCTCGAGAATGTATGGGTCTCATTTCCCTGCAACGCAATGACTGAGGACGGATTCGTGGTGTTGAATACGGGCCGCACGGCGGGGCCACCGGCGTTTGTCGTGTCCCGGAAAAGAGCGCCGTAAACACGATCTTTGCTGAAGTATTTATCGACGCGTGCGTTGTATTGCTTCGAATTATTGAAGCTGGAAGAGTTGAAGTTTCCGTGATCAAAGACTGCTGTGCCACACGGGATGTTGTCCGTGCTGGGTGTTTCACAACCGGTGTTGGCGGCGAGGTCCTGAGCGCCGAAAGCGTCGAGTGCAGTTGCCGCAACGCCTGTAGTGGTGGCTGCGCTGGGCTTGTATTTCGTCATGAGCTGAACTTCCGGCGAGTTCGGACGCACCTGCTGCGCAAATGCCACGAAAGCGGGATCTTCATATGTGAGGACGGAGTTTCCGTTTGACGTGAGGGCGCGATAGGGTTCAATGCTGAAGAAGAAGAAAAATTGATGATGCGGAATTACCGGTCCGCCTACTCCGAACGACATGTTTGTTGTGTGAAACGGTGCGATCTCCACCGACGAAGGCGGCCCGAATTCGCCCCTCGCATTCAACCCCTGATAGGTGTAATAGACGCTGGCAAATCCGTGGTAACGATCAGTGCCTGATTTTGTGGTCATGACCGTCTGCATGGAACTTGTCTTGCCGTAATCAACCGTGTAGGTGTTCGTCTGGACGGACATCTCAGCGATTGCATCCGCATTTGGCACTAATGTCAGTACACCTGGATTTACATCGATGTTGATGTCGAGACCATCCAGAACGTATTGATTGCCGTTGTTTCCTCGGCCATTCGCGCTGTAGTCGGCATTCTCTGTGAAGAAGTTGTTGTACCCTGCGGATCCCAGCCCCGATACACCTGGCGCCAATGCGATCAAAGAAGTGGGATTTCTGCCGGGTAAGGGGAGAGCCTGAATCGCTTGTGTATCTATTGTCAGTTCGCTACGACTATCCGAGGTATCAAGCAGAGGCGCCTGCGCAGTCACCGAAACCGAGGAGGTAACCTGTCCTACGCCCAGGGTGATCGTTACATCGCGATTCTCTTCAGTACGCAGGGTGAATCGAACTTTACTTGTCGTGAATCCTGCAGCGGTCGCGGATACCTCATAGTTGCCCGGCGCGATGCTCACGAATCGATACGACCCAGCGTCGTCGGAGGTCTTCGTCTGAGTAACGCTGGTCTCAACATTGGTGAGATTGACGGTCGCCTTCCCTATGACCGCTCCGCGTGAGTCCATGACGTTTCCCTGGACGCTCGACGAAAACTGTGCAAGAGCATGCACCGCACTCAGCAGCGCAAAACATATGAAAACGGTAACGCGTCTCGCTACATGCACCATCGCCGGTCTCCAAAAGTTCTTTCAATGTGGTTCAAATTTCCCATCAGTCGTTCGACTGCAGGTCTATTTCGTGGCCCACTGCCGTCATTGCATTTGAGGGTAAGGCGACAGTAGGCCCGGACGGACAAGCTCTGCATGAAACACTCAAACCATCGCGCAATAGTACAAATGGACCGTCTATCCGGCCATTTGCGGCCGTCCACCGCTGAGCTCCAGCGCATATACCGTGAAGTTCTTAGCCTCAAATTGCCAGGCAGAGCCATTTCGCGTGGTCTTAAGTCGAGTTCCACTCGCGTCGGAAACGGACAGGCCAGGGGAGCCTCCTAACACGGTCAAGGTGATGAGAAGACTGCGCTCGTCGGCGAAAGAGAAGTCTAGGTCAATCACATGCGATGCATAACGCAAGCCTTCCAGCTTGTATCTCTTGCCTGCTCCAGCGAGCCTGGATCCGAATCCTGGCCCTAGGGTGAATCGATTTGGAAACTGCGTTTCGCGAAATCCGACGATGTTGCGGACGATGTGAGCGGGCATCACGGCTCCCCAGCCATATACCTCGCCACCAAATGCCCCGTGTGGTCCCCAGACCTCACAACTGGTGCCGGGCCAGCCAAGTCTTGGGTGTTTGGTGCCTTCGCTTTCCGTATGTCCGACGGAGTGGCGATCCATACTGGTGTAAATGCGCTCGCAAATCGATTCAACGGTTGCGGAAGCCAACTCCTGTTGCCCGCATGCCCATGTCGACTCGAGATAGGGGAGTACAAAAGAAGACCAATCGAGCGCGTTGTCTGCGGAGGATTTTGGTTGACGCTCTTGTGCCTGCATTTCGTCATACATTTTTTGCAGGGTATTCCCGATGAGCCTCTTTTGACTCTCTGAGGCAATCCCACAGAAGGCAGGCCCAGCCTGCGAGGGATCGCGCTGGGCAATCTCCACCAAATGCATGGTGCGAGTATCGAAGTCGTGGAACCAGTCGTCTTTCCATAACTGGCGGGTCTTCTCTGCGTAGGTGCTTTGAACGAGGCTCCACTCGGTGACACTCCTGGTGTCTCCCACCAGCTTTGCAAATCGAGCGAGAACACCGCCGGCGTGCGCCGCCGCGGCCTGAAGTTCCACTAAGCGTAGGAACTCCACCAACTCACCCCCGGTCGGCTGCTGGATCTGAAAGCGCTTTGAGGTATCCATGCCGGTTTCCCAGCTGCACTTTCCAACGATGAACTTGTCCGAGTCAATCCGATGGACGAGCGTCCAACGCAAGAGGGTAGCCAGGCCTGGATAGAGTTTTCGCAACCACTCCAAGTCGTGAGTGCGATCGAAGATTGAAGCAGCGCAGAAGAACGGAAAGCACCACGAGATCGAAGTACCGCACTCAGACCCGTCGGCGGCTACCATGTTCATCACGCCGTCTTCCCGCGTGCAAGGGACGTTGTCTCCCAGAGCATCCAGGAACTGGCCGAGAAAGACTTGCTTGGCGAGCTCAGGATTCGCGTAGCTCAGGGCCCACATGTCGATCGAAGATTCTGCGAGAACGCTACGAGGTGCCTGGATCTGCATTCCGTCCCAAGCGTGCTTATAGATACCTATGGGACGACGCACCATTGTGCGCAAAGTCTCGAAGTCATAGACCCAACCGTGTTGCCAAGTTTTAGGCCAGTCCCCGACGAGACGAGGGGCGTCTTTCCAAAAAGCAGTGTCCTCCGCTCTCTTCCGATCTAGAACAGCCTTCGCGTCCTCGAGCGAGGTACGTGCGCGCCGAATTGTTGATTGGAGATTGGGGCCACGCGCCAACAAGACAACAAAGTCTGCTTGGGAATGCGGGGCGACGGTGACTTCGTAGCGGAGACCGCCGTGCAAAGGCTTCTGATCGTAGCTCAGCTTCTCAGTAGACTTTGGCTCTTCATCCAGCCATGTGAGGCAATCCTCTTCTCGGTTGGAGAAAAGGCTACGGTTGCTCCGAAGGCTTGAGGCGAGAGCGCAAACGGTTCCCGCAGCGAATGATCGTATCCACAGAGAATCGGTCCCGCTATCATAGCCGCCTGTGAGGCCGTCTGCTCCCCACCACTGGCTTCCACCCAGCCTGTAGGTGTGCTGCGCCAGGACCTCGATTTGCTGTGCTGTGGCGGCTGACGACTTGATTTCGATATGGGCGGCAAGGGCATCTTCGTTGACTTGGGAGAAGCTGACCTCGACAGAGATATTTCCTTCTTCAAACCCCAAAGTCAGGATGTTCTTGCTGTGATACGGAGACGTCAGCTGCTCCGGTTGAAAGCTTTCGAGAGATCGGAAGGTACGCTCGCCTATGCGGAAGCCTAAAGCAAGTTCTGCAACGTAGATACCGTTCCTGGCGTAGTCGAAGTAGCCTCCCGGCCCGGCCGGATAGTAGAGTCCAAATCCGATGCCAGGCAGCGAACGTAGAACTCCGCTCTGGCGCAGATTCCAGCTGTGCCAAGGGTTATCAAGATAACCAAACGGAGTGTAGTCGCTTCGCGGAAAGCCACTCGTCGACCGGTCGGTGTGCGTGAGCGGCGAGCGTTCGCTCGGAGCTTCCGATACGTCTTGAGCAAACGAGAGGGGACTCTTGATGGCCGCGGAAGCCGCGGTGAGCATTGCAATGAAATTCCGACGATTCACTCGCTCTCCATACCTGCCCATGCCCGCGGTCTGGAGGCCTCGAGCGATAGATCCCATTCCGAGGTGTTAAGGTCGTCTCGGTGTCTGCAGCGACCATACCGTTCCTCAAAAATGTATGCATAGAACGAATGGACTACATCCGCCGCAAAAGCGAAACAGTAACGCCGAGGGGTCTTCTTGTCGGCGCAGGCGCTCTGGAATAGACTCGGCGCATTCCTCTGGGTGCATGAAAACGTCCCTTACCCGTCGGGCAACATCGTACCGGTTGCCTTTTCTGAAAGCCGGTCTGACGGCTCTGTTTCTAGCGGCGGGATGCAGATCCGCGCCCACAACTATCGCGGTAATTCCACGTACCACGGGCATGTCGCTCTGGGAGCCTGAACATGCGGGTGCGGCGGCGGCAGCCGTCAAATACAACATGCGCGTGTACTGGAACGCTCCTACGCGCGAAGATGATGTCCAGGGCCAGCTCGCGTTGGTGCAACGGATCATAGACAAGGGCTATGCTGGGCTGGTCCTCGCTCCGGATCAAACACTGGCCTTGATGACTCTCGTACGTCGTGCTCTGGCGAAGGATATCCCGACGGTGATTGTCGGCACTGCACTCCCACTGAAGCCAGGAGGCAAGCTGGCTTACATCCTCAGCGACGACGAAGAAGCTGGCCGGCTGGCTGCGCAACGCATCGGCATGACCTTACACGGAAGGGGATCGGTCGCCATTTTAGGGATAGATCCAGATATCAGTGGCGTTCTGCAGCGCGTTCGCTCCTTCGAAGCGGCGCTCGCGAAGGAGTATCCGAAGATCAAGATCTCTGAAAAAAGGACGGGATCTTTCAATGTTCCCTTTGAACAGCAGACTGCCGAAGATGTTCTGAACTCTAACCCGACGCTGGATGCCATCCTGGCGGTGACAACGGATTCAACGCGGGGTGCTTATTCTGCGCTGGTAGAGACCCGTCGAGCGGGGAAAGTCAAGCTGGTCGGCTGCGACCAAGACCTCCTTATGCCCTTAGTGACAGGCGAGATGGACTCTGTGATTGTCCAAGACACGTATCGAATGGGCTACCGCGCGATCGAGTTGATAGCGGCTGAAAAGCGGGGAGAAGTTGTCCCTGCTCTGACTCGAATCGACCCCAAGGTCGTGACGAGAGATAACCTTAGTTCTCCAGATGTTCGTCGCATGTTGGGTCTGTCGGAAAGGTAGGAGAGGTGCGCATCCAAAGGTCAGTCTCGCGCGCAAAGGTGCTCGTTGCATCGTTCGCGGCATTGGCAGCGATTGGCCTATGCGCACTGTGGCTCTACTTACACCACCCGCATCAGGGAATGCCATACCGCGATGCATTTGCATTAGGAAAGGCCGATGAGTGGGAGGCATTCGGTGGTACCTGGGTGGTCCACGATGGAGGAATTCGCAACGATTCCGATGAACGTGGAGCAAAGTTGTTGACCGGCTCCTCGTATTGGAGCAATTACGTCCTAGAGGCGGATGTCAGGCTGTTAGGTGAGGATGGTGATGCAGGCCTCATCATTCGCGGCAATGACGCCGAACAGGGCGTGGACTCATATAGTGGCTACTACGCAGGGCTGCGCACGCGTGATAACGGCTTAACTCTTGGACTCGCTGATCATGGATGGCAGGAGCTGAAAAACGTTCGCATGCCTGAAGCAGTCCAGGCTTTCCGCTGGTACCGCCTCAAAGTGCTCGCCTACGATTGCCACATCGCCGTTTCAGCGAGCGATCGCTCTCATCGCGAGGGCGGAGCTACGATCGCGGTTGATAACGAACACTGTCTAACGTCAGGCCGGGTCGGCCTTCGCTCTTATTCTTCCGGCGGTGAGTGGAGAGATGTACGGGTACGGCAGGCCACAGAAGCCGACGTGGAAAGCATGCTTGCGAAAGCTGCTGAGCAAAAGCTGGATAAGGCCGTATCCGGCAACACTGACGTACTCCTTGGCTCGGGATCTCTTCCGTCGCATGTCAATTTGGAACCCAGGCCCCCGAACACGACGACCCAGGGCATCAGTAGCCTGCGCTTGATTCCAAGCTCGCACCCGGTTCATGCCACAATTCGTGGCATCGTTACACTGACCTCGCCTCTTCTGTACGTTCAGGATTCTACGGGTGGCGCTGCTGTCGTAACGGACCAGGCTGCTCCACCACTCAAAGTAGGCGACGAAGTACGTGTGTCTGGGAGAGTCGAGGCGCGTGATTTCAACTCTGTTATTCACGACGCCTCCATTCAGCTGCTGTGGGCGCGCGCGCCAATTCCACCAGTGTCAGTTACTCCGTCCCAGGCGGCTACTGGCGCCTTTGCTGCAATGTTTATCGAAGTTGAAGGCGTTCTGTCGAGTAAGGAACGCGGTCCTCAAAACACTCTGGAGCTAAAGATAGAAGCCGGCCAACAGTCCTTCCGTGCGGTCGTGCGAGATGATCGTGGAGACCAGCTCTTTCCAAAGCTAAAGCCAGGAAGTCTACTACGCTTGCGCGGGATATCCGTGGTGGATTCTGAGTATACGCACGACCTTACTCCGTTTGTGCTGCTGATGCGCTCCAGTGACGATATCGATGTGGCGAGCGTTCCACCATGGTGGAACGCTCGCCACATAGCCGCCATTGGATTTCTCGCCCTCTTGCTGGCCTTCATCGCATATCTGATCTACAGCCGGCTGGAGCGATGGAGATCGCAGGCGATTCTTGAAGAGCGCGAACTGCTAGCTCACGAGATGCATGACACCCTCGCCCAAAGTTTTGCGGGACTTGGCTTTCAGCTCGAAGCAATTCGCAACCGCATACCTGAAAGTATGCCGACAATTCTTCAGCAGCTTGACCAGGCGTGTGGGCTCGTGCGTCACAACCATCGAGAGACTCGACGAAACATCATGATGCTGCGGGCCGAATCCAGCCAAGCGATCGATCTCGCGCCGATGCTCGAGCACTGCGCGCTCCAGTTGGTGGAAGGTGGCACGGTGGCGATCGAGGTTTCTCAAATCGGAGCCCCGCGTTATATCCCATTGCGTATCAGTGATACGTTGTTTCGTATTGGCCAGGAAGCCTTGGCGAATTCTGTGCGCCATGCCCAGCCGTCGAAAATCCGGATTTCGGTCGCATACGCCGACGGCTCAGTGCGCCTGATGATCCAGGATGATGGCAATGGATACGACAAGAGTAGCGAGAATAGAGGATTTGGCGTCAAAGGGATGCGCCGCCGCGCCGCGGCTATTTCGGCCGTGCTGGAAATCGAGACCGCGCCGGCGGAGGGCACTCGAGTGATCGTCACCGTGCCCTTGCCTCCTCGTTTGACGCTGAACACATGGACTGGATACATATGGAAACGTCTTCACGGGGGTGACTTGAATGGCCAAGCGCGAACAAAAAGCTATTCGCATCTTGATCGTTGACGATCATCCGGTAGTGCAAGCTGGTTTGACCAGCATGCTGATGACTCACTCGTCAGTCGAAGTCGTTGGTGCGGCTTCGAACGGCAAGGAGGCGCTGGCCATGGTAAGACAGCACATGCCCGATGTCATGCTACTGGACCTTCGCATGTCCGGGATGACTGGGATTGAAGTGTTGCATGCGCTCAGGGAGATGAAAGTAACAACCCGAGCGATTGTCCTCACAAGCTTCGAGACAGACGAAAATATCTATCGAGCGTTCGAGGCCGGAGCGCTGGGGTACCTGTTGAAAGACACCTCGCAGCGTCTCATGATGGAAGCGATCGCAACGGTGCACACGGGAAGGCGCTATATTCCAAGCGAAATCGCAGCGCGACTAGCCGAGCGAATGATGCGATCCAGTCTAACGGCACGGGAGCAACACATCCTCCAGATGCTCGCCAAAGGGCTTACCAACAAACAGATTGGCTGCGCGCTATCCATTAGCGACAACACGGTACGCAATCATTTGAATAGCATTATGGAAAAGCTCGAGGTGGCGGACCGCACTGAAGCGGTGACCGTCGGGCTTCAGCAGGGCATCATTCAGCTTCCTCAATAGCTTGCGCCGGTGATTGGCAACAGAAAACTTCTACGCGGGAATAGACTATCTGGACTATGTGCGCGCCGCAGGAAGCCCTTACGATGTGGCTTACTTGGAGACCCGTACGATCATGCCCTCGCCTAGATTTGTCCTTTCCGGCCTCACTCGACGCCGATTTCTTGCCCGATCAGGAGCTTTGGGGCTGATGGGAATGTGCTCTGGGAGTTTATGGAGACACCTTTACTCTGAGTCCATTGTCGAAGATCAATCCGATTCTGTCCGGCATCCCGGACCAGTTAAGAATCGGGCTCCTCTTGGCGCGAGTGCATTTTACGCATTGCGACTCGGCTCCATACGTCCAGCGGGGTGGTTGCGCACTCAGCTTGAGATTCAAGCTAACGGCCTGAGCGGACATCTCGACGAGACCTGGGCCGACGTCGGCCCTAATAGTGGCTGGCTGGGAGGTACAGGAGAGTCTTGGGAGCGTGGACCCTACTACGTAGATGGTCTCGTGCCACTCGCCTACCTTCTCGACGATTCGCGGCTGAAGGCAAAGGCACAGAGATATGTGGACTGGACGCTGGAGCACGCCGATTCTCAGGGAATGATTGGTCCAACGGGAAACAATGACTGGTGGCCCAGGATGGTCATGCTGAAAGCCCTGACGCAATATGAGGAGGCGACGGCAGACCCCAGAGTGCTCCCAGTCTTGTCGAACTACTTTGCTTATCAACTCAAGGCGTTGCAAGATCGCCCACTGCGGGATTGGGGACATTATCGATGGCAAGATGAGGCCCTGGCAGTCATCTGGCTCTACAACCGCACGGGCGATCCGCGCCTGATGGAACTGCTGAATCTACTTCATAAGCAGGGTTATGACTGGCAACTACTGTTCTCTAACTTTGAATACACCCAGCGCACAACCCCGGAATCCATCAGCCTCAAGGCGAACTCTGGCTTGACGGAACGTGGTATGCAGACACATGGCGTCAATATCGCCATGGCGGTCAAAATGTCGCCGGTATGGTCTCTTGTTTCCGGACAGGAGTCGGACCGGGACGCCGTATTTCAGATGATGCAGTCATTGGACCGCTACCATGGCTTGCCCAACGGCATCTTCTCTGCTGACGAGCACCTCGCAGGCAGGAATCCGTCGCAGGGAACGGAGCTATGCACAGTCGTGGAAACGATGTTTTCCTTAGAGCAGTCGTTGGCGATACTCGGGAATCCCGTCCTCGGCGATCGACTGGAACGCCTCGCTTTCAACGCTCTGCCCGGCGCGTTCAACGACAATATGTGGGCACACCAGTACAATCAGCAACCCAATCAGGTTGAAGTGAGTCTGCAGAATAAGCCCTGGACCACAGACGGCCCTGAATCAAATCTCTACGGCCTGGATCCAAACTTTGGTTGCTGTGCTGCCAACTTCCATCAGGGATGGCCTAAATTCGCTGCGAGCCTCTTTATGCAGTCGGCAGACGATGGCCTGGTCGCCACCGCATACGCTCCGTGCGAAGTCTCCACTACGATCCGCAATGTGAAAGTGCATGTCAATGAAGAGACAGAGTATCCATTTCGCGGGGTGGTCCGGTTAAGTATCAACCCTGAATCTCCCGTAGCTTTTCCGCTGCAACTACGTATTCCCGGCTGGGCAAACGGAACGGCCATCCGAATTAACGGAAACGTCGCGGAATCTCCACAGTCTGGGACCTTTGCGCGCCTGGAACGAATGTGGCGTCGGGGAGACATCGTCAGCATCGAGTTTCCGTTGGATGTAAGAGCGTCGCGAGGCTTTCAGGGGTCCATCTCACTCGAGCGTGGTCCGCTCGTGTTCTCCTACGGAATTGGAGAGGACTGGTTAAAGCTACGTGATCGGGGGATGACGGCCGACTGGCAGGTATATCCCACCACACCATGGAACTATGCACTCGCCGTGGACCCCGAAAATGCGGCCAGGGATGTCGTGGTGAAAGAAGCAAGGGTCGGTGAAGGAGCATTCACCAAAGCCGGAGCGCCGGTGAAGCTCGAAGTCAATGCCCGCAAGTTGCCATCCTGGGTTGCAGTGGATGCAGTTGCAAATCCGGTGCCGCAGAGTCCTGCGAAGAGTGAAGAAGCAGAAGAAAAGATTGTTCTGATTCCCTATGCGGCCGCAAAGCTCCGCATTACCAGCTTCCCGCAATTGGAGACGTAAATGTCCGCTAGATCGCGGAAGATTCTGTCCATGAAGAGAGCGCGATGATCGAAACAGTGCGTCGTTGGAATCGCAGACGGGCTCTCCTCTGCGTCGCGTCCTTGATATTGGCGTCTCAAGGTTTTGGGCAAGATACAGCCTACCCTCCCCAGGATGCGCAAATTCCTGGACCAGCTTCAGCCGCCGATCGATCAGCCTGGCTTGCGGATCTTCAGCACTGGCGCAATGAGCGACTGGTGCGCATGGGTTGGGATGCTTCCAACTATGGGCGTCCAGAATTGCAATGGACGCAACACAATTTCGTCTGTGTGCAAATGATGATCGAACAGCGCGACTTTTACGATCGCCAAAGCGGCAAGTACACAGTAGACAAGTATCTCGACACATTGCAGGAGGAATTTGGAGGCATTGATAGCGTCCTCATTTGGAATACTTATCCAAATCTTGGTGTCGACTCCCGCAATCAATTCGACAGGCTGAGAGATATGCCTGGCGGTCTCGCTGCCGTGAAACAGATGGTCAGTGACTTCCATCGTCGCGGTGTGCGAGTTCTTTTTCCGGAAACTCCATGGGACCTGGGCACGCGGGATGAAGGAATGTCCGATTGGGCTGCGCAGGCCCACCTTATGGCAGAGGTTGGTGCCGACGGTGTTTTGGGTGACACCATGGATGGCGTGCCCCAAGCGTTCCTGGAAGCTTCGGAGAAGGCAAACCATCCACTCGCCTTACAGCCTGAGGGGCTACCTGCTGAGGAGGCTTTGAAATGGAACGAAATGACATGGGGTTACTGGAGCTACCCCTTTGTTCCCATGATCAGCCGTTACAAATGGTTAGAGACTCGCCATATGCCGGTCCTTACCAGCGGCGGTCTGCATCATCTTGACGGGATTCAGGCGGCATTCTTCAACGGCGTCGGCTATGCCGACCAGGAAGACGTCATCGGTATCCACAATGGGTTCACGCTCCGCGAGCGTGAAGCGCTTCGTCGAGTCGTGGAGATAGAGCGCACATTTGCGAACCTGCTGGTGAGTTCTGAGTGGGAACCGCATACCCCGACGCTTCAATACGGAGTTTTCGCGAGCAAATTTCCAGGCAAGGAAAATGTCCTTTGGACATTCATCAACCGGAATCAATACGCCATGGAGGGCGAACAGATTGAACTGCCGGTTTCGCCCGGTACCCGCTACTTTGATTTGTGGCACGGCGTCGAGTTGCATCCCTCCGTTCGTGCGAACAACAAGGAAGCAGCGCGCCTCGCATTTTCGCTGAAGCCGGAAGGATTCGGTGCAATTCTGTCGACCCGCTCGCAAACAATCTCTGAGCCTTTGCAAAGGCTTCTGGAGAACATGCGAGTCCGTTCGAAGAAGCAATTGGGCGACTACGACGATCAATGGGAGGTATTGCGCCAACGCATGGTCGACATACCGGCCACACGGATTCAGAATGTCGCTCCGGAAGGGATGGTGTTGATTCCCGGGGGCGACTTCGAATTCAAGGTAAAGGGCCTGGAGGTTGCCGGCAAAAATCAAGTCGGCGTAGACGTGCAATACCCGTGGGAAGATTCACCTCGCCGGTTCCATGATCACATCATCAAGATCCCGCCGTTCTACATGGACCGCACCCCGGTAACAAACGCCGAATTCAAGAAATTCCTCGACAGCAGTCACTATCATCCGCGTGATGACCATAACTTCCTGCGAACCTGGAGCAATGGCGCGTATGCCGAAGGCTCAGCGAACGAACCCGTCACTTGGGTCTCCCTGGAGGATGCTCGAGCCTATGCCAGCTGGGCGGGGAAGCGACTGCCCCACGAGTGGGAATGGCAGTATGCCGCCCAGGGCCTGGATGGAAGGCTTTACCCGTGGGGCAACCGGTGGGACGGCGATGCCGTTCCTAAGCCCACTACGGGTCGCCTCGAGGTCCATCCCGCAAGTGTGGATGCCCATGCCAAAGCTCTGAGTCCGTTCGGAATTATGGATTTGGTGGGAAACGTCTGGCAGTGGACAGATGAGTTTGAGGATACTCAGACCAGAACAGCGGTGCTTCGCGGAGGTAGTTACTATCAGCCGCAAGGCTCAACCTGGTACTTCCCGCAGGCCTACCGACTTGATGAGCATGGCAAGTATCTCTTGATGGCTCCAAGCATGGATCGCGCAGGTACGATCGGGTTCCGCTGCGTAGCAGATGTAGCCCGTTGATTGGCCGGAAATCGGCTTTAGTGGTGTCCGCCGGCGGATCCGTGGCTACCGCCGCCCGCCGCGCCGCCCCCCATGGAACCGCTACCCATCGAGCCCCCCATAGACCCACCCGCCGCATGGGATCCACCAAATGAGCCAGTGGAAACGGCCTGGCCGCCACCCACGTGCCCGCCGCCGGAAGAGGCGGAAGAATGCGAATTAATAGCTGTCGAGTGGCTGCTTGTTGGCGCGGTATGGCTGGCGGTGGTGCCGTGTCCAACAGCGGTCGAGGCCACATGCTCGTTTTGCCCGCCGCCGAGTGACGAGGTAATGTACGCCGGTCTTTCTGCGGAGCCGTGCTGGGCGACGTTATTGGAGATGTGGCCAAGCTTTCCGAATGTGCCACGGGGCACACCCAGCCCCGCTGAATCCTTGCGGAAGACGAACGAGTCCTTATTCAGCGTGGAAGCGACAAGCGGCTTCTCGTTGACGGCTACGATGGTCGGGCTGAGCGGATGGGTATGAACCGGCGGCCTGAGGTGTCTTGGCCCGCCGAGCCCGTTTACAGCCGCGAAATTGCGCAGACCGTTCCATCCACCGGTGGGCTGCCATCCCCAACTGCCGTTGCAAAGGTTCCAACTTCCCGAATGGAATGCAGTCCATCCCCAGGGGTAGGGTGAGACCCAGGAATAACCCGCACTGGGGTAGTACGCCCAAAGTCCGTTCGAGTATGGGCTCCAATTGGCGCTGACGAGATAGGGGCGCCACATCGAGCCGCAGCCGCCCATCGGCGAGAAGCCGCCGTAGTAGTTCATGTCGGCCAAGCCATAGGCGTAGGGGGTGGAGCCGTAGTTGCCGTTGGTGGGCGCCAGACGGTTGTGGAATTCGACGGCATGTTTGTCCCAGTCGTCGTAGGGACCCTTTTCATTCTTGCTGAGCAATGTCGGAGCAGCGGCATTTGCTGAATCGAACAACAGCGCCTTTTTCTTGCCCACGGTGGTGGTCGTCGCGCCATTCACGGCCTGTACCGTACCGTCCATGACATCCAGCCGCGGCTGCGGGCCGTTGAGGGCAAGTGCGATGTGTGCGGAGGGGCTAAGGTCGAGCGTTTCCTTGCCGAAGGTCACGTTGACGCTGCTGTCCTTGCTCTTGGTCAGGCTGACATAGATAGCGCCCTGGACGACATGGACGGTCGAGGTCCGGGCGCCGTCGGGGCGAGCGGCGAGAACCGGAAATTCGACGATGCTGTTCGGGGTCAGGCGCAGGCTGCTGTTGTCCTCAAACTCCACTTCGGCGACGCCATCGCCGGTGCGCAGCCTTCCACCCTGGACGATGGGCAGGTTGGCGAAGGCAGCTTCGAAGCCACGGCCGGTCTGGCGGTCCAGTTGCACCTCGCCATTCACCTGGCTCAAGCGCACGATGCGAACTCCCGGGTTGGCAGCGGTGGCAGCTGTGTCTGGCTGCGCGGAGGCTACATCCGGTGGGCTGCTGGGCGGTTCGGCTTGCGTGGCCTCCTGCGCCAGGAGTGGTGAGCAGCAAAGCGCGACGGCCAGGAGGACAACTGCGGGTGTGGATAAGACAGAGTTCGCCATGTGTACTGCCCCGTCTCTCCCTGCAAGGAGTGCCCGGCGCGTGCTTCCGGTACTTGCCCTGCGAAGGCGAGACGAGTATAGCCCCGCGAGACAGCCCCTGGCGCGGACTAATTGCTTTCGAATTGTCATTTCATTTGGCGTGAGAGGCAGCTTTTTGGGCTTTTTTGATCAGATCCAGCGCAGTTTTGGTGTCCTTGCAGCCCAGCAGCTTGTATTTCTTGCCTTCAAGGTTGTGGTAGTTCACGAAGAATGCTTCGAGTTCAGCCATGAATGGATCGGGCAGGTCGCGGAGCGTTTTTAAGTTCTGATACGCGTGGCTCAGCTGCGCCACGGCGATCAGGCGGTCGTTGCGGACCTTCTTTTTTCCATCGAGCTGCTCGCCTTCCATGACACCGATCAGGCGCGAGGGCACCAAGCAACCGGGAAACGCCGGCACATCCATGAGCAGAAGAACGTCGATCGGGGTCCCCATCTGCCGCCAGTGTCCTGGGGAGAAAGCCGAAATCATGGGGAAATACCATGCATTCCGGAAGAACTTTGGTGAGGGTGAAGATTCCCTGCTCCGGATCGTAACCGTACTTGTTTCGGGAGGCCTTCGGCGTCTCGATGATGACCTGAAAGGTGCCATCGCTGCGCGGTTTCAGGGAGGTGGGATCGGCTAAGGAGTGCTTCTGCTTTTTCGACATAGCGGCTGAGTGTGAGAGGACCTGAAGCAGAAAAGGGATGCAAGGATCCCATCGAAGCGGCCGCGTGGGTGCGGGGCCCTCACCCGAGTAACGTCTTGCGGAATCCGAAGTCGCAGCTGGGGATCACTCGAAGGTGGCCAATAAGGGAGAAATATCCGGGTCTGGCGCGGATCATTTTGGGAAATGAGTACGGTTGTCACTGCGGTGTGCCGAAGGTGGGAGGGATGGTTGCGATGCACCGATGGGAGGATCGTTTTGCGGCATTCCGCTGTGGAGAACGATGATGAAAGCAGCATTCGGCATCCTGGCTTTTTACCTCAGCATTCCACTGGCGATCGTAGCGGCACAACGCGTCGTCGCGCATGAAGCGGCGATACAACAGAGCACGGCACATGCGGTGGTAGCGCAGGTTGTTCCGGCGCCGGTTGCGCAGAGATAGAGTTTGAGACTACTTGCGAGAAGCTTCCTCTGTGCCTGAAGGCATGAGGCGCACCTTGTCTGTCCCGCTTGCAGGGGTTTCGACCGGCTCGGCCAGACCGCGGGCATAGATGGTCTTTCGCAGCGACGGAATCTGGGAGTAGGGGCTCTCGATATCGTCGATACGGATGGCCTGATGGGCTTTGACGGGACGGAGCAGCAATTCGCCGTTCATGAGCTCACGGCAGGAAAGCTGCCCTTTGTGGAGCGGTATCGCCAGGTAGACATCCTCGTCGGTGAGCTGGTGGCCTTCGGGCAGGTCTTCCTTTGCATAGACGCCGCGGACCAGAGCGTCCAGATATTCAATCTCTTTTTTTGGCGGAATGCGTTTCTGCGATCCCGGAGCGCCGCACATCGCCTTTGCCTTATGAAAGGCCTTGAACCATTCATCGACTTGGTCTGGCAGACTGCAGTACGGCGAAACCTTTGTGCCATCGCTATCTGTATCGATATGCCGCTCGAAGGTACGCGCGCCCTTGGCATACGCAATCAGCATCGAGTCCTTCCAGTCGGAACACTCGTGTGTGGAGAAGCCGATGGTGTTGTGGGGATAGCGATTGCGCAGAAAGTCGATCTGGTTGAGCTCGAGTTCGGAGTCCTCTGACGGATAGATCGATACGCAGTGGTTCACTCCGAGAGGGATGTTGCGGTTTGCGAAGAAGGTGACGACATCGTCCAGATCCTTGAGCGAGGAGCCGCCGGTGGAGATCACGACCGGCTTCTTGGTCTTGGCGATCTTTTCGAGCAGGATCCAGTCGTTGAGATCCGAGCTGGCCACCTTGAGGATGGGCAAGCCAAGCTCGACGCACAGATCTACAGAGCGTTCATCGAAGGGTGTCGCCGTGGGAATACATCCTGCCTGGCGGATTGCCTTGACCAGCGTTCCATATTCGTCGTCGGTCAAGGCGCTGCGCAGCGTTTTGGCGATGTAGCGTTCGCTGGAGTTCCGGTAGTCCTTGTGGACGAAGGTGCTCACATCACGGAACTGCAGCTTGATCGTCGCGCGTACGTTATTGAAGCGTACGACCTGTGCAAACTCCTGGATAATTCTGAGACCGCGATCGACACTGCCAAGGTGGTTGTTAGCTAACTCAAGGACAAACAGGTCCTCAAAGATATCCTTATCGATCACTGGACGTTCTCCATTGCCAGGTATGGCAGGAATTCTGAAAACTTGCCGAGCTTGAGCATGACCGGATGTGCAGAAGAAATCTCGCCATATCCATGTTCCATAAATATGAAGTCGATCTTATGCATCGCGGCCGCACTGGCGTCTTCCATTGTATCTCCGACCATCACGCAGTCCTGCGGGGAAAGATGCTGATCAGTCAACAGTGCATACAGCATATCCGCCTTGGTGACATAGGGAGGCTCTATTGAATCGCGCGTGTAGATCCTCTCGAAAAATGGGGCGATGCCCTCCGCTTCCATGGCCATGGTCGAGCTATGACGAGGCTTATTGGTAACGATAAATAGACGATGGCCGTTCCTTTTCATTGCCTGCAATACCTCTAAAGCGTCAGCGAAACATATCGACTGCCGCCAGCCTTCACTGTCATAGCTTGCTCGAAAATGCTGTTCCAGCGTATCCAGGAGAATCGGATCGTTTGTTTCGGCGGCGCGCGACAAAATGGTGCGAATCGGAGGCCCGATCAATTGGCGAAGATGGAAGGGATGCTTGCCCAATCCGGCGGCATCGAAGGCAGCCTGTACGGAGTACGCGATACCGGGAAGCGAATCGAGCAGAGTGCCATCCAGATCGAAGAGCAGGCATCGCGGAAGTTTGACACTCACTCTTCTTCCTTTGCGAGCATGTTTTCCGCCAGTTCTTCCGGAGAGAGAAACGGGTACATATCTTCCAGATTCGGCGTCGTGATTTTGCCATCGGGAGCGATCTTCGAGCGAAGACGTGGCTCGAATTCCTGGGCGGGGTCTAGCTGGACATCGAACAACGCTGGGCCTGGAGCGTCCAGTTCGCGCCGAACCGTCTCGAGATCCTCGACGGTCGCAACATGGAACGCGGGCAGGCCGTATGCCTGGGCCACTTTGAACATGGATGGGATGGTGACGCCGCTATCTTTGCTTTCGCCGATCTTGCGGCCCTGAAAAAACCCAGTCTGCGTCTGACGAATGGAAAGGTAACCGTTGTTGTTTAGGACGAATATTTTGATGGGGAGCTGATTCCCAACGACGGTCGACAGCTCCTGCACGTTCATCTGGATGGAGCCGTCGCCGGCGAGGCAGATGGTTCGCTTACCGCGGGCAACCGCAACACCCATTGCGGCTGGAAGGTCGTAACCCATGGAAGCAGAGCCCGAGTTCGAGATGAGGCGCTCGCCCTTTTTCAATTTTGCGGCCTGATAAGGCACGATGCAGGCAGTCGCGTTGCCGCAGACCACGGCGTCGTCGCCGGTGAGCATGGAGAAGAGCTTGTCGATAAAGTCGTATGAGTTCAGCGGTGGGCCAGGGACACGCTGCTTCTCCTGCACGACCGGATATTTCGTCTTCCACTGCCTGGCAAAGGCAAGCCACTTCTCGTGTTTCGGTTGATAGTCCGTGAGTTGACGCACCATCTCGGCCAGGAACACCTTTACATCGCAGTGGATCGGTATATCGGGTTGGTGCAATGGCTTGCGCAACTCGGCTGCATCGACATCTACCTGAATCTTGGTTGCGAAGCGCGCGAAGGAAGCCCAGTTATAGCTGGTCTGGCGAATATTCAGCCGGGAGCCGAGAACAAGCAGAAGGTCGGAGTTCTGTACGGTGAAGTTTCCTGCGCGTTCGCCGATGGTGCCCGGCCGGCCGCAGAAGAGCTCGTCGTCCGATGCGATGAGATCGTGCGTCCACGCCGTGACGACTGGCACACGCAGCAGGCGAATGGCGCGCTCGAATTCAGGAAGTGCGTTGCCCAGGCGCACACCGCTTCCGGCAAAGAGGACGGGCCGCTCTGCCCGCTCGATGCGATCGAGAACGTCTTTGACTTGCGCGGAGACGGTGGCTCGGTCGAAATGCAGCTCGTCTTCGCGCGGATCGTAGTGACGCAGTGTCTCCGGGTCGACTTGCGCCGATTGAACATCGACGGGGATATCCAGCCAGCAGGGGCCGGGTCTTCCGTCTTGCGCGAGGTACCAGGCACGCTCCAGGTGATAGGCGATTGACTCTGGGTCGCTGACGAAGACGGAGTACTTCGTGATGCCCTTCACCATGCGGATGATGTCGACTTCCTGATCGCCGAGCTGGCGCAGGTCGGTCAGGCCGTAAGTCGCCATGCAGGTTTCGCGCTTTACCTGACCGGACAGGATCAACATCGGGATCGAATCGGTCCACGCGCCAAAGACGCCGTTTAGTGAATTGATGCCGCCCGGGCCAGTGGTGACATTCAGCACGCCGGGAGCGTGCACAATACGCGCATAACCTTCCGCGGCCATGGCCGCCGCTTGCTCATGATGGGTGCAGATGTAGTGGAGGTCGGAGGTGCCGATGGAATCGTTGAGGTGCATGGCGCCGCCACCGGTGACCAGGAAAACGTGACGCACACCCCACTCTTTCAGCCTGCTGAATACGTAATCCGATAATTTCACTCGTGCGACACCACGCTCGGGGATAGATAAAGGTCAGCTAACGGCTCATTATATGCATCGCGAGAATGGCACAATTTCTCCGCGACGTGCCTGCAGAGTGAGCAGCGACGTCGCTGGCACTCGGGTTATGCAGCGGCGATGCGGTGGGTCAGATCGTCCTGTTCACGGCGCGATTCGGCGCCGATGGTGAAGGCGTCGAGGACGCCGCTGCCCAGCGCGTAGCGGACTGCCTCCGAAGGACGATCGCGCATCGCGCCCTGGCCTAGGATCTTCATCCCGACGATGCCGGTGCCGGCCTTGCGCATCTGCTTGACGATGCTGATTACAGTGTCTGCGTCGGCATCCATGTGGGCGCCCACTGGATTCAGGCGCACGAGATCAATATCGACCCAATCGGATGCCGCAGCAGCGGCGCGGAGTGCTTCGATGCTGTGGCAGGAGACGCCGTGGGCTCGGATGATGCCCTTTTGCTTGGCTTCGGAGAGCACGTCCATGACGCCGCGGTAGCGCGTGGTCCAGTCGTCTTCTGTGACGCAGTGGATCAGTACGATGTCGATGTGGTCGGTGCCGAGCTCGCGGCGGAAGCGATCGAGATCCTTGCGAACGTCTTTGGGATCGCGATGGTCGGTTTTGGTAAGTACGGTGACCTTATCGCGCGGCAGTTGCTTGATGGCGGCAGCTACATAAGGATGGCTTCCGTAAGAGTCGGCGGTATCGAAGAAGCGAAGACCACTCTCGTGATAGCCGTCAAGCAAAAGAGTGACAAGGGGGCTGGTGCCGAGGCGCGTCTGATTGGACTCGCCACCGCCGCCGATGGTGCCGGTTCCCATGGCAAGGCGGCTGGTGCGGATGCCGGTGCGGCCGAGAACGACATCATCATGCGCGCGGTATTTACCGGAGACAGGGGGTAGAGCGAAGGTCGTGGCACGGGCGGTCTTGCTGGCAACCCAGGTGGCTGCCAACCCAGCGGCGGAACGGCGAAGGAAGTCTCTGCGCAGCATAGACACTCTCCTGCCGGACAGGATACGCCCGTCAACGCAGAGCATGCATGAGAGGCGAGTTACTTTATGGCCTATTGGCGGCCAGAGAGCGAGGCGTCCTACAGGATGGCAAAGCGGCCGTCGGGGGTGCGTTCGATGGTAGGCGCATAGGTGCCGAGGAGCTGCCGTCGCCACCAATGCCCGGTGGTGCGCTTTCCCGCCATGGAAGTGAACCAGTACTGCCAGAGGACGGCACGGACATACCGTGGCGGGGTGTCAGGAAACGGATTTCCGGCGAAGAGCTGGAGAACATCGCGATCGTTGGTAAGCAGCGATTCCTCGGTGCGGGGAACGATGGAGTACTCCGGCCAAGTGCCCAGCGAGGCGAACCAGAGGTTCCAGTCGAAGCGAGGCTGATAGGGCGCATAGAGACCCGGGGCCGCTGAGAGGTCCTGTGGCTTGTAGCGGAAGGGATAGGCGGTCCAGGTGGCGCCGTCGTTGGAGCCCTGAAATTCGATCTCGTAACGGTGTGGGGTCATCACGGCGAAGAGGCCGTATTGGTTGGCGATGCGGAACGGCTCGAGGGCGACAATGGGTTCGCCAGGTAGCGGCTGCGAACGCCAGAACATATGTATCAACAAGAGCGACGTATTGTAGAAGACCCAGGTGAGCATGACCGCAGTGACGGCGACGCGGATCGCTCCCAGATGGCGGCCGAACGCTGTACGCGGCCGGGATGGCGCTTCGGGGGCTGGCTCGATGTCGCCGGTGATTTCATCCGTCAGCGATGCAGGTTCGGGAAGCTGCGGGAAGCTGTTGCGAAAACGCGCGGGAAGAAAACGGCGAAGCAGGTGGTCATCGAGCAGCAGCACACCGAGTACGAGCACCAGATAGTTAAGGAAGGTGTAATTGGCGGTGAGGATGACGCCGGCCTGCCATAGGGTGACGATGCAGAAGCAGAGGATGCGCCAGCGCCGCGGCAGAAAGGCCATGAAGACGAGGCCGAGTTCCATGAGCAGTGTGGTGAAGGCGGTGGCTTTGTGGAACCACTCCGGCAAGTGCTGGATGTACCAGCCGATCCAGGTGGGGAGCGGGCCGTTCTGGTAGTACTCGTCCATGGCGGTGAAGTTGCGCCAGGTGAGGTCGCCGCTGAGCAGCTTGACGGCGCCGGATTCGAAGTAGATGCGAAACCACTCCCATAGCAGCAGCAGAACACTGGCGCGTGGCGGCGGCGAGGCTGCTCCCCAGCTGGGAAGCAAACCGCAGGGCGCGAGGAAGAGGCTGATGAATCCTGCTTCGAGCAGCATGCCATCCGACTGATAATTTGCGAAGTCCTGCGCCGCGCCGACAAAAGAGAGAAACCCGATGAAGCAGATCAGCAGCATGGCGCGCGGCCAGATGTTTGCGACGAGCAGCAGGGACGCGAGCATGCCGACGATGGAGAGAGCCATCAGCATGTGGTTGCCGGCGGATAGCCAAAGGACGGTGGGCGCGTACCACAGGCGCATCGGGCCCAGGCCATGACGGACACGTTCGAGATAGTCGCCCGCCGGCAGAACGCCCAGCGGGCCGATGAGGCCGCGGATCTGAAAGACGAGTGAGAAGAACGCGGAGAAATAGATGAGGCCGAGGGCGCGCAGAAAGAGCCAGCGGGCGATCAGGCGATTCGACGCACCCTGCTTTGCATCCGGACTCGAGCCGAAGAGATATCGGATGAAGTTGGATGGTGCGGAGGGCATGCCGGCAAATCTCCGATGCGAAACGGTGTCTAATTCGGCGACGCAGTAAGGAAGGTGGTGACCTCTTTCAGCCGCGAGTCGACGCTGTCCTTCTGCTCCTTAGCGTAACGCTGCTGCAGCTCGATCTGCTTCGCGGCGTCGTCCCGGCGGCCGAGGTGAGAGTAGGCACGCGCGAGGCGATAGTGGGCCTCGGCCAGAGTGGGCTTGAGGGCGGTGGCTTTCTCGAGCGGCGCGGTGCTGTCCTGCCAGTGGGTCTCTTCCTGATCGAGTACGCCGAGCTGGTAGTAGGCATCGGCGAGTTTGGGGTCGACAGAGATGGCCTGCTTGAGCAACGCACGGGCTTTGGTGTTGTCGCGCTTTTCCGTGGGCTGGTGCAGGAGCGCGGCGGCCGCATAGGTAGCTGCCTCCGCGTTCTGCGGATGCTGCTCCGCGAAGCGTTGCAGGCAGTCGCATCCGCTGGCGCCGGCGTCGGCGATGAGAGCGCAATTGCGGCCGAGCAGGCTCGCCCACGTCGCGTTGCCGGGATCAGCAGCGAGCAGATCGGAGAAGACGATAGCGGCCTCCTTATATCTATTGTCGGCGTAGAAGGCGATGCCGCGTGCGGCTTTGAGCCGGGTGCTCGATGGGAATTGCTGGATGCCGTAGTCGGCAACCTTGACGGCAGGCTGCCAGGAGAAGTGGCGCAGCAACTCGACGACCCATGCATAGATGTTTGGCTCGGTCGGGTTCAAACGTGCAGCCTGCGAGAAGTGCTCTTCGGCCTGTTTGTAGTTACCGAGACGTTCCTCTGTCTCGCCGAAGAGCTCCTCGGTGGCATCGTTGCGGCTGCTCTCCGGGACGGCGTCGAGCACACGCCTGGCGCCGGCTGCATCGTTGCTTTGCAGCAGAGCGAGGGCGCGGTCGTGCGTGGTATCGGCATCGAGAGGCCCGAGCGCGGCGGCCGCGGCGAAGGCCTGTGCAGCCTTGGAAGGCGCTCCGGTCTCCATGTAGGCGCGGGCAAGATTGGTCTGGGTCTGCTGATCGTGCGGTTGCAGATGCGCGGCAATCTCGAGTTCCGGGAGCGCCTTCCGCGGCTGGCTGAGCTTGAGGTAGGCAGTGCCGAGATTGACGCGTGCGACGGCTGCGCGAGGGTGAAGACGAGCGGCGTGTTCTAGCAGGGGGAGTGCCGTGGAGAAGTCTCCCGCTTCCGCATGGATGAGGCCCAACGTTTCGTTGATGTCGAAGTCAGCGGGATGGCGGCCGAGCAATTCCTGCAGGATGGGCTGTGCCTCCTGCGAATGCCCCTGGTCATAGGCGGCGAGCGCCTGTTGAAGCTTCGCTGTGTCAGCCGGGCTCATCTGCGCAGCTATATTTTTGCTACTTGCGGCCTGCGTCAAGGCGCTAAGTGGCATTGCCGTGACTGTTATGAGTGCTGTAAAGCACAACACAAAAAGCGAATGCCCGCAGCGTCTCGGCCGGCATTGCATGGGGAATGGCAACAAGCGCATGGGAGTACGGATCTCCGCGGCCCGCATATATCTATCGAGGATATCGAACTCCGTGCCACTGAACTGCGGCGGTCCGAATCGGCGTTTTCGTCGCCTTCACATTACCGCTGCGGCTCATTCTCGCAATGCGCCCATCAGGGCTTGGTGGCGCCTGACGTGGATGAATATACGAATTGCCGCACCTCTGCGCGTTCCTTATCAACCTCGGCCTGGTGGCGTGCCTGGAGTTGCTGAAAGGTCTGGAATTCCTGCTGCGCGCGATCCTTTTGCCCGGCGTGGACATAGTATTGGCCGAGCCGGTAATGCGCGTCCGGAAGGTTGGGGTTTAACTCCAGCGCGCGCGTGTACTCCGGAAATGACTTGGCGTACTGGTGCTGGTCAGTGTAGAGAATGCCCAACTGCAAGTCGCTTCCGCCAGAGTTCCATCCAGGGTGATTGCTTTTTGCAGCAATGACTCCACTAACTCGTAGTTAATGTTCGTTGCTTCCGATCGCTTTCCCTTCCACAAACTGACGGCGTAGTAATACTGCGCCAGCCCGTTCCGTGGTTCGAGTTCTGAATATCGCTGGAACCGCTGAATCACCTCGTCTGCCTGATTCGGCGAGCTAAGGTAGGCCTTGGATAGAAACAAGTAGCAGCGTGGATCGGTGGGGCTTAGATCGGCCGCCGTGAGTAACGCCTTGATCGACTCTTCATACTTGCCACGCGAATAGAGCGCCATGCCCAGCCCGATCCACAAACGCGGCGAGTCCGGAAAGCGCTCTGTCGCCTGCTGAAAGACCTGAATGGCGGGTTCGTACGTCCTATGAAGAAGAAGCTCGCTTCCCAATACGAAGAGGTTGTCTTCGCTCGGGTCCATGCGGGTGGCAGTCTCAAACTCGTTTGCCGCCTCGATGAACTTTCCGTCTTTCTCGTCGATCTTTCCCAGCAGGTTGTGAAGCTCGCCCGTGTCTTTCTGCCGCGCAATGCTATGGGCGAGCTCTCTCGCGTCGTTCAGGCGCCCGGTAAGGAAATAGGCCAGCGCCAGGTTGTAGCTGTTGTCGTACGAGGACGGATTGATCTGCCGCGCTTTTTCGAGAAGTGGAACTGCCTGCGCGATCTTTCCAGATTGGAGATAGAACTCAGCCAGATTGTGGTTCGCCTGGAAGGCATTTGGCTCCAGGAGTAGCGCTTTGCGGAACTGCTCCTCAGCCAATTCGGACTTTCCTGCATGTAGGAGCCCCGTCGCCAGATTTGCTCTGGCGGCTGCCGAGTCTGGCTTGAGACGCACGGCAATTTGCAGTTGTTCTATGGACTGCTGGTTCTTCGACTGCGCGGCGTAGATGATGCCGAGAAGCTCATGCGCTTCGAAGCTCTCCGGTATGCGAGGCAATAGCTTTTCCAGTTGGGCTGCAGCCTCGGGAAGATTCCCTGCTTTGTATTGGGAGACTGCCGATTGGAATTCGCGATTGAGAGTCGTGGTCTGGTTATCCTGCGCCGCAGCAAAGGATGTACACAGCAGCAGGAGCCAAAGGATGGAGAACCGGAATGGAGACCCCTTGCTCACGAAACACCTCTGCAATGGTCGCGTGAGCATGCGCGCTACGCAAAGAGAGACACCCCGGATGCATTGGCTCCGGGGTGCTCATCGTTGCGTACGAGTATAGCGTTAGTAGTACAGCTTCAGAGCAAACTGGATCTGTCGCGGATCATAGGGAGCAAAGCGGGTCGATCCGATTTCGCCGAAGGTGGAGCTGGTGAAGTTGCCCGAGTTTCCGATGGATATGACGCCATTGCCGCCGAAGTTCGGCGCGTTGAAGTTCGGATGGTTGAGGATGTTGAAGAACTCAGCCCGGAACTGCATCGAAATGCGATCGCTGATCTGGAAGCCCTTGAAGGCCGAGAAGTCGAATTTGCGGATGGGCGGCCCGTAGGTCGTTGATGGCCGACCGCCCAAGATACCGGAACCCGCAAGCGGGATGCATCCCTCCGGAGTACCTGGAGTCGGGTTCCCATCAGCGCCGAGCAGACACGGTTGCTGGTAGGCCTTCGGGTTTCCAAACCAGTTCTGGACTCCATTCGCATCCGTATGCAGACCAAGCTTTTGGCTCTGGCCGGGAACGAGCACGTCGTAGCAGCTTGTTCCCGAGGTTGTGCCGGTCGGGCAACTAAGAGTAATGGGTTGGCCACCCTGGATAGTCGCGAGCCAGTTGACGCTCCAGCCTCCCACGACCTGATTGCCGAGCTTTCCGATGTTGGCAAGGTACTTCTTGTTCTGGCCGAACGGCAGTTCATAACCACCGCTTATATGAAATACGTTTCGGATATCGAAGTTAGCCAGGGCCCAATCGAAACGTGGCCCTAAGCCTGGAACCGTTGGTGCGCGCAATCCGCTAAGGCTGCCACCATTCAGCGGGTCGCCCGCATCCGACATGGTCTTCGAATAAGTATAGGTGAAGAGATAATTCAACCCATTGGAGAGTTGCTGTTCCAGCTTGGTCTGCAGGCCGTTGTAGATGCTGCTCCCGTAGGTTCGCTGGTAGCTACCATTCTGATTGAAATCCGGGAACGGCACATATGGTGTGGTGCTGATGTTAGCCGGCAGAAGTTGAGAGGGCCTATTGTTGCCAATGCCTCCCTGAATATTGCTGGCGTCGGTGAAGACGTATGCCGCCTGCGCTGACAGAGTGTTCGTCAACGCATATTGGAAGGTCAGGTTACTGCTCAAAGTACGGGGGGTCTGATAATCGAATTGAAGGCCTTGCAGAGTCAATCCTTTGGCGTTTACCGCCAACGGAGTAAAGGCCGCGCAGCTGAGGCCGGTACCGATTGGCGCGCTTCCGCCAACACCTGCTGTTCCGCAGGTGCCATACGAATTAGGACCGCTACTGAAGGGTGAAGTATCGGTGCCATCTCCCTTGAAGTTGAAGTTGTAGACGAAGGGGTAATTTTCGCCGATATTCGGGCCGTATCCCACGCTCTCAAATGCGTTGTAGAAAAGTCCCACTCCGCCGCGTATGACAAGTTTCGGAGTCGCCTGGTAGGCAAAGCCGAAGCGAGGAGCGAAGTTGGTCTGCTGGGTCTGGACCAGCGCATTCCCGTATTTGTTGGTCGAGCCAAGCGCGATGCCATCCTTGGCCAACAGATCGAGGAAGCCCTGACCATTCAGTGAAGGGTTATTGGCAGTGGAAGACAACTGCCTATTAGCTTTGCCGGTTGCAGGGATGAGAAATACCGGCGCTCCGGTGGGCGGCCCGCTCTCTACAAAATTGGCCTGGGCGCCGTTCGTCTCGGAGATGGGGCTGAAATAATCCCAACGGAGACCCAGATTGAGAGTGAAGGTGGGGCTGACCTTGATGTCGTCCTGGAAGTAGAACGCGAGGTAGGATCGCTGATCGTAGGTCTTGCTGATATTAGAAGCGTTTACCTGCTGAGCGCCGCCAACGCCATTGGGTCCGCCCACGGTGGAGTTTGTGGGCGTCACCAGCAGTTGTGCGCGACCCGTCTGGTCGCCGCTCTGGCCTGGAACGCCGGCGTAGTTGCCAGTAAAGTAGAAGTGACCTCGGGAGTAGGCAGGCTGCAGAGTGTTGAAGTTCACACTTTGGTATTCCATGCCCATTTTGAAGGTGTTCTTGCCATAGATCTTGGTGAAGTCATCTGTGACCTGGAGGGTCTGGCTGACTTCGTCCGAAGGCAGAAAATCATTGCTGCCCAAGGTGCTTAGACCCGAGATCTCAATCGACGGGAGGCCGCCATTCAAGTTACCTTGCGGGACACCCTGAATGCCGAATTGCGCGGGAATGCCTTCAGTGTTGCCCTCGGGTCCGGTCCGGGTGGTGTGGAGATGATTGAAACCGACGCGCGCCACATTGATGGTGGTCGGGGTAAAGACGTGGGTATATCCGATGACCGACTGGTTGGATTTATAAGTCTGATCGCCCTGCTGGAAACCGCCGCCGTCCGCTATACCGCCGAAGATGCCGGGGATGAATTGTGGATCGTCCGCGTAGCTGAAGCGCCCGAATACCTGATCCTTCGCAGAGGGATTGAAATCGACGCGAACGTCAAAGGCGTTCTTATGTTCGAAGAGAGCGGGACTGTTGGTGTAGTTGTTGGTAAAACCACCGTTTGTGGGCACGGGATAAAGATTCATCAGCTTGATGGCGTTCGGATCTAGACGTGCGGCAGGAATCTGATTCAGGCCGCAGCCGGCGAGAGTATACACAGAGGTGCTTGGTCCGCACGATCCGAACGGATCGCGAACAAAGCCTGACTGCGTCGCTGGGCGGCCGGAAACAGGATCGATCGCGCCAGCTGTGACAGCACGGGTTGTGGCTGGATCAAGAATTGTTCCGTAGGGAATGGAGCGACCGATTGCATCTATTCGCGGTGCACCGTTTTGTCCAGTGATGAGGTCGGACACGTTAGTGAAGCCGCTATTTCGCTCGGTGAGTGTCGGCACGCTACCGGTAAGAACGGTGCCCTGCACGCGGCGAAAACCCTCATAGTCACCAAAGTAAAAGAGCTTGTCCTTGATGATCGGGCCGCCGATGGAGGCACCGAACTGGTTCTGCCGCAGCTCGCCCTTTTTGATGCCGGCGTTGTTTTCAAACCAGTCGGCGGCGTCGAGTACGTCGTTGCGGAAGAACTCCCATGCCGCGCCGTGGATGCTGTTGGTTCCGGATTTGATGGTGGCATTCAGAATGGCGCCCGCAGCACGGCCTTGCTCGGCGCTGAAGTCTGCCGTCTGCACCTTGAACTCCTGGATGGCGTCCAGAGGAGGCAGGATGACGAAGTTCGTTCCGTTGAGGAAGTCGACCGCGTTGGAATTATTGTCGATGCCGTCCAGCAGGTAGTTGTTCTGCGACGGACGCAGGCCGTTGGCGGAAAAGGCGCCCGAGCCGGCGTTGCCGCGGGTGTCCGCCTGCGGCGTATTCACGCCTGCGCTCAGCTGCGCAAGGAAGGTAAAGTTGCGTCCATTCAATGGCAGACTGTTTACGGCGTGCTGGTTGACGACCTGGCCAACCGACGCTTCATCTGTCTGCAACTGGGGTGGCGCAGCAGTGACCTGGACGGTTTGCGACGCGGAGCCGAGGCTCAGCTTGACGGGGACGTTCAAGTGCTGCCCGACTGTCACCGTCAAGTTTTCCTGGGTAGTTGTGGAGAAACCGGGAGCTGTCACGGTAAGGGTGTAGTGCCCGATTCTGACCGGCGAGAAGACGTACTCCCCATTGCCGCCCGTCGTGGTCTCCAGGGTTATGCCCTGATCCGTGTTCAGGAGGGTCACGTGCGCGTTGGGCACGGCTGCGCCGGAGGAGTCCTGAACCACTCCGTCGATGGCGCCTGCGTCCACCTGGCCGAACAGATGTTGCGGTTGTGCCAGTAGGAACAGGCATGCAAAGGCTATGTAGGCAATGCGTCGAAACCACGAGAAAACGTTACGATCACTGGCCATGAAAATACCTCACTCTCTCCCTCGTAAGGCCCATTCCTGCGTTTGGAGCAACTACCCTCTGTCTTTAGCCCGGTGTAGGTAACCGGTTACATCTCAGCGGCTACAATGCTGTCGAGGTAACCGGTTACATCCCAGCGGAGAGGAACATATTCCAATCCTCTAAGGGTTGTCAACCAAAAGGTGGGGTCCCGGCTAGTCCGACGGAACCACAGCATCAAGAGAGCAAACTGGATGCTTTCCTAATCAGTAAACCCTCTGCGCGCGGCATGACGCGGGACGACTCAGGCGTTGGTGATAGCATTCCGTCTGCACGGGACCCGTGAGGATGCCGCGTCACTCTAGAGAAAATCACACCCTTTCCCGACGGACGCTCCTGAAAGGCCTGGGGGTGGCGCCGCTGCTGCTTCGTCCATCGCCTCTCCATGGATATTCACTGCTGTTTGGGCCTGAGGGCCCCCTTAACGGTCAGGATTCGCCCTTCCCTTTTTCTGACATCCGGCTGGTACCGCACTATCCAACGAAATCTCCCTTGGAAGGTGTTCTCCGGCTTGTGCTGCCGGGTTCGGACGAATACGCCAATGAGAAATATGCCTTTGAGATTGAGTCCGTTCTTAGCCGGTGGAGCGTTGCACTCCGGGAATCGGTCCACGATGATTCGGCCTTAGCGAATGTGCTGGATGAGGCGCTCGAAGCCAGTGCGCTCATTTCTGCCAAAGAAACCACGCTCCGTAGCGAATACGGAATCACCGTGGTGAAACGAGAAGCTGGCGCCGGTGTCGTTCATGGGAAGGCAAGATTCCTCCAGGAAATGCAGACCTGGCTGGCTCCCCTCTCACGAATCGATGTCGCGGAATTTCAAATTACGGCGATCGAAGAGACCGCACGCAGTCCACTCTCGGTCCGGGTACAGATTCGATACGACATCGCCGGCGACCGAATCGAAAAGCGGCGAGAGGAGCGCATTGGCACCTGGCACACCGAATGGGTGCGCAATGAAGCAGGAACATGGAAGGCGCAGAGATGGGTGGCCGGCGAGGAGACGCTCAGCCGTGCCCGCGGCCCTGTCTTTATCGACGTCACGCAGCAGGCCCTTGGCGCGACGGATTCATATAAAAACCAGATGCTCTGCGGCGCCGACTATTGGCGTACGGTGTTGGATGGCGCGTGCGGTATCGACGTGTACGGAAACAACGGCTTGGCGGCTGGCGACTTCGACAATGACGGCTTCGATGATCTGTATGTTTGCCAGCCGGCGGGATTGCCCAACCGGCTTTATCGCAACCGTGGCGACGGAACCTTTGAAGATGTGACCGAAAAAGCCGGAGTCGGTGTGCTGGATTACACCGCGTGTGCTCTCTTTGCCGATTTTCAAAACAGAGGGCTTCAGGACCTGCTGGTGGTTTGCGGCGGCGGACCGCTGCTGTTTCTGAATCAAGGCAACGGAACCTTCGCGATCAAGCGCGATGCGTTCCAGTTTGCCCGCCCTCCGGAGGGAACATTCACGCATGCGGCCATCGCCGATTACGATCGCGACGGACGCCTTGACATCTACTTCTGTCTCTACAGCTACTATCTGGGCCTCGACCAGTATCACTATCCGGTCCCGTACTTCGACGCGCGGAATGGTCCGGCGAATTTTCTGCTGCACAACGAAGGCAATGCAACGTTTGTAGACAGGACCGAGGCGGCAGGGTTGAACGCAGAGAATGATCGTTACAGCTTCGCCTGTGCATGGGGTGAGTCTGGATCGAGCGGGTCACCGGATCTCTACGTCGCCAATGATTTTGGACGCAGCAACCTGTACCGCAACAACGGCGATGGCACCTTTACCGCGATCTCCGGCGAAGTTCACGTGAATGATGCGGGCGCCGGGATGAGCGCATGTTGGTCCGACTTCGACGACGGCGGCAAACAAGATATCTATGCCGCGAATATGTGGTCGGCGGCAGGTCAGCGGATCTCAACCCAGAAGGTCTTTCACGAAACGTCTTCGAAAGAGATTCAGGCGCTCTACCGGCGGCACGCGCGAGGCAACTCGCTGTACCGCAACAAAGGTAACGGGCAGTTCGAGAACGTCAGCCAGCAGGCTGGAGTGGAGATGGGCCGTTGGTCCTGGTCCTCGGATTTCTGGGACTTCGATCACGATGGCTACCCCGACCTCTACATCGCCAATGGTTATATTTCCGCGCCGGATCGAAACGATCTCGCAAGTTTTTTCTGGCGACAGGTAGTAGGAAGATCGCCCGACGACGCGACGCCCGCGCTGGCTTATGAGCGTGGATGGCAGGCCCTGAACGAATTGATTCGCTCCGATAGGTCTTGGAGCGGCTACGAGCGAAATGTCATGTACGCGAACAACCGGGACGGAACATTCGCTGAGGTCTCGGGTGTCGTGGGGATGGATTTTCCGGAAGACGGACGCTCCTTCGTTCTCGCCGATCTCGATCAAGACGGACGGCTGGAGGTCGTGCTGAAGAACCGGAATGCGCCGCAGCTGCGAATCTTGCGCAATGCGATGAAGGACATTGGCCACTCGATCTCTTTTCGTTTGAAGGGAAAAAAAAGCAATCGCGACGGCATCGGAGCAGCAATCACCATCGAGTCGGGAGGGATTCGCCAGACGAAGTATCTGCAAGCTGGGTCCGGATTCCTCGCCCAACATTCCAAAGAGGTATTTTTTGGGCTGGGAAAGCTAGAGGGAACGACTCGCGCCACCATTCGCTGGCCGAGCGGGCTCTCTCAGGAATTGACGGCTCTGCCCGCAAACCACCGGATCGACGTGGAAGAGGGTTCTGCTGCATTTGTGGCCAAACCCTTCGCCGCGCCTCCTCCTGTATACGCGCAGGCAGAATCACAACCGACGTCAGAACAGTTGCCCACGCAAGCGGCTACGTGGCTGATCGAACCATTGCGGGCGCCGGAGTTTTCCTTGCCGGATCTCGCCGGCAAACAACGGACACTGCGGGAATTCCGCAATGACTTCGTGCTGCTCAACTTCTGGATGACGACGGCGCCGCTTTCGAGCGAGCAGTTGAGACTCCTCCATCGACACCAGTCGAGGCTTGCGGCCAGCCATGTGACGCTCCTGGCGGTCAATGTGGATGACACGGGCACGGTGAGTCAAGCGCGATCGTTCGCGGCCAGAGAAGGACTTTCTTTCCCGGTTCTCTTTGCAACAGAAGATGTAGCGGGAATCTACAACATCATCTATCGCTATCTCTTCGACCGGCGCAGAGACATCGGGATTCCCACTTCCTTCCTGGTCGATCGAGAAGGCATGATCGTGAGGGCCTATCAAGGGCCGATCGATCCGGAGCGCGTTCTCGAGGATGTGAGATCTGTTCCGGCCACAGGGACCGAGCGCTTGCGAAAAGCACTTCCATTTGCTGGCGCACTGTATCAAGGCGCGTTTCAGCGCAATGACTTCACCTACGGTGTGGCAATGTTCCAGCATGGGTACCTGGATGAGGCGGCCGCGTCTTTTCAACAGGTCGTCGCTACCAAGCCGAACAATCCTGAGGGGTACTACAACCTGGGGACGCTCAGCCTGCAAAGACATGAATACGCGCAGGCGCGCAATTATCTTGAGCAGGCATTGAAATTGCGGCCGAACTATCCGGAAGCGTGGAACAACCTGGGAATGATGGTCGCTCAGCAAGGACATGCCGAGGAAGCAATACAGAACTTTCGCCAGTCGCTGTTGCTGCGGCCCAGCTACGCCACGGCGCTGCTGAACCTCGGAAATGTATATCGCAGGCAGGGAGACTTCGCAAAGGCGCAGGAGTGTTTGAAACATGCTCTGGAAATTCAGCCCGATGATCCCGAGACGAACTACAGCCTGGGAATGCTCTACGCCCAGCAGAACCAGTTGCAGGATGCAGCCGGCTTTCTGCAGAAGGCCGTGGAGCTTCGACCGGATTACCCGGAAGCCTTGAACAACCTGGGTGTTCTCTTTGTCCGCGAGCAGGATTATGCGAAAGCCGCGGAGCAATTCAAGAGCTGCATTCGCGTTCATCCAAGCTTCGATCAGTCGTATCTCAATCTTGCGCGCCTCTACGTCATGCAGAACGACAAGGCTAAAGCGAAAGAGATACTGCAGGAGCTGCTTCGGCTGCAGCCGGAAAACCCGAATGCCAAACAAGCCATGGATGCACTGAACTCATTACCCTGATGGGCCGCACGGTTGCCGCGAATACCAGCCTCGATCTCTATAATCGCAATCACTCTCTATGAATATTCCTCGGCGGCGTTTCCTCGGCTCTTCTCTTGTCATGCTCAGCGGCGCGCTGACTGAGGCACTCGCCACGCCGCTTTGGAGGTGGAGAGATGCAGCGCTGATGCAGGCCGCGCTGTCGAATCCCGTTGTGTCTCCGGTCCAGTTCGTGGACGTGGGCCAGCAGGCGGGGCTGAAAGATCCCAATGTGTGGGGAGGCGTCGATCACAAACGTTCGATCATCGAGGCCAAGGGAAGTGGATTGGCCTTCTTCGACTACGACAATGACGGCTGGCTGGATATCTACCTTACCAATGGCGATCGGCTGGATGCACATTGGCCGCAGGGAAAGGTCCCCACGTCTCGCCTTTATAAGAACAACCGCGACGGCACCTTTCGTGACGTAACGGAGAAATCAGGGCTGGCGCGGACGGGCTGGCAGACCGGCGTCTGCGTCGGCGATTACGACAACGACGGAAAGGATGACTTGTTTTGCTGCTTCTGGGGGCACAACATCCTCTTCCATAACAACGGGGACGGCACCTTCACCGATGTTACCCGGAAGGCTGGTCTTTACCAGAAAGATGTTCGCTGGGGCGCGGGTTGTACATTTCTCGACTACGACCGGGACGGCTTCCTCGATCTTTTCGTATGCAACTACATCAAGCTGGATCCGGACAAGATTCCATCGGCTGACGCGACGCACTACTGCCAATGGAAGGGTGTCCCGATCATGTGCGGTCCGCGCGGTCTTCCCGCCGATACGAACATTCTCTATCACAACAACGGAGATGGAACCTTTACCGACGTTTCGGAGAAGGCAGGGATTCTCAAACCCGGTCCCCGATACTCAATTACCGCCGTCTCGTATGACTTCAACAATGATGGCTGGCCGGATATTTACGTCGCCGTGGACTCCCAACCCAGCATTCTCTTTCAGAACAACCACGACGGCACATTCACCGATGTCGCCGTGCTGGCGAATTGTGCGTACAGCGACAGCGGCCACGAACAGGCTGGAATGGGCATTGCCGTGGCGGACTACGACTGTGATGGGTGGTTCGACATCTTCAAAACCAATTTCGCGGATGATACCTGCAACCTCTACCGCAACAATGGTGACGGGACATTTAGCGACGTGACGTTCGCTGCGGGCATTGGACTGAACAGTGGTTACGTGGCCTGGGGCTGCGGTTTCATTGACTACGACAACGATGGCTGGCCGGACATTCTTCAGGTCAATGGGCACGTTTACCCGGAGATAGACACATACAATTTCGATCAGAAATTCAAAAATCCGCGGCTGGTCTATAAGAATCTTGGCGATGGTCGTTTTAAGGATGTTTCTTCACAGATGGGGCCCGGCATCAGTGAGCATTTTTCCAGCAGGGGCGCCGCGTTTGGCGACTATGACAATGACGGCGCGATGGATGCGCTGATCCTGAATATGAATGATCTGCCTTCGCTTCTTCGCAATGACGGAGGCAACAGGCAGAACTGGATCAAGATCAAGCTGGTGGGAACCAAGTGCAATCGCACTGCTATTGGCGCGCGGGTGCGGGTCTTTACCGGGAAGCACATCCAGATGGACGAAGTGCACAGCGGTGCCAGCGTGATGTCACAAAGCGATTTGCGGCTGCACTTCGGACTGGGGAAGCTCGAGACCGTGGATGCGATTGAAGTGAAGTGGCCGACGACGCAGAAGGTCGAGCGGATCACGCGGGTCAAAGCGAATCAGATACTCACCATTCGCGAGGGCGCTGGTATCGTCGCAACCTCCAAACCGAAATCGAAGTAGAGCTGTTTCGAGGCAAAGAAAGAAATCGCAGGCTGCGGCGTCTTCACTGGGCTACTGAAGTTGCCGGCTGCCCCTGTACCACTACGAACTGCTTTATCTCCCGCCGCTCGCGCTCGATCGCGGCAGCCTGGCGTTTTTCGATCTCGTCATGGAGTTGGAATTCCTGCTGAGCCTTCTGGCGCTGACCGAGGCGGTCATAGGCGACACCCAGTCGATAATGAGCCTCTCCCGACTGCGGGTTGGCCTCTATCGCCTTTCTGTAAAGCTGAGTCGCCTTCTCATAATCATGCTGGGAAGCGGCGAGAATGCCGAGTTGCAGGTATCCGTCGAAGCATTTCGGATCGAGAGAGACGGCCTTTGAGAGCAGGTTCTCTACTTGTTGCGTGGCGGGCTTGTTTGCTGACAATTCTTGTCGTTTTGAGATAGCCATGGCGTAGAGATAATTTGCGAGCGAGTTATCAGGATTTTCCTGCGCAAATAGTGCCAGCTTTGCCTCCACACACGGCAACGGCGTGGGCGTTGCCATTTCGACTTTGCCCATGAAGATGTAGGGCTCCGGATTCGCCGGATCCAGATCGGAAGCATCGCAGAGGCTGCGCGCCGCCTCGTCGTAAACAGCGCCGGCAAAAAGAGCCGTGCCCAGGGCCGTCAACAGTCTGGGAGATTTGGGATGTGCCTTGACTCCATTTCTGAAGACCGCTGCCGCTTGCCATACAGCCCGATGCAACAGCAACTCCGACCCCCATGCGAAGTAGTTTTGCTCGCTCGGGTCCAGGCTCACGGCCTGCTGATATTCCTTCACCGCGGCGAGAGGATTGCCGAGCTTCTCATCGAGCTGACCGGCCATGCGATGCAGATCCGCATCGTTCCCGCGCTTCAACAGATTCTGAATGTGCACGCGCGCTTGCTTTGGATCACCGGTTTGTTCGTAAGCCAACGCCAGGTCGCGTTCATTGCCATCATTCGCGGGGTCGATCTGGTATGCAGCCTGCAGCAACGGGAGCGACTCACGATATCTCTCGCTCCGAAGATAGAACTCGCCCAGCTGATGGTTAGCCGCAAAACTTCCCGGAGCCTCGGCAAGCGCCGCGCGTAACTTGCTTTCCGCTGCATCGTTTTTATCCGAGTCGTTCGGAGTACCGTGTATGGCCCCTTGCGCTTTGAGCGCGAGTGTCTCCTTCGCGAGATCCTCACTCGTTCGCAAGATAGAGTCCGATCCATGTCCGCCTACCGCCGTCCAATCCGTCACTCCCGCGACGGTGAAATTCGGCTGGTCGGAAAAACTCATCGTAGGAGCCGGAGCGGAGGAAGACGATTCATCTCCAGCCGGTGCAAGGATCAAGTCGATATTTTTTCGAACACCTTCGGATACTGCAACGGCAATCGTCTTCCGAGTACGAAGGCCGGATTTCTCCGCCGAGAGGGTATAACCGCCCGCTGGCAGATCGGAGAACGCGAACGTGCCTGCCGCGTTTGTCCTCGTCTCGAACGGATGTTGGCCCGGTGCTTCAAGCTTTACGGAGGCGTCGTCTACCGGTTTGCCGGCCGCGCTGACAGTGCCGCTGAGGTCAGCACTTTGGATCGAAGCTCCTTCCAAGCGCAGCGGGCGAGCCTGTTGCGCGATACCGGTCATGCCCGAAATGCCGATCAGGATCGCGATTGCTGCGAGCTTGTGCCAAATCAAGGGGCGAGAGCTGGCATCCGGGCAAGACCGCGACTTGCGCCAACCATTCACGACCAGACTGACCTCACTACCTTGCGGATTCTACTCGGGTGTCCTCCAAGCTTATCCGACTTCAGGAAAGCGCTTGCATGTATGCTGGTGCCGATTGCCGTGGCTCCTTTGAAGCGGCCAAAAGGGGATTTTTCATGGACCGGAGAGGCTTCATCAAGACCACCGGCACGCTGATTGCTGGTGCAACGTTTGTGCCCGGAGCACTTGCGGCGGATGGCAGTCAGTCGCCAGAGACGGAATCGGGCGGCCGCATGACGCTGCCGATGAATCGAGGCTGGCTCTACAGTCGCACCGCGGAAGATGGAGCGACCTCGCGCGACTTCAGCGACGCCCACTTTGAGCGCGTGGTGGTGCCGCATACAAATATCAAGCTGCCGTGGCACAGCTTCAACGAGCATGACTACACATTCGTCTCCACGTATCGCAGGCACTTCAAGCTGCCGCAATCAGCTACGGGACGGCGCGTCTTCGTCGATTTTGAAGGCGTGATGACGGCCTCGACCGTGTGGCTGAACGGGCAGCGTCTGGGAGAGTACAAGGGCGGATACACGCCCTTCTCATTTGAGCTGACGCCGCATCTGGATGCGAGCGGCGACAATGTGCTTGCGGTGGAAGTGGATTCCACAGAGCGCCCTGATATTCCGCCCTTTGGAAACGAAGTAGACTATCTCACCTTCGGCGGAATCTACCGCGAAGTCGCGCTGCGCATTGTGCCGGAGACCTTTCTCGAAAATATCTTCGCCGCGCCGAAAAATGTGATGACGCAGCCCGCTGTGGACGTGAAGTGCTATCTGGAGCATCCGGCGAACGCGAATCATGAGCATTACTCGCTGACGGCGGAGGTGCTGGATGGCGAGCGAGTGTTGGGCAAAGGGACGAAGGAGATTCCCGCTGCGAGCCTGGCGCACGGCGACCTTGAACACACGGTGGAGATCCCCAGGCTCGACAAGGTTGAGCTGTGGGAGCTCAATCGCCCGCAGCTGTATCAGGTCCGTGTGCGGCTGATGCGCGGCCGACAGATGGTAGATGAGCAGACGCGGCGCATCGGCTTCCGCGAAGCCACGTTTACCGATCACGGCTTCTCGCTCAACGGAAAGATCGTGAAGCTACATGGACTCGATCGCCATCAGACCTTTCCCTACGTTGGTCAGGCCATGCCGGGCCGCGTGCAGCGTCGCGATGCGGACATCCTACGCACGAACTTCCGCTGCAACATCGTGCGCACCTCGCACTATCCGCAGTCACGGCATTTCCTGGATCGCTGCGATGAAATTGGGCTGCTGGTGCTGGAAGAGATTCCGGGCTGGCAGCACATTGGCGACAAGGCGTGGCAGGACATTGCGGTGGACAATGTAGGCCGCATGATTCGCCGCGACTGGAATCGTCCATCCATCATTCTGTGGGGCGTTCGTATCAATGAGTCGCGCGATAACCACGACTTCTACACGCGCACGAATGCGCTGTCGCATCAGCTCGATACGACGCGGCAGACGGGCGGCATCCGCTACTTCCAGGAGTCCGAGTTCCTGGAGGACGTGTTCACGATGAACGATTTCGGATGGCCGCTGAAGAAGCCGAACCATCCGCGCTACCTGAACACGGAGTTCGTCGGGCATACGTATCCCTGCAAAACCTTCGACAGCATGGAGCGGCTGCGTGAACACACCATCCGGCACGCGCGTGTGCACGACACGCTGGCCTCCGATCCGCAGTACGCGGGCGGCATCGGCTGGTGTGCCTTCGACTACAACACGCACTCGAACTTCGGGTCCGGTGATCGCATCTGCTACCACGGTGTGGCAGATATCTTCCGCGAACCAAAGCCGGCGGCATTCTTCTACAAGTCGCAATGCGATCCGGCGGAGGAGATCGTGCTCGAGCCCGCGTTCCATTGGGCGCGCAATGATGAGTCCATTGGCTTTACCAAGGGCCTCATCTGCTCGAACTGCGATCACGTGAAGATCTACACCATAACGGACTCAGGCGAACATCTACTGGCCGAGGCCGATCCGGATCGCACGCAGTTCCCTCATCTGAAGTACGCGCCGTTCGATGTGGACTTTGGCGACAAGATTCGCGAGAACTGGGGCGACCTGCGCATCGACGGCTACATCGGCGGCAAGCAGGTGGCATCGAAGCGCTACTCGGGCGATGGTGCGGATCACCAGTTCGTCGTGCAGCCGGACGACACCGAGTTGGTGGCCGACGGGGCCGACACGACGCGCGTGTTGCTGCGGATGAATGACCGGTACGGGGCAATCCGGCCGTTTGCGAGCGATGCCGTTGTGCTGGAACTGGAGGGGCCCGGTACCTTGATCGGAGACAATCCGGCGACGTTCATCGGAGGAGCCGTAGCCGTATGGGTTCGTGCCGGTGAGCAGCCCGGTTCGCTGACCCTGCGGGCAAATCATCCGAGGCACGGAACGAAGGAAGTGACCTTTACGCTGAAGCAGGCTGAAGCCGAGCAGGTCTAATAAGCGTTTCAGGCACCGATGCTTGCTTCAGCGTCTGCCACCGTAGGGTAGTTCTTCAGGATGAGGTGCACCCTCGTCATCTCGAACAGGGCGTGAATGCGCTGATTCACCCCAGCCAGCAGCACTTTGCGTCCATTCTTCTCCGCGGAGACGTAGTAGTTCATCAGCAGGCCGAGGCCTGCTGAGTCCATGTAGGGTGACTCGGTCAGGTCAAAGATGAGTACCGGCGGCTTGTGCTCGGCCAAGTCGCGTTGGAGGTCAAAGGTGTTCGGCAGGGTCAGTGGTCCCTGGAGCACGAGGATGGTAGTCCCCTCGTGCAGGCCGCTCTTAGCTGTTACGGCAAGCGGTTCATCGCGCATGGCGTTGAGTGTATGGAGCGCCGGGTTACGAAGAGATGAATTTTGCCCCCGGAGCAACCTTGATCGCTCCCAGGCGGGTGAGGTCGGCTGGGGTGTCGATATCCAATTCGCCCCCCGGCAGGGGGAGGGTGTAGACCGACTTGGCATGTTGGGCCAGGATGGGTCCGGCCCCACGGTCGCCACTCAGCTCGCGTAGCTCGGCGAAGTGAGGGGCGGCGAAGAGGGCAGGAACGCCCAGGGCACCGGCATAGCTGGAGGCGACGATGCTGTGGCGTGTCTTGCGCCATGCCAGGACAAGGGCGCGGAGGTGAGCTGCAGTCACGGCGGGCTGGTCGCAGACGGTGACGACGACGGCGTCAGAGTCGCCCGCTGCATCCAGGCCGGTGACCAGCGAGCTGGCCATGCCGGATGCGGCGTCCCGGTTCTCGACCAACTGCAACGGCAGACCGTGGAGCAGTGGGCGATGCTCTGCCGCGCGCGGCCCCAGCACCACGATGGGCATGTCGAAGCCGGCATCGAGCAGTACGCACGCTGCCCGGGTGAGCAGTGGAACCTGGCCGATGAGCGTGGACTGCTTGTCTCGACCGAAGCGCTCGCTGCCGCCGGCGGCCAACAGGATGGCGGCGACGCCGCTCATATCGACTCGGATGCACGCACGGGTCATATTGCCAACATAGCAGGCCGTGCGCCAAGACCATGCATCACCCAGGCCGAAGTGAGTAGACTGGCAGCATGCAGGAACATGCCCGCATGATGGCCGCCTTCTCGGCCGTACAGGCTGCGGACGGCGTGTGCGTGCTGGTGACGGTGGTGGGCACGCGCGGATCCTCGTACCGCTCGGCGGGGGCGCGGATGCTGATCCTGCCGGATGGCTCGCGGATCGGCGCGGTGAGCGGCGGCTGCCTGGAAGGTGAGCTGTGCCGGCGCGCGCACTGGTGGACCTCCGAGTCGTATGCCGTACTCAAGACCTTCGATACATCGACGCAAGAGGACAATGAGGGCTTTGGCCTGGGCTGCGGCGGCGGGATCGATCTGCTCCTGGAGCGGCTTGGAAGCGATGACGGTACGACGCATCCGCTGCTGGCGCAGCAACGTGTGACCGAGAGCCGCACGGCTGCGGCGGTGGCCGTAGTGCTGGAGGCGACCGCGGCCTCCGGGCTTCGCGTGGGCGATCGGTTTGCGGCAGACGGTGTGCAGCAGTTTCCGGAGGTGACTGCGCTGCTCGAGCGTGCGGTGGCGATCGGCTATTCGTTTACCGCGGAGTTGCGTGAGAGCGCGCTCGCGGGATGCCGGCTGTTCTTCGAGTGGCTGACGCCGCCGGTGCAGTTAGTTGTGTGCGGCGCGGGAACGGATGCGCAGCCGGTGGTGGCGCAGGCTGCGGCGCTGGGCTGGAGCGTGGTGGTGCTGGACCAGCGTGCCGACTTTGCTCGGACGGCGCGATTCCCCGAGGCGGAACGCGTGGTCGTGGCGAAGGATGCGGCAGCGCTCGAGGGTCTGCGGCTCGACGCGCGGACGGCGGCAATTGTGATGAGCCACAGCTTCGCGCAGGACACCTTTTTTCTGGAATCGCTGCTGGCGCGGCCGCTGGGGTACCTGGGGGTGCTGGGGTCGAGGCGGCGGACGTTGGATCTGCTGGCGCGGCTGGGGCGCGATGCCATGCCGCCCGATCTGCATGCGCCCGCCGGGCTGGACATCGGGGCGGAGACGCCGGAGCAGATCGCGCTCTCCATCCTGTGCGAGATACAAGCCAGCTTTGCCCAGCGGCCTGGCGGCGCGCTGCGCGAGCGCGGCGGCAGCATTCATGGCCGCGAACTCCATAGCGAGCAGCATGACGATGCCACGGAGCGGTCTACGCCAGTCCGCGACTGCGGACTTTTCTAAGTACCGTTACTGGTCCCCTCCCCCCTCCCGTACCGGGAGTCTTGTGTGTAACTCGCACAGATACAATAGGTTAGCGGGTCTCCCGATGGCTAAATTCGTCTCAATACTAGGGTTATCGGTAAATTCGTCCTGTCAAAGGAGTTAGAGCCGGCGAATCAGCCAATTGTTACTTCGGCTGATCTCTTTTCAAGCCCTCTATTTCAAGGCTAGCAAATTGAGTGGGGTGATTTGGCAGGTTTCTGCGACAGTGGCTCTGTGACTTCCCGATTTGAAATTTTGCGGAGAGAAAATATATGAAACGACTTCTGCTTGTGGTGGCATTGGCTCTCGCAATTGCGGCTGGCGGAGAGGCTAGTTGGGCGTCCCCCGAAGTCGATCCATCGCAATTTACTGTCGATGTCCATGCGTCAAAGAGTTATCTAGTGCTCGTTCCCGACAGGTCGTTGAACAGTGTGGCGCAGCGGCTGGATGTGACGATCGATGGCCATCACCTGGTGCTAGATGGCCGTTCGGCCGTGGGCGAAAAACCGGAGGCGCTGTTCCCGGTTGGCGATTACAAGGCTCGGGTAAAGAAAGAAGGCAGCGACCCGAACGGCGCGTATTGGCGGCAGTACGAAATCCTGTTGAAGGATGGCTCGACGTGGCTGGCAATGTGATTGGCGAGAGTGAGTGAGGAGACAATCAATCGCTCGACGAGACTGTCAGTTCAGCCGGAATGAATGACTACCCGGCCAGCAGGGCGGAGACGATCTGTTCCCACTCGGCGTCGAGTGACGAAGTGCAACGCGGCTGATGGGCCCGGTTGTACCAATAGGCGGCGTTTCCGTCGTCGCCTTCCTTGCGGTGGAGGTAGGCATGGACCCAGGCGGCATCGGGAGTCTCGACCGATTGCGCGATCTCGTGCGCCTGGTTCCAGTCGTCTTTGGCGTCCCACCAGAGGCTGGTGAGTAGCGGGCGGAGTTCTGCTGGCGCACTGGATTGATTTAAGGACGCGCGGAACTGGTCGAGGGTCATGTTGAGGATTTTAGTGAGGTGGGTATCGGATTCCCACCCCTTCGCTCCCGTTCAGGACGGGCGGCCCTCCTGGCTGGCTATGTCAGCTGAACAGAGGACCACCCACCCTTTGTTGCGTCAGGATGCGCGCGTTCGCTGCTTTAGCAGGATTGGACAACAATCGAAGGCGCCTTGATGAAACCGCCCTGGCTATCCACTTCGTAAATCGTAACTGTGTCGAAATCCTGTATGACGAGGTTGGTGTTGATGCGGTTCCCGGGGAAGTTGGCTATCTTGCCTCCGTTGATCCACAACTCCATCCGGTTCACCGTTCCACTTTGTCCCTTCGCTGCGGCAAGCACCTGGACCCAGGGGGCGGTATGGCAAGTGCCCAGCACGGGTTGGCAGACCTTCACGCCAGGGCCGGCGGGCAAGGTGCAGGTCGTGTCGCCACGATTTTCTACCGTTACCGTGAGCGGCGCCGACTTCACAAATGCGCCCGTCGTACTCACCTCGATGACGGTGAGCGTTTGAGTTCCTTCCGGCAACGTGATCGGCGCGTCAAACGGCGAGCTGTTCGACTGGGTCACCTTTTTCCCATCAGCCCATACCTCCATCGTTACCACCTGACCTCTGCCGCTGGTCGCAGAGGCTATCAACTGGAAGGGAGAACCGAGGACGCCGTTCTTGATGGACGGGACGCATATGTTGACGCCCTCGTTTGCAGGCGCCTGACAACCGCTGTAAGCCGGAAGTGCGGCAGCGGCGGCGGAAGCTCGATCCGTGATTTGTGAAAAGAGAAGGAAGAGTGAGGAAGAGAGCAGGACAAACCGCAGTCCTGTACAAGATATTGCACGGAGATTCCGGGTGCGCATAACAGCCTCCACAATGCTTGCATCGGCCATGGCCCAAATCGCTGGCGCACACTTGTACTCCTGCTCAAGCGACAGAGTCAAGAACGACGTAGCTGCTGGTTTGCGACCGTCCCGCCACAATTGGGTCTACGCGAGATTCGACCTGAGTCCTGCCTGATCCGTGCCGGCGGGCGTTACGAGTTTGTCAAAGCCGCAGGATGAGCAGAATCGTTGTGCCGCTTCCATTCCCTGACCGCACTGCGGGCACGCGGAGACGATGGGTTTGCGCAGCGCGAAGTAGAAGAGAAAGCCGAGCAGGTTAGGAACCAGGGCCGCGAGGAGTGTCCAGAGGATGGGCGGCATGGCGCGGCGACGGGCGTCTGCGTAGACATAGCCGAGGCAGAGGATCCAGAGCGCAAGCAGGCTGCCCATGAGCACGCCGGCGCCGGTGCCGAGGAGCGGTGGCCAGAGCCGCACTGGGTCGAGTTTTTGAGCGATTCCGACGACCAGACCGATGATCACACCCAGGCCGAGGATGGCGAACGCAATTGCCTTCGCTGGTGTGGGAACCACATCCCAAAAATGACGTTTCATAGGATCTGTCCTTTCTTATTCGCCGACCGGGCCGAAACGAGAAGTAGTACGGGCAATAAAAGAGCGAAGCACCAGGAGGGCGCGATCCAGAAGGTGAGCAGCCCAGCCTGGGCTTGTGAGAGCGGGAGATGAAGGATAGCGGCGAGCGGATTGCCCATGTGCAATGCGGCGAAGGAGCCGACGATGGTGAGCAGGAGAGCCGCGAGACTGACCTGCAGGATACGTTTTCGGTTCGGCCTCGTCGTCTGCAATTGCTGTGCGCGGAGCGCGAGGGCTGCATGAACTTTTTCCGTCAGGCCGGGATCCGCAGCGAAGGAAAAACCATTGAGGCTGACGATGGCGAGTCGACTGTCGCTCGCGTACTTCTGGCACGCGGCACACGCGAGGAGGTGCTTGCGGAGTGCCTGCTGCTCCTCAGGCGAGGCTTCGCCCACCAGAGATTTGTCGATGTTCTGGCGCATTTCGTTGTGAAGATCAGCTTGCATGCTCGTCTTCCTCCATTTGCGCTCGCAAGGTTGCGAGGCCTCGGTAGATGCGTGAAGAAACGGTGGTGAGCGGTACGCCGATGACGGCGGACATCTCCTGTAGCGACAGCTCTTCTTGAAAGCGAAGGACAAGTGCTTCGCGATAGATGGGCTCCAGGGTGTCGAGCGTGTGCGCGATGCGGTGCGCCTCCTCCGTGCGGGCCGCCAATTCGAATGGCGAGGGACCGCTGGAGACAAGGGACGGCGGCACCCGATCCTGCTCTGGATCGTCGCTCGAATCCAGACTGAAATTACGGCGCTTGCGCAGATGGTCGATGGTGAGATTGCGCGCGATGGTGAAGAGCCAGGGTTCGAAGCGCGAGCTTCCGTTGTAAGAGCGACCGCGCTCGAGGACATGCAGCCACGTTTCCTGTACCAGGTCGTCGACGGAATCGCGACGCCCGAGTAAGTAGATGAGGTAGCGGACAAGACGGAACTGATACTGCTCGACCAGAGCGTGCAGCAGGGCGACGTCTCGCTGACGAAGACCGCGTGCGATCCGCTGTGTATCGGTAGTTACAGCCACGGTCATTGTCCCGTCGTATTGAAACATACGAGGGATATACGGACCAGGCTGCCGAAATTACGCAGGGAATCGGAACTAGCTGGTGGAATGGGCAGCCGCAGCCGCGCCGCGGCGTTTGATTCGCTTCACGTACAGGAACGTCCAGAGCGCCAAGCCCCCCATCGTTCCGTAGCCGACGATGGGACTCACAACGAGATAGTGCGGAATCGACAGGCGGAAGACGAGCAGGCAGGCGACCGCGGTTTGGACCACCAGTCCGAATCCCCACACCAGGGTCATGATGGTCATGGTGCGGCGGAAGCGTGGTTTGTCGCGGAGAGATTCGAAGCGGCAGGCTTCGGTTTGAGACTGGCGTGATTTCTGCGCCAGGGCAAGTTGATAGATGAGAGGGCGGCCGATGGCAGCCGAAACCAGAAAGGCGAGGCCGATGACGCCGGTGACGAGATTTTCGCGCAGTTGCAGAAAGCGAACGGAGCCTCCGCCGAGGAACGCAAGCAGGGAGAGGGCGATGCCCGCGAGCACAAGGATAGACACGGCATCCACACGCCGCTTCCGGGCGAACTCGATCACGCTCCAGACGATGGGAGGCAAGGATGCGGCCAGCAGGGCGTGGACCTGGCCGATACCGGCCTCAGCCTTGACGTAAATCACATACGGGAGAAGGAAGTTGACGAGAACTTCGATGGCGATGGTGTCCAGTGTCTTGGGGGTGAGTGCCATTGCCTTCCTCTCCTCGAAGAACTACTTGCGAATGAGTCTACGTCGCATGCCTTACTCAGGTTCCGAAGCAGGTTCTATAAATCAAGCGACTTGTTGGCAACTAGAGATTGTGTCTTCTCGAGGAAATCCGCGAGCGGCATCGAACCCTGATCGCCTTTGCCTCGGACTCTTACGCTGACGGCTCCTGCTTCCTGCTCCTTGTCGCCGAAGACGAGGAGGTAGGGGATCTTCTGCATGGTCAGGTCACGGATCTTGGCGTTCATCTTTTCGTTGCGGGTGTCGAGCTCGACGCGGAGGCCGGCGGCTCTCAATTGCTGCTGGAGTTGTTTGCCATAGTCGTTGTGACGTTCTGCGATGGGCACGAGACCGACCTGTATGGGGGCGAGCCAGAGAGGGAAGTTTCCGGCGTAGTGCTCGATGAGGTAGGAGACCATGCGCTCCATGGTGCTGATGATGGCGCGATGGATCATGACGGGCTGGTGCTGCTTGCCGTCGGCGGCCGTGTACACCAATCCGAATTGATTGGGCAGATGGAAATCGACCTGGATGGTGGAGTAGGTCTCTTCGTGCCCCATCACATCGGCGAGCTGGATGTCGAGCTTGGGACCGTAGAAGGCGGCGTCGCCGCGACTTTCGCGGTAAGGCAGGCCGAGAGAGTCAAGAGCTTCGCGGAGGACGCGCTCGCCGAGCTCCCACATCTCGTCGTTGTCGACGTACTTATCCTTGTTTGCGGGATCGCGCAGGGAGAGGCGATAGCTATATTTGGTGATGCCAAGATCGCGATAGGTGCGCTCGACGAGTCGCATTACATTGGAGAATTCTTCCTTGATCTGATCGGGGGTGCAGAAGATGTGTGCGTCATTCAAGGTCATGCAGCGCACACGGCTGAGCCCGCTCAACGCTCCGGAGCGCTCGTAGCGATACATGGTGCCGAGCTCGGCCAGGCGTAGCGGAAGATCGCGATAGCTGTGGAGCTTGGACTCATAGATCAGGATGTGATGCGGGCAGTTCATGGGGCGGAGGACGAGCTGCTCCGTCTTGAGGTCCATGGGCGGAAACATGTCTTCGTGGTAGTGCGCCCAGTGGCCGGAACGGACATAGAGATCGACTTTGGCGAGTGCTGGCGAGTAAACGTGATCGTAGCCGGCTTCCCGCTCGAGCTGGAGGATGTACTCCTCGAGGAGACGGCGAATGGTGGCGCCCTTGGGAAGCCAGAGCGGCAGGCCGGCGCCAACATCCTCATTGTTGGTGAAGAGCTCAAGCTCTTTGCCGAGCCGCCGGTGATCGCGGCGCTTCGCCTCTTCGAGCAGGGCGAGGTATTCGTCCAAATCTTTTCTGGAGAAGAAGGCGGTGCCGTAGATGCGCTGGAGCTGGGGGTTCTTCTCGTCGCCGAGCCAGTAGGCACCGGAGAGGCTCATCACCTTGAAGGCCTTGACGCGGCCGGTGGAGGGGACGTGGGGGCCGCGGCAGAAGTCGACGAACTTGCCGTTGCGATAGAGGGAGATCTCATCGCCGGGCCTGGTGAAGCGCTCAATAAAGTGGGCCTTCATGAAGTCGCCCTGGGCGCGGTAATCGGCGAGGCCCTGCTCGCGTGGCTCGTACTCGCGGACGAAGGGCTCATCGCGCTGGACGACCTCGGCCATCTTGAGCTCGATGGCGGAGAGATCGTCGGTGGTGAAGGGCGTGGGGCGATGGAAGTCGTAGAAGAAGCCGGCGTCGGTGGCCGGGCCGTGGCCGAGACGGGTCTCGGGGAAGAGCTCGAGCACCGCGGTGGCCATGACGTGCGCAGCGGAGTGGCGCACGACCTGGAGCGCGTCGGGGTCTTTCTCGGTGAGGAGCTGGAGATGGACATCTTCAGTGAGCGGCGCGCGGAGGTCGACGAGGCGCTCGGCTGCGGCGTCGGGCGCGGCGTACATGGCCTGTTCGCCAGGCTCGGACTTTTCGTCACCTGGCAACGGCTCGGTGCGCGCGGGTTGCGAAGCGGTGCGAGCGGTTTGGGCAGGCTTGACGCGCGCCACGATGCCGGCGGCGGCGAGGCGCGGCGAGATAGACATGGCGACGTCGTGCGCGGTCGAGCCGGCGGGGAGTTGTTTGATGGAGCCGTCGGGAAGGTGAACCTGAATCTGGTTTTCGGACATGGTCACTTATAAGGATAGGGGAGGCAGGTTGGCGCGTCCACGTTGGTGCGTCGAGGGGGAGCGGCTAGCTGCTGAAGCGGCGGGCGGGCATTAAGGCCGGGGCTCCAATGCAGGTCCCATAGCGATTCAGGAAGATGCTTTTAACCTCGCCGGTTCCCGGCTCAACGCCTGCGCCAAGGACAATATGACTCCGCCGAACAGAAGCGTATCCGCCACTTAGTTCAGTGCCTCGACCTGAGATGCTTCGGGGGCCATTGCGAGGATTGGCGCGTACAGAAATAGAGTGATGAGGGTCATCAGCAATCCAACGACTGCGGCCGCGTTGCGAGCGTACCTGTTGAACAGGATCGCCGCCCCGCAGATCACCAGCACGATTGCGGTCATGTACGCCCACACGTATGGCAGCGGCACCCATGAAGGCGTCACCTTCAGCAGTGGAACACCGGGCGCGATCTCCGGATGCAGGAAGTATTCAATGCCGAAAACGATCAGCGCTATGGCCACGAGCACTCGTCCAGTGTGAATCAACACTCCTGAAAGGCGAGGGCGCGGGTTCGCAACCTGAAACCCGGCCAGGGCAAGCGAACCTGCCGCGAAGGTAAGGTCGCGAAAGCGATTGTCCAAAATAGCCGATCCTTCGCGTTGGCTATCGCGTTGGGTATATGAATCGTGAAGACAAAGACGAAAAACATCGCTGCCAGGAGTGGAACTGACAGCCGCACATACTTCTTTGCGATGAGGCTCAGAGCTGCAGCAATCAGAGCGATGCCGACCAGACAGGCCCAGAACAGCCGTGCCGGGAACCATACCGGCACAAGCTCCGCGAGGGATCGCGGCGCGGCCAGATGCTCCGCTCCAAAAGTCGCCAATGGAGCAGCGACGAAGACGCTTCCCAGCACGATCAGCTTGTCGAGCCCGGAAGCCGCGCGCAACTCAGCTTGAAAGTCGAGAAGGCCGGCACCGAGAAAAACCGCCCCTGCAGTGGATGGCGATGTGCTGCGCATCCAGCAGGGATCGCTGTATCCGGCGCTGCACCGGCTGGAGCGGCGCGGATGGATCAAAGCCAAATGGGGCACATCGGAGAACAACCGCCGCGCGAAGTACTACGAGCTGACGCGCACCGGGCGGAAGCAGCTTGAAGCAGAGACCGAGAGCTGGCGGCCGCGGTCGCACAGGTTCTGGAGAGCATCTGAGGTGTTTCCATGTGGAATGATTTGCTTTTTCGCCTACGAACGCTGTTCCGCCGGAGTGCTGAAGAGACGGAGCTGAATGAGGAGCTTCGTTTCCATTTTGAACGCCAGGTGGAGAAGTACAAGCTTTCTGGCATGACGGAGGAAGAGGCGAGACGCCGGGCGCGGCTTGTTTTTGGCGGCCACGAGCAGGTGAAGTCGGAATGCCGCGATGCGCGTGGGACGAGCTTTGTGGAGAATGCGCGGCAGGATGTGCGCTATGCCATTCGGCAGTTGCGTGCGAATCCGACATTTGCGGTTGTCATTGTGCTCACACTGGCGTTGAGCATCGGGGCGAACAGCGCGATCTTTAGCGTGATCAACGGCGTGCTGATCAAGCCGCTGCCCTACCGGCAGCCGGAGAAGCTGGTCCGCATTTTTCTGACCAACGCAGTTTTCCCCAAATTTCCCCTGAATCCGTTTGACTTTCGCGACTTCCGGACACGCAACAAATCCTTCGAGGGGCTGGCGGCTTTCACGCGCGGCGATGTGCAGCTCTCCGGTTCGGGTGAGCCGGTGCGGCTGAACGGGATCTCCATTACCTCCGGATATTTTCGTGTGCTTGGCCTGACTCCGAGGCTGGGGCACGAGTTCGATGAGAAGGCAGAGATTCCGGGCAATGGGCTGCAGGTGATTTTGAGCGACCGGGTGTGGCGCGAGCGCTTTGGTGCCGCGCCGGACATTCTGGGACGCAAGATCACGTTGAACGCGCAGCCCTTTACGGTGGTGGGCGTGATGCCGCGAGGTACCGCGCATCCGGGGAATGAATATCAGCCTCTGGCCTATGGCGAGGATGTCGATGTGTGGCGACCGTTTTCCTTCGAAGGCGACCCGTCCAACCGCGGATCGCACTTCATGGAGGTGATAGGACGACTGAAGCAGGATGTAACTCTTGCACAAGCGAACGCGGAGATGAATGCGGTGCTCACGCAGATTGGCAACGAGCACGGCGGCTTTGGCGACTGGAAGATGCTGGTAATTTCGCTGAGCGAGGAAGTCGTGGGAGCAAGCCGGCAGTTTCTGCTGGTCCTGCTGAGAGCGGTGGGCATGGTGCTGCTGATTGCGTGTGCGAATGCAGCGAACCTGATGCTGACGCGCGCAGCGGGAGATTGCAGTGCGTGTGGCGCTGGGCGCGCCGCGCTCGCGCGTCGTACGCC
>Ga0193743_1000146_pt1 | contig 54116 bp, 60 predicted proteins | sample L2c2metaG_FD_143038 | JGI IMG/M metagenome (GOLD analysis project Ga0193743, IMG submission 143038) | Soil microbial communities from a riparian zone of the East river system, Colorado, United States - L2c2 | ecosystem: Environmental > Terrestrial > Soil > Riparian zone | place: USA: East River... | reverse complement strand
ATCTTGCTTTTTTTGTTTTTTTTTTTTTTTTTTTTTTGCTAACTTGATACTTTTCCAGGAGTTCTTTTCATCTGCTCTGCTGTGGATTATCGATTGCTTTGGGGAAAAGTGACTGACGATGTTATCAATGACGCCTTCCAATTTTACACCATATTTTTTAATGCGCCACCTGCTATCAAGGTCTGTTCTACGCTTAGGCACCAAGAATCATGTTGCTAAACTGCTCCTAGGCCCTACTCCATGGCATGGTTGGTGTGGGACTGATTGGCTTTGTTTCAAAATTGCACAAGTGGGATGAAAGTGCCATGTACTTTGATGGCGGTAGCCTAGGTCGGTCTCAGCATCCTGTACTTTCCCAGTTATGCATCCTCAGACCACAGCTCTCCAGCTGCATATATGTTTGGAGTCGTGGTCTACCTTACAGTGTCCGTCAACTGCCTGCGAACAATAGTCAACCCAGTTGAGAACGTCGACACCCGAGAAGACCAGATTACGGCCATGCGAATTCTATCTGCAGGCAATGTTATCATTGTCGCATGTCTTGGTTTGATCCTTGTCCTTCAGGTAAATGCCTGTTCTTTTGATTTCCTCCCCTAACTTCTCACTGTAAAGTTACCTCTTAGGCCGGACAGGAATGGGTGAAGCGTGCGGAAGCGAATGCTGCGATGGAAGAAGAGAAACAAAAAGTCTCTTCGGATATAGGGGAGAAGAAAGATCAGTGAAACTCGGGTCACCCTATTACGATGGGCTTGTGACCAGGATCTTTTTCGCTCGCACACGATATCCATTGGTGACTGGAGGTCAATTGGCTTGACCAGATGTAGTACACGAATCCATCACGAGTGTCGATCACTGACGTGTCATATGTTGAACTTTTTTGAACCATGATTGAAATTCCCCCGCTCATCGCTAAACTTGCCCATGTATCTGATTTTAGAAAGATTGAATGTGTTCTCAAGATAGTCGGACTCTCGCGGTTTTCTTCGTTTCCCAGGGGGAAATACTTTACGGAGACTTGTTTGAATCGGGCTGTCTGATGGACCTCTCGGTGCTTCTCCCGCGAAAAGTTCAACTTGTTGGGTTCGCGGTCTAAACGAGAGAGATCCTCCTCCATTTAGATCAACAAAACCACTTGCTGACTGTAAGTACTAAAAACTCATAGCTCTGAAGAGATTATTATGGCTGGGATGCAAGTTATACTGCCCACACCCCAGTCCGACTTACAGCGCATGGCTAAGCCTATTCTGTACTCTGTCAACCTGTGCACTGTGCGGTGTTGGATGCCTGACATCTTGGCAAAGTTGTTTCATCAACTCATCAAGTCCAAACGGTCTGAAGCTTGGATAACGCTTACTGAACTTGGGGCCCTATAGCTAAGTTACATTATGTACACTGATACTTGCGAGCATTCACACGCTAGCAATGACTCCGCAAATGGCAGCTTCTGATCAGGTATCCACAAGAAGGGCCGTGGTATCGCTCATCAGCTTCGAAAACGGTGCGTTTTCTGGGTGACAAGGGATAGAATATTATCTTGATATCATCAAACTCTGGTTTGCCAGGGAAGACTTCGACACAGATTCCAGAAAGTATACGGCATAAGCAACGAAGCCATATGTCTTTGGATTATTTTGATGATTGTTGGACACTTGTAACATATGATGATGGAATCTGACATCCGCGGCCAGGAGCTTTCAGCACATATGGATAACTCAAGCGTGGTGAGTTTCCAAGACCTGAGTTTGTTCCTGATAATCCTTTTTTCTTAGGAAACATCAGGCAGTAATCAATTGCTACACCCGTATGCGCTTTGCCCCCCGTGCAACCAAACCACCTTGACTGACCTTGCCACAGCCTTTTTTTTTTTCTCTCCATGTGCCGTAAGTTTGCGGCGTCAGACTAAAACCGAAGCTCTGATATGTCGCAACATTGTCTTGAAGTGCCGCCGTGGGGAAGGATCCGTTCCTTAATTCCTTGTATCTTTTGCATGTTTCAACAAATTTCCCTGTAGTCTAATTTGACGTAGTATGGGTTGTATATATTTTCTAGAAACGCTCACACATTTTGACCACCACCGCTGGACGAAACACGTGTATGCAATGAGTTCTAGAAGGGTACCAAGTACCCGGGTAAAAGTTAACCATGGACCCTTCTTTTTGGTGGACTTAAGGGACCAGCCTACCTTGCAAGACAAGTAAGTAGTATTGGCTCCCACGGATAATTCATATTGTGGCATGTTTGGCAAGCAGGGTTCAGATCTAGATCGAATCTATAAGCCTAAAAAAGGGTTGACTGGCGCTTTTTAAAAAAGGACGAATGTTGCAGTGCTCGACCTCCTTCTTCCACTCTCCTCCCAACAAACAATGGACGTCGACTGGTGTTTGACCTGCGAGAAACGTGTAGTAAGCACTTCTATCCTCCTCCCCCCCAGGTATACACACAATTATACTCATATTTCCTTCAATTAAATTAGGAGGCTCCCAATCTTTACTGCTCTCCAGACTGTAGATACCTCGCTGCTTCGTCATCCACTTTCTCAGATCATCTCTATTCAGACGAGGAGGACGACGAAATTATTATTTTTCATCCAGTAGATGCCGTATCTCCTCCTCTAGACGCAACCTCTCGCTGGACGGGCAATGACTCCGCAGGCATATCAGCCTGGGCAGCAAAGATTCCGTTTGGTCCACCAGCAGCAGAGCCTTCCATCTCCTCTTTCACCTCACACAGTGTTTACCGACCACCTCAACTCCTCCCACCTCACCATCAAATTGTACCCCCATCACTTTGTACAAATACACCTCATCCAGCGACCCTTCCTCCTTCCAGTCCTCTTCGAGTAACAGCCAAAATCTCCCCTGATGCCACCATTCAACCTTCCGACGACGCTAACACAAGTCGAGTATCACTCAAGTCAGCTCTTACCGAGTCCTCTCTTGCCACGCCGGCCTCTTCCCACCCTATGCCCATTTCCACAATCCAGCAGCCTCTCAACTTCTCTGGGATATGCTCACATGTCCGTTCATGGGTGATACCTTCACCTTCTCTCGTTCCAGTCAAACGAGCTACTTCACCCGCTGAGGTGAAGCCCTCCAAGCTCACGGTTTCAGCGCGAAACACAAGGCTCCATACTGTGAAAGTGGTTTCTCCACCAGATACGCCACATGGTTTCCCAGATGAAGGTGCTGTTCAGTGGAAGGGGAGTGCCATCCTCTTAGAACAGCACCACATCAAGGCTGTCCCTGAGCATCGACAACTATCAGGATGTCGTCTCCCACATGCATTTCGTTTCCAGACCGACGTTAACCCACCGTTTAGAGCCCGAGGAAGGAAGCCATCTCGCGCAGTCGATTGATGCTCCCCATCTCTCATCTTTCCTCGTCTCACTGTACTTTTTTTTCAATTTCCATAGACGTTTTCGTTCCATCTCCCCACTTGATCTGGATTCAGGATAACATATTTCGACGTTCACACTCAAAAAGGTTACTGTTGTTGTTCACTGTTCACGTTGACGTCTTTCTTTTCTTGCACTATGTTTCGTCTTCCTACCCAGCAACTTTCTTGTTCATCCCAGCTCACGACGCAATCTGAATACCCCCACTCTATTGGCTTCTACTGCCATTACAAAAACGACAGGCCCTACATTCCACTCCACTCTATCATTTATTACTCTACTCCATCGCATCACACCTAGATCATTCCATAGCATGCACGTCCCACTGTATCACTGTATTCACCATCATTTCTATCCTATACATTCCTTTCCTGAGCTTAGAAGGTCAAGGTTCGCATCATTTTCAAGTTGTTGAACATTTGCCTACCACGTAGCTTTGGACAGCTAAACGTGGCTTCATAATAATATGGAAAAAAAAAAAAAAAAAAAAAAGCTTTACATGGCAAGTGTGGAATCATTACCGAAACAAGCGGTGGACTTTGTTCTCTTTCCACTTTTAACCACGAGGCAGAAGGCGAACCACGCACTTCAAGAACCCATTCACTGCCGCCTTTTTCCCTATCCCAACTTCTCTAGCTGAACGTCATCTTTTCTAATACTTGAGAGACCTGGATAAGGCTCGATACGACGTTTTGAAGTAGAGTTCTCCGATTTACCCGCTGATTCTTTTTCTGCTCTATGGAATGTACGCATGACCCTTTGCGCAGCGCTAATACTTGATGATGAAATTGGGCCAAGACCAAGACCTGGCAGTGAGGTTAATGCGCATCATTGTAACTTGAAATGAACAGATAAACTTTGGCCAATTGTGAAATGCGTTGGAAACGCGGGAGTTGTTCGAAACAGCTACAGAAAAACCGCGGTGCCGTGGCATCATACTGCATGATGCCAATCAACGGGAGCGAGCAAAAATGATGGACATTTCAAATTTTGGGATCTTTTTTGATTCAAATGTCATTAATCTTAGATGGGTACTCTCTCTTCATTTTAAAAAATCGTAATGGAGCCGAGCTATATATTAAAAGGTATTTTGAAAGTCATCAACTAGTTCCGAATTCTAGAAAAGTGTGCCAAGTTTATAGGAGTCTTGACCTGTCAACATTTCACAGTACAAAACATCATCTGAAAGCCTCAGGCCTCAGATTTCAATTGTAAGTTGCAATTGGCAACGAACCCCCCCCCCCCCCCCCCTTGTGATCATGTTGCGTATATGTCTTTACAAAATTTATACTTAGCCTATAACCGATTGTTCAGCAGAGAGAGCTTTACATATCTAGTCGGTGTGTTTCCCCAAAACACTTAATTCTAGCCCGAAAATCGCGGATGGCACTTCTGACATACAGGAAATGTACCTTTCATCAACAGCATCTAAATCTATGTCCTTTTCGACACATCTTCTTTTGCGCGTAATCAGGTCGCGAGCAGGCCGCGTGGTATAATACACACACCTTTTAGAGGACAGCGGTGATCCTTGATCAATCGTGCAGCTTTCTCAAAGTGCCCATTCTTTTCGTCCCTACTAGGCAAAACCAGAACCGATGACCGAGCTCGAGATAGCTATCACAGCGATTCCGATTTACATTACTGATATTATTGTCAAGACGCTTCGGGGGGATGTGCGCCACCGACAACTTGTTGGCGGGACTGAAGCCGCTCCTCACGGGTTTGTCGGGCTTTCAGCAGTATATAGCAAGCATCGGTCTTAAGAGGTCTTAAGTTGGCTATCCAGGAACCTGTCAGGCCAAATCGGGAACATCGGGCGGGTGGTTCATAGTAACCTAATATTCTTCTGATTGACCTGTTCACAATAAACAACAACTCAATAAGGCCAAGACCAAGACCCCCAATTCGCTGACAGGAAAAAAGCTTGGGCCCTTATTTTCACATAGGGTTCAAATGTTCACAAGGATAGCTAGCGGCTTGCAACACCTCCAAGTTGCGACCAAGTCGGACTGCATATTATGGAGGATGGTACTAGGATGGTCAGTCAGTCGAACCCAAGTGGGGTTGTTAAAGTACGCGAGCCAGGAGCGTGCCTGTATCATTTATGTGGATAAATCATACTATTCGTGGGTCTATCCAACACACTTAGTTTCAATCCAAATTTCAAAACATCTCCTTCAAGAAGGGATCAAAAGCAGTCGACTTGGTAAGTTGCCGATTATATTGAAAGCTTGTATCAAGAATTTTATGGACTTGCACAATAACTGTTACATAACTCTATCACCGCACTGAGTCTGACGCGAGTGAGTCTCAGCCTCGAAAGTCTAGTCCTTCCGAATGTAAACTCACAGATTCACAAGTAAAATTATGTATACAACACACTGTTCCCTTGGGGACGAATACATAAATTACTGAGGTGGCGGTTGGAAACTAAAAACGGGGTTTATACGTTAATTTCAGCACTAACATCCACCAGACAATCACTTACCCAGGAGGAGGGCCAGCAAAACCGGGTGGGGGAGGGAACGGCATACCGGGCGGAAAGCCTGGCGGCCTGAACCCCGGTGGAGGTCCCGGCATGCCAGAAGCAAAAGGTGGCCGAGCCAAAGAGGGCGGTCCCACTATGAGTGTACATTCAATAAAATGAATGGGATCTTTAGCAATCATAGACTCACTAGGAGGCATCATACCCATGCCACGCCCGGCAGGCATACCCCGACCTGGCCCAACGGGGAGCTATTTGAAAGAAGTAAGTGCAAAAAAAGACCAAATAACTCGGATGGCGTATACATACAGTATTTTTTTTATCATCATCCACGATTGGAGGTGGTCCTTCGACACTTATACTGACCACAGTTTCGCCTCGCAAGATAACAAGTCCCAAGGTCCGTTTCATCTCTTGCTCGGGCGCTGTCTCTTCTCCAACTTTTTTTTTGGGCCGGACTCTTCGAAACTCTTCACAATCTGCCAGTACCAAGTTCATATGCCGATCAAACGCCAGCATTTGGCCAGTCAGTGCGCGACCATCGTTAATCGTAACTTTCAATCTCCAGTTGATGAGACTGAGCATCTTTCCACCTTTAGATTTTGGAGGAGGCTATTTTCATTCCCATGATCAGTACGGTAAGATTCTATAAATCTGATTTCCTTGCTCACCATGATGGGCGATACGTTTAGAGTCGGTCAATGCGCAAATTGGTCGGATAAGAAACCAACTCTGATAATTTTGATTCCAAACAATAACAAACCTGGATTTCTTTTGCAGTCACTGGTCTTGCACAAGTGAACCACATCTCATAATGCAACCCATCAAAACCCCGTTTACTCGATTGCTTGGTGCGCTATCATTTCTTCTACCTTCAAAGTTGATCCAAACCATAGAGAACACCTAGAAATACGGACTCCGATCGTCGCTGCAGCCATGGCAGGTGCCAGTAGTGGTATGTTTCATAATGTAGTGATCAATACTCGTTACCTGTTTCTTCTTAGGCGCACTTGCTGCTCAGGTTACCCTAGCTGGAGGGTTCGGTTTCATTGCTGCCGGTATAATCATCTTCTCCATCCAAATGCAACCATCGTCAGACTTCATGATAGGTTACGGCAGTATTGAAGCTTTCCAACATGAGATAAAATCGGCCCGTACCCTGTTACAGGTTGATGAGGACAGTACTCTTGCAATCGGCGTTGGTTTTCTTGCGTGGCAACTCGAGAAACGGCAATTCAACGCCCTAGAATGTATCCCTATCGCCTTGGAAAATCATGTCAAGGCAATCTGGCTGTCTTACGGAGAAGACCTTGGAAAATGGATAAAATATGTTCGCGAACACGATCCAAGAGCAGGCACCAAAGATGCTGTTAAAATATTTGTACAGATATCGTCAGTCGAACATGCTCTCATGGCCGTCAATGATTGGAAAGTCGATGTCATCGTTGTACAAGGTTCAATCGTTCCGTTGTATATCTCCAAGTCATCTCACTTTCATCTGCAAAGGTAACGAAGGCGGTGGTCACGGCATAAGCTCCAGTCTACCGCTTATGATCCTCTTACCATTAATTATGTCCGCAATTTCTTCTGAAAACAGCCCTCCTATTGTTGCTGCTGGAGGTGTGGCAACTGGGGCACAGGTTGCATCACTTCTCACCCTCGGAGCTTCTGGAGTGGCCTTAGGAACTCGCTTCTTGCTTTCCCCAGAATGTTTATATTCAGATATACAGCGTCGTGCACTTATCTCTGCGGACTCGTCTTCATCGGTACGCACGATGGCTTTTGATCATGTCCGGGACACATTGGGTTGGCCCAAAGGCGTTGATGGAAGAGCATTACGGAATGGTATGTTGTATTCTAGTTCTTCGGTCTCTATTTGATTTATCTCCCATAGCGACTGTTGATGACTACGAAAAGGGGGAAGATATCAACCTTCTTAAGCAGAAATATACTGAAGGCGTTCAACGCGGCGATACTGACCGAATACTAGTTTGGGCAGGCTCAGGAGTTGGATTAATGCATCAGGTCAAGCCAGCCCGGGTATGCTCCTGCTTCTCCTTCTCTGACTCCGGATCTCATGTCAACGTTTCCTAGGATACACTGGTTGAACTTCATGAAGGATGTTTACAATGTTTGAAAGATATAAGCATCCTTGTTAGATCCGATGCTTGAAACTTAAAGGTCAGATACATTTCTGATCTTCTGCTGTGAGAGCGTCTCGCTGTTATAACGTAAGTCGCCGCTTGTTCTAGCTCAAATCATTGCTGTAATCGTTTGCTCGTGTATCATTAATGACTCTCATTCTTTCTTGATTTATTTAAATACACAATTGTTTCGAATTTGTTACATCTATTGGTGTACCTTCAAGATTGTCGATATAAAGAATTGCTCTTCTGCTTTCTGAGCCCAATTAATACAGTCTTTTCGATTGACAATGTGATTGGCATTCTATTCTCAACTCAGTGCACAATTTCTACAGTCAAATCACCCTGGTTGATTGAGTCCCCTGCAAGCATTGTCATCTCAGCAACACCACTCAAAGAATATATTATCCTGATTGCTCACCTTCATGTACGACGACACGTTTAACGTGCCCAGAAACCGGTGCTGTAACAGCAGATTCCATCTAACAAAAGGTATCAGTGACCAGTGAAGAGTATTTTTAGTTTTTGAACCCACTTTCATGGCGCTGAGAACTGTTATTGGTTTCAGTTCAGGTCAGCTGATCGGTCCTTTCAATCTTTGGGGCTTTCCCACTTACCACACACAGGATCACCCTTCTTGATCTCCTGACCCTCTTTAACTCTGACTTCAACAACAACGCCTGACATGGGTGCACCGACAGAACCAGGATCAGATGTTGCTTTCTCCCGCGAAACGGTCTCAACAGCCGAGTTCTTATCTTCAACAGACACCGCGCGAACCTATCTCGCATCAGTACCCAAAAATATAAATGATAAGATCTTGATTGAATTACCTCCCCATTGACTTCAAACCAAACGTCGCGCTGAGCATGACCTTCAACAACCGGCCCTACGGCCATAAGACGAATGATAAGAGTCTTCCCTTTCTCAATAGAAATATGCATCTCCTCCCCGACATCTGGACGGCCCAGGAAATAACGCGTGGGAAGGACTCTGGATTCTATTCAATTCCCAAGAATATCAGACAAAAACCTATAAAGCATACCTCAAGTCACCATACTTCTCAATGAAACCTTGGTATTCCTCAAAGACCTTGGAACACAATTGAGTTGCGTATTTACAGACCATGACGAATCATAGGCAAACCTTGGGGTACATAACGTACGAAGTGACGTCGACATCCGCAATATGCTTTCCAAATTTGCTCCTCAACTCCGCCTTGATCTTCTTGAAGTCCAATGGTTCCATTGTGGCACCCGGACGTCCGTCGATTCTAGGCTTCTTCCTGATGATGTTTGAACGCAGGGGTTCTGGGAAACCTCCCACAGGTTGTCCCAAGTACCCTTGGAAGAATTCAACGACAGAGGATGGGAAGTCCAACTGATCTGCACGACTAAGAACGTCCTCTTTGGAGAATGAGTTTGATGTCATCCATTGTGCGAAATCTCCAACAACTTTTGAGGATGGTGTAACCTAAACACACCACAGCCATTAGCTCTGTTAACCGCTGCATGAGGGTGCCTACCTTGATTATGTTACCACACTAGGGAAAATCGTTAGCGACAACAATATGCATTTCGCTGACGTAAAAAGCTTACAAGTTCATTGGCTTCAATATACTTCTGTTTAATGACTGCACGGGCATTTAGAATCGAGAAGATCAGAAGTTTTCGCTACACACCGGTCCACTGTGTTCCAAGACCCAACTGCGAAGCTTGGAACTATTCAAAGAGCGATTAGAAGGGATACCGTCTATCATTTCAACGCACCATAAGATTAGTGTATTGTCCACCAGGCATTTCATGATCGAATACACTGGAGTCTGAGGCCCGAACGTTGGCTTCGAAGCAAGAGTACAGCATGCGAACTTGGCTCCAGTAGAGATTAAGTGCCTGAATGTCTTCGTAGCGAATCCCAGTGCCTAGGTGAGTCTGCTCCAATGCCATGCAGACGGCACCCATCGATGGCTGGGACGTCAATCCCGACATGCCTGGAAAAGAAATCAATCACACATCGTATATTTTTCAATGGTGGTGACGTACTGTCAATGGCAACGTCGACGACATCAGCACCAGCAGCAGCACATGCTAACATGCTAGCAGTTGCGATACCTGCAGTGTCATGGGAATGGACATGGATGGGAAGATCAGGATGTGCTTTTCTGATGGCACCGATGAGCCTAAAAACAGTGAAGATCTGAGTGCTTTTCTTCAGAAAATTTATGAAAACCTACAATCTGGCAGCTTCGGGCTTGAGCAGACCTGCCATATCCTTGACACCTAGAACGTGTATCCCTTCTTTCACAAGCTGGTCAACAAAGTCGAGATAATATTGCAAGGTGTATTTCTTCTCATTCGGGCTGGCGACATCGCCGCTGTAGCACACGACAGCTTCGCAAACGCCTCCAGCTTTCTTCGCAGCATCAATTCCGAGCTTCATCTGTTTGTTCATGTTAGCGTCAGGCCTGATTTTCATAATACAACAAGACACACATTTTCTGGGAGGTATGAAAAGTCAATAAATCAATCAGAGAGATCATGAATCTCTGCACGTACCGAAGTAGTTCAAGGAATCGAACACTCGGAATATATCAAGACCGTTCTCAACAGCCTTCTTGGAAAAATCGTAAATGGCATTGTCACTGCAGGCATACGTGAATATTAACAGATAGAAGCTGAGCCATACTCACGGGTAGCTCGTATATCCGACACCATTGGCACCACGAATGAGAGCTTGGAAGGGAATATTGGGCACTAATTTACGAAGGGTACGCTTATTTTGTGACTGTTAATTTCATATTACCAGAAAAATCACATTCAAACATACCAAACGCTCCCAGGGATCCTCATACAAGAAACGCATTGCAACGTCGAAAGTGGCTCCACCCCAGCATTCAATACTGTAAGCGTTTGCCAGGGCATAACTAGTCTCTTTCGCAATGTTGACCATGTCGATCGTACGCATACGGGTAGCAAGCAGTGATTGATGGGCATCTCGCCATGTGGTATCCATGATGAGGGTTCCTGGATATTCACGGACGGCTTTGGCGAACGCTTCAGGACCATGCTCTACGATGATGTTGCGCCATCCAACCTGACAAGGGAAGGTAGTATCAAGAACAGTAGCGGGGTCCTCTCGGCTTTGCAAATTAGGAACAACAACGTCGGTTTTCAATCCAGGTTCGCCCTGTTACATTGTCAGGCTCGAGGTTGAAAAAAAGAAAAGGTAAAGATGCCGTACTGTCTGTCCTTTTATGGAACTTCCATTAACGGCAAGATCTCCAAGGTACGCCAACAGTTTCTGGGCACGGTTTTGGCTTCGCACGAGCTTGAAGAGGTCTGGGGTATCATCAATGAACTGCAGATAGATCAATTATACGAGGTAAAGCTTAGCAACCGCAATACACACAGTGGTCCAGGTCTTTCCGCCAATGAAGATGTCGTGGGTGAGGAGGCGGAAAAGGAACGGAATGTTCGTCTATTATTGCTAGTGTAGTGAAAGACCATTAACGGAGTTGGAAGCGACGAACCTTGACACCGCGTATACGGAATTCAACAAGGGCACGGAGCATCTTGCGACGCGCAACCTCATAGGTTGTTCCACTGACAGTGCACTTGACAAGTAAACTATCGTAATGGGGCTAGAAGTTGGAATTAATTGATAGGTGTTACACGAACGAATAAAGTGACAATCACCGTGATTTGTGCACCTGCAAAACCTGAGCTAGCATCTAAACGGACACCATTTCCGCCTGCGCTACGATAAACCTCAATTTTTCCGGTATCGGGTTGGAAACCTTGAGCTGCGTCTTCAGTAGTGATGCGGCACTGGATAGCAAAACCACGTTTCGTAATAGCTTCTTGGGTCAGTCCAAGCTGTGGTAGCGTGGCACCAGCAGCGATTTGGATTTGTGCCGCGACAATATCAATCCCAGTAATCTCCTCTGTGAGCTATGAGTTTAGAAAGACGTGTAAGTTTCTAGAAATGAAGGCGCACCGGTGATGGTATGCTCGACTTGGATACGGGGGTTGATTTCGATGAAGTAATGTCTGCCCATCTGATCAACTAAGAACTCTGCTGTACCAGCGTTCCTGTATCCGACGCTCTTTGCCAACTTGATTGCATCTGCCAGGATGGCTTGTCGAACTTCCTCGGGTAAGTGGGTAGCAGGTGCAACCTCGACTACTTTTTGATGTCTTCTTTGAACTGAACAATCACGTTCAAAAAGGTGGATAGTGTTGCCAACAGCATCTGCGAGGAGCTGTACTTCGATATGACGAGGGCGTTCAAGGAAACGTTCAATGAAAACCGTTCCATCTCCGAAGGCAGCTTTAGCCTCACTAACTGCACGTTCAAATGCAGTTTGGAAGTCGGATTGCTCCCTTACGACGCGCATCCCACGTCCACCACCGCCCATGGCAGCCTTGATGATTACTGATAATGATAAATATTTCATCTGTTAACGGTATCCGATTGGACAAACCTGGGAAGCCGTATTCTTGAATGAACGATTCTCCATCCTTGTAGGTCCCCACAGGGCCTGGTGTACCCGGAACGACCGGGACACCCACCTTCATGGCTATGGTAGCAGATTGTAAAATTAGGACTAGCGCTTGACATGAATAGCTCACCCAGGGTTCTAGCCTTAGTCTTATCGCCCAAGCCATCGATAACTTCTGGTGTGGGTCCAACAAACGCAAGACCTGCCTGCTCGACCTTTCTCGCGAATACAGCATTTTCAGACAAGAAACCATAGCTAGCGGGGGTAGTAAGCATTAGAGCATTTATATGCGTTGAAAAAATTAGGTACCCCGGGTGAATCATATCAACCCCATGTTCAAGAGCAATCCTGATGATATCGTCTTGGGCAAGATAAGCTCCAACTGGGGTCAGTCCCTTTCCAACTTGATACGCTTCATCGGACTAGATAGTAATTAGTGAGACCATTGACCAATGACGATGACGCACCTTTTGACGATGTGCCGATAGACGATCTTCGAAGGAGTAAATGGCGACAGTATGCATAGCCAATTCATGAGCAGTTCTGAACACACGGATCGCGATTTCCTGTCCATTAAGAACTACTTTTAATGGAAATAAGTTCAAAGAAAAACACAGAACATACACCACGATTCGCGACGAGGATCTTTGTCAAGGGACCGCCATGACCTGCAGCCTTCCTCCTCATCGTTTGAATGGAATGGACTGGGGTGCCAGGTGCACTGGGTGATGCAGCGAACATCGCTGCAAGTCTCGGGGGATGTAAAGTAGTTGTCGGTGCAGCCATAGCTGGTTGTAGTCAAGGTACAAAGAACAATTTCAAGTTGATGTGGATATAATACAGATGGGACAATGATATGCTGAGCATTAGGCCCACGGCTGTCTCATCAAACTCTCATCAACCTAGGGTTCACACTCCAGGACCGGAATTAATGCGGTCAAGCGGCGGGCCATCTACACGGATAATGCTGATACCGAATCTTTGTCTAGACAGCGTGAAACGACCCAAAACCCGTCTAGGCAGCGAAAACAGCCTCCCAGGGCTCCAATTTTTTCTTTTGAACACCGTTAAGTGGAAAGTAGCTGAGGAAATGAAGTATGAGAGTAGTCGAGCCTTGCAACATCCTCGTCGCCTTGCTCCTTATACGGTATGCCTTCATAGGATTCTGAAATATTGTCGCAAAGCCCTTCTCCAATGCCGAAAAGCGTTTCCAAATCGGCCCTGCAGCTTCACGTACACGCACTTACGTCGTACTTAGGTGAAGAACTGTTGTGCGAACGGCGGACATATAGTCTTTCACCCGTTATAATAATGAGGCACCAAACCTCTAAACATTAGGAAAATAAATATTTTTACCTGACAAATATGTAGCCATTGACCTTATGATATATATGGCATCTAGCTAAAATATCAGATTTCAATTGTTGAATGTTATATCGCTTTTGATTTCGCAATCTGTATCTTCCAGCCTTGGCTTTCAGGGATCTCAATGACATGTCATGACTGGGCTTGGCACTGATCTTGGCTCGCGACACGTACGGTAAAATGGCAGATGTGACCCTCATCCCATTCAAGTTTGAATTGGAGCCCAATCTCATCCTTTCAGTGTGCTAAAGCATTGGATAGACCTATAACCATGTGCTTCCTGCCCTTATAGACTAATACCATATTGTGTCCAACATGTGGCTCTTCTGCAATATTTAGGCAAGAGATCATACAAATAAAATTCACTTTTTGGTGTCATTCACATTTTTATCAAGAGATCAGGGGATAATTTAACATACATATGATATATTCAAAAAGAACCCAAAAAGAATCAAGGCTTTAAATTTGAGCCCAAAAACGTGTTTTGACTCACTGAGAGCAACTCATTGACTGCCTTTTTTTCTGGATATGAACCGGCTAGGAGGCCAAAATTCTCAAAAATCGGTCTGGATTAGCGAACAGCCTTCATCAATATTAACCGGGGTCTTTCTAAACATCTCCATCGCGATTACTTTCTGCCCAAGGTGTTGTGCTCTAGCATACCACCTCATGTAATAATAATATTGAGCCGCAGTCATTCTCAGCAGTTTTATGGTTTCCGGTGCGTTAAAGGAATAATGGGATCGGCTTGGATTCTTCCCTCCTTATTCTTCTGGTTGTTTTTTGCCACAGCGTAAACCACACCCGCGAAAAAGCCCACACCAATGGCCGAAATAGAGCCTAAGGTAACGGGATCACCGAAAAACATCATCCCCGATGCCGCCACGGGCAACTTGTTTAGTGCGCCTACCATACTGAAGAAACAATTATTGACCTCTAGTGTTAAATGGGATCAAGTCGATCAATCACCTGTATGTGGTACTACTTGTTGTCCGCACGCACCAAGCGGTCGTGTAGGAGATGCCCACAGCGGCGGCACCAGAAAAGGCGATAGCCATCAACAGGAAATTACGAGTGGCAGGAGGGCTAAACTATATCAATACCGTCACCTATATTGGCTTTGTTGCGAACTCACAAATTTTTGGCTAAATTATCGGTACCCCAGTCTTCGCTGATAATAGAAAATAGGGCGAGGATCGGAATGCTGAGTAGATTGTTGTAAAACATGGAGTCCCAGTCGGAAAACCCGGTTGCCTTGATTTTTTTCCGCATGGACAGCACCTGTAGAATGAAGGATATAGCCCGGGCAGCAGGAAAGTATGCGACACTCACATATGCTGCGCTCGCAACACAGTTAAGTAACATCCAGAGGTATCCAATATTTAGTCCAAGGACAGCACCCGCCAAGTTCTGAAGAGAATTCAGGCTGACACCCGTGCTGACGGCAGGGAGTGAACCAGAAAGAACACTGGAGACATCCGCCCAAGCGGCAATGACGGACGATATCACCTTTGTTCTTGTCAGTCTGTGAACGTAGATTTTTGTGTTTGCATACCATGAAGATAAACGAAACAAAAGTCAAAGTCGTCACTCTGCCACCAAACCAAATGACTTCGCCATATGCCTAAGGAAATTTCAGACAACAGACTACAATATAGAGAAAAAGGCTTACAATGAGAATGATCGTTAGGTTTTTGAATATTGTGTACAAGGGTATACTTAAGTGTTGCTGTAGAGGTATAAAGGATTAGTATAAATTTGCAGTGTTTATAAATTCGACTGACCAAACTCTTCGAGCCTGTATATATGACAGTGACAAGCAGAAAACTAATCGGAAACCAGGCTCTTGCATCTTTCCAGCGAAATGAGCTGAACGAGACTATACCCAGCTGCTTTACTACGATTACAGAGACAACACAGACAGACGATTGCATGCACAGCAACAGAAAGTTCATCGAGAATTGTGTGCCAGACACCACAAACTTTCAGAAGACCATTTAAGTTTGATCATATTGTGAGTACTCTAACCTTACCTTGTTCACGACAGTCATAAGGATTGACGCTATGCAATAACATAGTATTGGAGGAACTGGGATATACCCACTTTACGTTCATTGAAGCTTGCTATCAGGTGTTTGAATTGACGTACACGAAGATAAAGACGACTCCTTTACTGCGCCAGTAGCAATTGCCTTCTTTAACTCTACTTTATCCTCATTCGCAGCAGGTCTAGTATGCGAATCACTTGACATTCCGCTTAAAAGAAAACAACCTTAAAAAAGTTGAAGCGCTGCTGGATGGAATGATGGATGAATCTCGAATTCCTTGTCGTCTGTTATGAAGGAAGGTCGGGCAAGAGCTCTGGACACGACAAGCGAAATATAGTAGCTGAGGACAATAGGAGGAAAGATTGACACGTCAACACAGAGCTCGCTGTGGATAATGAACAATGCTCAAAGCACCTTCGATGCGATCCGTACCTTAGAGACTCACGTGATACCACTTATGGCAACACAGCCAATTTTCGCGTGACAGAAAAAGTGGTCACTACCGAAAAAGGCAACTTGAGTCCTTGGTCAGGGATCGTTCCGGGTTAGCCGAACCCGAGGCTGCAACCATTTTCCTCGATGCTGCTGGAGAATGTCTTTAAAATCATTACAAATAGCTAGTAATATATGTGACGATCAAAGAAAATTGATCGCGGTCTATGTAAGCGCCGGTTGCCCCTGCCGATTAGATTAGATGCGGCTCGCCTCATTTTCCTTTCATCGTTTTTGTTGCGTTTCACATCGTCTTTCAAGTTCTTCATCCCTTTAATACTAGATTTCTTTTCACCTTTATGGCTATATTTTTTTTTCCCTTTCCTTTGTCCGATTTACTTATATACCGAAGTTTTTCTTCCCTCATCCTTCGTGTTCTCAGTTTCATATCTCACACATAGCTCGTTAGGCTCTGCCTCGAGCTCTTTTGTTTTTTCACCCCACCCTTACCACATTCCCATTTCTTTATTTTTCTTTCTTTTCTTTTCTACAGTCTCGTTGTGTATGTACTCGCCTGTGCCGGCTTGAGCTCGACCCATTTCCCATCTCGGGAATTCGGGCCGTGCGAGAGAGCTTTGGTGACCAATCAGAATTTCTTTTGATCCCAATCCCTCGCTGGTTTTTTCCTTTTGCTGGACTTAGACAAAGTTTTCCATCGCATTTCTTTCTCTTCTCAAATCATTTAATTTTCCTCTTCATATTTCTCTCACCAAGCAAACATAGATAAGGAATAGGCATTAGAATATAAATCAAGAAAAACTATCATCTTAAATCAAGGATGGCAGCTGGGAACGTTGTCTGACAGCGATACGGCAGAATCTTTGTTTATCTTAATGACTCTATAACCTCGGCATCTTCTCCTTTCCTCCCAACCTCGTTCATCGCCACATCAATATTTTTTTCTGAAGCCTTATGTGCGGCTCATCTACTGAAAACCCTTCAGGCAACAGCTCAACGATGGCAGCCAGTTCTTGTAAGGCTTCCTTCTTCATGTTACTGATAGCCGTTTTCGATTTTCTGATCGTGTCGTCGATGCCAGTTGATTTGGAGGCGAATTTCGGCCGTTTTACGGTGGGTTTTCGGAGTTTGAATTAGCAGAGCGTAGACCCCATTCGTAAGGTAGAAGAACCCCGCCAATGTCACGTGACGACCTCTCAAATAGGAAAGTATTTAAATTTTGAGAAAATATAAAGATTGCTCATTAAACATTTTCTGGACACCTTTTCGCAAATCTACTCCCTGACAACTGTTTGAAAAGTCTATTTACACGTAAATATGTAGTTAAAATTAAATCGCACTCTTTTTCGTTGAGTTATTTTCAAAAGTATCAACAGTGTGTCAATCAGTCGCGTCTCCAGCGCGTCACGTCGCAAAAAAACCACATCACACCTCAAAATCAGTCAAACATGGGAATAACAACACGAGCTCAATTGAATAGCATTGCAGTGCTGGGGATATGCAAAAAGAGTTTACCGATTGAATCCAGAGTCGTCGAGGGAAGACCATCTTGAGAGAAATGCTTTGGCTGCGTTGGATGCCGTTCCTCTTTCATCCATACGCAAGTTCTCAAATCGATCTTGCCGTTTTATGGATGCATATAGTCGAGGGTTGAATGGCAGGCAAGCAGCATGGGCATCGAGGAAGTACCGGGGCCATCGCGTTCTTCCTGAAAGCCTTATGAATGACCTGGAAAAGGTCAACATCTCGTAAACTGTTGTTGTGTGTAGTCAAGATAAAAGGAAGCATAATGGCATCTGTTGTCGTCTTATCTCCAATCAGCAGCCTTAGACAGGAAGGCAAAAGTATGTAAAACGTTGGAGAGGATCAAAGTCACTTCAGATAGCCAGTGCGAGCGTTTAAGCTTAAGAAGCGATGTCACCTCACGCATCGTGGAACGGCTATTATGAGATGAATGATGACATCCCTTGGCGCAAGAATAAAGTAAGATGGTTTCCAGCAGGGAAGAATCGCAGGGCAAGGTCCGGCGGAGAAATATAATAGAGGTTCTTTGGAGATCTTGCTGCAGATAGACCGCCAGCAAATTGTGAGCCTAGGTGAATTCTGAGATAATGGAGGTACCCCCCAGGCGAAGTAGCCTCCATTGAAGATACAGCAAGCAGAAGAATATTCCATCGTCAGATGGAATCAATATACACATCATATTGATGACGACTGACATAAAGTTGTTCAGTGCTGTTGACAACTGTTGACGTGCCTGTCGTTCTCCTCATCACTCGATGTACTCTGAAGACAGCTCGGATAGGGACAGAGATCTCTCGACACGCGTAAATTCAGCACGGCTATCAGAATACATTGGACGACATGTTCGTCTTGCATGTAAAGTTCTCAAAGTACGCGCCTTGGGTCATCTTATCCAGTGTTTGAACTCATTATTGCGGGTGCCATCGTTTAGTTGAACGGAGATCGTGCCACAGTAGAAGCATCCGATGGGGGTCAAGTGAACGTGCAACTATCCGCTGTAAGTCTGTTTGGATCATCGGGAGCGGTAGGATATGGCAACGAGTTGTGGACTGCGACACCTAATCCAATTTTTCGCTTAGGCTGCAAACATCGTGGACTCCTACGTAGAGGTTGTTGGACGCGTAATGGACGCTACAACAGTAAAAATGGGCGTGTGTATAAATCTGGGCGACAACCTTGGTGAGTTCTCCCCTGTCCTTAGTTTTACAATTCACTTACGAGGTTTTTTTTGCAGACATGAAACTTGTGAATGACACAATTGAACTCATACACGACCCACGGTTTTACACAAAAATGTTCTGTTGATCCATCAATCACCTCTACTTGCTATCTCTTTCAGAATCACCTCTCTTGTATACATAATATTGAATTGTAAGTACTGTAATTGGGCTCACCGGCAGTCGGCTCAGAACAAAGTTATTTGGCTATGAATACATGTCAGCATCGGACTATCTCCATATACAACAATGTGATTCTTATGTTCAACCATTTCTTGACAAGATTACAGTATGTGTCCTGCTGGCTAAGTAACGTTGTACGTTTTCTGCGCAGCCGTTTCAGAAATTCTTGTCTACAGATAATTCTGGCGAATAAGATAATTCTGGCGAATAAGATAATTCTGGCGAATAAGATAATTCTGGCGAATAAGATAATTCTGGCGAATAAGATAATTCAAAAGATTTCAGAAAACCATTTTAAATGCTAAAATCCTCGAAAAAGCACTTGGCTGAAGGCGAAAAAAAGCTGTACTGTTCTAAACTATTTTCACAAGCTGGAAATGCTTTGCTGATTCCTTTGTTTGGCAGCCGTTCTGCATCCCGAGACCAGCGCGGTTCGTCACAGCGACGTACTCAGGTTGAACCGCGGGCACCCATGGTCTGGCAGCCAAACCGTTGTGCTGACGAAATTTCCTTGACTCCTTCAGACTTCGAGGATGAAAGTGATTCTGCCAAGATTCTACTATCGAGGATGATGAGTTCTTCCAACTCAGCTGGTGCCAACCAAACACAGCTACGTGAAGATCAGAGTCATGCCGAGATTGTGTGCACTGACAAGTTCCGGAAGAGCCTAGATGTGTGGAGGAAACGTAGGACCGGGTTCAGGTTACATAAGGAAGCATCGAGACGACTCAGATGAAAGAGAATCCCTGGACGTCAAGTTGGCAACTCTATCGCACAATCAGACCAATGACTCAAAGCAAGAAGTTCTCGAAAATTCAACCACTGCCATCACTACTGCTCTGTATACACCTAAGAGGTTCAAAGCTGCGAAAACGAGACTTTCTGCTCCAGTCGACGACGTTGAATCCGTTGATGGTACCTCCCAAAAAGGGGATGACCTTCTTGGATTAGGACTCGAAAGTCATCAGTAGTCTTTGAGTTCAATATTCGTTGCCTTCCGCGAAAGAAAACTGGGTGGGCTGACCTCGCTGTGTGTTCTGTAGTTCGCAGAAACACTGCGATTTCTGGTAGGTCCCGGCCTTCATCGAGTAGCTGAAGCGCCCTTCGCTTCACATCTCGCGAGAAGCGATTCAAGGATTTATGTAAATGATATTTTTGAATTGTTTTGAATTATTTTATTCTATTTGAATTCACCGGAATTGACCGTGGACACAGTGGCGGCTACTCAGCGTTGGTTTCCACAACCTACATACTACTACTTCCCGAGTCAACCTTTTGGGGACCGTCCATCAGTCCAGATATTTAACTTCTTCTTGTCCAATCTACGCAGACTGTAATGCTTCCCTCTTGGCTTTCAACGATGGCCTCAATCGGCATGGCTGTTGGCCCACCTCTGGTTTGTATTGGACATCAGATTACCTCAACCATGTGAGATTAAATTGTTTAATAGGTGTACGCCGACCAAGCCTTCTCAATTGTTCGCAAGAAGTAAGTATTTCTCATCTTCTGCCCTCGTCCTCTTCTAATATTTGTCGGTAGAGACGCGACAGGTTTCTCCCGTGACGTTTGTGCGATATTGTTATTGCCTACCTCTTTTCATCCTCAAACATTTTTTAATACCTCTCCGATAACTTCAGGCTGATAGCCAATATCACAAGATGTTTCTTTTGGCTTGGGTATGAGTTATAAATGCACAAGTCAAGTACATCATTAAAGTTACATCTATCCCCAGGAATCGCTTTGAGATTGCATTATTAACTCAGTCAATATTGATGATACTAGCCCAGGTGCGTATTCTGGTACTCACGAGTGTGTAAAAATTACTCATGCCAAGATATTAAGCTGGCATTACTTTATATTTGTATCATTTACCGACCGCGAACCAGCCCAGAAAATCTCAGCAGCTCAACCCGCCCTTTGTCTTTTTGGCAATGGTCTACGTATACACAATATATCGAGTTTTTGGCCGGTCTTATGTATGTTGACCTTTTTTGTCCTTTTCTGAGGCCCAACTGAAGGACATATCAGCCTTTGTCAAGCTATTTTGTTCCTCATTTTCGGTCGTTCGGAAACGTTTATTGGAATCCTTGGATTCGTTGCTTTGGGACTTGAAAGTACTTTACCAATTCCACAGTTGGTTAGGTACTCTCAACCATGTTTCATCAATGTCGGTGCCTCACTCACATCGTGCTTTAGCAATTATCGTCAACGGTCGCTTTACGGCTTCCGCATGTCTACCCTCGTCGGCTGGGTTGGTGGAGACTCCTTCAAGTGCGTATCTTATACATTTCACCATTTTTGCACTCAGACGTATGAAATCAGAACGCTATACTTCTTCCTACAACATTCTCCGCTTCAGTTCAAAGTCTGTGCCATCTTTCAGCTTTCAATTGACTGCGGTAAGCACCCATGACATCAGGTTGTCATTAGCTAACGGCTGTCTCTCTTTGTAGTGATCATTGGACAGCGGGTGGTGTATGGGAATGCTGCTCCCATGTCAGTTCTACTTCAGGAAAATGATGAACTAGAGGAAGCACTGTCCCTGGCAGATGGGTAAATGAACAGTTATATAGCTTACGCCTCTAGTCCATGGAGGGCTATGTTCTCAGGATCATGGTCCCTCTTATACTTAATAGGTATCCTTATCTTTGACACATACATAGACATTGTGCTATTTCCCTTCCTTGCGGAAGTTCTAAATTACCACCTCGTCACCCACAGGTACGGAAAGGTGTGAAGAAGCAAGTCTGGGGTACAGATCTGTACCTCAAGCTGAAGCTACGGATTTTCTACTCTCTGATAGGAGAACCTATATTTATAGAGGGTCGGGGACACTGATTTCGAAACAATATTGCGCACATATTGTCGTTGCATAAGTCGATATTAACGTTTCTGACAGTAGCCGGAAATATCTCGCCAGAGACCTTCATGGTCAAAACGTTTGCAGGGGTATTAACTTGCTCCCATATGCGAGGAAGCATCGCCGATCTTCATATCCCAATATGACTGGTCAGGTCGTTGTAGATAGCAGAGTGGGACAGGCTTGAACGGTTTCAAGGTCGGCTGCTGACTGGCAATGAAGCCGCTTGAGACAGTATGATTTGAGGGCATCATAATGTCAAGTAATAATAAATCAGGAAAAATAAGATGGCTGCACGATGTGAGCAGACAGTAGCGTTCCCTGAGGGCTGTGTCTTTTATTTGTCTGCGTCCCGTTTATGCGGGCAAAGATAATAGACGCAAACACATTACTCTGCCTCCTCACCGAACCAACGCGCAGTTTCTCTAGTCGTTGTGGACGTCACCACCTCACCGTTGGCTACTATGGACACATCGAAACCAATTGCATTCTGCGAACATCTACAGCTCTCAAGTTTGGGAGTCCAACCAGCTTCTATATCCTTCCAGGTATGTTGACGCGACAATGAGTTGCTGACGTGCATCCACTGACTACCCATAATCTTGTTCGGCATGCATCGCTAGGTATGTTACTATACATGTCCACAACTACTCTAGGCGCTTTTGCTCACTTCTTCTAGACTTTGACTTTAGAATCAGACCATTTCATCTGTATCCGAGAAAAAGTTAACGAGCAAGCGCAGGTCGTCATTATTGACCTTGCCGACGCCAATAATGTCCTCCGACGACCTATATCTGCTGACTCAGCGATCATGCATCCTAAGCAAAAGATCCTAGCTTTAAGAGGTATGTCGCATCGAGCTATGTTCTCAATAACTGCGTTGTTAACGTTGTCGTTAGCTGCCCGTACCCTGCAAATCTTCAATATTGAGACAAAACAGAAGATTAAATCACATAGCAACAACGAGGACATCGTGTTTTGGAAGTGGGTATCGGATACCACCATTGGCATGGTCACAGAAACATCTGTGTACCATTGGACAATTGCAGACCAGACCTCACCTCCTCAGAAAATATTCGACCGCCATCCTACGCTTGCTGGCGCCCAAATAATCAACTATCGAGTGACCCCTGATGAAAAATGGCTTGTTCTTGTCGGTATATCTGGAAACTCCACGAATCCCTCCGCATTCAAAATCAAAGGGTCTATGCAACTCTACAGTAGAGAACGAGGCGTCAGCCAGCCTATCGAAGGTCATGCCGCTTCATTTGCCGAAATAAAGTTGGACGGCCATCAGAAGTCTACGAAACTCTTCACTTTCGCCGTTCGTACCGCGACAGGTGCTAAGGTTCGTTATTGACACCAACAATGAAATACTTTACCGAAGCCTGAATCATATAGCTGCATATCGTCGAGATTGATCATCAAGCACCTGATCCTCCATTCACCAAGAAGAACGTGGATGTCTATTTCCCACCAGAAGCGACAAACGATTTTCCAGTCGCTATGCAAGTTTCAAAGAAGCATGGCATCATTTACCTTGTCACTAAATATGGCTTCATCCACCTCTATGACCTCGAATCCGGTGCCTGTGTCTACATGAACCGTATTTCGGGGGAGACTATTTTTGTCACCGCAGACCACGACGCGACCAACGGTATCATCGGTGTAAATAAGAAAGGCCAAGTTCTTAGTGTCAATGTCGACGAACAAACCATCATTCCTTACATTTTGACCACTCTGAACAACACCGATCTTGCATTCAAGCTTGCAAGTCGTGCGAATCTGCCTGGTGCAGATGATCTCTATGTAAAACAATACCAACAGCTGTTTCAAAGCGGACAGTTCAACGAAGCTGCCAAAGTCGCAGCAAATTCGCCTAGAGTAAGTACAGAAATACTTCACATTGCTCACTGGACGTTAATACTGGTCATATAGGGTATATTGCGAACAACTGCTGTCATCGAGTCTTTCAAGCAAGCACCAGCTCCTTCCGGTGGTCTTTCACCTATTCTGCAATACTTTGGCATCCTTCTGGAGAAAGGGGAACTCAATCATCAAGAGTCTCTCGAACTCGCACGACCAGTATTGCAACAAGGAAGGAAGCAACTTCTAGAGAAGTGGTTGAAGGAAAACAAGGTCCGTAGTTATTACTGATTATCCAACTGCCGTAGTCTCACTTGCTATGACACTCTAGTTGACATGTAGCGAGGAACTTGGAGATATTGTTCGCCTCCACGACATGACCCTGGCTCTCAGTGTCTATCTACGTGCCAATATTTCCAACAAAGTTGTAGCTTGCTTCGCTGAGACGGGTCAGACTGACAAGATTGTTCTCTATTCGAAGAAGGTCGGCTACACCCCCGATTTCGCTGGCCTGTTGCAGCATATCATGCGAACCAACCCTGAGAAAGGTGCCGAGTTCGCCACGCAATTGGCCAATGACGAGAACGGTCCTTTAGTTGACATCGAACGAGTAAGCTTTCGTTCAAGGCGTTATCGTGAAGATGCATCCTAACGTATAGCGGCAGGTTGTCGACATTTTTATGTCTCAGAACATGATCCAACCCGCAACGTCTTTCTTATTGGACGCTCTCAAGGACAACAAGCCTGAGCAAGGACACCTGCAGACTCGTCTTTTGGAGCTCAACCTCGTTCATGCACCTCAGGTTGCGGATGCCATCCTTGGCAACGAGATGTTTACACATTACGATCGTCCAAGAATTGCCAACCTGTGTGAGAAAGCTGGTTTACTGCAGCGTGTATGTCTAGCTTCTCTGTACAAGCTAATTCTGCTTACGGACTTACCTTAATTAATAGGCTCTGGAACACTACGAAGACATTGCCGACATAAAGCGCGCTATCGTTCATACCACCGGACTTCCACCGGACGTTAGTCTTGTTTGAACCTTTCCTTAATTAGACTTAGTGCTAAAACCAAAAATTTACAGTGGCTAGTCAACTACTTCAGTCGCCTTACCACGGAACAGTCTATGATATGTTTGCAAGAAATGTTGCGTGTCAACATCCGTCAAAACCTACAGGTCGCCATTCAAATCGCCACAAAGTACTCCGACATCCTGGGTCCTGTCAAACTTATCGAGATGTTCGAAAGCTTTAAGACTTTCGAAGGTCTATACTATTACCTGGGCTCCATTGTTAACCTCAGCGAAGATCCCGAGGTTCACTTTAAGTACATCCAGGCTGCCACACGTACTGGTCAACTACGCGAGGTTGAACGTATCTGCAGAGAGAGCAACTTCTACAATCCCGAGAAGGTCAAGAATTTCCTCAAGGAGGCCAAACTTGCCGACCAACTCCCGTTGATCATCGTCTGTGATCGATTTGACTTCGTGCATGACCTTGTTTTGTATCTCTATCAAAACGGTTTGACAAAGTTCATTGAAGTCTATGTCCAGCGTGTCAACTCTGTTCGCACACCTCAAGTCGTTGGTGGTCTCCTAGACGTTGATTGTGACGAAGGTACTATCAAAGGCTTGTTGGGATCTGTAACCGGCAACTTCCCCATTGACGAGCTCGTACATGAGGTTGAGCAACGCAATAGGTTGAAGTTGATTCTGCCTTGGCTTGAAGCTCGTGTACAGGCTGGTAGCCAGGACTCGGCTGTGTTCAATGCCATTGCGAAGATTTATATTGATAGCAATAATAATCCTGAACAATTCCTCAAGGAGAATAACGTAAGGCACATCTTGTGTTTGGTTTGTTCATAGCTCACCATTCTGCTCATATAGATGTACGAGCCATTGGTTGTTGGAAAGTTCTGCGAGGCACGCGATCCATACCTTGCTTACATCGCTTATGCCAAAGGTCTTTGCGATGATGAACTTATCTCTATTACCAACGACAACTCCATGTTCAAGCAACAAGCCCGGTATCTCATCAAGCGCCGTCAACCTGACCTTTGGGCCCAAGTTCTCGTTCATGACAATATCCATCGTCGTGGACTTATTGACCAGGTCCGTCTTTTGAGATATCCAGGGTGAAAACTGTCTCATGATATATCTAGATTGTCGCCACAGCCCTCCCGGAATGTACTGACCCTGATGACGTCTCCGTGACTGTCAAGGCTTTCCTTCAAGCCGACCTTCCTATTGAACTTATTGAACTCCTGGAGAAGATCATCATCGAACCGTCTCCATTCAGCGACAACAAAAACCTCCAGAACCTTCTTCTTCTCACAGCAATTCGTGCTGATAAAGGCAAGGTCGTTGGATACATCAATAAGCTTCAAAATTACGAAGTTACGGACATTGCCAAAATTGCCATTGAGCATGGTCTCTACGAAGAAGCTTTGACCATCTACAAAAAGCATGACCAACATGCACTTGCTATCAACGTCCTTGTTGAGCACATTGTCTCTATCGATCGTGGACTGGAGTATGCTACCAAAGTCAACGAACCTGAAGTTTGGAGCAGACTCGCCAAAGCGCAGCTCGACGGTCTGCGGATCAAGGACTCAGTCGGTATGAATCTTTAAATTATCTCGATTTCTTGTCTCTCATTTCTCTTGCACGTAGATTCCTATATCAAGGCACAAGATCCTTCCAACTTTGCTGAAGTCATCGAAATCGCCAACCACGCAGGCAAACACGATGAGCTGGTCAAGTACCTCCAAATGTCCCGCAAGACCCTGCGGGAACCCAAAATCGATACTGAGTTGGCCTATGCGTATGCCAAGACGGATCGGTTGCATGATATGGAGGACTTCCTTGGAATGACAAATGTTGCCGACATCCTCGAAGTTGGAGAGAAATGTTTCGAAGATGAACTATACCAGGCTGCTAAACTGCTATTCACCAGCATCTCAAATTGGGCTCGGTTGGCTACCACTTTGATATACCTTGGAGAGAACCAGTCTGCAGTTGAAAGTGCACGAAAGGCTGGGAACACACAGTAAGTTTTATCTCCTCTTTTATATGGACGAATGTTAATGACTGTTTCAGGGTTTGGAAGCAAGTGCACGCTGCCTGCATCGAGAAGTCCGAGTTCCGATTAGTGCGTGACGCGCAAATAGATTTTTTATTTTCACTGATTTTTTTTAGGCTCAAATTTGTGGTCTCCATATCATAGTCCACGCTGTGAGTGGTCCTCTATGAGTAAGTAGCGTTGTACTCATGTTCTTCTTAGGAGGAGCTGACCGCCCTAATTCAATTATATGAACGGCGCGGTCACTTTGAAGAGATAGTTGGTCTGTTGGAGGCTGGTTTAAGTCTCGAACGTGCACATATGGGTATCTTCACCGAACTTTCTATTTTGCTGAGCAAGTACAAGCCTGCCAGACGTAAGTCGACATCCAACGCTTTACCTACCTTCGGTACTAATTGCATATGAAGTGATGGAACATTTGAAGCTTTTTGTCGCCCGCATCAACATTCCTAAGGTTATCAAAGCGACAGAGAAGGCGCACCTGTGGCCAGAGCTTGTCTTTTTGTATATCAAATACGATGAGTTTGTAGGTATCTTCTTGTTTCACGTCTCTTCGTTGTGCTCATAGACCTTTTAAGGACAACGCTGCCCTTGCTATGATTGAGCGCTCTGCTGATGCTTGGGAGCACAACCAATTCAAGGATGTTATTGTTCGAGCCGCTAACGTCGAGATGCAAGTAATTTTCTGGAAGAATTAAACAGTCATTAATCTTTTATAACAGTTATTACAAAGCCCTTACTTTCTACCTCCAAGAACAACCCACACTTTTGACAGACCTCCTCACTGTTCTCATTCCTCGAATTGATCACAGCCGTGTTGTTCGTATGTTCAGACAAATCGACCACATTCCCCTTATCCGCTCATATCTCATTGCTGTACAACAAGTACGTAATAGATTTGACATCTGCATATGTGTGTGCCTTCACTGATTATTCTTCACAGTTCAATCATGAAGCTGTCAACGACGCTTACAACGATCTTCTTATTGAGGAGGAAGACTATAAAACACTTCGGGACTCGATTGACAGCTTCGATAATTTCAACAACATCGCCCTTGCGAAACGACTAGAAAAGCACGAGCTCCTGGAATTCCGTCGACTAGCGGCTCACTTATACAAGGCATGTTTCTTTCTCTTATCTGCAAGTCCCTTGACTTACGATCTTTAGAAAAATGGACGATGGGAAGAATCAATATCTCTTTCGAAACAGGACAAGTTGTACAAAGATGCCATGATCACTTCTGCAGTCTCCGCATCAACTGAAATCGCTGAAGAGTTGCTCTCATACTTCGTGGATATCGGAAACAAGGAATGTTTCGCAGCTCTTCTGTATATTTGCTTCGACCTACTACGCTCTGATATCGTGGAAGAACTGTCATGGCAACATGGACTCAACGATTTTTACATGCCATACAAAATACAAGTACAGCGTTCACTAGTGGACAAAGTGAGTATAAGTCGCATGCTGCTGTTATCCTCAATTCTTATCGTTGGTACAGTTGGCACAGCTAGAGAAGGAGGTCAAGGAACGATCCAAGAAAGATGCACAAAAGGAGCAAACAGAAGCAGAAGCGCCAATTATCAATCCAGGCGGTTTTGGTAGAGGGCTGTACCTCACGAATGGGTAGGTGGATCAACTCTTCTGTTGCTGGCTGTTCTTAGGAATTTCCAGAATTGTGGGTCAAGCCCCCCCGATGGGAGTGGCTCCTGTACGTCCAATTTCTCCTTCAAAGTGCTCATTGACTAATTATCTTTGTTCAGTCTATGACTGGGTTCTATTGATTTGCTATTTTCATACTTGTAGATCCGGGTATATAATTCTCACTTGCTAATTGGATCATTTTTTATCTTTTTGTCAATGTTCCTGCCAAACAATTCACGCCTCATCGACATCTCAAACTTTCGACCACAAGAAAGATCAGTCTGGTGAACAATCAATCCAACCGTCAAATTTCGAGAATTAAAGCATACATTTGCAAAATACATGTTGTGGATGGTATCAATAAAAATGAGTGTATGGATGGATAAGCGCAACGCATTGCGTATAGTAAGTATAGTGTGCAAGACGTCCTCGTCGATCTTTTAACGTGTTGCTTGTATAACTCGCAGCTAGGGCGAAATTAGGAGGGTATAGCACACGTCAGCCCAAGACAGGAAAAAAAAGGGTGGAAAGCAAACGTGCTTGCCAGCTCGAGTAAGAGTAAGCAAGGAACACCGCAGTGAAACGTATTGCGGTTACAGAAAGCCTCAGCACCTAGTCATCGTTTACATCAAAACGCAACCTCCGTCGCTTGATCCCTTCGCACGACTGCTTAATGACACTCGGGCAGCTTCGTAAAAAACCTCCGTAACGCCTCGATTATGTTTGGAACTGCATTCTGTTCACGAAGCCAAATGATACATTGGTAGCCATAGCGATAGAAGTAGCAAAAGGACTGACCAAGATATCGAGATGCACGTATTCGTCTTGCAACAGCTAAACCTTCTTCGTATTGCACGGTATGTGACCCATATCGATTTAGCCTTTCTTTCACAGCGGAGTCATCTCGAAGGTCGCATTTGAGGGCTAGGTGATATGGTGAATAGAAGCCTGAGAGAATGAGAATGGAGATGCGAACCAACCAGGACCAGCTGGTGCCAGGTGAGAGAGCTGCCCATGCATGAGGGAAATTAACATACCTTTACACCAGGACAATACTCTAGAATTTCCTCTAACCACTGCCGCGCTGATCAATACCAAGAGGGTTGGGACTAGGGTGTGATAGTTACCTTTGACTCGACATTTTCTAGTGATATAGGATTGTCTACTGAAAAACAGATCATGATGACGTGGGTTTCTGCGTATGAGAGCGACCGCAGTCGGTCAAATTCCTCTTGACCTTTATAAATTGAATCAGGGTCTGTTTGAAGGACAAGCGATGCTCTGACGTACCGGCTGTATCCCACAGGCTTAGTTCCACCATCTGCTCATCAACAAAAATATCATGCACGTAGTTCTCAAAAACCGTAGGTTCGCTGATGGATAGTGTAAACGTGTCTGCTCTGAGCGAAAAAGGACAAGGAGGACATACTATACTTGTGTAAAAAACCCGCGGGTAAACACATTCAATAACGACGTTTTACCTTGACGGGATAAGCATCATAGAATAAACACAGGGAGAATAGCATACCGCATGCACCATCCCCGCAAACCACGACCTTGATAGACCTCAGCTCTTTAATTCCATGCACATCAATAGCGCGACAGTGTGCGCACCTTTCGTTGTATCTTGGGCCGCAAAAGAGTCAAACGAGGTACACTGTTAGAGGAAAGGAAACATGAACTTACTGGTCTGCGACCGAAAGGGGTTCCTTTGGCTGAGGAACCACAGAGGGACATTGGTTGTACTTGGTAAGTTATGAAAGAAAGGGCCGGACAAGTAATGGCCAAAAGCACGTGATCATATAATTACGTAAGTATCATACAATTTACATTTCCTCTCTTTCACTACATCGCCATATTGTTCACAAAATCTTGCCAAGTAGATTGCATAGTCACTTCAGGAGATCCTGAAGACTTTCTTTGTCCAGGAGCAGGGTTTGCATCCAGTATCGGTGCTGGTCCCTGTCCATTGAATGAATTCCCGTTCGTATATGACGATGACGACGAAGACCCGCCATAGTCGTACACAGGGAAATACTGCGGGAGCGTCGTATAATTCCTGCTGGACAGCTGTGCCTGCTGTTGCGACGCCATGTTTTTCTGCGTTGACTGCATCATATCCTGCAGCGACTGTTGTGGGAGGTAAGCCGATGATGCCGCCTCCTGAAAAGACTGTGAAGGCAATGTTGACATCCCATATATTGACACAGGAGAGAGATCAACGTCAGAATACGAGCCGTGATTCGTGCCGGACGCGAGATCGTTGGAGAATCCGTTGGTACTCGATGACGTTTGGATTTGTTGCGGTTGTTGACTGTGTCCAGGATTGTTGAAAGACTGTAGGTATTCCAGTACACTGGGGTGAACTTGATGTTGCATCGTCGGTGACAAAGGTAGCGGCACGATTGGGTTGTGAGAGGTTGGCGATCTATCTGGAATTGTTGGCGATCCAGGTTCCTTTTTTGAGACTAAGCGTGTCTTCCCCCCGAGGACTGAAAGCTCGTCGTTGTCGTCGTCAGGAGCCGTCGGGACATTTGTAGAGTGATACCGACTTAAAGGAGATCCCTTCCCTCTTCGGAACTCATCCATGCTGAAGTGAGCCTTTTCTTGCAAATGAAGCATGATGTTCTGGGTCATAATTAAGTATTTGAAAAAAAAAACGCCACATCTAAAATGGACTTACTAGCACTTTAACGGCGCGGAAGCCGCGGGCCGCTTTCGAAAATAGCTCGCAAGCTGAATCAAGTTGTACAAGAGCTGATGGTGCCAAGCTCATCGAAGGACACCGGGTGACTATAGAACCAAGAACAATCTAGAGCAAATCAATAAATTGAGACAGTAAGAAACGTAAATAAAAAGTCCTTGAACTCACCGCACAAGAAAACATATGCGTCCACAAGAACCATATTCGCTCACTTGGCTCTTTCAATTGCGTGTGCAGATTTCGCATCATAGCCACGAGCGAACCGGCGCTTCTGTAAGCAGCAATCACGGATGTTCCATATGGACTACCCAATGGATCCTTAGGATGATCACTGATAGCCCGTGCAAAGAAACTGCGGTGCAAATAGAGTAGGTCTATTTTTTGCAATCAGCGATTCTTCCCTGGATGGATACAAATAGGAACAGCTTACTCATTTCCCGAATTGCCAGGACAATATGGCGCTGCAGCGTGAGCATGATAGTCTCGGGGAATCCCCCTTGACGAGGCTCAGAACTACCAAAGCCAGCAACCTGAAGTACAGGGGGTACTGGGAACGCCCGCAGCTTCCTGTCAAGTTGAAGCACGGTAGGATAAGTGGGCATTTTGGCCCCGAAGGCCTGATCATGGAGCACTGTCATGCATTCTGATGAAAACTGGTGCTTCCATGCGTTGTCTTCGCAAAACAAAAAAAAGACACAAGTCAGCCAACAAACGGTACCTTGTGAAAATTTCCACCTACAACTCTGTTCATCGGAAGAATCATTCAGGTGAGGCATCTTACAATCAAAGTGCGGAAGAGCAAATGATGGAGGTCGACCGAATGTCCAGCACTGCCATGAATCATATGTGAACAGCTCCCAAAATAGTTCACGACGACGTTGAGTCTCGGTTGCGTCGACTTTCCATCTACCACTATCCCGATCTATATAGGTGATAAGGAAGATATGAGTGGTCCATGATAGCGAGAATGTTAGAGGAATAACGCACGCAGGCCGATCTTGAGATCATGATGATATAGTTCAGCTTTTTGATGGAATTGTCTGTATAAAAATAGAACTTACACTTTGTGCCACTTTGACGGCAAGGCCCATCGTAGCCCATCGAGCACCAGCGCTGGTCCCATGTCTATCGGCCAAAAACAGGTAAAATGTCATCAAGTACTAAAAACGGTTTAATAATTCCATCTGGAAAAAGGGGGAGCCAAGTGACATACCAAAGCTTGAACAGCATTGATAGTGGGCTCGTCGAATACGGAATAGTGAAACAAGGCTGCTCGCGCTAGCTGATGGTACTTTTCTGCTTCAAGACTATATGATGGTAAAGATGTGTCCATAAGGGATCCAATCGCAAGGACCATGAACACCAAAGAAAGTCGGTGAGATGAGAGTGGATCATCCGGGATCGGTCCAGTAGATTGATCATAAATTTGGGAATATACCTCGTTATCGAATGACTCTTTATTAATGGGATTATACCTAAAAGTACGAGTAAATCAGGTAATATACAGGTATTGGACAACAAAAACGTACATCCACGCAGCATGGCTGTAAAATATTGTCCGCAACCGAAGTGCTATTTCGGCCGGTGGAAGGTACCAGGAGAGCGTTTGTAGACCAACGTTAGTACGTGCGGATAAAGGCGATAGAGGAATTGCTGCTGCGCGGCTCAAAATTTCTGGCGGGAGGATATTCTGCAGACCCTGTAAGTGATCATCAAGCTCATCTTCTTCCGCTAATTCGTTCTAAATATAGCTCGATTCGATGTCGCAATGTTAAGGTCATCGAACCGACTTACCTGAAGGAAATACTAAGAATCGCGGAGTTAGATATAGCGTAGAAATGAAATACAAATGTACCTTACCCAAGAATTTGCGGTCTGTCCAAAGTATTTTACTCGTCCTGTTAGACTTATTGACAAAGATCCAAAAGCATCGACAATGTCAGGGTTAGTCTCTTCTTCCTTGATGTTAACTGAAGTGGGGGACTTTGTGTGGGAGAGATCGCGCTGAAGTGGGGCCTTTATCTTCAGCAGTTCTTCCGTCAACAATGGATGCTGATCTGACGTCAGGTGAGCATGCGACGACCTGAGTGCGTCCTCCAATTCTCGAACGCGCGTTGCTAATTCAGATATTTTTTCATGTAATTCTTGTGTCGAAGCAAGGACAAATCTTCGGGAAGATAAAAGCCTGATACCACTAGAGTAAATACAGCCGTTAAACTTACCGATTCCCTTGACCAGTCGTAAGGGAGCCCTGGAAGTAAGTTGGTGAGAAAGGCGCTAAACAGTATAGGACGAGTAACCCACATCAGGGCAGATAGCTCCACATCCTCTTTTCACGCAGGAGCTACATGGAATCGCTCGATCGCAGCGTAACTTGAGCCTATACATGAAAAATATTGATAACGGGAAGAGGCGGCACGGAATATGATGGCATACCTTCGACACTCTGCACAGCTCAGACGAGTAGCACCCTTTCTACGTTTCTTTGCTGGACTGTCGCCTCCAAGGGCATCGATTCTTCTCTCGTACGGGGGAGGGGGCGGCATTATCGAGGTAGATGATGGGAGAAGGAAGCAGTTGTCGGAATTTGAAGGACTTTCCATTGCGCTTTACCGGTGAGTCTATATGGAGATGTCCGATCAGTCCAGTGTGAAGTGGCTGTGCTGCTTTTCAGGGTCTTCCAGCTGCAGGATCCAACTCACAAAATTTGGGTGAACCATTGATATCAGATGTATTCCAGGGAATAATATTAGATCTCGTTCTGCTTCTCTCTTAGGCCATGAAATTCACCGCTTCGAGTCTAGCTATCTCGTCATTACTGACACCTATAGTTCGTTGGCTGGACATGAAAATCTTTTGGGGTTGTGCAGGGGGAACGAGGATGACTAAACTTATGAGCTAAGTTAACTTTTTGACAGAGCAAAGCCAACTCGAATGTAAGAAAAGGTTCTGCTAGCTGTTACTTATGCCATTTTGACGCCATTATCTCCGCATCCAACGGAACCAAATTTCAGCGATCCCGGGGGAGATCTCGATTGACCCTATTTGTCATGCAAAAAACATGCAAATCATACATCTATATTACAACAATTTGCTTGGTTTCGCACTGCCCTCGGCTGCTTTAGTCGCTACCTTTGAAAGTTTTAACTGCGTCAAAGACAACTTAGCATTCACAAAACAAAACAAAAAAAACAAAAAACAAAAAACAACTTTTATGACTTCAATCAAAATTAGAGCCAACAAAAAAAAACCATAGCGTCCTCTTAGCGCCCTTGCCCGCTCGGCTGAAAAAGGTCATGACCCAGGACATGAGAACACGCCTAAAATATGTATCAGGTTTTTCTAATCCGTGAAGACAGTGTGTAATCTTTCTCGACACGTTGCCTTTCCGATTCTCGTGACCCACACAATCGCTCTCGGTATATTCTAGTGGCAACGTTTGACCACCGTATTGTTTAGTAAAAATCTATAAGTCTCATCATTGGGGTCATTGGGGTACCGCAGCCTGAGCAATATGACTGCAATATGCGATCGCCATATGCGTCAATATTTCCTAGTCTGCTTGGTCATGCTATCTCCGTCGCTTACGAAGGCTTACTTTAGCATCATATTTTTAACCTTGCCAAGGCCCTTTTCGGATTTATTAAATATTTCAAATGGGTATCAGTTGATCAAATCGACAAGTTAACCGGTCCGATAACCTTTTAAATTTAAACCTAAGACGGAGAACTACTCCGTATATGTTACATGGACATTATGCATAGGCTCATGTTTTATAAAGTGCTAAATATATTCTTTGTTCACGTCACTTCAATGTCTTCCATCCGGCCTCATGCTCAGAGTTGTTGGTCACAATCGGCTGAAAATGTCTGCCGGCTGACTCAGGTTCTCAGTGGCGTTGAAACAATTACGCCCATGTGATCAAGTCGGATGAGGGCCGCGATAAAGCAGCATACAGTTCTGTAAGGTTATATGTATTTGTGAAAGCGAAACCATTATCCGCAGTGGCTCTGAAATTTGAAACCCATCTGTTTTTATCTTTTTAGTTATCTGCTCCATGGTGTTTTTTTTAGAGACATCCATCCTACACAATGAAGTATGAACACTGGCTCAAGATTTTGAATTTATTATAGTTGTATGCTGGAAAAAAAAATATCTTTAAAATACTGGATGCACCCCAATATTTAAAAGTCCAGAAATACCTACAGGTAGGTTAACATATACTTAAAACATGTACTAAGATCTCAGAAAGACTGCTAATTTAAGGCTTTTTCGCTTCCGAGCAGGTCATATTTAGAACGTTGATAAAGCTGCAACACATCTTTGAACACAAAGGAGTTATGTAACAAAGTAGTGTTTTGGCAGCTAACATTTTATTTTAGAAAATTTCTGAGATCTTATGTTAACCTATTTACAGGAAATTCCGGAATTTTAAATAAGTTAATGAAAACTCTTTGGAATGAACCCAGCATTCCAGAGCGTGGGAGTCGCAAACAAGTTAGCATGACTGGCTCTTAAGTAAGTAATATGATTCATCTCTGACTAGCAGCTGAGTATAGTACATATCATGAAGAAAATCGGAAGTGGGTGGGTAACCAAAAAGACGGGTCCCTAGATGCTCAGACCTAGGAGAGACAGTGAACAGAGGGATACTATCCATAGTTCAATGAACTCGTTTTTTATCCTCTGCTGTGTCTCTCCTCGGGACGTCAAAACATCGATTAAGAGACATATTACTGGCCTTGCTTGTGTGCACGTGACAGGTCTTGCGCAACCAGACTGTTCATCGGACTTGTGTCAAGATTTTCTTTATTTTTCCAGCAATTTGCACACTAAGCACAATTATTTTATACTCACATTACATTTGAATCTTGAATGGTCCCGTGCAGTGTGTACGATCTATCCGTTAGTACAATGTACAGCTTGAATTTTTTCAAGTCTTTGACAAGACCCAACAGTGCTAATACCCCAAGTAATGCTCAAAATAAGATACCAGAGTCATCCCAGCAATTTTGTTGAAAATGGAAACTAAAAGAAATACTTATATGATGCAAGTTTTTTGAAGATTTGATTGTAACCGATCATAAATTTCGTTATGTATCATGAATTACAATTGGCATGAGTGTGTGTATATATATATATAAATTCCTGTGGGTGTATCAAACAGAAATGTGATGTATCGTCAAAAGCTTTATGAATATAAATAATAAAGGGGGAATAGCTTGTAAATCCATTTATGAAGAAAAAAATTCCACTGAACTGTGCCATAAAACAAAAAGACAAATGAACAAAAAACGATCACCGAAGACCATCAAGATCCACAGATCCTGTGGATGACAGAGTCAGAGGTCGGTCATATCTGACAATCCCGTCCTTATCATCGACAGATAACGCATGCGTATGAACTCGATCCAGATTCGTCACATCTTTCACCACAATACTCCCATACCCTCCTTGTGCTTCCGGGGAATAGTTACCTAGCCCCGTGCCTAATCCATGGATATCACTGCCTGGACTGATAGGCTCTGTCACACTTGACGTATCCGAGAAACTATAGGATGATTCTCGTTGGGACTGTAAAGATAGTTGCACTCCCGCAGCATTCGTTTGAAGTGGCGGGACAGGCTGTCGTTGTTGGCTGGAGTTAGACGATAGACTGGAGCGAGAGCTGAAAAATCCTCCTAGTTTACGAGAGAGAGGTGCAGCTGCTATAACAGGAGGAAGCGGTGATGTCAAAGTCGAATTAACAGGGCCCATTGGTGATGGCGTAGCCATAGACGCAGAAAAAGGCATGCTCGATTTTAACGGTGAGTCAACACCCCATAATTTAAATCCCCATCCCCCATTGCTTCTTCCCCGATCTGGTCCTTCTTCACCTGTCGTCATCGTTGGCGGAGGCGGCAACTTTATCGGCGCAGGTGTTGGTGATGAACCACCGGTGGCAACAACGCCAACGTTATTATCATCGATAAACTCCCGCAAAGCCTTAACGCACGTCTCAGATGCCTCTTTGGCTTCATGGGCTTCCATCAAATCATGTTTCACATTCACCAGTTCGTCTTTGACAGATTGTAGCTCTTTGCGTAACGTTTCTAGCTCTTCTGAATTAACAGCCGAAGCGACGGAAACAGGAACTTGCGGCGGTTCAGTAACAGTCGTCGTGGACAGATCGTTCATCGGTGGAGGCAACTGATGTCCAAACATGCCTGAAAAGCGGCGGGAGCTATTTGGTGGACTGGAGATGGGTGGTTCTAGAGAAGCAATATTGAATGCCTGGGTGCGTGGGCTCGGTGTAGGATCTGGCGTAGGAAAAGAGCTGGTATCGGAAACCGACGAAATACGTCTATGGCCAGGCCTTCCTGTTAATGGCGTGAACGAAGCGCGTTTGGACGGGGGAGAGCTGCCAAAGGCAGCTAAAGTTAATGAAGATGTCCTAGCAGAATCGATCGGGACCATGCTTTGGCGTCTGCTCTCTGTCTGTAGCCTCATAAGTCCTCGCCTATGGGGTTCCAAAAGCCACAGCAAATATCAGAAATATATATCTTAACATTAAGATAAAAAACAGTCAAAACACATTACCTGCTCTCCTCGACCTTTGCTCTCAAAACCACGATCTGTTCTTCATCTTCTCTTATCTTCTTTCTGGCAAGATCAAGTTCCTCCTCCGCACTACTGGCCTTTTCCGTCATCAATTGCAGCGCATCCCTGGTATTTGCATCCTGGGTACTAGCTTTCGCCAGCATCCTAGCGAGTTCATCCCGCTCCTTCGTAATCTCCACCAGCGATTTACGCATATGGGTAACAATATGCGCCAAAACATCAGGATCTGGTTTACCATGATGCTGTGGTGCATGTACATCCTTACTCGCAGCAGCAGTACCATCGTAGACAGGCGTTATAGGCGGGCTTTCCATATTCAATTGTCTCTCCAGTTCGAGACTCAGATCAATGGAGAAACGACCGTGCTGTGCAGGATCCTGTATCATTTGCAAACGATGTTCCAAGTCCAGTCCAGCAGATAGAGGTGCCTCAAATTCGATATGATGTAGGTTTTCGTGATTTTCGTTAAAGATGGCAGTGGCAGGTGTGGTAGGTGCCAGTTGACTGTTGGTAGTGTTGGTTGTAGTAGAAACTGGCATAGCCGCGACGATTTAAAGAAATGTTGGATAAGGAGATGAGAACACCCAGGACAACGGAAGCAGAGAAAACGGGGGTTGCTAAAGAGAAACTCGAGCCGACGGAGGCAATCCAGACACGGCGAGATATTGCTGACAGTAGAGAGAGAGAGAAACGGAAAGGGGGGTGAGTGGGTGGCAGACGGACAACCTTTCAGTCACGTGGAAACGGGTATTGAGCGCGTCGTCAAGCTAAATTATAGATATTATCACAACACATCGACACCTCTAAAGTACTTGTATACTAGGTGTCATATTTTAGTGGTCTGAATTTACCAGTCAAACCGCGTAATTTTCTACTTTACAACAACTGTCTTTTCTTTATCACTGCAAGCCTTTTTTTCCTTTTTTTTTTTCTTTTTCTTTCTGTTCATCAATTTAAACAGTACACTCCAGGCGAGAACAAACATGACCCACTTTTATATTTACTCAGATGCATGTGTGAGGGGATCAATGCATATGATGCCGTCGCGCTCACTCCAAGGGTATCCCCAACGATGAAGCCATTCACGAACGCCTGTGGCTAGACGAGCTCGAGAGGCACCACGAGCAACATCTTGTGTACCAGTGTGCTTCTCCTCACCCACGATCGCGTATGCTGTCAGATAAAGCACATTGATAAATCTACTCCAACAACACATAAAAAAAAAACTGACCTAAACCATAGAAATGCTCGCGTTCCAACTACAAAAGAACAACAGCAACATTAGTACTCATAAACTCACACTAAAAAAGAGGAAAACGTACCGCAAGCAAGAATAGTTCAAGCACCTCGGTCGCTTCATTTGAATGCAACCCATGCAAATCTAACATAATCTCCGTTCTCTCTTCCTGACTGCCCTTCACCTCATTCGCACCACCCGGATTGACACTCGCAACCCCCAAACACACTCCAAGCCCCGCCCCACACGCCTTTCCCCTCGCCGATCTATCTCCAGGATCATCAGACCAACTCGCATCCCGGCTCCTTACAGCCTGTTCAGCAACTTTAGCTCGTTCTCTCACAAGCTTTTTAGCAGCATCAGCCATCTCAAGGCTCATTTTCCCGTTTAGGTCATGTCCTTCTCGACTGAAACGCTTGGCAGCTGCTCCATCTCCTCTCCTCCACGCGTCGGCTGCACGAGAGAGACATGCGTTACGAGCGGAACCCAATTGGAGAGCACGCGCTCTGTAAGACATATATAAGCTGTTCAACGACTCTCCTGTTGGTAGAGTGGGCAAGAGAACTGGCGGACGTAGTTTAAGCCGTGGTGAAGGTCTCGGAGCCACGATGGCACTTTGGTGATGGATGTTGTCTGCCGCAGGGCCCATAATCTCTCTCCGTGCAAGGTGATTATTGGCAGCGCCAGCACCGTTGCCCATTTCCTCCATTGGGTGTTGAGTAGTCGTCAGAACAGGCTTCTTAACGGCAGCAGCGAACCTAGTACGCCCAGGATCATTGTACGTCCTGTCCCCATATTTTCGACCTCTTCCCGTGGACGCGTTATTGTTGTCGAAAGCCAGTACAGGGAATTCGTCTGGTGGTGGAGTATGTGCTGCAAGTGGACCTATGCCGGGAGGCACGTTTGCGCGACTCAAGACAGCATTGAGACTGGCAATGTCTACATCTTTGGGTAGATGATGTAAAAACTCGCAATTCTCGTGCTTGGCACACGTTCCACGGAGCCAGAACCTACACAAGGCTCTTTCCAAGTCATGACTGCATATATGAATGGTCATCAGTTTTAACAAATCAGGTTGGCTGTCCAACTCCACAAACAAACCTGAATCGACAATCCGCTCTCAAACATTCCCCCGCCACGAAATAACGACAAACTCTATTTCCCCCTGGGACGGGTCGTCCATTGACATATCTAGGTGCCTGCCTTCCAGGAGGCGCTGAAGGCCCAAAACCGCGTCCCGTACCAGGGCCCGCACCCCTTGGCATAGCACCATCTCTGGAAACCAACGTAACCCTAGCACCCATATGTTGCATCCTATTATGCGGACTTTGCGGGGCCAGGAGAGGTAATGCTCGATCCACCAGCCATGCCATCGCACGATCAAAATCATAGCCATTTGCAGCTAGAGCATCTTCCAACTCAGAAGGGGCCAGTGTAGAGCCAAATACGGAACTCAGAACATCAAAAGGTGTCATGCCATCTGTGAGAGCAGCAGAAGCCTCGTCCGAGTCTGGTTCTGGTATTTGGCCGTTGGATTCGGGTGAACCGTAAGGGTAGTAATGATCGATTTGAGACGGAGGCTGAGGAGGAGAGGTAGACCATGGCATAGTGTCTGAAGTATCGAAATCCGAGATGGTGATGGAATGGAAAGATGGAATTGAATTGGTAGAGAATGGATCAAAGGGATCTTCGTCATCTGGTTCGTCTTTGGGACGATGAGAAGAGCGCAGAGATGAAGTTGTGAGTGAGCGTGATAATGAAGGATGGTCAGCAATCAGAGGTGCTGCGATGGCAAGATTGGAAGTAGCACGAGGAGAATTATGAGCCCATAGATCGGGAGAAGGGGTATCTGCGCGAAGAAGGGAACTTGGAGTGGTTGATGCGGCAGCAGACAAGGGTCTGGGTATGGGTCTGAACTCGTTCGCTTTTGCATTCAATACACGTGGGGAGGAAATAGGTGAAGTTGGAAGAGAAGCTGTGAACTGTGCATGAGCTGTAAACTGTGCATGAGCTGTTTGAATATGGGCCAAGATGGGAGAGGAAGAAGGAGAATAATCTGATTTTGATGACATGGGAGCTAGAGGTGAGGTTGCTGGTGTATGTGGTCTACGAAATACGTGAGCGAGAGGGGAAGGAGGTGCTGAAGAAGGAGTGTCTTGGTATACTGGATAAAGACGAGAAGGGGTGGATGCACGGGACGATGGCCTCGAGATCGGTCGGCGCGTCGGAGTTAGGAAGAGGAAGGGTACGCCAGCAACATCGTCGCGATGCTTGTGCATCAGGTCCAAGACGTTTTGCTCGACCTGTACTTGAATTGAGTACATTACAAGGTAGCGGGATCACACGCACGCTGTCGTCATCCATGGCAAATGTTGTTTTCAAGATAATCTTGAGGTCATCTTCCTTCTCGTCGACCAGCAAGGAGACAATCTGGTTGACAAAGGACTGAGAAACCCGATGGTCATCATCGGGGTCTGTGTCTATGTCTTGAGGTTTGAACTGTCGGGCGATGGCTGATAGCTGTGCTCTTGTATGTGGAAACTTGCCAGTTGATTGCAGAGTGTATGTAGGGTCATAAGGAGACATGGAATTCATACTCAGCCAAAACAAATCAAACATCCCATTGAACATAAACAACCTCTTCTTTCCAACAACCACTCCTACAGCAGTCCTTTTCACATGAATACACAAGACATGTACCCCATTCCAATCCCCTCTTCGCTTCCTTGTTATCTCCAACCAGTGCCCGCTTTACCGCCTTTCTTCTCTCACTATCATCCCTAAGCTTCTGGCTATCATCATCTCCCCAACTCGGTCGAAGCACATTAATCAAGTTGGGTGTCAACTGGCACTCAAATACCCGTCTAGAACCACAGGCAGAACACCTTGGTACACACGACGCGTCATACATCCGTCTCACAGCTGGTACCACCTTGAAGGCAGCCTTTGTCACGGGCAGCGGCTCTTGGCGTGGCGTTGGCCATAGGAGATCAAACGTCTTGTCTGAAGCAAAAGGCAGTGGTGTGCCTCGCAACTCGTATCTAGAATGAATTAAGATTTCGAAAGTATAACAAATTCGTTTCAGACCTGACGCATTGCTCTCCCTCATGACCAACCCTTTTCGTAAACCTCTCAAAAACGTGGTCCATTTCCAGGGAATTCTCATACGTCTCCGTTGTCCAGCTCACATCTTTATCTTTCCTTTCATCCTCTCCCAGTTCAGTAACTTGGATCCCTTTCGGAAGCTTGTGCTTGGTCTGTGGGGGAAGATACTCCCCAACAGTCGACAAGTATAACGCTGGGTATGATGGTGCAGATCTCCATGGGGATTCTGCGATGCTTACCGATGCTAACGCCGTAAGGAGTGATCTTTCTGATGAAGCTGAATCACTCTGCATGTCGTCATCATCTTTGTCACTACCATCCTCATTAGAACCAAGAGCACTATGCGTCTCCGTCTCGGTTGAGATATGACCGAAAATTTGAGCGCCCATGTTAAATATACCTGGGTCGGCACCGCCAGCTGCTACCCCGCCGATCTGAAATGCCACATTTAGCAAAGGTAAGCATTTCATCAACGCCCATCTAGATGTCATGTCAACTAAGAAAAACTCACAGCAAATGGATTGCTGATCGGAGTAGCCAACTTTTTTTGCCGATCAGCTTCAGCCTGAGCCTTCTCTTTGGCCTTGCGGATGCGTTTTAGTTCAAGTTTAGTGGCGTATTTTTCGTTATATCGAAGACCTCTCCATGCACGAACACTATAAAAAGACGAAAATCAGCTTAGACGAAACTGCTATAACACGGGATGATGGACATTCGGTCGGGCATCCCCTGGGCTTACCTGCCATTCTCGCCTTGGCAACCTATTCTGGCGCATCCCCAGATGTAAAGAGCTCTATCCATTGGACTATTTTCAAACGGACACCACATCTGAACGAGCAGTTCCATTGGTTTATTGCATGATTGGCAATGAGATGAGGAAAAAGAAGGCTCAGGGGATGGCAGGAATGCCTGGTTTAATATATGATTAAGAAAAGTCAATACATTCTGCGGTGTAGTACACATGTGAGGATGCTCGTACAGGAAGACCTCCGATACGAGAAACGGCAGTATCGATCAAGTCTGTCTCGATATCGATTGGACCGTCAGGAACACCTAACAATACAGAGGTTTCTACATCCGACAACTCTTCTTGGTCTGAATCTGACCAATCGTCCTCTTGTGGTGGCATTTTCAACGAACCTAAGAGAGAAGAAAGAGAGACAGAGTCAGAAACTTCTGGCGCTCCAATCGCGTTATGGAAGAAAAAGATCAGTTAAGCATGAATGGTATTAAAATTGAATAGACTCGTCATGTTCTGGTGAAACAGAGAAACTCTGTTCCCCCAGTTTTCAGACTCGTCATCTAAATGGTTCATCTGGGAAAAAAAAAACGGAGAGGCGGACACTTACTAAACAAGTGATGATGATGGTGGTTCCGGCGCTCAGACTAATTTTTTTCTGTCGAAACTTTAAAAAGAGACAGCCGACCAAATATGAGCAAATAGAAAGGAGATCTCGAGACTAAATAGTGAACGGGGAATTGACTTCCCCGGCAGACCCTTCTTCGATTCCATCCACATCAATGCCAGGTCCCTATGGCCAGCGCAGTGATCCCAGTACCAGTTCTCTCGTAGTACGCCATCCAAAGCGTAGAGGAGTAGCCCTCTCTTGTGCCGAATGTCGGAGGTACGCGAGCATATATGCCGTCACAAAGTTGTCCTTTCTTACTGTGGGCTTTGATTCAGACTAAAGCTCAAGTTGAGCCTTCCTTCCTCTGAGTTCCAATAACTTGTATATCTCATACAGGAACTTAGATGTAGTCGCGACTTTCCTTGCAGGTCAGTATCCCTAGTGAACTCCTCCTTCCCGGCTAACTAATCAAATCTTGCAGCAATTGCGTCAAAAAAGGTTGCGCAGCTATCTGTCCTGACGGTGACTTCTCTTCCCTTTCTGTGGCACCCAACTCTCAGACTTACGGCCTTCTGTCTCTTAGGCTCATTGACTACGGGCAAGGGCAACAGGTTTTCCCCCTCACTTCACATCCGAAGCCTTCCTTTCTCTGATCACAATCGTATAGATTCGTACTTGCCAATACAGAAGCTCTCCACGAAAAAATAAACTTGCTAGCAAATAGAGTCAGGCATCTCGAAGATGGTCTTGCCGACGCCCACGCTCTCACTTCGCATCATCCTCACCCACTTCTACGAGAAGACCTTCTCCAAATCAAACGCCCCCTTGAAAGAGAACGGTTAGATGTCCCACCAGTAGAGGAAAAGCCTGATATTGGTGACTCGATCGACTCCCTAGGATCCCTGTAGGTCTTCCCTCGCTATCAGATCCGAGTCATTTAGTCACGCCATATACTCCTACTTCCTATATTTGAATTAGATCCATTTCCCAAGATGGCCGGTCTACATTTTTTGGCCAGACCGCAAACTCATGGGTACGTGTTGATAATCTCTGTTTATCATCTCGTTTTAAATTTAAACATTCCCGTATCATGACACAATTCCACTTGTTCAATTATATAGTTTCTCCTGCAGGTGATCATTTCAAGGTTCTGTATCTACAGAGAACTCACCGCTTGTCGTATCTAGAACGAAGGAAGTTCAGATGAGGAGGGTTCGCCTCCGGCCGCCGGTGACTCGCCTGTGCCAGTGCCGACTGACCTCTCTTGGCTGAGTTATGGCTTTCCATTCGCCACACCTCCCGCTAGGACCGCAGAGAATATTCGCAACACCATAATGAGTAAATTGCCTGGCAAATCCACCGCTAAAGTCATATGTGACATATATTACCGACATGCTGCCTGGATGTATATCCCTTTTTTTTGCCCATTTTTTTTTACCCCTGAGAAATCTTTTAGGTACACCCCAATCTCCGAGCAAGATTTCCAAGAAACCATCTTCCGACATATATATGACCCCGAACCCCATTTTGAGGCGCAACCGGGTCAAAACATCGGCATCTTTTGCATGGTATTGGCTATTGGAACTCTCGTGGATCTTGATAAACCTGCGCATTCGGCTGGAGCCATGTATTATTACCATCTTGCGCGTGCAGCCTTGTCTATCGATTCAATCCTCGAAGAACAGAGTGTTGCTGGTGTACAAGCTTTGGTAAATGGGTCTTATCGTTCCGCTCTTCCGCTTGTACTAACCTATCTTTGCCCTTCTCCTTCTCATACATCAAAACAGCTGCTCATGTGCCACTTCATGTTCTTGTCGGAGATAAGTGGACCCCGATGGATCATAATGGGAATGGTGGTAAAATTAGCCCAAAGTGTTCGTTCGTCTTTTCGTCTTTGGTGGGCCGCCATTTTGAGTTTGGGCGCTAACCTCTATGTTTTCTCAGGTTGGCCTGCGTGAGTAAAGACTCATCCCCTTATGCCTAGACCCTCTACTGATTTCTATGGAATGCTTCTCTCTCTTCTATATATTATATTGACAGACCGTGATAGCGGGAAATGGAACCTCGATCCTGAGCAAACACAAAAGCGACGACAATTGTTTTACGAATTGCTGACGTATGATGCGTGGCAGGTAAGTTGGAGTAGATACTACTATCAAAGATAGACCTCTGATTCTGTTGTAACAGAGCTTGACATATGGACGACCGCCGTCACTTTCACCAGCTCATATTGACAATCAGCTGCTGGGCGAAAGTGGCAGAAACGAAGGAGAAATGACTTGTATGTCATAACATGAATTTTTTCTTTTCGACCTTGATTATGTTTAAACTTACGTTGTTCTTGTTGTGCCTTTCATAGTTGCTGAATGGAAGCACCGATTTTCAGCACAATGTCTTAGTGTCGTACACGACCAGGCTTTTGGCACCCGGACTCCCAACTACAAAGTCATCCAGGAACTCGATAGGAAAGTGCGAAGTTGGTATATGCCGCCAAGTCTACAAGTCCCAGGCTTCGGAACAGCTACGAAACTGGCCACCACAGAGGTAGAACAGCCTAGTGTGCAGTTGACGATGCAGCGGTACATCGCATTCGCGATTAAAGAAATCAGTCAGTCATACTTTCATTTTCCGTTTGACGTCACCCGCTCATATAGAAGGCTTCTTTAATTGACAGCTTTATTCTATATGCATCGAGGATTCTTTGCACAAGCTCTTGAAGATTGCCCAAACGATCCGATGGGAAGCAAATATTCACCATCGGTGCTGGCGGCGTACGGGAGTGCCACAGCTTTTGTTGGACTTGTTGAGAGCTTGTTCAACCAGCATCCCGCCCTAACGGAACGGATGTGGTTTCTCTTCACCCATGTGTTTTCCTGTGCCGTATGTCTTTGACTCAATTTGTTGGAATGCGAACTAACCGCAAGTTTTATACGGTTGTATAGATTGTCCTCGGGTCAATAGCAGCGAAATCGCAGATGGGTTTGGCACCCTCTGCACTCTCACATTTGGAATCTGCCCTCAGCCTATTTTCGAGAGTGTCTGATCATGCTCGCGCAGGGAAAATAATCGTAAGTGCTTGACACATTGGTATCCATATTATCTTTTTTTTGCTGAATCGAAAAATTGGCATTCATCAGCCGATCCTGCAGAAACTGAGGGAAAGAGCGCACCTGGCAAACGATAACGTCCTCCCCACAAATGACAACGCCACCCGCCTTTCGTATTTCGGTCCAAAAATCAAAAGTGAAATCGACGAATTGTCGACGCTGGGTGGTGTGACAAGATTGGTAGCACGAGGGTCACCCTCATCTTCATCCTCCGTCGCCTCCGAAGCCAGTCCTCCTACCAAACATTCATCGCCTTCAACTAGGTCCGACTCTCAAGTCTATCTAACACCTCCCGACCCTGTGTTGGCATCCACTACTTGGCAAAATTACACGCATATCCAAAACTTTAATGTTAACATCAACTTGAACGATGGATACTATCCACATACTAGTAGCCCCGCTACCCCCGTTCCCCAGACGGATGTCTCGATGCTTTACCAACTTCCCAGTCATATGCAACAACAAAACCAAGGAATGCAGATGGAGCTGGCGCCAGATTCTTTTTATAATTATCAGCAGCAGTCGAACTTTAGTAACGGGTATCCAGTTCCCCTCCAACATCACCACATGGCGTCGAGCCATGATGTGTCGGCACACCCAGGGCCGCCTATGTACGACGTGAACGAGTCGTGGCATAATTTCATGGCGCCATATAAAACATAGCACCCGTTGGTCACCACATATGTCTACTCTCCTCACTCCTCTCTCCTCTATTATCTTGCTGTCTTTGGACTAGGATGACACTCTCTATATGTATGATTTATAGTAGTCCGTGCTGTATTTTTATGATAATTTACTAGTTGATGACTTGTGATTTCCGCATTGGGACTAACTGCAACGTTGAACCGACACCACTCATTTTGCATCCCGTTAGCATGCCCGCACCAGATGCTCGCACTCGGAACAAGATCAGTCTGAACCCCTCAAAAATCCTATCAACCTCGTAAGAACCTTGGTCTGCCGTTGTCAGTCTATTAATTCCTGACAACTGACATGACTACATTAGTGTTCCAAGTAAACTCATTCCACGGATATTGCTCTCCAACGTTCTTTTTGTCTTTTCCGTTTATGCGTCCAAGGAGTGGTTGTTGACTTATGATATCGGTGTCTTTTGGGTGTTGATGAGAGTGCTGGCATGTGGTGGATTTGGAGTTTTGGTTTGGGAGGGGTTCACAGGACAGACTTCGAAGCGAAAGACCTTTGAGGTGGGTGCTCTTTTTTCGTAGCAAGATGTTAGGCATGTTCTTGAGAGTGTTGGTGATCTTTTGCTAGTGGTCGGTGTTGGGTACGGCGTCCTTGCTACAGTTCGTGCGATATTCATGCTTGTTCACGGCACTATATCGACTTTCCTCACCACGGTAAAAAAAATTCATATATCTCCATTTCATTGCCACGTTATGTTCACACCTCTTTCAGCGTCGTCCTGTTCACTCATTTCCCGCTCTATTGGATAGGTTCACTCCTTAGTCCTTCTTACGTGAGTATATTCATCCTTGTCCCATCGTATCATGAGAAGCTTACGTCATGCGTCTAATACCAGACGCGAAAGGCTCTGGCGGTAGTGGCTGCCATTACTGTTGCGATCCTTTCTGATACTCAACTCTCTTTGGCTAACTTCTGGCGCTACTCTCCTGGTTATGGAGCATTATTCCTCCATGCACTTTCATCCACTGCTCTCGAACATACGCTAGGAGTTCTCTCTCCTGCGTTGGGAACAACCTTTTCGACAGCTGCAACTACACTCGGTGCTACCCTATTTGCCCTCCCATTCTATGTTTTCAGGTCGGCCGTAGTATGTCCCTCGACTCCCTCCTTGTCCATTCGAACTAACTGGGTTTTATAGCTAAATTTTCCGCCAACGCCTGTCCTTCCACTAATATCTCTAGCATCTCTCCCAGTGATTGCATACTCCCTGCTATTTCTGACACCCCTTACGACATACTCCTTTGATAAACTGTCCTTGAAATCTCAGCATTTTGGGATGACATATCCATCGCTTCTCATTCTTTCTTTCGCATTTGGTAGTTTAGCCTTCAAGCAGACACCAGGATGGACGGATCTTTTGGTTTCCTTTCTGCTTTACGTTGGTATGTCATCCGTCTTCTCCTCACCATCTGTACTGAACTTTTCTGTAAGGGATGTACCCGACAAGCATAGATACACTTACAACAGTTCCTCGTACGCCAACTTCAAGACTCATCAAATCGTACCTAAAGACCATCCTCTCCAATCCTGAATCTAGAAAGATATTTTACTTTTTGATGTTGAACTTGTGTTATATGCTCGTTCAAATGTTATATGGCGTCTGGACGAACAGTTTAGGATTAATTTCAGATGGTATGTCCTTCTTTTTTCCATCAACCATCCGCAGTCGATTGACCAATTTATAGCTATTCACATGGCTTTCGACTGTATGGCTATTGGTGTGGGACTTTTTGCGTCTGTTATGGCGACATGGGATCCAAATGAACGGTTTACATATGGGTGCCTCTAAAATCTTCTCGAAGTCGAGCGCACGTTTGCTGACTGTATTTATTTCAGCTATGGGCGTATTGAGACATTATCTGGATTCGCTAACGGGATTTTCTTGATTCTAATTTCTATATTCATCATTTTTGAAGCTATCCAGCGCATGTATGTCAACCTCTCTATCTTTTCTTATAATTCTCATTTTATTATTAGCATGATACCACCGGAGATGAATACTAGCCAACTCTTGCTTGTGAGTTCGCTAGGGCTGGGTGTCAATCTATTTGGAATGTTTGCAATGGGCGGTCATCATCACCATGTGAGCTTATTTCGAATAGCTGAGGCCCATTGTTGATTTCTGTTAGGGAGGGCATTCTCATTCGCATGGTCATTCACATTCCTCAGGGAATGACACCCATGGTGATCATGCTCATGGACCTATTGCCAATCCAATTAGTTCAACTCGCTCAGACGACCACAGCCACTCCCACTCGCATGAGCCAGCAGCTGCTCATACCCATGGCCATTCTCATTCTCCATCTCCACCTTCTACAGCGTCCTTACACTCTCATTCACACTCGCACACTCATTCGCCTCGGCCTCTTAATTTATCACACTCACCCTCACATTCGCATTCTGTACCCCATTCGCCAGCTGATTGTGTTGACCATTCACATGATCCAACCGAGACAAATTCGCACCACTCACATTCACACTCACATGAGTCGCAATCTCATTCACATTCTCCGCCGCCTATTGAGCCTCATGCGCATTCCGATTCACATTTGCCCGATTTACATTCGTCTGAGAACCGGCCTCGGTCAACGTCAACAAGTAGTGTGCCTGGAAGGCCAATGAACGGCAATGGCCACCCAGCAAAGCGCCATTCCCGCGGTCCTTCTATCTCTGTCGATGTTGCTCCGGCAGTGAAAATTTTGCGGCCTCCAATAGCAACTGCTTCGGTCATGACGCCACTTACTCCAAATTATACCTTTGGGCATGATGATCATTATACACAGCATCATGACGCGAAACATACTCCCAATACTCATAATCACTCACATGTACCATCACATGAAGGCCACAGTCATAACATGCGAGGCGTATTTCTTCATGTTATGGCAGTAAGCATTCTTCTTTTTTTTTACCAGATCTTCTGTGTGTTGATGTTTTGACTAATAGGATACGCTTGGCTCTGTGGGTGTTATTATATCAACACTTCTGATCCAACTCTACGGCTGGACCGGTTTTGATCCTATAGCTTCTCTTTTTATTGCAATCCTGATAGCGGCGAGTGTCATACCCTTGGTCATGGACACAGGCAAGGTCCTCGCTTTAGATGTGGCCGAACGCGACGTTGACATTCAAAAAGCTCTGGCTGAGGTAATTTCATTCCTGTTATATCCGATCGGAACAACTTTCTGATCTACTTTACAAAAAAAGTTATCTTCTATTCCAGGTGTTGCATCCTATTCCCATCCACGATTCTGGCCCAAAGACTCGTCAAGCCTGATTGGGTCGATCCACATACAACTAGCACCTTCATCCTCCTCATACGACCCCGCTGGACCGCATTCCAGTCGAGGGACAACATTCTCTAGAGTGGACCGTGTTATCGAGCGCGTTGATGCTCTGTTGAGGCAGAAAATAGCTGGACTTGAGGAGTTGACTATTCAAGTGGAGGGTCGACCGTTGCATTAATGTATTTCATATATCAAAAATGAAAATTCTCTTCAACATTTAAATTTAGCTACAAGACTTCGCTCCGACTCCTCTTTGACATATTTCTTTATCAAGTTGTCTAGGTCTACAGTTTTGCCCTGATCAAACATGAGCCTGAGCTGAGTACACAATGACCACAATAAGGGGAATAATGTTCGATAAACCAGAGTCCATTCATTACGGATGGACCGAAAGTTTCTGGGGTTTTTATGTTGTGTAAGTAGCTGGTACATAGTGCAAGCACGAAAAGGGTGACGAGCGTGAAGAATGGAAGCTCTCCGAGAGCTACGTCTGCCGCGTTCAACAGGCCTACGGGAGCTGTACTTCGTGGTCTGAAAATTACAACTTGAAAAAAAAAGACAAAAGGTTCACGCCCTTTGAACTTCTTTTCTTTTATACATACATAATGACCATCTTTTCTCGTCTATCTCTCTATCCTGCCACCGCGGAGCAAACATTAGAATCTCGAAAGCACACCTTTCATCAGTGGGGAAGGGGCAACACGCTCGAGGCATATCTGGAGCGTGATGAGATAACCGATAAACAAGAGGTTGCTCAAGATGGCCGATTGGTCACTTGGTGAGCGCATTGGTTTTTCGGAGGGTTTTTGTTTTTCTTGACCTTGCCTCTTTCTGTCAGGATCCTTGCACCACGAGATTCATGGAAGTCGTTAGATATTCTATGCTCTTGCGAAACGTGTGTATGAGTATATATATAATTACAGAAGTCGGACCCATTGAGCTCATCTAAACAAAAAACACAGGTTTCGTCGAAACGCATTGAAAATCAAAAGATCTGATTCTGGGAATAGAATCTTCCCTGTCGACATCTCTGGTTATGGGATTGCTTCGGTTTATACCCCAGCTGCGAATCGGGGTAGAGGTTATGCTCGACACATGATGAGACTTTTGCATTGGGTTCTCGCTCCTGAATCATTTTTACCCAAGGTATTTCCAGCTGAGTGGGGTGATCCTCCACCAAGGGTCAGCCTTGTCGGTGACGCATCATTCTCTGTACTTTTCAGCGATATCGGCGAGGAATTTTATCGTCAAACTGGCACGTTACCAAACCAAGAAGATGGTTGGGTGATTGCTGATCCAGTATCGACAACTTGGGATGTCGCCGAGAGCTACAAATTGGTACTTCCCGCGGGAGCTCGACCCCACCATCTTCGGTGGAAATGGCTAGACGAGGACCTCGTCCGCGATATCTGGGATAAAGACGCAACAATTATGAAGGAGGAATTCTCCTCCTCATCACCCAACGCGACAACTTTCACCTTTCTTCCGGACAGAGGTGTCGCCGAATTCCAATACTGTCGACTTCGATTTGTCTGGAGTAAGATGAACCCCCAACCAGTATACTGGGGTGTCTGTCTCAAAGGCGGAAGAGACGACGCAAGCGATGCTTCTACTTTTGCTACTTGGACACTGGATGTACGCCCCCCGGCTTCGAATGCGTTGATTATCACTCGCATAAGAGCACAACCCGCGGATTTCGAAGAGCTATTTCTACACATCATTTCTTTTGCGACACAACATTCAGTTGAGATAATTGAGGTGTGGAATCTTCCTTCAAATCTGAGAGATATCGGTCATCGCCTTGGTGGGAAAACCTTTTCTCGAGACGAGTACTTGCCTTTAGTTAAATGGTACGGCAGAGAACGCCACGAAGAGCTTTCGTGGTTAAATAACGAGAGGTAAGTCTTATGTGATGGACAAGTATTTACATTGAATTCATCAAAACCCGTCTAGATTCTGTTGGTGTTGAGATTTTTATTGGTGTAATGTCAGCTGGAGCCCAGCCGCTGGGTTAACTTCTCCGTGGTCATCAATAACACCAATATATATTGGCGAGATAAAGATACCCATGTGATGTACCAAGAAACGACAATGGTTCTAGGCTCTTCATCATTCATCATATTCATCATGTCTTATCAGTCATATCAGTAGAGATGGGCGAGCAGATCGGACGCATAATTGAGTTTCGGGGAAACTGAAGCATGTCATTCAAGGTGTCGAATATATACCAAAGTAACGTGTGGAATCTCCCAGGCGAGTCTCAGGAAAGACATATATATATCAGCCGTGGTTCACTTTCTTAAGTATCCCATTTCTGTGCAAAACTTAGTGGTTCTCGGACATTGAAAGCAACCGATTAAATCGAATGGAGAAATGGCGACTTTCAACGAGGCTTTTATCGATTATTTTTATCGATGGAATTGCATGCGCCACAAACCAAAGACCTTCCCGCGAAGTGTCTGATTTTCAAGAGAACCCAGAACATGGCCATTCAAGAATAAGCCTGACAGCATGGTTCTTTGGAAGCTGACACCTAAAAGGCGACATGAGGTACAAAAAAAAACTTGGAAGATGATACAAACAACAGACGTAAGCTAGCCGGTAAAAACTGTCAGCAGTGAATGGAAATATCAAACAAGTGAGCACAAAGTGATAAAAAAAAAAGGTTGCATGTGGAATATATATCAAGCCTCAAGGCCACAAGCTTCAAGGCCTATCCATGCTTCCGCGGACTTGAGAATCCAATGGGTGGGGTAGCGGGTATGAAAGCTGCCGTGTTGTTTGGACGCGTTTTTGACGTGGTCAGAGATGTATCGGATGGCGAGTTGGATTTGGATTTCAAAACATCAGAAAGGTCTGGTGAGGATGTCTCTTTGCGAAATGGCACAAATATGCCTGTGGGGCGAGGTGACTTGTAGGCATATGGTTTTTGGGGTGATGATGATTGCGATTGTACTATGGGGTTGGCGGCTAGCGGAGATGGGACTGGTGTGCGAGGAGTGGGATAGTCTCCGAGAGGTTGCCTATAGGGGTAGGCATATAATGGGTTGCCGGGGTTGTGGTTCACGGCTGGAGCATTACCGTTGGGATTGGATGAAGCGTAGCTGGTGAACGGGTGCACGGCGAATGGATCGAAATTATATTTTGAGAGAGACGGTGATAAGTTTGTTGATGACATTGATATCGACGATGATACTGTCGATGTTGAAGTTGAAGAGGGGGTAGGCGATGAAGTCATACTTGTGGAGCTATAACAAAG
>Ga0193743_1000145_pt1 | contig 54387 bp, 84 predicted proteins | sample L2c2metaG_FD_143038 | JGI IMG/M metagenome (GOLD analysis project Ga0193743, IMG submission 143038) | Soil microbial communities from a riparian zone of the East river system, Colorado, United States - L2c2 | ecosystem: Environmental > Terrestrial > Soil > Riparian zone | place: USA: East River... | reverse complement strand
GGTTTAGTTCTTAGTTCTTTGTCTGGTGTTCTTGTATTGGTGTTCTTTACCGGAAGCTGATTTCCGGTGGCCACCGGAAGCTGATTTCCGGTGGACCCCCCCGCCACCGGAAGTGAGTTTCCGGTGGACCCCCCCGCCACCGGAAGTGAGTTTCCGGTGGGTGCTTGATCAGATTGAATGTGTTCGTTCCGTTTCCGGCGGGCGTACCAGCCGTCGCGGGACCCGTACGAGATAGGACCTTCGTAGTCGTCCGGTGGTGTCTGGTGCACTGTGATCCGCAACCGCCGGTGTCCACCCTCGCGATACTCCACGGCGTCGATAGCGCCGATCGCTTTGAGCCGTTCAATCCACGTGTGGATCGTTCGAGGTGTAACGCCCAGCATCGCCCCCAAGGTTTCTTGGGTAGGCCAACACGTCATGCGACCTTGGTGCGGTCGCGTGTGACCGCACAACACGACGTACAGGGCTTTCTGCTGGGCAGACAACACCAACGGGTCAGCAATCATCACCCAGTCGCCGGGCTGTGAATAAGGGAAGGTGCGGCCGGTTTGAACATGGACCGGGCCGTCATCGGGGGTAGCCGAACTAGAATGCTCAGTATTCATGTTACTCTTTCGTCGTTATTCTTTCTAAGTTGTGAAGTACCCGCCGGGCTGCCAAGTTTGGCGGGTATTTTCATGCCCGCGTCTAGCGGATTCCACGATCATAGCGGGAGACCAGTGGACTCGATAGGGCAGAGCTTGACGCTTCTGGCCGCTCATCACACGGCTCGTTTCACCGGCAGGAACGCAAGGATCGGCCAGTCAGGGACCGTGCATGCGGTGGGTGTGACGGCGTGGGTTGGTGGCTTGTCGGTGCCGGCGCCGGTGTGTCGTGTCGGCATGTCCGGTGGGGAACTGGTCCGGTTGACGGCGACGAATCAACCCGTGTCGTGTGGCCGGTGCGCCCGGTCCCTCGGCGTGACAGTAGACCCACCGCCCACGTTGTTCGATGCCGCTTTCCGGTAGCCGCCCGTTCGATGCACGATCCTGACCGAACGGTTGACGCACACCCCCAGTAACCGAGCCATTATCGAGTAATGACCACCACACGCATCCTCGTCAAAGCAGAAACCGAACTCACGAAAGCCCGCACCGGGTACCAGCAGTACGCCGCCGACACGACCGACATAGGCCGTGGCTTCTACGCCGCTACCGTCCACCACTACCTCGGTGAAACCGCGCTGCAACTCCACGCGGGGATGACCGCACGTGAAGCCCACGCCATCGCCAGAACCTTCGAGACCAGCACCGGGAGCCTCGCCGAGGTCGTCCACGCCTACGAAACCACCCACACCGTTTAGTCCGGTGACCAACCTCCCCAGTTTTGATACAAACCACCAGGTCACCACGGTGACCAACCTCCCCTGAAAGGCACCACCATGGGTACCACCGCCAGCCACCGTTTCGCGATCGGCGACACCGTCCGCGCCGAGACACACAACCCGGTCGACCAGTTCGACGGCCGGATAGTCAACCTCACCACCGACATCGACGGCGGACACTGGGCGTACGTCCACGACGGCGGGACGACCGTCCCCGCCCGCCTGTCCATGCTCACCCTGAAAACCGGTTCACCGTCCGACGACTAACCGGACAGACCAGGCGGATCTGGCCGTTCGGTTGATCCGCCCGGCCCGGCACCCGACTAGTGTCAATATGGAAGACCCACCCACCCCGAGGAGCAAGACATGAGCGACTACTACAGCGAGCGCAGCAACAAGCAGACCCTACGAATCGTCATCGGCAACGTCACTTTCTTTGTCGACAGTGACCACCCCGACGACGTGAAGGTCTCCACCATCGCAGAAGCCGACATCGACTCCGCCCGAATTCTGTCCCTCGCCGACGTCGGCCGCGAAATCCACGACTTCGTGACCAGCCTCAACACCGCGTCATGACCGCCCTGACCGGTACCCGCCACCACGCGACGATCCAGGCCGTCCTGGACCGCGACCAATGTTGCTGCGTCAAATGCGGTAGCGAGGTCACCGACCCGGAACTGTGGGAAGGGTGGAACGTCACGTGGTCGCTCCACCACATCCTGTCCCCCGAATACGGGGGGAGCCACTGGCCATCGAACCTGGTGGTCATGTGCGGGACCGCAACCAACCCCAAACCCACCAGTTGCCGCGCCTGGGTTCGAGACAACCCGAACGCCGCCAAAGCACTCGGCCTAGCTGTGTTCCAGGGAAGCCTCCGCACCCCCGCTGACCACCCCGTGTACATCACCAACACGAAATACCCCGACGGTGAATGGTTGATCCTCCACCACGACGGGACCACCGACGAACAACACGACCTGCAAAAGGACAGCTAATGGACATGCTCGACAGCGAACTAACCCCCACCGGACGGGCCGTGCAAACCGTCGCCGAACTCATCAACGACCACGGCAGCATGACCAACCTAATGGGCCAATACGAAGTCGACGAGTTCGCGCAGACCGTTGTCACCAAGATCCGGCCGCACCTGCTGCGAGAAACCGCCGACGCCCTCACCGACGCGGGCGGGGAACACCCACTCATCGACTCCATCCGCGACCGCGCAGACGACGGGGAGGCCGGCCAATGAACGATCTGACCCCGGCCGAGCGGGCCACGCAGGTCGTGATTGCGGGCGGTGCCGGCTGTGCCTGCGAACCTGGCGAGAGTTGCGACCCGTGCTCGGAGGACGCCCGCGCTGTCGTGGCTGCTGTCCGGCCGATCATCGAGGCCGAGATCTTGGAGATACACGCCAGCATCTACGCCGCCAACCCCGACCGAGAAACCGCCTACAGCGAGGTCGCTGACGACCTTGGCCAGTGCGCTGCCAGGTCCCGGGACGAGCATGACGAGCAGCGGCTCCGCGCGGCTGGACTCGAACCTCCATACGGCGACTCCGACTGCCTGAACGACGACGAGCAGACGGAGGACGAGCGATGAGTCTGTCCTATGTCCGCAACTACTACCGGGTCCCCGCGTACCGGGGTGGCCTGGTCACCGTTGACGGCAAGAACGGTCGAATCGTGTCAGCGAACGAATCCATATTCGTCCGGCTCGACGAGGACGGGTCGAGGGCACCATGGCATCCGACGTGGCGAGTCACGTACCACGAATGCCACGAAGCGGTGGACCGGAACGACAGCGAGGAACCGTGCAACCGGTTCGCTGTCGGCCGCCGGATCGACCCCGAATACCCCAACGAGGACCCGTACCCGGTGTGCAACCGGCACCTGCGTGGCCCGTTCACCGTGGCCGAATTGGAGGCTACCAATGGACGCTGACCGTGTCCTGCTCTGCGCCATGACCGGTGAACGCGACGCCGAATTGTTGCCGTGGGCCGTCTCCGTGGTTTGGCGACAGTGGGCCGATTGCCTGCGAGCCAGAGCCACTGGCAGTTACGGACACGAACTGTGGATTTTGATGGTCGGTGTGACCTCGCTTCTGACCATTGTCGAAACCGACAAGAGCCGGGAGGCGGGCCGATGAATCACCCGATCCGAGGAGACGTCTACCAGTTCGGCGCCTGCTGGCAATCAGAAATCTACTGCACCGAACGCGCTGACAATGCACGAACTCCAGGCGGGGAACCGTACTGGTATTTCGAGTTCATTCGCGGGAACAACTGGCGGGACGTATGCGACCGCACCGTAAAGCGGGTTGCCGAACTCCGCCGCATCAATGACGAGGCGGACCGTGATGCGTGACCCGTCCGCGTGCCGCTGGTGCGGTGAACCCCAGCGCTCCCACTGTTCGCGGTGGATGCCCCACCCGGTCGGCTGGCACCAATGGACCGAACCGACCTGGGAGCAACGCCGCGCCGCAATCATCCACAACGCACAGACACGAAAGCAGGACCGCGATGCGTGACCCACTGGCCGAACCGCAGACCAATTCGATCAAGATCCGGCGTGGCTCTGTGGAGCGTGGCCGTCGGATAGCCGAATCGTTGATGGACCGCGCCACGGCGAAACTGCGTGAACCCTCCGATGGAACGCACTTCACGCACGCCACCGATGGCGGCTGCCCGCACATCGGAGATTTGGGGATGCGCTGCGACGGCGACCTCGGGCACGACGAACCCACACCCGAGGTGACCATCCGCGAGCTGGTCAGATACGGCCGTGCCATCGGTTTCCAGCGAACCTACCGGCGGGCCACCGGTAGGACCATATGGGAAACCGAACACCCCGATGTGGCTGTAGAGGTGTCACACAATGCGTCCTGCGATGTTCCCGATGATCAGCGGTGGCAGGCCATAATCTCCACGCGCGGCACGCTGGTGAAACTGCGCAGCAATCTAACCCCGCAACGCATCGCTGACGCCGCCCTTTTGTGCGGCTGGAACACCCGGGAGACACCGTGAAATGCCCCTGCCAGTACGGCAACAGCGGGTACTGCACGCAGGGCCGGCACCACCGCTGCGCGCACCGGCTCCAACCGGAGTGGTATGCGACGCGGGGTCCTGTCGGGCCGTGCACGTTCCGGGCCGGTGATTGCCGGTGGCGGTGTGCCTGCACCTGCCATACCGTTCGTCGATTCGTGCAGCCTGCCCTGTTCGACCTGGAGGTGGCGGGATGACGCTGGACCTGGAATTCAAACCCTGGATGGGCTACGCGAAATGCGTCGGGGTGGATGATCCGGACGTGTTCTTTCCCGAGCAGTACACCCCGACCGAGGCGGCCCGGCAGGTCTGCGCCTCCTGCCCGGTCCGGATCGAGTGCCTGCAACACGCCATCGACGGGCAGGAGGCGCACGGGATTTTCGGCGGCCTGTCAGTGGCGGAGCGCCGGAAGATCGCAAAGGAGGGAGCACCGGTCGCATCGCTGGATCGGAACCGCCTCTACCCTCTGCTGGCTGTCGCGACAGAAGACCGCGCCCTGCCACAGGGTAGCGCCCTGACTGAGGCCCGTCACGCCGCTGGCCTCAGTCAGAAGCGGCTGGCCACCCAGTTGCGACTCTCTGCCGCCACCATCTGCCAGTGGGAGCGCGGAGATCGGCTGATCTCCGCGCGTCATCTGGCGCGGCTGGTCGAGATCCTCGGACCGTTTGCGGGTGCCGCATGACCGGGCAGATACACGCCGAATCGTGGATTCTGCTGACGATGCTGCAAGTCGCGGTGCCGCTGCGGATAGCCGAGCTCGCCGACATGAGTGACTACGAACGCGACCGTGTGAGTCAGATGTGGCGGGCCGAGGCCGCCGGCGTCCTCCCCGCCGGCGGCCAGCACATCGCGACGTACCGCAAGACCCCCGAGAACCCGCAACCAGACGATCAGCCGCTGGACAGGCTCGGGTCGGCCGGGATGTTCAACCTGACCGCCAAAGCCGTCGCAGTCCTAGCACGATCGCCCGGCGGGGTGTCGATGTTCGGGCTGGTGTGGTGCGCCGAGCACTACCCGACCGGTATCGAGGTGGATCGGCCGTCCGAGACCGCGCATTGTCCTGAGTGCGCGATGGCGGAGGCCACGAAATGATGAACCGCTGTCGCTCAACAGGTAGAAGCGCTGACCTTAAAAGTCAGTTCAGTCCGGGTTCGAATCCCGGGAGCGGTACTGGGCTACTCGCTGGGGCGCGGCGTTCGCGATGCTGATGGGCTGGCTGCCGACGTTTGACCGTATGACCGACCTGGGTGTGTCCGAACGGTTGATGCACCCACCCGCAACCCGTGTCAATATGGGTATACACCCACCGAGGAGCCCAAAATGATCACCACCACCCACACCATCACCTGCGACAACAACTGCGGCGACGAAATCACCAGCACCGAGGGCCTCAACGAACTACGCGACCTCGCCGGATGCGAAGGGTGGACCACCAACGGGGGAGTCGGCAGCGACGAACAGTGGCACTGCCCGATCTGCCCCAACTGGTGCTACGACGTCTGCGGGGCACTGGCCGTTGAAGACAGCGAGGACGAACTCTGCACCCGCTGCCACGAAGCAAGCAAGTAACCCACCCGGCCGGAGCCCGGCTCTCCGGCCACCACCGAAGGAGAACGAAATGAAATACGACGACGATCGCCGCTGCCAATGCGGGTCAAGCATCGACTGCCACCAATGCCAGACCTGTTGGGGCTGCCACGACTCCGGTGCGCACGACCACAGCCTCGACGACGAATACGACGACTGACCTCTACCGCCCGGTACGGCACCGGGCACACGCCCCGCCGAGTAGGCCGACGAAAAAGCGTCCACCAGGACGTCAGGAGTGCAGCTCTCCCGTGGGGCACAAGAGACAAAGGAAGGATCGAACAATGCCTGACACGTATCCGAGTATGGGTGACGCTGTTGGTGCCGCCATGGCACACAACGCCCGCATGGCCGCCGAGCCGGCTGCTGACCGGCGACCGTCCGGCAGGCCACCGGTGATTGACACCGACCGCACCGCACAGATCCGGGAACGGCTCGCGGCTGCGTCGAGTCAGCCGTGGAACCGGTACAGCGTCGACTTCCGTGGCTTCCGGTCTCACGCCGTGAAGTCCGCGGGCGGCATTCTGGTGGCGTACACCGGTTACGGCCCCGACGGTGGAACTGCCCACCAGGACGCCGAGCTGATCGCCAATGCCCCGGATGACCTCCGGTATTTGCTGGCCGAGAACACCCGCCTGGCCGCCCATCTGGCTATAGCGGATGCCGCCGCCAACCGGGAACGTAATAGGAGGGCGAACGACGACGATGACCCCTACACGAGCAAGGCGCTGCTGAAGGCTCTGCTGGACGACGTGGAAATCAAGAACGAGAAGCTGGCCGCCGAACTCGCCGACGCAATAGCCGCGATCCAGCGGGTTCGGGAAGTCGCAGACCGCGCCCGCTCGCACCACTGTGAGCAGGGCGGCAGCAGCGCCACATACGACCTATCTCGCGAAATCCTGGCCGCACTAGACAACAAGGAGGCCAGCGATGTCTGAGCCACGTACCGCCACCTATTTCGGCTTGATGCCTCGGGAGCGGCTGGAGGAGGAGGCCCTGCGACTGGAGCACGCTACCGCGCGGGTCCGCAAGCAGCACTCCTTGATCACTGAGGACGGTGTTGACTACTGCGACACCTGCTCCCAGACATGGCCGTGCGCCACCATCGCCGGGCTGAACGGGGAGGAATCGTGATTGAAAAGCACACGCCATTGAGCGACGCTGAAACGAGACAGCTCGGCGAATACATGCGGTTGAACCCGGCCCTGTACAGCACCGTCGAGCACCGAACGTACGCCCGCCTGATCCGGTCCGAGGCTCGCTTGGAGGCTGCGGAGAGCGATGCAGAGGATGACGCGCACAGCTATAACGGACTGCTCGCCGACTACCGCGCCGAGATCGCCAAGGCCGACGCTCTAGCCGCCGCTATCGCGCGGGTCCGGGAACTGCACGACCGCGACGACGGTGCAGAACTCGGCTTCTGCATTGAGTGCTCGGACCCGGATGCGGGGCGGCTCCCCACCCGGTATCCGTGCGCTACGACCCTGACGATCCTGTACGGACGTACCGACCTCGGCGCGGTAGAGGCAGCGTTGCTGGCCGCCCTTCCGCTGCTGGGTGAGCAGACCATCCAGTACGGCGTCCAGTACTCAAGCGCAGTTGACGGCACGCCAACAGTCGCACCGTCCGCGCTTGGACAGCGGCCAACAGCGATCGACGAGCTGCCCGCCGCAATGAAGGCGCGCGAAGTACAGCGTCCCGTCTGGCGTGGAGAGTGGACGGAGGTCACCGAATGACCGTTGACGACGCGTTGACATCAGCGGCCACCGAATCCGGACGGCCTTACGGTCTGACCGCTGAACAGGTCATAGCCAACATGCTGCTAGGCAACCGGTTCCACGGGGACGCTCGTCCCGGCGAGTGCGGGGCCGTCGACCCCCGCAACGAAACGAAGTGGTGCAAATGCGTTGAAGGGCACACCGGCGACCACAACAGTTACGGGCCGCCACCGGAATACCCGCCGTTCGACAAACCATACCCGGACGCGTACCTCATCGCCGAGTGCTTCTCGGACGGTGAATCAATAGGGGCATGGACCAGTCAACGCCCCGGAGTCACCGGCCCACACGGTCTCGAACAGGAGAAAGGGCACCTCGCCCAGGACCCGCCCCCGGAAATCAACGACGGGTTTCGCTACTACTGGTCGATCCCGTAACGCGTTGTCCCCCGGCTGCCTCAACGCTACAGCCGGGGAACCCATGGATAACCACCCCGATCATAGACAGGAAACAACGATGGATGATGAATGGATCACTACCCGTGAAGCCGCCGCCCTAGTGGGGCACAGTTACGGGGCGTACCGGAACGCTGTAGGCCGGTCGCCACTATTGCAATCAGCGAAACGCGGAGACGCCGGCGTCGGACAAACCGCGTACTGGCGGCGGGAGACCGTCCTGAAATGGCGCGACGCACGCCCCGGCCAAGGCAACCGCACCAACCACCCCGGCTACCCCGGCGCCGACCAGTACCAGCCACAACAGGCAAGGAGCACACGATGAACCTGTCTGAGGCCGCGAAGTCGGCTGCCCATGAAGCGATGGAACGGGAGGGATCGTGGGACGACGTACTGCGGGGACTCCACGCCGCCGCCCCACACATTGCCGCTCAAGCGCTGCGAGACGGCGCCGACTATCTTCGACTGTTGATCGACCAGGGAACCTTTGACCAGTTCGGTGAAATGCACGAAGCGGCCACACAGCTACGAAAACGCGCCGAACAACTGGAGTCCGGTAAGTGATGTCTGTTTGGTGGGTGTGGGTTTAACCGAAAGTATGACTCTCACCCACCAAACCCGTGTCAATATGGGTATATGGAAACCACCGGAACCACCGCCCAGACCTTCATCACACCCGGCGCCTACACCCGCGAAACCATCGGCACCGTGACCTTCACCGAACAATCCGAACCACGCCACGAAAACCACACCTCCTACGCCGCCGACCACCAGACCTACACAATCCTGCCCGGCACCTACGAAACCCAGCTGGTCCGCCGGGGCGACGCCGCCTCGCAGGCATACGTCACAGTCACCGTAGACATCGAAATCACCAACGAAACCGTCCACAGCGGATTCGGAGGCGTCAACTTCGCCACCGACAGCAACAACACAGTACGCAAGTCCACCAAGACCTACCAGATTTATGACTACGAAGCAGCACGGACCGCCACAAACCCCCGACCCAACCTCTTCGATGGAGGCGATTTCAAACTCAATCCCGGATGGCACGTACTGACCAACCACCACACTTTCAAAGATGGACACCACTACACCTCCAACAAGTTTGCCCACCTCGCGTAACCACCCGGCCCGGCCCTACAGGGCCGGGCCACCCCATCTAAGGAGCACCATGATTCGTATACTCGGCACCTGGGATGACCTGGTAGACGACGCCACTCAAATCAATCTGAGCGACCTCAGCGACGGATACAACGACGACCCGATCAACACCGAATACCGTGACGTGATCCGCCTGTTCCTGCCTGTCGGGCATGCCCTGTTGGGGGACGAGTTCGTTGGTATCGGTATCACCGACGACGGCGTGGACGCCGCGAAAGCAACCGTCGTCAAGGCGGTCGCCGAGGCCACGGAGCATCTGCCCCACATCATCCAGAAGCACCGCACCACCTGAACGTTGTCGCGAACCGCAGGCCGCGACACGGCCCCTCCTGATAGCCTCAGGTCGGGTAGCACGCAGGCCGGGCCACTGGCAGTGACGACACCAGTAGCCCGGCTATTCGTCTATTCGGGGACAGCGACACACACGGCCGCTTCGATGGTTGCCCCGCTGGCCGTCAACAATTCGTGGGCCTGCGACTCATACCCATCTGGGCAGAGCTCGACGGGGTGTTCCAGTAGGTAATCTTCGATTCCCGCCGCGACCTGTTCGGCTGTCGGCCCCGGTCCCTGTGGACCCGGTTCGGGCGGGTGAGCTATCAGGTAGATCTCTACGGCGCTGGCCACCTGCTCAGCCGTCGGACCGGGACCGGGTTCACCAGGTGAGGGCGGGTTCTCGGTCAGGTAGTTGGAAACGGCGGCCGCGATCGCTGCGGCGCTGGGTGTCTCCCCGTCCTCAACCGGATGGTCGGCAAAATACGAGGCAACTGCGGAAAGAACCTGAGCGTCGGTGGGGCCGGGCGCCGGTTGGGGTTCGGGCGCCTCATAGGTGGGTTCCTCGATCAGCTCGGACGGCTCCGGGGCGACGGGTGTTTCCCCGCGGGACCGGGCCGCATCCTGCTCAGCCGTCAGGGCAGAGGCGAACGCATTTATCTGTTCGCCCTGTTTGATCAGGTAGTAGCCGACGAATGCGATCGCGGTAGCCAGGACCGCGACAGCCAGCCACACGCCCCAACTGATCCACCGTTCCCTAGCTGGCCCGGTCATGGCCGGATCGCAAACAGCAGGATGGTCACGGCGATCGCGACAGCCGGCAGAACAATACTGGCGATTATGTACCGGCGTTTGTTGATGGTCCGGTCGACACGCCGCTTCTCCAGGTCGCCGATCTCGTCGGCGAGTTTGGGTACCTGTTTCTCCAACGTGCTCACCCTGAATTCCAGTGCCCGCTGTTCGGCGGTGTACACCTCGCGTGGCAGCCGGGAGGCAATGTCGGTGCGCATTTGGGTGAGGTCGTCGCGCCATTCGTCGCGCCCCACAACGTCAACGGCCACACCTGTTAGACGCCGTCCAGGGAACCCAGGACGTTACGCAGTGCCTGTTCGACTGCCTTGGTGTCCAGGGTGTGGTCGACAGCAGCGGCAACAGCAGCGGCCATCGGCCCGACGAGGGCTTCACGTTCAGCCGCGCGGAGTTTCGTTTCAGCCGCGGCAGCACGGTCAAGCTCGGCCCGGACCATGGCCTGAATCGCGGGCGCGTCGTCGCCTTTCACGGCGGCGAGGATCGCGGCCTGGCCGGCTAGCAGTTCGTCAGCTTTGCGCCACCCCTTGATCGAGTTGTTGACGGCAGAGTCCAGCCGGGTTTTGACGATCCAGGTTTTCGGCCGCGAATAGGTCGCCCCGGACGGTTTCGCCCAAGAGGTTTCCAGCAGCGTGTCTGCAATGAGTGTTGCGTCAGCTTTAGTAATCGGCATGTCTGCTCCTTTGCCTATACCCCAAGGGGTCGTGTTGTCGTACGGTCCAGTCGACCTGCCGTCAGGGCCGGTACCGACCGAGACATGTACGTGGGTGGTGTGCGGGTTATCGCCGTAGTACGGCTGCCAAGATCCGCCCTTACTGGCGATGCGGCGGTTGAAGATGACGTACTTGAACGCCGAGTGGTTTGATGTGCGGACCGTTTCGGCGAACTGGCCGAGGTTCAACCCCTTGTCGCCTAGGACATCGGCGGCGCATACGACACCAGCCGCGTTCGGGTTGTGATCACTCCACGTATCAGCGTGCGCAGGGTCCCCGATAGTCCAAAAGGTTGTCCCAGGGTGCAGGGACAGGATCTCGGATCGAAGGGTTTCTAGTGAGCGCGCCAGTCGCCAAGCCATGAAACCGCCTCCGCAGGTTAGTGATCAACACACTGTGGCACATTACCGGCACAACCGGCAACACCTACCCGGTAGGCTACGTGGGGAGACCCTCCAACCACCACGACAGAGACGCGAACCCCGGCGTCCCCGCGCCCTGCTGCGGCCGCACGTTCAAACTCGATACCTGCCGGGCTGTCACCAAACGGCCCCACGACTGCGACAGTTGGTGCGACGTCGCCGACGACGAAATCCGGGAGCCGGTGCACAGGAACGACACGAAATCGGTCAGGTCGGTTTGGATCATGTGACAGACAGCCGTGTTCCCCTCCACCGTCGACCATTCCGCGAGACGCCATTGCGTCGCGTCCGAGAAATAGTTGTTGTCCAAGACACCCGCGGCGTCACGGACCAGCATCCCCGACCGGTGCAGGGCAGCCGTCGTATCCCCGTTCACGCGGAGCTCAACGTTCCCGGCGCCGTCGAGGTCGCCGTGCAGCGACAGACGCAGCTGCGAGTAGACGCCGGCTTCGACGGGGATTGTGAACGCCGGCCCCACCGCGGTGCCTTGCGAAATCAACTGCCACCTCTTGATGAGGGCGCCGGCTTCGAGGGCGGCGATCCGCGATTCCAGGGACGTATCGGTGGCGGCGTGGGCGATCAGGACCCGCTCCACCTCGATCGCCAGAATATCCTCGGTACCGAACTGGCCGCCGTGCAGACTGTGCCCAGGTTCGTCGCCGAGGTTCTCGTACGGCAGGTCAAAAACATTCGTGTCCGGCATAACAGTCTCTCCTTAGAATGCAATGACCATGAGTTCACGGTTCGTGAAAACCACATCCGGACCATTGGTGTTGCCACTGCTGTATTTGGCGGTAACTGTGTATTGGCCCGGTTGTAGACCATCCAACGTTTCATGCCGGGTATAGCTGGCGAACAGTAGTGGAGCATTCGGTCCGTTGGTACCCAATTGCACAGATCTGGCGTATTGAGGAACTCCTACGGATGGCCCGTCCAATTCAAACGACATAGCGCCTGACGCCTGACCGGCCGCAGGCATCGAAAAACCACAACCCAGGAACACGATAATTTTCCCGGCCTCGGTTACCTCCACGTCGGTAACCTGAGGCCCGAACGTCGCCAGGTCGGCGAACGTTGGAGCGATTGGTGCACCGCTTTCGGAGGTGAACACCTCATCGAAGTAGACGCGGTCGGCGAACACCGACGCGGAGATACGGCGACCCAGTTCACCGGTCATCCATTCGATGGCCTCAGCGCCCCGGCCGGGTCCGGGGATGATGACGCGACCCATAATCCAATACACGGTGGCCCCGCGGTTCGGTGAGAACGACATGATCGACACGACATCGTCGCGCCGGTACGTCAACGCGTCGGGACCGGACAGGACCGGCAGGTTCGACAGGACCCCGCCCCGGTAGGCGATCTGGTTTTCGAACGATGTCGGGTCCCACGACAGGATTTTTCCTTGCCCGTACCGGGCCTCACCGCCCGGCTCGCCGAGCCCCGACAGTAGCGGCTGCTGGTTGGTTTGCGTCAACAGGGTAGCTATCTCGTCACTAAACATGCTAGGTGCCGCCTATCGAGATTTGTGTCTGTTCGCGGGTTGTCCCGTTCATTGCCGCATCACTGGTCAACGGGATCGTGATCGACTCGACGACGTGCGTGTTGACCTCGCCGTCTTCGAACATGATTTTGATCGGGTCGAACGGCCGCACCGCTGGGTTCGGGGAAATCTGGAACGACACGTTGTACGGGAACCCGAGGTTCCGTTGCAGCATCGCCCGCGCCGCGGCAACGGCTTGTACTTGGGAGACGATCATCGGCGACGAATAGTATTTCGGGACCTGATTGAACCGGCCGAAAAAATAGGTCGGCGAATAGACGTTGTCGTCCCACACGACACCCCGCACCGGGTCGACATCCCCGCCCGCGCCCTCACCCGTCGCCACGACAGCGTTATAGACACCATCCCGCGACACCGATCGAGACGCTTCCAGGAGGACACCGTCGCGACGGCCGGCCATGAAATTCCAGACCGGCTCGGACGGGTCCGGCGCCGATTCGACCCGCAACACACCGGAGGTGTCCCAGAACATGACTTTCCCGAACGACGTGGCGATCTCACGCAGCAGGTCGTACCTCGAGTCCTCGGATTCGATGGACCGGCCGAGTGCCGAGAATTCCATCAGCGGGTCATCGAACCGGATCGACGCCGCCGGGTAGATCTCTTTGACGAGGTCGTCGAACACGAACCGGACGGTGTGGGTCGCCAAATATTGGCGCGGTGCGAGCAGCCTCGCGTCAATGAGGCCGGCCATCCTGTCGAGGCCGGTGATGGTGATCGGCCCGGCCGGCGTGTCGGGTTGGTTGCCTTCTTGTATCCGGTAATACCCGAGCGGAACCCACACGATCGTGGAATCGGCGTAGACGCCGCGGCGGACGAAAATTTCGTTGCCGTAGGGGGAGAGCAGGTCGGCGGCGCGTTGCGGCCACATCCCGTCGCCGTCTGTCTCGAGGGACATGGTGCCGTAAATGTCGGCGGTCCCATCCAGAACCACGCTGCCGGTGATGATGGGTATGTCGGTGCCGGTGGGGTCGTCGCCGTCCTGGTAGTCAGTGACGACGCGCGCTTCGAGGGCGATCTGGTGGGAACCAGAGGTCAACGCGTGCATGATCGACCGGGACGGTACGACCGGCGGTGCAGGGGTTTCCACGGTGATCTGCTGCGAACCGAGTTCGACGAGGCCACGCCAGATCGACATGGTGACGACGATCCGTTCACCGTCGTCATCGAACGCCAGGGTCCCGTATTGGCTGTGGCTGTTGCCGGGGTCGTCGGGTAGCCCGTCGGGGTAGTCGTATTCGGGGGCGACACCGTCGGCATCGAACGGTGCGGCGAGCATGTACGGGAACCCGCCCCACGGCTGCGTCGCCAGGAGTTTCACGGCGTGCCGGTCGGCGGCGACCATGCACATCCGGTCAGTAATGCCGAGGCCGGTGAACAGGTTGGCGAGTTCTTGCCGTTCGGCGGGGAACGCGGCCCACGTGTCGTCGCCGCCGGTGCGGGTCCACTGCCGGGACCCGACGATAACCACGAATTTCGCGTTGGTGGTGGCCAGTGTCAGCAGCAGCCACGTTTTCTGTGCCGTCCCGAGCATCGTTTTGTTGGCGTCGTTGGGGTCCGAATTGTTGGAGGCGTAGTAGCGGGAGTCGAGGACGACGAACAGGATGCGGCCGACGAGGTGCGAGAAATAGACACCGTCGGTGGTTTCGAGGGGGTAGTGGGGTTCGCGTTCCCGGTACACCTGCGCGAACCTCGCGGCGGCGACCGGATCAGCGACACCTGAGAGGTCGTTGGCGAGGAAGTCGTGGTCGTCGTACATGGAGATCATCGGGCACGAACGATTCAACCGGTGCTGATTGGTTTGCAGCTGCACATCCGATTTGGCGCGCCGGTAGTTCGCCAGCGACGGGCCACCCACAATCCCATGCAAACCAGACTGGAGGTCGTAATAGTGTTCGTCACCCAAATGAATACCGAACAGCCAGTCCTCGGTGACGGCGCGAGACCGGATCGTCTCAGATATCGGGTGGTTGGAGATCCGGTTGGACGCTAGGACGGCACCGATACCGGGTGAGGCGGGTGTGAGTCCGGAGTCGCCGCCCATCCACACCGTGAACGACGCGGGCGTGTTGGCGACCGGGTTGGTGATGAACTCGCCGGGGAACGTCGTGTTGAGGATCGCGTTGTGTTCCACCTGGTAGTAGTACCGGGTCGAGGCGTTCAGGTCGCTGATGGGAACGACGGCCACGAAGTGTGCGCCTTGCGTGGCGGGCGTGACCGGACCGTAATAGGTCGCGCCAGTCAACGCTGGATTTGTGGCGACGGCGACCCGGACGACCGCGGCCGACGACACTTCGGTGACGACGGTGACGGCCGATTGTGTGGCGGCACCGACTTTCACGTTGATAACAGCCATAGTGTTTCCTTGATCTGTGCTGCACGTCGCCTATACGACTCTCGATGGCACGACTTACATCCACGACCACCATCTTTACGGTAAACCGTGTTTTCTGCGGTCATCTCGTGGCCACGCTTGCAGTGAGTTCGTAGCGGTCGTTTCCCGCCCAGCTTGCATACGGGGGCGTCATCAAAGACGCGGTGACATGATACGCACAATGGGATATATCGAGACATGTCCGTGCTGTATACACCGTATGCTTCGTCTGTCTGTTCAGCTGGATCTGTGTGGTCATACGCCCAATGTTTAGCATCGCCGCCACAATGAACGCACTTATAGTTACCAGCTGATCCGCGCTCTTTACGGAGCCGAATATGCAGACCGGAATACCCGACCTGATCGCCAAGATAATTAGGGTGCCTGCCCCCATCAAAGGGACGCCCCTGGGTTCCTATTTCTGCTGGTCCGATACTGCCTTTGGACCACCACCGCATGTAGTGCGCTTGGCACAGACCTAGTCCTTTTGCTGGTCGTGGGCAACCATCAGGATGTGAACAGGTTCGGGTAGCCTTCACGACTAGCCCCTTTCCGGTTAGAGCGGATAGGTGGGTCAGAGACCGGCCGGTGAGAAGACACCTGCCGGTTTCGTCTTGTACATAGTAGCTGGTCACCATCAGAGAACCACTAGAGCATCTTCGCTGGCAACATCTCTTAGCAGGTCAAGCCACGTAGGGTTACTGGCTGTGAGAGCTTCCCAACTGCCATAAGTATTCAAAACGGTACGCCAGATCATGGTGGCACCGACGATCTCCGCGGACGGCTGCACCACTTCACGCAACGGGAGTATCCATTCTCTAGTGCGGGACCCGGCGATGGTCCGGTGTTCGACGGTGTCGAGGGTGACGACGTACCCGCCGGGGACCGCCGCGACGGGGCCGCACCCATCGACGTCTTCGCAGGGCACGTGCACGAACATGACCTGGTTCGCCGCCAAGATCAAGTCCATGTCTCGGGCTTCTTCGAGGGTGTGGGTGAGGATCGTCATGGTCCACGCTTTCGACCGTTTCAGGTCGGTAACGGCGATCGGCATCGACCGGCCCTGCACATCGAACACCCCACCCCGGAACGTCCTGGTCTTGTCCCCGTAGTTGGGGCAGTCGACGGGCCGGTTCAGGAACGGGTATTTGATGGACTTCAACCACACCTGGTCGAGCACGGGGGTGATGGAGTCTTCGAACGTCGCGGAGCCTTGGATCTCGGCGTCCCCGAACAGGGTCCACTCCCGGCCCGCCGCGTCAGTGAACACCGTCGTGCCGGGTGCCTGTGCATCGAAATCAGGGTTCGCAACCTGCACACCATCAATCCCGGTACGGACCTGCACCGAATGGACGACACCGTCGAACAGGTCCTCCGTGCCGCCGTTCCGACCACCCACGATCAGGTCGGCAGTGCCCGCGAAAATACTGGTGACTCCGCCACCCAGGAACGCCGCACCCAACTGGGTCCACGGGCCGGCCATCGTGTCGGCTGTCCAAAACCTCACGTCGTGCTGCCCAACCCCGTTGTCTACGTCCATGGTGACCCGCACGGCCAGCCGCCCGTCCGGTCCCGGCGCGGGAACGACCGTCGACGTGGCGGTCAGGAACGCAGCACCGTCAACCGACCACAGGAACGTGAGCAGCCCGGACGTGTCGATCCGGAAATAGTAGGACCGCTGCCCTACGGACGAGTCGTATTTGGTCAGGAACGCCTGCTGGACGCCGGGGTTCCACGAGTCGGGGGTCAGGTCGGCGCGCAGGTCAATATCCCCAACGATGTCGAGGACGGCAGTGTCAGGGGTTGACGCGTACGACCCGGCGGTCCCCGGTAGTGACAGACCAGCGGTGTCGAACGGGTACCCATACCAGCTGTACACGTTCAACTGCCCGGACGCGCCGTCACCACCCAGGGCGATACCGGGTTGAAAGATCTGGTTGTTGCCTTGCCCGCCGCCGCCACCGCCGGGGCCTTGCCCTTGCGAACCGGCGGTGGGTTCGTTGATGATTCTGGCGGTCCCGTTGACGGTCCACGTTTTGGTTGTCGCGTCAGCAAACGATGGGGTGTCGGTGGCGGGTTCGTAGAAGTGGGGGTCGGCGACGACGGTCCCGTCGATGCCGTTGCGGATCTGCGCGGCATAGGCGGTCCCAGTGAACGGGCTGGTCCCGGTTGACCAGGACCCGACCTCTACTTGCGCGGTCGACACGAATATCGACGTGACGGTGGCGGTGATCACGGGGACACCCAGTTGAGTCCATGGCCCGAAATCGATGGCCGTTGGTGACGCCGGGGCAGTCCAGAACGTGACGGTCCGACCGGCGGCACCGTTGTCGACGTCGAGGGTCGCCCGGACCGCGAGCGGGCCACTGGCCGGTGCCACGGCTACCGTCGATTCGGCCTGTAGTGACGCGGTCCCGTTGATCGACCAGTTGAACCGGAGGACCCCCGTCGGCATCAACGACAACAAGAACGACCGTTGGTTGCCGACGGTGTTCCACTTCGAGACGATCCCAACCTGGGAGCCGGGTGTCCAATCGGTTGTGGCGACCATCGCACGAATATCCAGGTCGCCGACAATGTCGAGGGACGCCTCATCGGGGGTCGACGCATACGCCCCCACGGACCCGGTCAAACGTAGACCAGGTTCCCCAGCGCCTCCGGCCCCACCGTCGCCGTACCCGTCGCCACCGAGGCCACCGATACCCGCAGCCCCCGGCGCACCATCGAGGCCGTTCGAGTTCGCGAACGCCGACCCACCGCCACCACCACCAGCACCGATATCGGATTCACGTAGCCCACCAGTGCCACCGGATTGGCGTATCTGCCCGACACTGAACGCCGCATCGCCTCCGGCGCCGGGGGTCGCCGGCCCGGAGGCTCCTTCGCCGCCAGCGGCTTCCAGCAGGGTCGCCGTGTTGCGTTTGATCCACGACGACGCACCATCATGGTCTCCGGTTTGCCCGCCGTCGTGGCCGCCCTCACCGACCCGGATGGTCAGGGTCTCGCCGGGGGACACCGGGATGTTGGACCGGGAGTAGGCGGCCCCGCCTCCGCCGGGCCGGGCCGAGTTGATGAACGCCGGTGGCGTGTTGCCTTGCGCGCGGCCGCCGCCGCCCCACGCTTCGAATGTCAGCTCAGTAACACCCAGGGGGACAGTCCAGTCGTCGCCGTTGACCTGGTCAGTGCTGGGAGCGGTGATTGTTTCGACGATGCCGGGGCCGGCGCGGTAGAAATTCTGGGCGCAGGCGATGAATTCGTAGTCGTAGAGTTGGAACCCGCCGCCGTCGACGGGGAGACTGGCGCCGCCGCGGACGGTCGTCCACAACAACCCGTTGATGCTGCGTTCTATACGGACGACCCCGTCGGGTAGGTCGGTGCCGGTGATAACGACGCGGGACAGGGTCTCGTCGTACGTGAGTGTGATGGTCATCGGGCTGCTCCACTTCGTGCGACGAGGTTTCGTTTCAGGTCGGCGGTGCTGCGCCGGAATTTCATGTCCACGACTTTGGTGATGCCTTCACCCAAATCGATGGTGGCGGTCCCAATAAAAATGTCGCCTTGCCCGGCCGCCCCGCCGGTGGCGGCGCCTGCTTCGCCGCCCACGCTGGCGGTGATGTCGGCACCAATACCTGACAGGGCGGGCATGACCGTACGGGTCGCCTCCGACAGCAGGTCTTTAGCGAACCCGTCCATGATCAACCGGGCCGGGCCGGACAGGATTTTCCGGTCGACGGCGGCGGGGCCTTTCCAGTCGGGTAGCAGACCGGTCAGGTCGGCCAGGGTGTCCTCGACGACGGCGAACCCGTCTTTCAGGCCCTGCACGAACCCGTCGATGATGTCGCCGGCGGCATCAGAGAGGAGGTCTTTGACGTTGCCGATGGCGGTAACGATCTTGTCGGGGAGGTCCATGACCCAGGCTTTGGCGGTGACCCAGCCGTCTTTAATACCGTCGAGTAGTCCGATCAGGATTTTCACGCCCGCGGACACAGTTTTGGCGACGGCGGTGAGCAGCGCATCAATCAGCGCGGGGATGACTTTCGTGACGATCGCGGTGACGATGGCGACACGCTGCTCCACCATTCCTTCGATCAGGGCGACAATGATTTGCACACCGGCTTCGATCAGCAACGGCAGCAGCAGAATAATCGCCTCAATGAGGGCGGGGATCATTTCGGTGACGAAAACGATGATCTGCGGCAGTGCCTCGACGAGCCCGGTCAGGAGCGCGGTGATGATCGTCAATCCAGCTTCGATCCACAAAGGAAGCAGGTCGAGGATGGCGCCGATGATCACCGGAATCAACTCGGTCGCCGCCGTCAACAGGGTCGTCTCGGCGCTGATCCAGCCGTCGATGAGCGCTTTCAACAGCGCGACGCCGGCGGTCAGTAGTTGCGGCATCGCGGTCGTGAGGGCCGTCACCAGGCCGGGGATGACGACGGTGGTGATCAGGGTGGCGAGTTCGGGGATGGCGGTGGTGACGCCGTCGACGAGGGCGGTGATGATCTCGGTTCCGGCTTCAAGGATCTGCGGGACGGCTTCGATGAGGGCTTCGACGAGCGACGGGATCAGGTCACCGGCGATGAACGTCACCAGCTGGGGGAGGGCTTGGACGAGGCCCTCGGCGATGGCCAGGATCAGGCCGAGCCCCGACTCGACCAGCGACGGGAGCGCCTCCACGATCGCTGTCAAGAGTGCCTCTATTATGGAGGCGACGCCGACGAGGATTTGGGGCGCGTTTTCGGCTAGGCCGTCGGCCAGGCCGGTGATCAACGTCGCCGCGCCTTGGATCAGCAGGGGCGCGGCGGCGATCAGCGCGGTGATCAGTTCGGTGATGATCGTCCCGGCGCTGGCGACCACGATGGGTAGTGCCGTGGTGATGCCATCAACGAGGCCCTGAATGAACATGACCGCAGCACCCAGCAGCTGCGGCGCGGCGGCCGCCAAGGTCGTCGCGATCGACTGGATCAGCCCGAAAATCGCTTCGAGAATAGATGGAACAATTTTCGGAAGTATCTCCACAATGGCCGAGAAAACGGCGAGGACGGCGTTAAAAAACTGTTCGCGGCCAGCCAGGAACGCCTCAGCCAGCCTCGGCAAGGACGTGGCGATAAACTCGAGCGCCTTCGTGAACAACGTGGACAGACCGGCGGTGAATGCCTCAGGGTCGAACAGTTCCTTCAACGCGTCGGTGAAACCGACCTCGGCGACCCGTTTCAGGAAATCACCAAACGCATCCGTCGCACTGGCCAGGCCGTCAATGAACCCGTCGAACGCGGGCAGCCCGGCATCGGCGACCGCAATGAACCCCTCAAGGACGTTCGCCAAGGGTGCCGACATTTTATCGACCGCCAGCGACGCCGACCGAAACACATTCTCAACGAACGTCACGGTTTCAGCGGACTGCCCGACCTTAAGGAACCCGGTCACCAGTTCCCCGAGCTGCCCGGCCAGGACGGTCATGCCCGCGCCGACCGGCCCCGCCAGTGCCTCACCCAGGCCGGTCAGGTCGTCCGCCATGTTCTTGAAGAACGCCTCTTGCACGGACTGTTGGATCTCTTGCAGAACCGGCTGGAACTCGGCGAACGCGGTGACGACGTCTTGGGCGGCGGGGGAGAGTTTCTCCATCGCTTCGGCCAGCGCGGCAGTATCCCCACTGGCGACGGCGGCGAAAGCGTCGCCCATCCCGGCGGTAGCGACTTTCACGGTCCCGATGACCGCGCCCAGGACAGCGGCACCTGCGATCAGCGCGGGGATGGCGTTGAGGGTCGCGGCGGTCGCGGAGGCCAGGGCAGAAAACCCAGCCGCCAAACCACCAACCCCAGCAGTGAGGATAGTGATACCGGCCGTCAGCAGCGCGAATACGACGGTCGTGCGGACCGCCGCCCGCAGTAGGCCACCCAGGGCACGTTCCGCCTTGTCGACGCCCGCGGAGATCCGGTCGCCAATGTCGTCGCCGGCGTCGGCGGCCTGCCGCGACAGGGCCGTAAATGTGGTGGCGGCGTTGATCGAGTTGAGTGCACGTTTCGCGTCGTCGGCGCCATCATCGAAGGCGTCTTTGATGCGCTTCGAAATCCCGCTGGTGTCGAGCTTGGCCTGTTTGAGTGCCTTGTTGAGCGCCTTCTCCAGCTGGTCGGCGAACTTGGTGACGTCGGCGGTGATGGTGACTGATGCGCGCCCGACCACTGCCATGCTCCTAAGCATCCCCGCTGGCCACGCTGGCCGCTACATCCTGGTCTGGTCGTTTCGAGGCAATGACAAGATAAGGGGCATGATCAACCTGAAAAACGCTGTCGTCTCGCGGACAACGGCCGGTATCACTATCGACGACCCGGCGTGTCCGTGGCTGATCCACCTGACCGCCAGTACAGGCCCGACCCGGATAACGAGCCTCACCGTCGAACCCAAGGCCGCCGCCACGACACCAGTCACCGCTGGGCGCCTCGCGAAACTCCCCACCGCCCAGTTGCTGCACGTCGCGGCGCTGCACATGTGCGACTCGACCCACCCCGGCGAAGCCTACTACCGGAGCCTCGCCGCTCCGTTGCCTCAAGGGCAACGGGCCTGGCCGCCCTCGCATTGGGGAAACGTCGCCACCGTCGCGGCGTGGGCCGACGACACGGGCAGGCCCGGTGGGGCGCAACGAGCGGTCGCTGATCTGTGGGCTGTCGCCTACGAACCCACCGCACGACGGTGGCTGAAGAACGCCGGACACAGGAAGTAGGGGAGCAATACGGAAAAACACTAGCTGTAACGCGGGCGATTTCTACCTGCGCCATATCCACACCCTCCCCCCACCGGGTGTAGGTTACGGGTATGAACACTGAGAAGAAGAAGACCCGGAAGGACCGCATTCTCGCCGTCCTCCCCAAGCACGACCAGCCCGGCCTCAGCCGCAACAAGGTCTCCGCTCTCACAGACATAGACCGCTCCGAGGCGGGCGTCCTCCTAAACAGGATGCGCACGGAGGGCCTCGTAACCAACGCAGGTGGCCTCGATAGGGGAGCCTGGACTAAGGCGGCCGCCAGGGACGGCGCCACGTGACGACGGCAGAGAAAAGCCGCCCCGGACTGGAAACCAAGGCGGCAGAAAACAAGACCCCAGCCAGCATACCTACAGCTGATGCCAGGCGCGCACTCAAGCCAGCTCGCCGTGTCCCCGGTGCCGCACTGATCATCGAAGCGGGCGCTGGATGACTTGGGCGAAGTACGGGGTCGAGTTCTTCGACCAGTGTGCCGAGGCCAGTCTCTCCGATGCTGCCGTGCGCACCCACGCCGAGGCGCTGCACTGGCTGTTCCAGATTGAGCACATGGACATGCGCATCAAGAAGCACCTAGTGCGCCGGTTCGCGGGAAGCGCCGACTGGGAGCGGGCCGCGAAGGACCTTATCGCAGCCGAGTTCTGGCGCGATGAGGGAGACGCCTATGTGGTCGAACATCACGGCGACGTGTTCCGGCAGTCGCTCGCCGCGCAGCTATCGAAACGCGAGACCGAGCGCGAGCGGCAACGCAAGAAGCGAGCCGGAGCCGCCCGTGCTGTCACCCCCAACGTTGGCACCGATGTTGGTACCAACGTACGGCCAACACAGACAGACAGACATACAGACCTTCAGACAGACGCAGTTACGGGAAACGAAGAAACCGACGCACTGAACTGTCCGACCAAGTCCTGTTCAAGTTCGAACCTGGAACGGCAGCACGAGCATCGTTGTGGTGGTTGCCCGTTGAAGGAGACCTCGCCATGATGCGGGCGGGCGTATCTTCAAATCATGACGAAATATGCGAAGGCAATCATTGCGGCGGTGCTGGCTGGTTTGACGGCTCTGGGTACGGCTCTGATTGATGAGACGGTGAGCAAGGGTGAGTGGGTGGCTGTGGCGGTCGCGTTTGTGACTGCGTTGGCTGTTGTGTGGCAGGTGCCGAATAAGCCGCCGGTGACGATCCAGGATAAGTAGGCTGGGCGTGTTGGGGTCGTCTCTGGAAGAGGGCGGCCCCTTCTTCTATCCGCCTGGTCGTTGCATGGCTCCGAGGAACGCATTCGAGGCGGCGGTTTCGTCGTACGCTTCGACGGGGTCGGTGCCGGCGGGTGGTGCCTCGATTTTGGCGATGGTCATGGGTAGCTGTTTCGAATCCTGGGTGGACACGATGATCCGGTAGGCGGCGGCCAGGACGGCCGCCAGTGGTGCCCGTTGATAGTTGATGCCGCGTAGGACGAGTTCCCCGCCGACGCCGGTCCATGAGAGCGCCTCAGCGGCCAACCTACCTGCGATCCACCATGTCACCCCGGCGGCTGCTGTGAGGGCGGTACGGGCCGCCTCGAGCCTCTGCGGCTCTAGCCCAGGTGTGAACAGGTCATCGTCGTTGAATGTCGCGTCGAATAGCCGTTCGGCGAGGGTGTCGCCTTTCTCGGGGTCGGTGACGAGGCCGGGGACGATACCGGCCAGATCATCCGGCGACTCGAGGTACGCGTCGAGCCAGTCGGCGGCGGGGAGCGCCGGGATCTCCCACAGGACACCGTCGAGCTCAAATTCGACGGCCCAACACCGTAGGCCCGAGGCGTGATCGAACTGCATCTACTTTTTGGTTCGCCGGGCCGCAGACTTTTTCGCCACCGGCCCCGACGTAGGTGCCTTCGTGGTGTTCATGGCGGCCATCGCCGACTCGACAATCCCGAACGCCTCAGCCAACTCCAGGTCACCGTCATAGAACTGGTCGCGGAGCCACTCCTTATCGTCGTCGTCGGCGAGGATCGACAGGATAATCCGGGTCGACTGGTCATAAAACTTGATGGCCCTGGTCGCGTCGAGTTTCTGGCCTTGCATGCCCTTGATCGACCGTAGGGTCTGCTGGAACATGGCGAGGCGTTCCGGGTTCGGAATTCTGATGGCCATGGTGCGGCCCCGGAAATCGCACGTCACAACGGGCACCGGGGTAGCGGGGGTAGTCGTTTCGGTAGTCACGCGGTTCTCCTTTAACGGGTAAAGACCAATCCTATACGCCCTCGTCGGCGTCGCGGCGGGCCTCTTCGGCGTCGCGTTGCGCGGCCTCGGCATCCGACAGGGCTTTCGTCACATAGTTGGTGACCCGCCACCCGTCGCGGCCCGCCAACGCATCAGCCAGGCCATCACCCATGAAATGGGTGCCCTTCGTGCCAGGATGACGCACCGACTTCACGATCACAACCCGGCCGCCCACCCGAAACGCCAGTGCCTTTTTCTTCTTCGGTTTGATGACATGAGGTGCCGTGCCCTGCTCCACCGCGAGCGCGTACTTCGTGTTGTTGAACACCTCACCCCGGACCCGCAGTTTCTTAGTCGCCACCCGCATCTGGGTGCCCGCCCGCAACCTGCCTGTGTCCACCGGCGTCCGCACCGTCACCGCGTTCAACACCCGCCGGGTCGCGTCCGTCACGAACGTGACCGTCCCCGGCAGTGCCGCCTGTATCGCCTTGGTTTTGTCGATCGTCAGATCCCACTCCAGACGCGCCACTGGCCTGCTCCTTTGGTTTGCGTTTCCGTTTCACCTTGACCGGTGCAGCCACAGGCTCAACCAGCGGCGCTGCCACTACAGGTGCCGGTACTGGTTTGGGTGTCGCCCCGCGGATGACCCGGTTCACTACCAGATACCCCGCCGCGATCAGGTTGTCGACCCGCGCCGTGCGGGCGACTTCGCCGCGGTCACCGATGCGCAGCCGCTGCACGTTGGCGATCGCGGTCACGTCCACTATCTCGTACTCGCCCACGGCGAGCCTCCCTCGGTATCTCATACGGTCCAGGTGTCGTAAACGTAGCGCGCACCAAGTCACCGGCGGCGCCCCGCCACGACCGGTCAGACGTCGACAGGAACGGCGTGAACCGGGCCTCAGTGAGGTGTTTGCCGCTGGTGTGGGGTGTCTTGCAGTCGGACCGTTCGGTACCGCCGATACCAGCGTGGTTGCCGTACCACGTGCGTTTCGCGTAATACAGGTGCGCCCGGTCGCGGACCCGATCGAGGTCGGCCAGCGCCGCCCGCAACAGCGTCCGGTTCATCGGCATCGGGGTGTGCAGCTCGAACCAGTTCAACTCGGCCCGGTTCCGCCCCAACTGGACGAGGCCAGTCCGGGCCGCTTCGGCACGCCGCCGCCAGTTCACGAGCGCTGGCGTGTTCAAATACCCCGCGATCGCCTTGTCGAGGCCGCCACGGTGCCAGACGGGTACTTCCCTCGTCGGGGCCATCACGAAGAAGTCGTCATTGAAGAGGAGGAAATCCTCCGGCCCATGCTCAGCAATCGCCCGCCAGTTCGCCCACGTGTTGGCGTGTTTCCCGCGGCCTTGGATGACGGGGATATGGGTAACGCCCTGCACCCAGTCGGGCTGATATCCGGCGATCCAGACCCGGTGATGCGGCAGATTGGCGAGGCTGCGGAGGGAGTAGTGGAGCGGGTCGTTACGGGCTTCGGCGCCCACGACGTACACGATGTCGGTCACAGTCGCCTCCTCCGCCCGGCCACGGCCAGCCGAGTCGGAACCTCACCCAAGTCAACGTGGCCGCCCCCCCAGTCGATGGCCCGGGCCGAAGCCTGTTCACCAACGAACGAATACGCGACCCGGCCGGCCGAACCGCGGCCGGGGATCAGCGACGGCGAGATCCGGTGCTGCACCAGCGACGGCCACGTGTACCAGACCGGCACATTGTTGGCGGCGCACCAGTAGGAGATCCGTTTGTCGTAGTTGGCGATCTCCGGGTGCCCGTCACCCCACTCCACCAGGGCGGGTATGTGCATGGTGGGGATGACGACGGCGACCCCCCACAGGAGCTGTGTGGCGGCCAGGAACGACGGTTTCGTGCGTGACCGCCGGGAGACACGCGTGGCCGCGGCGACAGCGGTACGGAACACCCTCGTCCGGCCCGCGTACAGCGACAAGACAGCATCGGCCGGGACATGCTCAAGAGCCGCAGTCACCCCCGCATAGAGGTCCCGGCACACCAGGCCATCATCCTGAAGGACAAGGCTGTGTGTCGCCTTCGAATCGAAGGACAAGAGCGCCCGCCGCCCCGTATCCCACCGGTCGTTCACGCGGTCGTACACGATCGGCGTCGGCTGGTCGAGGGCAGCCCGCAGGCCGGGTATGAACCTCTCCCGCTCCGGGTGGGCCATAATCACCCCCGACACGCTCGTCATGACTGAAAATCCGAGAACGGTATACGTTTGCCGCGCCGGTAATAGCGGCGCATCTCCACCGCCGGAAGCTTGCTGTACGTCGCGACCGGGCCTCCCCAGTTCACATCCAACGCCGACGCGTCCTCACCGGCGAACCGGTGCGCGATCCGGCCCGGCCCGTGCCCGCACAGAGAAGGTTCGTCGTCGCGGTGGTCGATCAGGTTCGGCCACGTACAGTAGGTTGGCCAGTGCAGTTTCTGCACAAAATATTGGCCGATCCGTTTGTCGTAGTTCGGGTAGGCGGTGATGGAGTCGCCGAACGCCAGCATCCTAGGAATCACCGGAGTCGGGGCGATGATCGCGAGCCCCCAGAACAGGGACGGGAATTCGATCCACGACGCCCGCTGCCGCTCCGCCAGGGAGATCAAACGCTGCACGGTGCGTTGCGCTGGCCGCCGCGTCCCCACGAACGGACACACATTGCATTCTTTGGGCACATGGTCGAGGGCCTTCTTGAGCCCAGGAATCAGGTCACGGACCACAATGGAGTCCTCCTGAATGACCATATGCCAATCCGCGCGGGGATCGTGCATCTCCCACGCCCGCCTGCCCGTATCCCACCGTTCCCCCCGCCGGTCCCAGGCCACATCATCGCCAGTGAGGCCGAGACGGTCGACGAGGGGTTCAACGAGGTGGGCGCGTTTAGGGTGCGCCATCACCGACACTGAGAGGCTAGCCACGGCCGCCCTCCCGCTGGTACAGGTAGAACCCGGCCGGGTGCGGCTGATCAGGTTGCTCAATGAGTTCCCAAGCTGGGTACCGGGCGGCCACGTCGGGCGTGAACCGGCGCCGCAACACATGCCGGGCGGTCTGGTCGGGACCGTAGTTCGTGGAATAGATGAGGACCCACGTGCCCGCCGAGTTGAACAGGGAGTGGAGGTACGCGTCGTAGTCGTTGTCGTCGGGGAAATGAAACAGAACATCCATGGACAGGGCGAGGTCGGCGTGCCGGAACCCCTCATCGACGCACACCTTGGACGTGTGGATGAACGACCGGCCTGGCCCCGAGTACAGGCCCGCTACCTGGTCGAGGATCGTCTGTGACACATCGACACCCACATACCTGTCCAACAAGTCCAAGTTCAGTTGCCCCAGGATCGTCCCGTCACCGACACCCCAATCAATCACCGAATCGACATCCAACCGGGCGATCGTCTTGTTCACATACTCGGCTTTCGCCGCGGCCTGCTTGCCTTCCGACCCGGCCCCCGACGACCGGCCCTGCAAATACCGGCGCTCCCAATACCCCGCCGGGGTGTACGCCTTCATTGGGAGACCTGGCAGACAGCGATCCGGCCGTTAGCGGCGATCTCCCAAATCAGTAGGTCACCCGACACCTGCAACTCGTGGACGACCGGGGCGACATCAGGGTTATGCGACACCCCGTAGTCGTCGAACACCACCACAGCTGTGGCAGCAAGGTGAGGCCGCCACGCCGCGAAGTCCGCGAGGACCGCTTCACGGGCGTGATCGCCATCGATGTAGAGCAGCCCGATCGGGCCGTGCCGCCACTCCGGCGCCACATCCGTGGACCGGCCCCGCATCGGCGTCACCACGTCCCCATACCCCGCCGCATCGACCTGCGCAGCCCACTCCCCCAACGTCGCCGACGGGTGATACCTCGACCACTCCTGCACGTCCGCCGACCAAGGGTCAACACTGAACACCCGGCCACCCGCCCCGGCGCGCCGCCCCGCCGCCAGATAACACGACGACTTGCCTTTCCACGCGCCGATCTCCACGACATGCTGATCCGCAGGGATCTTCGACGCCAGAAGGTGCAAGTGCTCACCAACATCCGGTGTGATCAGGCCCTCGAGAGCCGCCAGCGCCGCCATATCAGGGGTAGTAGTAGTCATCGTTTACGCCTTTCCAGGACTGTCCGAGTGTGGTGCCAGTGGTGTGCCGCGTATGCGGCCCCGTAGTCGTCGGGGACCGTACCATTCTTGATGTCCGAATAGGAATAAGGGAACCAAAGGTCGACGGGGTCGACGTGGCAGCCATGTTGATTCCATATAGGCGTGACGTAACGAGGGCCACTGATCCGGTTCGCGCGCTGCCCACGCCGCTTGGCTACCGACGCCGGAATACCGTCAACGAGCGCCTGCATAACCGGGTGCCCCGGCGTGCACCCCAAGTAAGTGTTACCGACATAGTTGGCGTCTTCGGCAGCGGCGAACGCGTCCCGCCCGGCCATTACGTGATCGATCGGTGCCAGGCATTCGGTATCGGCGTCGGCATAGAAACCGCCATGGGCAAGCAAAATTTCGTAGCGTGCGAGGTCTGCTTTGAACTGGCTGACCGCATCCGGCGGGACGATCCGGTGAGCCCGGTCAAACAGTTTTCGGTGCTGCAACCAATCTAGGTCGTCGTCACCCCAAAGCTTGTACGTCCATGTTGGATGCTGTTCTTGCCATGACCGCATGTACTCGGCGAGGTGCTGCGGGGGTGGCCCGCCGATCCAGATTTGATGGATTTTAGCGGGGAGTTGTGGGGTAGGCGGCGACATGGCTCGAGTCTACCGATCGATAGACAGTGGTTCGGTTCCACCGAGGATGCGCCGTAGATCGGCTATGCCCTTGGTGGTGATCCGGGTCTGCGGCGGATCGAGCTGCAACTCTCCGGTGCGCGGATGGTAGTGCGATTGCGGGATCTCCGACATCCGACCGTTGTCGACGGCGGTTTGATAGACCCGCCAATGGTTGTCGCACCGCTGCCGGTAGGTCCAACCCAGCTCGCCCAAGACGGTGAACAACCGGTTCCGTCCGAGTTTGATCACCGGATCGCGAGACAGGATTTTCGCGGCGTCGGCAACCGCGTAGTCGCCCGTCGCTGAGGCCAGCACATCCCACGCGTCTGCTTTGGGTTCAGCTGTAGCCAGCGCGATCTTGACGGCCTCACATTCCTCCACGATTGCTGCCAGCTCCCGCAGAGCCTCGGCGTAGGACGAAGGCAACCGGTGTTCTGCGACCTCGTACTTTCCTGTTGCCCGGATCGCGGGTAGAACTTCGTGAGTTACCCATCGTTTGAATGCCCGAGCCCCGGATGCCTTGCTGGCAATCACTAGGTCGTAGAAGCCAGGCTCGGTGATGAACCAAGCCTCCGTGTTGACGCCCTCAGCGAAGCTTAGGGCGTTCCCACCTGCGGAAATACTGCGCATGTCGAACTTGTGCTTGTCGTCGTCCTCAACCAGCCTGATTGCCATGGACGGGTTGGTGTGTTCCAGCGCAACACAAACGTCGGCGTGATGAATCCACGCCGCCCCGTCGATAGTGATCGTGCGAATATCCTGTTGCGTCATCGGATACGCGAATGCCTGTACTGCAAGGGCGGAGGGCTCGGGCGGACGGGAGGTGGGGTTGGTGTTGTCGTCGAGGGTGCCTGTACCGTATTCCATGGCGATGTCCTTTAGCTTGGATCGTCCATACCCCGGAGTGTGACTTCACTCGCGGGGCTTTTACCTGTCTAGAGTCTACATTCCTTACCCGGACTCAAAAACCCAGTCGGGTGGGAGTGGCTGGCCGAGTGCGACAGCGCCACCGAACAGGCGCCCGCCGTACACGGTTTCGAAGAGTGGCTTGTGTGCTGGCCGGACAGCAGGGTTGCAGTACGCCGATGCCAGACCGGCGGCCGTAGCGGCCAGGAGCATGTTCTCAGCCAAGAACCCGGTGTCGAGCCACGGCATAAACGCGATCTCCCCCGGTGCCTTGTATGCAGCGGGTTCGGCGAACAGGAGAACGATCACTGGTGCACGGTGTATCCACCCGACTCCGCCGACGAGTAGCCCCCCGAGGAGTGCTTTGTCGTCGCGGCCGGTCACTACCTGCGTGGCCACGGCGTGCCGGTCACAGCTCGATGGTGCCAGCTGTGCGGCTTCGAGGACTTCGGCCAGTGCATCGTCGGGGACGAGACCGTCGGCGAACATGCGGTCACTGTGGCGGGCGCGCATGATGTCGATGAGGACGCCACGCTTCCGCTTCTGATGAGATTCGTAACGCTGTTGATGCTCGTCCATGGTCATGGGCTTGTTTCTATGCAGCAGTCGTTGGCGTCCGCAGCCACGGTGAGCGTCCGGGTGATCCCGGCGCATCCACCCTCGATCGGCAGAGGCACACCGGGGCCGATCACCCACAGGGCTTCATCGTCGGCCGCGTAGCAGCAGAGGATGGTCCGCCGGAAAGCCGCGTCAGCGCTCGCGAGGGCTTCGTGTAGTTCAGTCCATTCCTCACAGGTAGGAAGTGTCTCGGCGGTCCCCACGGGCGCGCACGTCACATACCCCATCTCCAACACGACGGACCACCGCTGCGGGAAACAGTTCGCGGCCTCGGCATCCGGGCCGGGGAACACAGTGGATGCCGGTGCCGGGTATTCGGCGATCCGCACCCACGCCAGGCCCGTGCAGCATTCATCCTCGGTCAGGGACCGCAGGAAGTTGACTTGGTCGCCGGCGCGCATACACACCATGCCGGGAGGTTTCAACGCTTGCGCGATCTCACCGCGCAGGCACTCCAACAGTGCGGAGGCGTGGGGGGCGGCGACAGGGTCAACAATCACCATGGTCAGGTCACCATCCTGGGGTAGCGGACGTCCGGACCATAGATTCGGGTGCGTTGGGTCAATCGGTGCGGATTGTAAATCGCTATCACCCGGTCGACCTCGGGGATACCCGACGACAACCGGTCTGTCGTGATATCGACTTCGGCTACATCGAACTCGACGCCCTGCCGAGTGATCGACGTGACATTCGCGGGGAGGACACAGTCGCCACCCGCACAGGCTTTCGCGGCCTCACACGCGACCTGCGCCGCCGCGTCAAGAACCACTTGCGGTACGGGTGTGCCCCGGCCATACGTGACCTCGAAACCAGGCGGGTCCTGCTGGCTGTAGTTGACGCAGGTCGGCCAACACGCGCCATCGATCCGCACCAGCCGGTACGAATCCATGATGATGTACGCGGCCGGCGGGACAACCACGCCAGCAACAACGACCTCAACGACCGCGTCCGTCGACGTGGGTCCCTGCAACGGGATTTCGCATCCGGCTTCGCAGCAGCCACAGGCACCGACACCAGGGTTGTACCAACGCCCCGCCCACAAATATGGGTGGAACTCACCGAACCCAGACCCGAGCGTGACGGGGTAAACCCGGTACGACGGGGAGATACCGGCCGGCGCGCATGGTTGGACCGAGATCTCACACAAACCGAACTGCCGGCCCGTCGCCGCCCACATCAACGCTGTACCGACCCGGATAGCGCGGGCCTGCTGCCCAGGCGTGTACTCGCCCCAGCTAGGGCAGCACTCGCCCGGCACTACAGTCCAGTTGCACGGCTCACCCATGGGATGAGTCTACGGCGAAACCAGATCAAGTGGCTGGCAGCCACACACAGCCGCAGGAGGCGCCACGGTCGTCAACTGCATATGCCGGTGAGTCGTCGCCGTCAACGGCGACAGCAGCGGACCAGCCACACCCAGCTCATCCAGGACAACGTCATACGGGCCGACACCCCACGACGTTCCCGCGCGGGTGCTGCCCGCGATCGTGAAGTCGATACCGTCGTTGCCGATCTCTACGTCACCCTGAGACGCGCCACCCAGCCACGGCAGCAGCAGGTACCCGTACTCGGCAGCGACACCCGGCGCGCACGCGACCGTGCGGGCAAGTTTCGTCCACACTTCGAGCGAGAAGTTCGCTTTCGCATACGTTTCGGTGTCGGTGGCGAACCCGACCGTGTCGCCGGCGCCGTTCAACACCAGGGGCGAACCGGTGGTGATCTCGAAAAAGTCGGGGTCAACCAAACACATAGTGAGAGTGACGGAGATGAAGTTCAGGTTCGGGTCGGACTGCTCGAAATAGCAGTTGGAGCCGTCGGCGGCCACGCGCGTGATCGCTTCGGCGTCCGTCAACTCATCCGTCATCGCCACCGTAATGAACCCTTTAGTGGTGACAGTGCTACAGGGTCCCTCTACGGGGTTGCCGCACTCGTCGAGGCGGGTCGCCCGCATCATGAGACCTTGGATATAGGACCGGCATTGTGTGGCCATTACTCGGCCCCCTCATCACTGGTGGTGGCTGGTTTACTGCGTGGCTTGCGGGGCTTCTTCGGTCGCGGTTCTTCGGTGGTTGGCGTGGCCTCGGCGCTGGGAGCGCTGGCCTTCGCCTCGGCGACAATGTCGGCCAGCAGGACCGGTTCGACCACAGCCGCCACCTCAGCGGTTGGGACAGGCACGGGCTCGGCGGGGATGGCCACGGGGACGGCGTAGAACTGGTTCAAATAGTCGAACGCCAACTCGTCAGGGACCTGCACACCGTTCGTGGTCGACACGATGTAACGCAAATTCCCGTTCGCCAACGCGACCAAGTTCTTCACGGTCCCGGCGCGGTCGCGTCCGGTGCGGCCCCCGGTTTTGATGATCACGGTCATGGGGAACCTCCCAGGTCAAGGGTGATGGAGTTGGCGACACAGTCATAGGCGACCGCGTATTCACGTTCAGCGACGATGTAGTACTGGTTGGTAGACCTGTCGAGGGTCTGGTCAAGCTCGGGCACGAACACATCGCTTGACCGCCACACCGTGACCTGCCCACTGATGTACAGGGTCCCTTCGGGGTAGCCGCCACCAATCGACCAGAGCGTCCCGTACGGGGTCCGTTTGACGGCACCCTGGTCGACAATCAGTGAGGCTTCACCCGCATATGCGGCGACCTCCGGCGACGCATGCAGGTAACCGATGTGCCCGTAGTCGGCGGACTCGATGCCGTACAGCCACTGCTCCAGCCTCGACACGGCGTCAACGATGTCGACCGCGGCACCCAAGCCAGCAGCACCAGCGTCCAAGATAACCGCCAGTTCGGCTTCGGCTTGCGCCTGTTCACCTGAGGCGAGGTTGCGGCGTACCGCTGCCTCCAGTTCCGCCTGAGTCTTCCCGGCGGACCCGCATTGCAGTGACCCGTATACGACGAACGGTTCCGCCGTGACCGGGTCCGGCATCGAGTCGAAGATTTTCTCAGGCGTCGGGGATTCGTCGGGACAATCCACCGGGTAGGAGTGGGCGTGCCCACACGACTCGGGTTGATAGATGACCCCGCCCCCAGCGCCATGCGCAGGTAGGGGGAGGGGACCGTTAGCGACGGTGAACAGGCCATAGCGCAGCCCGCGCGGTTGCGGTGCCGGAACGTTATCGGCTGGTACTAGCGCCATGGCCTGCCCTCCTCATAGTCAACGGTTGGTTGGTTGCTGGTCACGGGGAGGTGGGGACAACCTGGTCGGAGCACAGGCAGCCACACGGGTCGATCACGACGGTGTACACGCGAGACAGGGGACACATTTGCATGACCGCCCACCCGTCCTCAACGAACGCCGCCGTGTACTGGTTGGTCGTCAACAGCGTCGAGTCGTAGATCGTGTCCAGGTCGACGACCTCAGCGGTCGCTTTGATCCACGTACCAGCGGGGAACACGATGAACTGGATTTCCGTCGGCAACTGCACCAACGGGACAGCGCCACCGGGGCCACCGGGTTCACCAGTGAAAGCGTCCTGCCAGTCGTACACGAACCGCGGCACGGCGTTACGGACCGCGAACCATGCCCCGATCTCAGCGTCACTGACGGCCATGAGGGCGACGCCCCGGCGGCGAGACATCGCCGCACGGATCTGCGCGAGAGCGAAGAACGGCAACACGACTTCCATGGACTGGGACATGGACATGCGCGCCCGGTACTGCATGTCAACGATCGCCGTCTCCACCGCCGACAGCAGTGCACTGGCGGCGTCGTCACCCGATTCACAGAGGGGAACAACCCCGGCGTCAACTGAACCGGCTTCGATCTCCGCTATCACACCAGCGTTGATTTTGTGCGCCAAAGCCACAGCCGCACCGCGAGTGAAACGGCCGATAACTTCGGGGTAGCCGCGGCGCTGCAACAGTGACCCGGTCAGACAGAAGTAGTCGACGGCCAAGCGGACATCTTCGAACTCGGGGCACGGAATTTCGTTACACACCTTGACGACGTCGGCGATAACTTCGGCCTCAGTCAAATGTGTGTCACCGGCGTTACCGATGGACGTGAAGATGGTAGAGAAGTCGATACCGCCGTCGATGGGGATGTTGAACCCGCCACGGTCAGCAGTCACCTCGGGGATAGCCAGGAGTCCGTCCATGGTTTCCTGCTCACACAGGTCATAAATCGTCTCACTGGGCGCGCACCAGCCAGCCGCAGCAACCAGGGACTTACCGGCTTTCACGTCTTTCAGCATCGACGCGACCAGGCTGCCACCGGCGACCCGCGACTCCTTGCCCGCGAACTCGAGCTTCGCGAGGTTCGCGCGGCCATCTTGGGAGTTGAGTCGCAACTCCGAAGGCGCTTCGCGGCGCATCTTCACACCACCATGCCGCGTAAACGACTTCAGTTGGTGCTTGTACGTGGTTTGCATGCGCTGCCCGTCAGCCGGCGCAGACCCGGTTTCGTGGACATCCACGTTGCGCTGGACTTGGCGGCCGCCCTTACGGACAGACATGGACTTCGAGTTGTAGGCACCGAACCGGTTGGCCATCGCCTGGGAGGCTTCGCCCCACCCGGTGAACTTGTGGCCGGTCGGGAACCCCGGTACATCGGCGGCGGCGACCATCGAAGCGGCGAACACGAGGGGAGCCGGGATGGTCGGGGACTGGCCGGTGCGAGCGATATCGGCGACACCCGGTGCACGGGACGCTACGACGGGCGCGAGTATTTCACCCTCCAGGGCCGGGGCCTCAGGCTCATCGTCTTCTTCTTCATCGTCAGTTCCACCGGCGGGCGCGAGAGCGGCCAACGAGGCGGCGGTCTGAGCGGCGTCGGCACCGGCGGTCGCGCGGTCGGCGCGGGCCTGCTGTTCAGCGACGACGGGACCCGACGCGTCAGCCAGCGCCTTGACAGCGGCGATCGACTCATCGGTGTGCTGGAAGTCGGCGGCAGTAAACGGCTGCGCTGCTGCGGAGATACCAGCCAGCAGGGTAGACAGTTCCTCGTCGGACAGGCCAGCGAGGTTTTCAGGGATTTCCGGCAGGTCCGGCATGTTGGTTCACCCTCACATAAATGGAGTGGTTTACCCAGCCGGACCGCAGCAGCACTGGAACGTCTAAGCACAGTTATAACACAGTTGCGGCCAGTTCAGCTGTCGATGGCTTTGATGGTCGCTTTCGGGTCACGGGACGCCGCGATCCGTGCCGCACCCAGCGACGACTTCGTGACCTTACTGCCGTCGCTGTACGTGACCTCGTATTTGGTGCGCGCCTTAGGCGTGTTACCGCAACACATGACGATCCAGCTTTCGTTTCAGGGCCGAGGCTTGCCGGGTAGCCAGCTGGCCGCGAGCGTGATCAATGGTTGACTGTAGCGCCGCCACAACACCAGTCATATCCGGTTCCTCAGTCACAGGCGCGTCTTCTTCCTCGGCCTGCTCCGCCTCTTCTTCGTTACTGGCGTCCATGAGCTGCCCAGCGATCCGCGTCAACGTGTCCGCGATCTCCGCGAGCTCAGTCAACGGCAGACCAGCAGCCACGACCGGTGGCCGCACCGGAGCCGCAGCAACCAACGCAACCTGACGGCCGTCACGCACCGCAGCGTGCGGCAACGGGAAACCAGGGTCAGCGCTGGCGAGTGCCAGGATTTCACCGAGCTCTAGCGTCCCGGCGTAGTCGCGCCAGTCACCCGACACTTCACGGCGGGACATCACCCTCACGTCGTCGGGAGTCAGGTCACCGGTGGCGACACCGGCGAACCAGATCGCGTTGTTGGTTTCGTCGACACCGACCCGGACGTGCGCGAGTTGCCGCATCCCGTCGTGGTGGGCGACAGCGCCAGCGAAGTCCAGTTCAGTACAGGCATGATCGTCAAGGTTGCGGCACCCGGCATGTGTACAGCCGGTACCGGTCTTGCCGTGCCCCGTGGTCAGGCGGCCAGCCGCGACCAGGCCCGCCGTGGTGTTGAGGGGGTACCGGTGGAACATCGCATAATCCGTGACGCTCTCGGGCGGAGCGACACACATCGACTTGTAACCAACATGGCACGTATCGAACGTCGCCAAATGCCCAAACACCCGCCCCGTCTCCGGGTCATACGTGAACGGAGTCACCTCGGACAGTTGCGGGTCGTCGAACAGCGACGCATCCAACACCGGGGCACTCGCCACCAGAGCGAACCGCGCCGCAGCAGCCACCGTGTCGGCCGGTGCTGGTTCGTCTTCTTCGATGGGAACGCATTCACCGTCGACCAGGTGCTGACCGTCCGGGCATTCACCCTCACCGTCATCACCGTCGGCCGGTTCTTCCTCGGCGGGTTCACTGTCGTTAGCGGCGGCCTGACCCGTTTCGGCATAGGCGGGGATTGGCACGAGCGTCGCCGCAGCGATCTCGTACGCACTGAACAGGATCTCCGTGGCAGGCATCTCCCCGCCCTCCATGATTTCCATCCACTGTTCGTCGGTGAATGGTTCACCGGTCGCGGCGTCCACCTCCGTAGCGGTCGCGCTGCCAGCGTCGACGGAGGGACCCAGGACACCCTTGTTGTAGAGGTGCATGGCCTCGGCTACGTCCTCGGCGAGGCGCGGCATAGCTTGGGCGTCGATGTCGTCGAACCATTCGCCCTCTCCCCACACCTCGCCGTCCCCGACCTCGATGCTGTCGATCGACGCGACGGACACGGACGTGTCGTGCCCCGGCTCATCGCTGCGCTGCCACTTCAACGCCAAGGGAAGTTCCCGGTGCGTAATCGAACCGGCCGCGAAACGCCGTCCGTCGCCGGTTGGTACGCCGACGGGTGCGAGTAGATGCCGCCACCTAGTGCCCATGTCGTGCTCCTTACGTCGTGTTCAGTATTGCTCAGAAAGTCCGGAACGGCCTGTTGGACATGTCGGCGGTTTCTCCGACTTCCATCAACAAAATTGTGCATCTACATTGGATGGTTTCCTGGGGTGGACCAGCGGGGTCACCGGGCTGCATCAACGGGAACCCGCCGACGTTGAACGGTTCATTGAGCCCGACGCGCTGACCATCCGCGGTACGATGCGAAGCCCTTGTTCTAGTGTCTAGAGTGGAGAGCCATTGCCTTTCGAACCGGACAGGTTCCTCACCAGGCTCGGGAGCCTCGGTGAGTTCCTGTGCCACAGCATCGAACGCATCGGCGCGGCCTCGGTTGAGCGCGGCGAGAGTCTCGGTCCTGGCCACGACGGTCGACCTGTTTCTCCAACGTGGAGTCTCGGTTGCGTCGAGGATCTCGTCGATCCGTTCCGCGGCCTCGGGGATCGTGTCGCCCCGGTTGGCTCCTTCGGCGATGTCGGCGGCGATCAGGTCGAACACTTCGTCGGGGGTGCGGACCATCCGGTTCCGTACTTCCGCGAGGTGCGCGGTGACGGCGGGCCGGGCATCGAACCGGTAGCCGTCACCCAGCAGACGCGAGTAGGCGCCGCCCATGACCTCTTTCACCGTCGTGTTCACGAACTCGCGCATGCTCGTATTCCATTCGGGGGCGACAGCGAACACACCGTACGGGTCGGGGCGCTGCCCAGGCCGAAGAACAGCACGCAAAGCAAGGACCAGCCACGCCGATAGCCGCGCGAAGTATCCGTCGTAGACGGTGCGTTCGGCTTCGGCGGCGTCAGCGATCGCATTCAAACGGGCAGGCAGCCACGGGTCTACCCCGTCGCCGTCCCACACCACCGGTGGCATTACCGGACTCCCGTCCGTGCCGCCGCCACCAGAGCCGCCAGGAGGCCACGTTCGTGTTCGCGGCCCCTGGTTATCAGCTCCATGACGTACCCGTTAAGGAGGATGTGCAGTCTGTCTACCGGTAGGTTGAACGCCTGCGCGATCACAGGTAGGTGAGTCCACGCGTCGGCCAAAGCTTTATCGGCTGTCCCCCGGTCCGCCGCAGCGACCCTCGTATGCAACTGGTGTCTCGGCGTGTCGCCGCGTTCCCGATGCGGAACAAGCCTGCCACCCGCCAACTCCAACGCGCGGAGGACAGCGATCTCGCACGCCGCCGTCAACCCATCCCCCGGCGGCGGTGCCTCATCGGGTTGCTCGGGGAGCGCACGCGGTTCCTCCACCTCAACTACAGGCTCCGGCTCGACCACAGGTTCAGTAGCCGGGCCGATCGCGGGAATGTCAGTGGACAGGCCAACGAGTTCCCGCAACTGCGGGTCAAGCAACGCAATATTGGGGGCGCTGCGGAACAGCTCCTCCGCAAGCCTGCGAAGTTTCTCCTGCTGGTCGGGCATTTCTTCGACCGGGAAATTCGCGGCCTCCACCGTCGCATCATCGGACAACAAGTGACGCTCATGCAATGCCAGGGCGTCAGTGGACCGGTCAGCACGGACCCGCAACGGGCCAGTGTCGAACGCGTACGCGAACCGGCGGGCGTCAACGTTCGGCCGGATTGCGGCGATCGCACCGTGCAGGTACATGCGGGTGATCGCATCAGCTATCCGGTTGAGTGGTGGTTCGTAGTGGGTTTTGATGGTCTCCTCGGCAATCAACCAGGCCGACCAGTGGTTGCTTTCGCCGGTGCCCATCATCATTTCGACGGGCGCATCCAATGATTGCGCCAGCGACTTGAACGTTGCCTCTTCCATCGGGAGGAGTTGCGCGTCTAGTTCTGACCAGAACGTGACGGGTGGTTTGATCTTGTCGAGGAGGTCAGCCGGGACGGGAACAACGTTGGGGGCGACAGCGCTGGCTGATGACCGGTCTTGGATGGCCGTGGACATGACTTCGGTCAAATGCTGGTAGAACCCTTCGACGCCGCCGGGGTTGTCGTCGGAGGCCGGGAAGTCGAGGTTGTCGGGGAGGAACCAGACACCCGCACCCGTCAAACGTGAATCAAGCTCGGCGAACATTCGCTTCCTGATGGCCTCCAGTTTGCGGAGGTCAGGGATCGCACTGCGGACAGGTGCATCGGGTTCGTTCGAATCGGCAGGGTGCGGTGTCCAGATCCGTTCGAGACTGTCCACGCCGTCCCGGTATTCAAGGACACCGCCACCATGCTGCGGCGGCCGGACAACCGTCAGCGTGCTCCCGGTTTTCTTGACCTCACGCCCGGCGATCGGATACCACAGGTCGCCGCCGTCTTCGGCGCCCTTCGACTCGGCAACGAGATACGCCTCACCGACGACGAACAGTTGCAGCCCGAGGGACTGTATGTTCTCGGCTTTCTGTGGCCCGGTACCCAAGGGGACGGCGGCGAGTGCCGCTATCTCGGGGTCTTCTGTCTCGCCGATAATGTTCCCGGCTTCATCGAGCTCCGCGACGTACAGGCGACATAGGGACATCGAGTTGGCGACGCTGCGGGCGACGAACCGGAGTTGCCCGGTGATGTCGTAGAGGCGCCAGGCGTCTTGCTGCCACGCGCGGTCTCCGGGTTTCCAGTCTTTCCACGCCGCACCCTTAAACGAGATGGGCATCCCCGCGGCGGTGAGTGACCCGCGGGTGTTGGATTGCTCCCCCACCACGGCTGCGGTGAGCGCTGGGGGTGGCGTGTGGGCGTGGCACGTGGCTAGGCCGCGTTTCGCCCACTGCCCGCACGCCCGGCCAGCGCGGGTGTGGCCGGTGCAGGCACGGTCAGGCGTCGGGGAGGGGACAGTCCGGGCTGGTGTCTGTTTCCTGGTGAGTAGCCCCACGCGTCAACGCTCCCTAATTGTTGCGGCCGGTCTGCGACAGCATGCCGGTGACCTGCGATGACGCGCCAATGAGACCGAGGATCTGTATCGACCAGTGCGCTCCCCACCAGTACGCAACTGGGACCAGGCCGGCGGACAGCCACATGGATGTGCACCAGGGACATTCGACGAGGTAGGCGAGCCGTTCATGCCACCGCTTATCCGGGTTCAACCGACGGAACAGCCAGTCGCGCCACGGTTTCGTTAGCTCGTCGGTGGAGACCAGGCCGGTGGCCCGCGCGACTGCCAGTGCGTACACGATCCACCACCATCCCTGCATAATGGGATGTTACCGCGCCAGAGACCCCAACGACGACGACGGGAACACTGTTCCTTTAGGTGCCGTAATCAACCGGGACACCGCGGTCATCGCATCAGCCCAGTAGGCCATGGCAATGCTGTCGCCGCTGTCGGGGCTCCGGCCGAGCCGTTTCACCAGATCGTCTTTCGGTTCGACCTTGATCCGCGGGGGTACACCGGTGGCGATATCCCAGCGCGGGGTAGTCAGGTCGGCCGTGAGTTCGTCGGACGGCGGCAACATAATCTCGGAGTCGTTGGCGGGGTCGAGAAGCTGCCGCAGATTCCAATAAGCGGCACTCCGCGTATTCGAATACGTGAACTCGCGAGTGCGGTCTTTCGCGGTGGTCTTCGCCGCCCCCGTGTAGGCGATCACTTTGACACCGAGTTCACGGAGCCGGTCGACGACACCACCACCGACACCGGCACTGTCGACGATCGGGGTGATGTCGCCGCCGGCTATTGCTGCCTGTATCCGGGCGGTGGTGGTCATCGTGTCCGTCGTGTGCACCTCTTCGAGGCTGGTGATGGCGGGGCCGGCCCGGTGCGCGAACATGGTTTTATCGCCGCCGGTCCTAGCGACATCCACGGACAGGAACCTGCGACCCTCCAACGGCGGCCGGCCAGCGTCCACCCAGGCGTGCCACCGCTCCACCGCAGCCTCCACCCAAGACAGGGGGATCAGGGCGTCGTCGTCACCGGCATGAAACTCACCCAGCACACGGGTCGCGTACATCGACGAGTCGGCGCCCCACTGCCGTTTCCGCTGCTCGGCCCACTCGGGGGAGATCCGGTCCGCTTTGATCGCATCAGCCAACGTGACGTGGATGGGGTGCCAGTCCTCGAGACCGGGCGCGCGTTTGTGGATGTCGTAGAAGCGGCCCGCTGTCGGGCCTGGTGTCGACAAGGCGAGCGCGAACGCTTCGGGGAGGCCGGTCGTGTGGCCGCCGGAGAACGCGCCCTCGATGGCGTCCCACGTTTCGACGGGGACGGTCTTGGATTCGTCGACGATATAGAGGAGGCTGTCTGCGTGGGCGCCCTCGATTTTGGCGGGGTCGCTTGACGCTACAGCGGTCGCCGCGCCGTGCTTGAGTTTCAGGTTGAGGTCCAGCATTTCGGTCCGGTTGGAGAGCTCCCCGCGGCCGAGCGCCTCAACGTTCAATAGGCGGGACCAACGCCGGACCTCGGGCCATAGGAACGCGCTGAGCTGTCTCCAAGCGCTGGCCGTGGTGATGACTTTCCAGTCCATGCCGGCGGCGTCGCGGGTTGTCGCGAACCAGAGAATCACGATCGACGCGACCGCGGTCTTACCCAATCCATGGGGACCCCGCACTGCCAGCCTGTGTTTGGCGACGAGCTCGGCCAGGATCATCTCCTGGTAGAACGTGAGCCCGCCCTGGTTTGGCCAGCGGACGCACTCGCGAGCCCAGCTGACGGGGTCGTACAGCCACTTGTCGGCGGGGCTGGGTTCGAACGACCGGGCGGCGTGCTCGAACGCGTCAATGATCATGTAACCGATTGTGACGCATCGTCGCCCGGATCAGGAAGACCAACACGCTGGCGCCGATGGTTGCGAACCCGGTCAGGACCAGCCAGGAAAGGAATGTGGGGGTCACCGGCGTATCCCCTGGATCAGGTAGACCAGCGCCCCGACCACAATGACCAGGACACCAAGAGACCAGACGAGCCAGGCGAGAGTGGTCGCGTTCATGTGTCGCGGCCGATGCGCGGGATATCCATCATGCCCACATCGTCTGATTCGATGGGTGGGCAAAGGTCATAGAAGATAGGAGGTGCGGTTGCTCTTTTGGATTTCCACCACTGGCAATTTTCGGAGTGTGGACCTAGCCCTAGGTATGCGTCGCAGGTCGGACAGGTAGCCGCAGTGCCGGCCTCCAGATTGGTGATCAGGTTTTCGACGATGGTGGCACCAGCGTGGTCGCCGCTGGCGAGGCTTTCGTCTCGCATACGTCGGCATCTGGTCAGAGCATCATTACGGCGCGTGTCATCGTATTTGTTCATGCTGTGTCCTTCCTTGTGCAGTCTGGTGGGTCGTCTTCCCCAGTGGTCCGGATGATGTAGTTGGTGTCTCGGGTGGCGGGCGTGGTTTCACGGAACACCACCTGGGTGTGTTCAATCCGGCCGCTGAACGGTTCAGGGGAGTAAAACTCTGCCTCCATGTAGGTGCCTCGGCGTGACTCCCAGGTGCACCCGCATGGCTCGAGTGGTGCTTGAACGTATTCCATTCCTACCCGGAAAGGACTCGTGAAGTCGTCGGGTTCTTTGATCAGTTCGACGTATAGGCGTTCTACTGGTGTACCGCATTCCGGGCACGCCGGTCGGCACGCCCAGCAGGGGTATATCCACGGGTTGTTGTTCATGCTGTCAACTGCCTTAGATGTTTGGGGACGATGGTGGCGACGAGTTGCTGTTGCTCGATAGAGAGGTGTAGGTCGGCGAGGATCGCCCTGATCGCGGTGGCCATCAATGTGCCCTGCGATTCGGCGAGGTGGACGCGGCGTTCTTCTATCCCTGCGCTGATGGCGGCTTTGCAGACGTCGACGAGCCTTTTGCGTTCGTCGTTGTACAACTGCACCCACATCGATGCTACGGCTGTCTCGGTGACGGAGTTGCCGTCTTTCCCGTCGGACGCTTTCACTTCGCTCACGCCCCACACGAGATCCTTGTCCTCAAGCTCGGCGACTTTCACTCGCAGCCAGTCGACATGCCCAGCGGTCCGGTGGACTTCCTCGAGGAGCGCGGTGGATGGATCGATCTCACGGGGCAGACCATAGGTGGCGACTGCTTTGGCTGCTAGTTCCCTGGTCGCAGCGATTTTGTGGTTGCGCATGCTTCCTCCGTGGAGGTGGCATTTCCCGACGCCGGGGTGGTCGGTCTTGTATCCGGCGGCGTTGCGGCAGGTGCCTTCGCTTTGTTTTTTTCGGCTGCCGCATTTTGGGTTTGGTTCATGGCTTTGTGTGGTCACGGACGTCTCCATGGCTTAGTTTCCGCTGTTGTTAACAGTGTTGGCTGTTGGGTTTGGGGGAGTTCGGGTAGGTCGAGGGTGGCGTGTGCTGGGGTGGTGGCTTCGGGTGCCGGTTGATTGCATAGGCAGTTGGGGTCGTTGGTGATGCCGGACGCGGTGCACGGCCGGTGGGCGATGGAGTTGGCCAGATCGGCGGCGCGGGCGATGTCTGTCCTCCAGGCGCCGGGATGTCCATCGTCGGGGGCCGGTGTGCGGTAGGGGCCTTCTTTGAGTGGTGGCAGTTGGGCGCGGCGGCGTTTGAATGGGTTCCTCATCGTCGGTTTCTCCTTTTCTGTCGTGCTCGGACACGTTTCTGGTAGCCGTGTGCGTAGGGAGATGATGGCGGGCCGGGTCGGGGTCGACGGAACATTGACTGCTTGTATGCCTTCAAGAACTTGCGGTGTTGTTTGCGGGTGAGGATGATGGGGATAATGCGGGCGAATTCGCGTCGCCATTTAGTAACGTCGATGTCGAATGTGATGTTCACGGTTGGCCATGTGAGGGTTGGGACCGGTTCGTCGCCGGTCTGGGTGATGTCTTGGGTGGTGTCGAAGCTGCCTTCCATGGTGGTGGCCGGCCCGGCGGGTTGGCCTTGTTCGTCGAGTGGCGTGAACCGGATGGTGTTCATGCGATGACTTCCAGGGTTCCAGCGAGCATGAGTACGACGCCGATGGCCCACACGCCGATGACGGTGGCGAAACGGCGCGCCATGGGCGTGCGGGTGGGGATGGTGATCATGAGGGCGTTCGAGGCGACGCATATGGCGCAGCCGGCGATCATGAGGGCCATGTTCATGGTGTTCCGAAGAGGTAGCCGATGAGGCCGCAGCTGGTGGCTATGGCGACCAGGCCGATGGCGATGAATGTCCATCCGGCGATGCGGACGGAGCGGGGCTGGTTCATGGTGTGTTCTTCCGTCCGTAGATGAGGTGTAGGAGTAGGGCGGTGGCTCCGGCGATGGTGACCAGTCCTCCGGCGAGGAACGCGAGTGCCGTGATTTCGGTCCACATCATGGTGTGTCGGTGTAGAGGCTGTGGGGGCCAGTGTGTCCGGGGGTGCGGAGGCACCAGGGGGATGGGATGCCTTTCACGAGTGGTGTCCCGCAGGCTGTCTCGGTGGCACGCGGGTGCTCATCGGTGACTGGTGCGGGGTCTGTCCAGGTGGTGCCGCGCCGGGTTTGGTGTCGCCCTTTGTGGTATCGGCTGATCGCGCAGACGAGGGTCAGGTTGATGGCTGCGTCTTGGTAGGTGACTTCGCATTCGGGGGACATCCTGGTCACGGGGAAGTCCTTTCGAATTGCAGGAGGGTGGTGTCCTCGGCGCGTTGGTCGGTGATCTCATGCGAGTCACTGTCGCAGGTCACGACGTGGTCGCAGGCGAGTCTGATCCGGTACGCGGCTTGCGGGATCGCATCGTCAGCGGTCCGGTTGGGGTTCAGGTTCCGGACGATCCGGCGGACTGACATCGGTGTGTCGCAGTCGGGGCAGGGTCCTTCACCGGGGAGCGTATACGTGGCCATGGCTACCGGTACCTGGTGACGTTTTTGCGGCGTGGCCCCATGGCGTGCCAGATGGTGAGGGGCGCCCATACGCAGAGCGCCCACAGTCCACAGGTGAAGAGGGTCATCAACAGGTGGAACGTGTGGCTCGTTTGCTTGCGTTCTTTGGAGACGCCCCGGTAGGCGGCGGCGTGGTAAACCTGCGGGGGGTAATGGTTCGGATTGGGAACAGGTCGGGGTGGCAAGAACTCGTGGTTGTCGTACATCATGGCCATGGCTGGGGACGGCTGGTGGGGCGGCAGGTATTCGCGTCCCATGGGTTGCCACTGCTGCTGCTGTGGTGGCGGTGTGGGGCCTCCGTAGGCGGGGGGGATCGGCGGCCACGGGCCAGGCTGGGTGGTCGGGTTGTCGTGCATGACGGGTCCTTCACTGGGTGGGGGGCCGGGGCGCTACCGTGCAGCGCCCCGGCGGCTTCTACTTCTTGTTTTTCTGGTCTTGCATGAGTGATTCCCAGACTTTGCCGATCAGTCCGGCGCGTTGGACGGAACCGGCTTGGTCGATGGTCCGGTCGAGTTCTTTTCGGTGCTTGGCGCGGTCTTTCTTGCGTTCGTTCTTGTCTTGCTTGTCTTTACCGCCCACGGGTGAACCTCCTACGGGTTGGGTGGTTGCTTCGTACCTAATGGTATGCGGGTGCCGGGGTTCGGGCATCCACCGTTCGGCCGGTTACGGTTGGCCGTCCGGGTTGTTCCGTGCCCGCGCGGACCAGTCGGAGGCCAGGACGCCGGCGGCCAACAGGACTACCAACACGTGAAGCGAAGCCTGCACCAACCAGTTGTTGGCTAGGGCGGCACCGAACATCACCGCGTTAATGAGTTGCAGGACGTACAAGACCCACGCCCGGACGGAATGCAGAGTCACGGTGCCTCCTCGTCGGAGTTGGCAGGGAACCGGAAGCTCCCCCGGCGGATAGACATCGGATGGTGGGACTCGGCTGCCCTGCCGTACTCCTCTAGTGGTTCATGGGATGGCCAGCACCAACCGTTGCCGTCGACTGGGGTCGGTGCGTCTTCCTGGTCGGTAGCCGGGCACGGGATTTCGTAGCACGGCCGGGCGGTGGATGGTTCCGCTTCAACTTCGGTGCACAGGCCGGTAGCGTCTGGGGGCGGTGGTGGTGCGTACCAGGCCCCGGTTACCGCTTCGGCGAACGTCGGCCCGTCGAGGTTGAGTTTCCGGTGGAGCTCAGTCGCGATGTACTCAGGGTCGACCATCAGCCGCACTCCTTAGGTTCATCGTCAGTGAACCGGCCGGCGGCGCGTTGCTCGTCGTACGGGCCGCGCTCGTCATGCAGTCCGTAGGAGACCAGCCCTTGGGTTGCCTGGCTGGATTTCAACCGGTCGTATTGCTCCTGCGTCACCGTGACCACGCCCTGGTAATCAACCACCCCAAGGTGCATGTCTTCGTACGGTGGGCAGTCGTGGGTCCTGTCCTCGCACGGCTCGGTGCTGCCTTCCGCAGCTGGGGGGAGATCTTCCACTGCACGCCAGATATCGCCCATATCCGTGAACGGTCCGTTCCATTGTTCCGTTGTTTTACCGACGGCGGTGATCGTTTCGCACGGCCACTTCGCGTAGATGGGTCCGGCCGTGTCGTTGAACCCTGTGATGCAGGTGATACACCGGTAGTGCGGGTCATTGCTGGTTGACTTCGGGTAGTGGAGCCTGCGAACTGCTGCGATTACCTCGGTGCGTTGTTTCCACAACCCGTAGCGTTCAGCGCGGGTGGTGGCCAGTTGGGCTTTGAGTAGCTGCGTCTCGTCGAACGGGTTGGGCCGCTCCGGTTGGCAGTCGGTCCGGGGGTGCCACGTGTTCACCGTTTCGGGCCTACCGGGCCGGGCGTACTGGACTGCGGCGTGCCGGTAGGTGTCGGGCCACGCGTACACGGTCAAGGTCACACCGTCGCGGTCGGTGTAACGGCCTTCCTCGACGAGGATGGTGACCATCGCGGGCCTGCATACGTTCGCCCAGACGCCACCGGTTTCGATCCGGGCGACGTAGTGAACGATGTCGCCGACCACCGGGGTGGGTAGCTGGTTCATTCCGTCACCTCGATTTTGCGGATACCGCCGGGCGCTTCGTAGCCGAGACGCCGCAGGATCAACGCGAGTAGCGCCGTCGTGGGGGTGTCGCCGGTCGCCTCGGGGGGTGCCACGGTTTCGAGCGTGTCTGACAGGGACATCAGGTGCCATGGCGGTGCGTCCTTGGCTCTCATGTAGAGGTACCTGCCGGTAACAATGTGTCCTGGTATCACCAGTAGGTACTGGTTATCAGAGTCGTTGATGCCGGTGATCAGCGAATCGTCTATTACTGGCTGGTCAACGGCTTCGGTCGGCTGGTTCATGTTGTCTCCTTGTTGCTGGTTTCCATGGTCTCGAATTCGGTGGCGATACTGCGGAGTGTGTCGGCGAGTTGGTGCGGCCACGCTTGTTCGCCTTCGAGGACGATGTGCCCTAGTTCGTGTTCGGTGCCGTTGACGCGCACGAGTACCGCCACCTTCACGGGGTCACTCACCGTTGCTCACCTCCAATAACGGGGTGGCTGTGTGTGCATTCGCTGTTGTCGTTCCACAACCGGTCGTACATGAAGGAGCGGTGCTCCCCCTTGTGGCCGGGCACCATGTCGCAGTGGACGGTCCGGTCTTCGCAGATGTTCGATATCGGGCAACGGGGGCGCGCCGTGTCTTGCCAGAGGGTGACGCCGCCTTCGGGGTCGCGGTGTTCGTGGTTGCCGGTATGCCCGATAGTGCCTTGGCAGCGGACATCGCCGTCGTTGTCGCAACTGGTCCACGACGGGCATTGCTCGAACAGTGTGTGTTCCTCGACGGGTGCGCACAGCATGTCGAGTAGCGGGTCACCCAACGTGGCGGTCCGGGCGGGGTCGATGTTCGATGTCGCCCACGCCGCGAACTGTTCCGCCGCTACCTGGCTGTCGAACGGGCCACGGTAGGAGTGTTTACCGTCGCCGTGGTCGATGATCACGATGAGCATGTGCAGTCCTCACCGGTCTCGGTTCTGGTGCACGGCAGGTCATCTACGGGCCATTGGTGTTCGGCGGTGACGTCGTGGTGGTCGGCCATGTGGCCGGCACGCAGGTGGCAGACGTAGTCGCCTACCCAGCCGTGGCCTTTCCGCCAGATCGGGTACGTCTGGTTGCAGATCCCCACGGCCGCGGGGATGTCGTCGGTGCTGGCGTCCAGGTTGGCGTCGAGGCACCGGTGGTTGCCAGCGTGCTCGGCTGGCAGGGTGCATTGGGCGATCCAGAATCCGGGTTCGTCGATGGTGGGTTGCACCCATTTACGTCCACACGGGGCCGGATCGACAGGCCACAGCTTCGGCGACAGGCCGAGTTCGGTGGGCTCACGATCGGCCAGGACGGTGACAAGCCCGGCGATCTCACCAACGTCCATCCCGTCTAGACCTGCGACGGTCACGTAGTCGCAGGTGCCGTCTTCCCGGTAGCTAATGCTGATCTCAATGTTCACGTGGTTTCCTGTTCGATGATGTGGGTGCAGCGGACGCATTTGGTGAACTCGGCGGTGTCAGGGTCATCGACCAGGACCAGCAATAGAAATTCGTTGGTGCGGCACGCCGGGACAACCATGATTTCCCGGTAGGTGGGTTCCCCTTCCCTGATCCGGACTGCGGGGACGGCGTGCATCCTCGACCCTGGTTGCAACGCGGAGGCGACCAGCCACACGTACCGGGGGGTCACCGGGGGGTCGTATTCGTCGGGTGGGGTGCCGGGGTCACCGATCGTGTACGTGTCGCCACCTGACTGCTCCACGGGGACGGCATATTCGCTGTCGGGGTGGTTGACGAACTTGCTCCACGTCTCCTCTGAGGCGTCCGCCTGGGCGCCGTGTTCGGCGCCGGCAACGATCGCGGCGTTGAGTCCGTGGACGGCGAGGCGCGCGTAATGGGCGCCGTCGCCGGCCTGTCCGTTCTTGTCGGGGGTGAAGAACACGCCCACATGCTGGCCGTCGGGGCCGTCGGGGCCGTCGTGGCGGTAAACGTTTTGCGGGTTGTGTCGGCCTACCCGGTAGTAGGGGCGGGGATCATTCATCGTCGTCCTTGTCTTGTCCTGCTGCTCGGTCTGCTGGGTGGTCGGGTATCGGCTGTGAATGTCTGGCGTTGCTCTCGGGTAGCCCGCATCTCATGCACGGGTACCCGCCCCGGTAGTCGGGGCCTAGGCGCCGGTCTGGCCTGTAGATGCACGCCTTCATGACGTGTCATCCGGTTCGATCAACACCCAGTCGAGCAACTCAAGGTCGGGGCCGCCTGAGCGGTGTTGGGCGGCCCATTCGAACCACAGGAATTTCTGCCACTCCATGGCGTCCCACGCTGACCGGCCGGTGACCGCCGCCGTGTCGTCAAGGGCTCCCGTCACCCTGCACCACTTCCGTACTGCCTTGGTTAGGGCTGGTGACAGGCTGGTGAAATGGGACCGGTCGGGCACGGGGTGCCGGGGAGGGTCGGCCGGTTCCGGTGCGTGGAAAGGCGGGGGGAGAAACGGGTTCATCGGGGTGTCCTTTAGGTGAGTGGTGGGTGCAGGTCGTACCGTGCTCGATCGTGGAGACGATCTGGGCGGGCGTGTACCCGGTGTCAAGGACACCCGACAGGGGACATGACTGGTCGCCGTGGCGGCATGTCGCGCACCAGGATTCCCGCCATATGTCGACGTTGTCGACGGGGAGACCTAGGGTGGCGTCGGCCCACATCGCTCCGACCGCCGGCAGCGGCTTCACCGGTCAGCCACCCTGGCAGCGGTACCAGGTTTCACAACCTCCGGCCACTCCGTCGAGGCAGCAGAAACGGTCTCGGTTTCGTCGACGTATTCGCCGTCGATGATGTCGTCGCTCTCGTTGCCGGCCAGGGCCTCGGCCACGTCGTCGCCGATTTTCGCCGCGACGGTCTGCGACTCGGCGCGCGACCGTAGCAGCTCCGTCATCCACTCCGGTGTCGTCGGCACGAATTTGCGCAACTGCCGGAACGCGGACTTCAACCACATGGCCTCCGGGTTCGTCGCCCACGGCGAATAGTCCGAACCGGCGCTGGCTGATTTCGATTTGATGCGGTCGATATCGCGGGCACCCAGGACGATCACCTGCGACACGGCACCGCCTTTCATGCGCGCATACGCATACGTTCCGATGAGTTGGCCACGGTCGGCACCGAACCAGTCGACCACATGGTTGGGAACGTCGTCGCGGCCACGCTGGTACGAAAACTGGTCGCCCGTTTTGACGACATCCCCGACAATGCTCGCCACGGCACCAGACCGGAACATGAGCTCGATATACCCCTGGTACCCGGTGATACCCAGGATCTCCATCCGGCCCTTCACCTTTCGCGGGGTGAGGTAGTACTGGTCGGTACCGGGTTCGAGGCCCTGCCGTGCGGCGTCCAGGAGGGCGGCCATGAACGAGGCGGGGTTGTTCATCGCGGCGACTTCCAGGTCGGTGGCGCCGTCCTTGTTGCGGTTGCCTTTTTTCAATGCGCCTTGGGCTACGCGCACCCACGTGGCGCCGTTAATGTGGGACGGCAGGACCGTCGCGAGGTCGCTGGAGTATTGCTTGATCAGTTTGGCGGGGGTGTTGGGTTCGGCGTCGCGTTTAGCGACGGCGGAGGCGATGGTGTTGTTCACGGTAGTTGGTGGTCCTTCCGGGTGTGAATCTGTCGGTCAGTATCGGGTCGGTGTCGAGGGAATCGAGTTCAGATAGTTCGCTGGTCGCTACCGTGATGGATCGGGATGCGACTAGGTGTCCATTACACTCTGATCGGCGGGCGTTGCCCATCGTCGCCCGTATCGTGTTTTCGAGCCGTTTAGCGACAGCTTCTGACCGTTTGGTCAACGCCTTTGCTCGGCGCCAAGCTTCGGCGACCTCGACATCGATCTCCACGGTCTCATCAACCAGGTCGGGGTGGAGGCGTTTGATCGTGTCGGTGGTCGCGGGGTGTCCGTCGTCGATCGGTGGTGCGTCGCCGGTTTCGACTTGCTGCCAGAAGCGGCGGCCGTGTTCACGCAGGAACGTCTGGTCGGCTGTGTCGGCCCGGACTTCGTAGGCACGGAAACCACCCGGACCGAGCGCCGCCACGTACGCGACCGGCACGCCCATGACGTCCATCTGCCACTGCACCTGGCACCGGTAATGCATGGGTATCTCACCGGTGCCGGGTTCACCCCACCCGTCCCACGACCACGCGGCCCACTTGCATTCCAGGACCGCGGCCGGCTGGGAGTCCCGGTCATAACCCAGGCCGCTGCACGCGACGCAGGGGAACAGGGTGGGCAGGTGCATGCCGAGCCTGGACAGTTTCACGATCGCGTGCCCAGCGCCTTCACAGGCCCCGCAGGTGGGGTAGATGAGACGGTCGGGGGTCGCGAGCTGCCACGGCCGTTCCGAGCTGCGCCACATGCCCGTGACGGCGAGCTTGTAGTCCGGGTTGTCGCCAGCCCACCAGTCCGCGACCGTCGCTTCCAGGTGGTGGCCGGTCGCCGCCAGGTCGGACTGTTGATCGTCGCCAGGCGCGACCTTGTCCCAATACAGACTGAACGGGGAACCGTAGGTGGACAGGCCCAACACGATCCCGATATCGGACGCACCGACACCGGCCCGCCGCGCCGCCAACCAATCCGGTCGGGGGGTCGCGGGGGTGGTCACTTGGATCGGATACACAGTGCTGCTCCTTGACGTAGAGAGGGCGGGCGTCCCCTACCTGCCCATTGGGGGGACGCCCGCCGTTCGTGTGCCTGCCTAACCGCCCACCCGAGCGATTCCGATACGACAGGCCCACGGTGGGTAAAGCTTTATCGGGGTCGGCGCCGTCGACCCAACCGGCCGGTGACGCGTAGTGGGCGGCGATCTGCGCGAAGGCCATACGTTCGTCGTGGTCGAGGCGGATGCGGTCGTGTCGGGCGGACCGGTGCCGCCACTTGTGCAACGCGGTGGCCAGTAGCAGGATCGATGCGACCACGGAAATCGTCGAGGCGATGAACAGGCCGGCTAGTAATGCCATGAGGATCGTTAGTTCGGTCATCGGGGTGTCCGGGGAGGGTCGGGTTGGTAGACGATGAGGGCGATGCATCCGGCGATGGTGGCGGCCATGGCCAGGATGGTGGTGATGAGTATGGCGTCGGTGGCCATGGGTTTCCTTCCGTGGTGGGTGGGTGTGCCGCCCGGTCGGGGTCAGAAGGTGACCGGGCGGCGCCGCCGCGGGTATCGGAGAGGATCTGCGGCGACCGTGCGACCGATGCGGGGGCGTCGGTGCGTGGTCAACGTTACGGGCCGGCCGGGGTGGCCGCATCGGCTGTTCGGCCAGTTGCGGGTGGGCTTTTCGGTGCCGCCTGGTCTGGATTGGGACAGGCCGGGCGGCACCCTTCATCCCCACAAAGGTCCCCATCAGGGACGCGTTAAGCGTACCGGTTCCGGACATGAAAATGCCCGCCCCTGTATGTAGCAGGAACGGGCCGAAAGGAATCTAATGCCCTCACAGTTTAGTGCCCGCCGGCGAGGGTGGTCGGCGGCGGGCGGCTGTTGAGCTGGCGGGAAGTCTACGCGACCGAACACGAGTGGACATATGGGATATGTTGCGTGTTGTCTGCACATTTCGCCCCTCGGAAGGAGGTTCCCGTGATTTACATTGGTGTGTTCGTTGACCTGTGTGCCCGCGTTTGGCTCAGCCTGTAGCGGCAAGGAGGGGGCCGTGGCATTGAGCGGCCCCCCAGAACGTCATCCTGTGCCGTCGTTCAGACGTTCGGCTAGTTCTGGTGTGGTCCACGGGTTGCAGTCCGGGCACGGCACCCACCCATCCTCGGTCGATGGGGTCATGCGGGCGGCCGGGTCGCAGCATTCCCCGCACCACGGTTCACGTTCCATAGCCACGATCCCTGATCTCCCGACGCATCGCCTCAAGAGCTGCCCGCCTGTGAGCGTCCGTAACGGGCGCGGGTGGTCCGTCCCATCCGCGAGTACCCGAACCGGGGCGTTCGGGGCTGTGCGTCGATTCCAGGACCGTTTGTACACCATTCTGTCGACGCTGGTCGGTTTCGTTGACAGCGACCGTCCGACACATTTGCGTCAAACGTGAATAGATCCGGTCACCCAACTTGTCTTGAATGTCCTGACCGGAATAGTTGGTCGTGAACACCGTCGGTAGGCACGACTCCGACCGGTCATTGACCAACCGGTACGTGATCTCCTCAGTGAAATCCGATCCCTTGGCGATACCCAGGTCATCGACCATCAGCAGGGGGAGCCGCACTAGGCGTTGATAGTTGCCCTCAGTGTCGGTGCCGGGGCGGGGCCGCATGAACGCGCAATATCCGGCGAACGTCATGGTCCGCCACGCATGCAAATGCGGGTGCCCGGCCCGAGACATCACCGGCCGAGTAACCGCGGCGCGGACCGCCGCGTATGCCTGCCATGTTTTTCCGGCACCAACCGAACCACCGATGAGCAGGCCGGCGGCGACATCACCCAGGTCGTGAAATTCGGTGACCCACGCGGCCACGTCCGGGTGCGTAACCGTGGCGGCCCGGAACCGTCTGGGGAACCGTTCATTACACAGGGCGTGGGCTTCGCGGGTGAGTCGGGCGTGTTCGGCGTCGAGCCACCGGTTGTCCATATCGTTCACCATGACCATGCTTTCTCTGTCTCTCGGTAGGGACCCTGGTAGTTGCGGGTCGGTGTGGTGGGGCGGTTGTCGGTGAGGTCGTCGTTCCAGCGTTCACCGTTCAACCAGGTGGAGGGGTGAGCTGTCATTGACGAGTCAGCGGTTTTGCGGGGGAAGTAGTTCACGTACGCGTCAAGCCCGGCCATGATCGCCTCGAAGCTGGTCTTCTTCCGAGCCACCTTCCACGCCTTGCAAGCTGTACCTCGGGCTACCTTGCGCGGGTACTTCTGCCAGAACTCTCCGAACTCACGGTCAGCGTCCTTGCGCGGATCGGGTGGGGCTGGTTCGTCTGGTGAATCGAAAAGGGGTGGAGATGCATCGGTCGAAATCGCAGATTTTGACCAAAAGGGTTTAGTTCTTAGTTCTTTGTCTGGTGTTCTTGTATTGGTGTTCTTTACCGGAAGCTGATTTCCGGTGGCCACCGGAAGCTGATTTCCGGTGGACCCCCCCGCCACCGGAAGTGAGTTTCCGGTGG
>Ga0193743_1000144_pt1 | contig 54639 bp, 47 predicted proteins | sample L2c2metaG_FD_143038 | JGI IMG/M metagenome (GOLD analysis project Ga0193743, IMG submission 143038) | Soil microbial communities from a riparian zone of the East river system, Colorado, United States - L2c2 | ecosystem: Environmental > Terrestrial > Soil > Riparian zone | place: USA: East River... | reverse complement strand
GGCACCGAACACCGACGAGGCGGTGTGGCTGTCCGCACTACAAGCCGAAAGTGCCCGCTACCGCAAGGAACTGGACGATGCCCGCACCCCCGGCGACGCCATCGGAGGGCGTGAACTGGTCCGGGAACTACGTCGCCTGCTGCCCGACGGCACCAAGCTGGTGCTCGACTCGGGTAACTACCTGCACTGGGCGGACCAGTACTTCCCGATCACCGCAGCCGGCGAATTCCACTACCCCACCTCGGGCACAATGGGATTCGGGATACCAGGCGCCATCGGCGCCAAGTTGGCGCATCCCGACGCGATGGTGTGCGCACTCGTCGGTGACGGCGGATTCGCCATGACCATGGGCGAACTGGAGACCGCGGCCCGGCTGCGCGTTGCGATCCTCGTCGTGATCGTCAACAACAGCACGCTCGGACACATCCGGATGCGCCAGGATGCGGCCTTCGGCGGCAGGCGCGTCGGCGTCGACTTCATCGAGCAGCACTTCGCCCACGTACCAAAGGCGTTCGATCTGTTCGGGGCGGAGGTCACGTCACAACGCGACCTGCAAGCGGTACTCAAGGATGCCATCGCGCAGGTCGACGCAGGCCGCTCGGCGGTCGTCGACGTCCACGTGACCGACGAGCTCGCGCCCGGCCCTCTCGAGCCGTGGTGGCACGACTGAGCGCTTCCCCTGAGCCGGCACACCGTCCAGCTCACACCCGCGACGAGCAGTAACTTGTAAGGAGAGATGCCGATAATGGCAAGACCGTGGATAGCGGCCGCGTCCCTTGGCGGAACCATCACGATGACATCCACCAGCGGGGACGGGCGAGGAGGCCGGCCCTCGTTGAGCGCCGAACAACTACTCACTTCGGTTCCGTCGCTGTCCGAGATCGCGCAGCTGCGGACGACGACACTCAGTACCCTGCCCGGTGCGTCGCTCACCTTCGACGATGTCGTGCGGGCCCTGCACTGGGCCCGCACGGAGGTCGCCGACGGTGTCTCCGGCGCAATCCTGATCCAGGGCACAGACACCATCGAGGAGACGGCGTATCTGCTCGACCTGTACTGGGACCAACCGGCACCCCTGGTAGTCACCGGCGCGATGCGCTCATCACAGATGCCAGGGGCAGACGGCCCGGCGAACCTGTTGGCCGCGGTCCGGGTCGCGGCGGCCGACATCTCACGGCGACGCGGTGTTCTCGTAGTGATGAACGACGAGATTCACGCTGCGCGCCGCACGCGCAAAATACGGGCCAGCGGACCGGCGGCATTCGCGTCGCAGTCGTTCGGACCGGTCGGCTACCTCGACGAGGGACAACCTGTGTACGCATCCTCCGGCGAAGACCGTCGGGCGCTACCCCTACCCGATCCGTTCGTCACCCCCCAGGTCGCCCTCCTTGAAACATTCCTGGGCGACAACGGAGAGATCCTCGACGCCCTCTGCACTACCAACACCTTTCGCGGTGTCGTGCTCGCCGGATTCGGCGTCGGTCACGTATCCAGCTCGATGGCTGACGTGGTGGAGAAGGCAGCCGGGTCCGTTCCGGTGGTGCTGGCCACCAGAACCGGCGCCGGCAGCACCCATCACAACAGCTACGGCTTCGACGGGTCGGAATCGGACCTGATCTCCCGGGGCGCGATACCCGCGGGCTGGCTCGACGCCAGGAAAGCGCGCGTCCTGTTGACGTGTCTGCTTGCGGCGGGGTCGGCGAAGTCGGACATTCGAGCGGAGTTCGCCCACCGGAACAGATCCCTGTAGGAAGCTAACCTTGCTGGTACACGAGCGGAGCGGCCGAGAGGGATCGATGACGCTGGGGCTGAACCCCGGGCAGGACCGGGCCCTGACCGCGCACGTCTATGTTCGCGAGGCGCTGCGGGAAGCGATCCTGGACGGCCGGTTGTCCGGAGGTACCCGGCTCATCCAGGCCGAACTCGCCGCACAGCTCAACGTCAGCAACACCCCGGTGCGGGAGGCACTGCGCGACCTCGCCGGAGAGGGACTCGTCGTCTTCGATCCGCACCGCGGTTCCCGGGTGCGAAGCCTGGACCTCGACGAAGTGCGCGAGCTCTACGAGATGCGCCTCGCCCTGGAACCGCTGGCCGTGCGCCGAGTCATCGCAACCATCTCCCCTGACAAACTCGACCATGCCGAAGAGCTCTGCCACCGACTCGAGCGCACCACGAGTCTGTCCGAGTGGTCCGAACTCAACCGGCAGTTCCACTCCTTGTTGTCGCTGCCCGATAAGGGAAGCCGACTCGCGACCGTCCTGAGCGGCCTCCGCGACAGTGCGTCTATGTACGTTGCTCTCTCGCTGGGCGCCAACACCGACCGCATCGCAGAGTCCAACACCGAGCACGCCGAACTCATCGAGTTCTACCGCGCCCATGACGCCGATGCCGCGATCGAGATGACCGTTCGGCACCTGCGGGCAACGCTGGCCGATATCGAACTGGTCCACCGCAACAATGTGCTATGAACGTGTCCCTGCGAGTAACCCTTCTGAGCGCTCAGGCGTAGAACTTCGACGCGGCCACCGCCACGTCCACCGCCGCGTCGCAGTGGCCTGGTGCGGCGTCGACCACCACGGCCGGACGGATCACCACCTCCCCTGTGACGACGAAGTCACCCCCGACCAGCTTGCGTCGCAGCGCCGCGCCGACGAACGTCGCGGCGGTACAAGTCCCCTGATCGACGTACACCTCCACCCCGTCGCGGTCGAGGCGGGTCCGGGTCTCCGTGGCCAGGTCGTAGGCCTGCGGTTCCAGCGACACCTGAAGCGGCGTGGCGTCGAAACCGATGCGCTGCAGGACGAAGTCGCACTGGTACGGGCGGGAGCCCAGAGCGTCCCAACGCTCGACCTGGCCGCGCAAGGCCGCGAGTACGTGACACGGATCGTGTTCGGCGACCTCGGCGGGGTAGGTGGCGACGGCGTCCCGCAACGGCACGTGCAGCGTGGCCAGCCGCGGCGCGAGCGCCCGCACCAACCGCTGGACGAACTCGCAGTTACCGTCGGCGATCAGCCCGATCCGCACGAACGGCCGGTCGAGACCGCGCTCGGGTGGCGCACCCGGCAGCCGGGACAGGTCCATCGGCAGCAGGTAGTCGCAGGAGCCGGGGTACGCCTCGTACACCGGCAGGCCGGCGGCCCGGAAGACGACCGGTTGGCCGTCGACGTGGGTCAACGTCAGTTCCACGCTCATGTAGCGACGCGCGGCCTCCCCAGGCACCTTGACGTCGGCGTCGCATTCGTCGAACGCGAACAACGTTCCGACCGAACCGATTTCACCGATCTTCGCGAGATCCTCGCGGGTCAGCAGGCCGCACGGATCGATGCGGCGGATCGCGCGCAGGTACGCCAGCGCCTCGACATCCTCGGAACTGACCGGCAGCCCATAGGTGGGGACCGGCCCCGCGAAGAAGGCCGCCGGGTCCACCTCACGCGATCCGACCCGCGCTGCGCCGTCGACCGGCGCGGCGCAGCCCGTGACGATCACCAGAATGGCAAGCAGACCGGACACCAGCCGCCTCACCAGGCCAGTCTGGCATAGCCGCCTGCCAGCCGGGTTTTGGCGGGGCGGGCCTGCGGAGTAGAGTCCAATCCGTGCAGCGGGTGCTCCTCCTCGGACGCCGCGACGGGGTCTGATCCAGACTGGCCTCCCGTCGCGGGTGTTCACGATGCGCCGGTCTGAAGTAAATTCCAGACGAATCCGGAGCAGGAACCGTGAACAACCCCAACCCCCATTCCATCGACGCCTACACGTCGGTACGCACCATCAGCACCCCGTCGGGTGCGCCCAATCCCGGCCAGCCCGCATGGAACACCCAGCGGGCGACGTCGATGCCGGTCAGCCGATATCGCACCTTCGCCGAAGAGGTCGAGCCGGTCACCCTGTCCGACCGCACGTGGCCGGATCGGGTCGTCGAGACACCGCCGATGTGGTGTGCGGTCGACCTGCGTGACGGCAACCAGGCCCTGATCGATCCGATGAGCCCGGAACGCAAGCGACGCATGTTCGACCTGCTGGTCCGGATGGGCTACAAGGAGATCGAGGTCGGCTTCCCATCGGCGTCCCAGACCGACTTCGACTTCGTCCGCGAAATCATCGAACAAGGCGCCATCCCCGACGACGTGACGATCCAGGTACTGACCCAGTGCAGGCCCGAGCTGATCGAGCGCACCTTCGAGGCCTGCGCAGGCGCGCCGAAGGCCATCGTGCACTTCTACAACTCGACGTCGATCCTGCAGCGGCGCGTGGTGTTCCGCGCCGACCGTGAGGCGGTCAAGGCCATCGCCACCGAGGGCGCTCGGCTGTGCGTCGAGCGGGCCGCGAAGGACCCCGGCACACAGTGGCGCTTCGAGTACTCACCGGAGTCCTACACCGGCACCGAACTGGAGTACGCCGTCGAGGTTTGTGATGCCGTGAGCGCCATCATCGAGCCGACGCCGGAGCGGCCGCTGATCATCAACCTGCCCGCCACCGTCGAGATGGCCACGCCGAACGTCTACGCCGACTCCATCGAGTGGATGAGCCGCAACCTGGCCCGCCGCGACTCCATCATCCTGAGCCTGCACCCGCACAACGATCGCGGAACCGCGGTCGCCGCAGCGGAATTGGGCTACCAGGCGGGCGCCGACCGGATCGAGGGCTGCCTGTTCGGCAACGGCGAGCGCACCGGCAACGTATGCCTGGTGACGTTGGGCCTCAACCTGTTCAGCCGGGGCGTCGACCCGCAAATCGACTTCTCCAACATCGACGAGATCCGCCGCACCGTCGAGTACTGCAACCAGTTGCCCGTACACGAGCGGCACCCGTACGGCGGCGATCTGGTGTACACCGCATTCTCGGGCAGTCACCAGGACGCCATCAACAAGGGCCTGGATGCCATGAAGGTCAGCGCCGACGAGGCCGGCGAGGATGTCGGAGACATCCTGTGGCAGGTGCCGTACCTGCCGATCGATCCGAAGGACGTCGGCCGCACCTACGAGGCCGTGATCCGGGTGAACTCGCAGTCCGGCAAGGGCGGCGTGGCCTACATCATGAAGGCCGACCACGGACTGGTGCTGCCGCGGCGCCTGCAGATCGAGTTCAGCCAGGCGGTCCAGAGGATCACCGATGGTGAGGGTGGCGAGGTGTCCCCGAAGGAGATGTGGGACGTCTTCGCCGAGGAGTACCTGGCTCCGGTGCGGCCGCTGGAGCGGATCCGGCAGAAGGTCATCGCCTCCGAGGTCGACGGCGGCACCGACAGCATCGAGGCGACAGTCAAGATCGACGGCGTCGAGACGGACATCCACGGCTCGGGCAACGGCCCGCTCGCGGCGTTCGTCGATGCGCTCTGCAGCGTCGGTATCGAGGTCGGTGTGCTGGATTACTCCGAGCACGCGATGTCGTCGGGAGAGGAGGCGCAGGCCGCCGCCTACATCGAGGCGTCCGTCGGGGGCCAGACGGTGTGGGGCGTTGGCATCGCGACCTCCATCACCACCGCTTCGCTGCGGGCCGTGGTGTCCGCAGTGAACCGCGCTGCCCGCAACTAACCGAGGACGGCCGTCAGCAGTCGGTCGATGAGGCCGGCCGGATCTTGCGCGCCCGGCCGGCCCTCGGTGAAGGTCAGATTGCTGTAGGCCAGTCCGTTGAGCATTCGGGAGAGTTCGCCGACCTGCTCCTCGCTGGGCGCCAGCCCCGCCGACTCCAGGATCACCGCCGCGGATTTCATTGCGGCGGCCTGGATCTCGCTGAGGAAGGGCCGCAGTTCGGGGCGCCGGACACCTTCGTTGAACAGCTCGAAACGCGCCAGCTGACGACGCCGCTGCACCGGGTCGGAGTGGGCGTCGACGACCATCCGGGTCATGAGCGCCGCCACCGTGTCCCGTGTCAACGGGCCTCCCTGTCGCACCAAACCCTCCTGCAGCACGCCGACGTACTGCCACACCAGGTCTGCCACGCGGCCGGTCGTCGCCTCCAACAGCGCGAGCCGGGTGCGGAAGTAGTTCGACGTGGTGCCCGGCGGCTCGCCCGCGCGATCGTCGACGGCGCGGTGGGTCAACCCGCCGATGCCGACGTCGCCCAGGATCTCGATCGCGGTGTCGAGAAGCTGGGCGCGCCGTTCCGGATTCGGGGGCATCAGTGCTTGTACCGCACGCGCCAGAGCACCGCGAGAAATACCGGGTACACCGGGCACAGCAGCAGGTAGCTGAACCACATCGGGAAGAACTCGACGAAGAACGAGACGTCGCCGCGCCACACGGAGAAGTAGATGTGCAGCGGCACACTTGCGGTGATGTAGGCGATCGACGCGGTGATGGCGACCTCGTGGGGCTTGTTGGCGAACTGCATGCGATGCCAGGTCATGATGCCCGTGACCGCCGCGTACGTCATCGGCACCAAGAGTATGCGGTCCGACGTCGGCGTGACCGCGTACTGCAGCGCGAGGTCGTCCCCGAAGATCACCCGGTACAGGTGCATGCAGAAGCCGATGAGGATGGTCAGCATCGCCGCTTCGCGGAAGAAGTATCCGCGCTCGCGGTAGACCTGCCGGAAGGTCCTTCGTTGTACTACGCCCGTAGTGGTTGACATCGCTCCGACGGTACCACTACGTCTGTAGTGCTCACAAGGGGCGGATGCCACGGTAGAAGCTCACCGGACCCACCAGGCGCAGCCGTCGCGATCCGAGCTCGGCGCTCTCGAACCCGCTGCTGCGCAGCAGGCCGGGAATCACCGAGCCGTCGTGTGCCGACGCCCCGTGGTGACCGATGACGTCGACGACGTGCATGCTGCCGCCAGGCCGGAGCACCCGGAACGCCTCCGCGACCGCAGCGACCTTCACGTCGTCGTCGAGGTGGTGCAGCATCATCGACGACAGCACCCGGTCGAACGACCCGTCGGCGTACGGCAGCTCCTGCGCATACCCCTGGTCGAAGCGGACGCCTGCCGTGCGGCGGACCTTGCGACCGGCCCTGGCCACCGCCCGCGGATCGGGGTCTATGCCGGTCAGCAGCGCACCCGGTTGGGCCTGCTTCACCTTCTGCGTGAGATTTCCTGTTCCACAACCGATTTCGAGTACCTGCGCGCCGTCGAAGAGTTCGACCTGAGCGACGAGCGCGTCGTAGACCGGGCGCATGCCCAGCAGGCGGGTGAGGAGGTCATAGCCGGGAAGCAACAGGTCGTGCCCGGCGGCTGGCAGGTAGTCGTGCCGGTTGCCGAAGGTCTCGGTCACCGAATGTGGATTATGTTTGGTCATGTCTCCCATCTTCGGCGGCTGTTCGAGAACGGTGTTGGGGGATCTTCGGCCAGACTGGGATTATCTTCGGATCATGACGCAGTCGGTCCGGGTGGTTCGCCAGCGCGACGGCGTGCCCGTCTACGCCTACCCGTCCGACCCGGTGACACCGCCGGTGTCGGTGATCCGGCTGCACCCCGGCGGCCTGCCCCAGAAGGGCCGACACATCCACGATTTTCCGATCCTGGCCTACCTCTCCGAGAGCGGATCGGTGTACGTGGTCGCGGCCGGTCAAACGATCGACCCGGCCTGGGCCAGTGAGCGGGCCGACGGCATCGGCGTGTTCTTCGATCCCGCCGCCCTCAACGAGGGCGCCCGCTCGCCCTGGCCGACGTGGCGGAGCCATCCGCTGCTGTTCCCGTTCCTTCACGGTCACACGGGCGGACTGCTGCATCTTCAGGTTCCACCGCATCGGAAGGCCTTCTGGGACAACGCCATCGAGTCGATGGAAACCGAACTCCTGGCCCGCCGGGAAGGCTACCGGGAGGCGGTGCTCGCGCATCTGACCCTGGTACTGATCGACCTCGCGCGCATGACCGACGACGTGGTCGGAGACCTGCGCCGCAGTGGCGAACCGCTGATCGCCGACGTCTTCGCGGTGATCGATCGCCGCATCGCCCAGCCGCTGTCACTCCGCGACGTCGCCCGCGAGCTGGGGCTGACCCCGGGCCACCTGACCACCGTCGTTCGCCGCCGCACCGGGCGCACCGTGCAGGAGTGGATCACCGAGCGCCGCATGGCCGACGCCCGCGCGTTGTTGGGCGCCACCGACCTGCCGATCTCGGAGGTCGCCCGGCGCGTCGGCATCGCGGACGCGGGGTACTTCTCGCGGCTGTTCCGCACCACTCACGGCGTCTCGCCGCGGAGCTGGCGAGCTTAGAAGAGGGTGAACTGGTCGCCGGTCAGCGTGGCGTCAGTGAACTCCTCGAGCCCCATGCCGCCGACCACCTGCTCCAACAGGCACATGAAGTCTGCGTCGCCGACCAGCGGTACCCCCATCTCACCGGCCAGATAGCCACGGCCCTGGTCGGGGTTGGTTTCGTCGCAGATCACCAACGACGTCTGCTGATCGACCGCCTCGGTGAAGGCCATCCCCGCATGCAGAATGCGCTCGATGAGCTCTTCGTAGGTGTGCGCGACCTCCGTCGACAGCGCCACCGCCATGCCCTGCACCAGCGGTCGACCTGCGATGAATCGACCCGGGTTCTGATACGGGCACGGCAGCCGCGCGGCGATCATCTTCAGGGGCCGCAGTTCGTCGTGGGTGACCTGGCCGTTGGGCCAGCTGCGCCGCTGCACCGGGCGAACCGGCAACCATGCCTTGCGGTCGTGGGCTCCGGCCAGTGCGGGCTTGAGGATCTGCGCGAGGACCAGTGCGTCGTCGAGCGCGTCGTGCGGGCGCATCTGCGTGATGCCCCAGTGCGCGGCCAGGGTCTCGAGTCGAAGGTTCTCGATGCCGAGGTGCAGGCGGCGGGTCAGCTCCACCGTGCACATCACGGTGTCGACCGGCAGCTCGGCGCCGACGAGTTCGGCTTCGGCGGTCAGGAAGGAGTAATCGAAGCCCACGTTGTGCGCCACCAGCGTGCGGCCCCGCAGCACGTCGTTCAGCTGGTCGACGATCTCGGCGAACGTCGGCTGCCCCTCCAACATCTCGGTGGTCAGCCCGTGTACGTGCGTTGGCCCGGGATCGACGCCTGGATTGAGCAGGCTGGAGAAGCTGCCCTCGACGTTGCCGTCATCACCCAGGGCCAGCGCCGCAACGCTGACGACGCGTGCCTGCCCCGGCCGAAAACCCGACGTCTCGACGTCGACGACGGCCCAACCCGCGCCGGGCTCGCTCGCCGGTCGGCCCCAGGAGCCGCTCAGGCGGCGACTTCCGGGATCAGCTTGGCTCACAATTCGAGGATGGCACGGTCCTCCGACAACGCTGGACCAGCGACGCCGCGTGTCGCCCCTCTACTTTTGCCCTTTTAGACTGCCTGGAATGGTCACGACACGTGGACGAGTCGCGCTCGGCGCCGGGTCCGCCGCACGTTGGGCGTCGCGGGTCACCGGTCGCGGCGCAGGCGCGATGATCGGCGGCCTGGTGGCGATGACGCTGGACAAGTCGATTCTCGGTCAGCTCGGCGCCGGGAGGCGCTCCGTCGTCGTGACCGGCACGAACGGCAAGTCGACCACCACGCGGATGACCGCGGCGGCGCTCGCCACCATCGGGCCGGTCGCCACGAACGCCGAGGGCGCCAACATGGACGCCGGACTGGTCGCGGCGCTCGCCGGTGCACGCGATGCCGGGCTGGCCGCGTTGGAAGTCGACGAGATGCACGTCCCTCACGTCGCCGATGCCGTCGAACCGTCGGTGATCGTGCTGACCAACCTGTCCAGGGACCAGCTGGACCGGGTGGGTGAGATCAACCACATCGAGCGCACCCTCCGCGGTGGGCTGGCCCGACATCCGTCGACGGTCGTGGTGGCCAACTGTGACGACGTGCTGATGACCTCGGCCGCCTATGACGCCCCCAACGTGGTGTGGGTGGCCGCCGGCGGCAGCTGGACGAACGATTCGGTGAGCTGCCCACGCTCGGGCGAGATCATCGTCCGCGAAGGCAGGCACTGGTACTCGACGGGCACCGACTTCAAACGGCCCAGCCCGCAATGGTGGTTCGACGACTCTCATGTGTACGGCCCGGACGGCCTTGCGCTGCCGATGACGTTGGCGCTGCCCGGCACCGTCAACCGGGCGGACGCCACGCAGGCCGTCGCCGCCGCGGTCGCGCTTGGTGTTTCGCCGCAGGCGGCGGTGGCCGCGGTTTCGCTGGTTGACGAGGTCGCCGGCCGCTATCGCACCGTCCGGGTGGGCGACCACACCGCCCGCACGCTGCTGGCCAAGAATCCGGCGGGCTGGCAGGAGGCATTGTCGATGATCAATAAGGATGCCGCTGGCGTCGTGATCGCCGTCAACGGTCAGGTGCCCGATGGCGAGGACCTGTCGTGGCTATGGGATGTCCGCTTCGAGCATTTCGAGAGCACCGCCGTGGTGGCCGCCGGTGATCGCGGGACGGACCTCGCGGTCCGGCTCGGTTATGCGGGGGTGGAACACACGCTGGTGCACGACACCGTGGCCGCCATCGCGTCCTGCCCGCCGGGGCACGTCGAGGTGCTGGCCAACTACACCGCGTTCCTGCAACTCAATCGGGTGTTGGAGCGAAATGCCTGATTCAAGCGTGCGGATCGGGCTGGTGCTGCCCGACGTAATGGGCACCTACGGCGACGGCGGCAACGCGGTGGTGCTGCGGCAGCGGCTGCGGCTGCGGGGCATCGACGCCGAGATCGTCGAGATCACGCTGGCCGATCCCGTGCCCGATTCGCTGGACCTCTACACCCTTGGCGGCGCGGAGGACTACGCACAGCGGCTGGCCACCAAGCACCTGATCCAGTACCCCGGTCTGCAGCGCGCGGCCGAGCGTGGTGCCCCGGTGCTGGCCATCTGCGCGGCCATCCAGGTGCTCGGGCACTGGTATGAGACGTCGTCGGGTGAGCGCGTCGAAGGCGTCGGGATGCTCGACGTGACGACGTCGCCGCAACCGAAGCGGACCATCGGCGAGGTGGTGTCGCAGCCACTGCTGCCCGAGCTGAGCCAACGCCTCACCGGCTTCGAAAATCACCGCGGCGGAACGGTTCTCGGCTCGTCAGCCCAGCCGCTTGCTCGCGTGATCAGCGGTGCGGGCAACCGTGCCGGCGACGGCTTCGACGGCGCTGTGCAGGGCAGCGTCGTCGCCACCTACCTGCACGGCCCATGTCTGGCGCGCAACCCCGAGCTCGCCGATCTGCTGCTGTCTCGCGTCGTCGGCGACCTTGCTCCGCTGGAGTTGGGCGAGGTCGACCAGCTGCGGCGGGAACGCCTGGCCGCGCCGCGCCGCTGCTAGGCCCTCCGCGAGATTGCACTGACGCGACGGATCTCTCGCTCGCACTTCTGTTGCGCTGTTTCAATCTCGCGCGATGTCCGACACGGGTGGCAGGTTCATGCCATGCGGACCCTCGACCCCGACGTGCCCTGAGTTTCATTGGCCGCAGTCAGTCACCGAACTTCTGAAACAGGAGGACGGTATTCGGCGTTAATGATCTGTCCGATTCGGGCGACACGGCAATATACTCGCCCGAACACAGGAGAAACCGGTGACCCAGATCGCGCGACACGTGGCGGCGGCAGTGGCCGCACTCGCCCTCACTGCCCTGGTGGCCGGTTGCTCGTCGGAGGACTCCGGCGACGGATCGACGGCCACAGCGTCCACACCGATGGGTTCGGAGCAGACCCCTGTCGCCGACACCCCGGATGTCGCAGCCCCGACCGCTGCCGCGCTGCCCGCCTCGGATTTCGCAGAGGGATCGGGATACTCATTCGCGACCCCGAGCAAGCGGATCCAGTGCCGGGCGATCGACAGCAGCTTCGTCTGCCAGACGGAGGGGGATCCGCACACGGTCACCACCAGCGACGTGTGCGGCTTTTATCCCGGTTACGAGCAGAGTCGCGCGGTCCGGTTCGGCTTCTTCGACGGCAGCCCACAGCCGTGCGCGACGATCATCCAGGGCGAGGGCTTCGACTCACCGCACACGCTGTCCTACGGCCAGAGCGTTGCGTTCCAGCTCCCGACAATGCGCACGGTCACCTGTGCGTCGGCGGTCGAGGGACTGACCTGTACACAGGTCGGCGGGCCCGGGGCGATGGGCTTCTTCCTGTCGATCGACTCGTTCACGGTGCTCTGAGCGTCGAGGTGGCGCTGGCGACGAGTCGGACCGCGCTGTCGCGGACCTCGGCTCGGACGGTTGCGGTGGTCCGTCCGTGGTGTTCGACCTCGTCCGCAGCGTCCGTGACGCGCTGGTGGCCGGTGACTGGCGACCATGACTCCGCGACATTGAACTGAGTCGACGAAAGCGCGAGAGAGCTGTTGCGTGGCTTCAATCTCGCGAAGCCCAGGAGCTCGCGAAACCCCGAAAGCGCTATAGCCCCAGGTCGCGGAGGAACTCGGGTTTGTAGGCCTCGAGGATCACGTAGCTCGGGTCGGGAGCCGGCGTCTCGGGGGCGTCGTCTTCGACGACCTCACCGCTCGCGGGGTCCAACCATTCCTGGGCCGTGGAATCCCACCGGCTCACCGTGTACTCGGCGCTCACGTGATCGTCGGACACCAGCTGGCGCACCGTGCGCTCGGCCTCTTGAGCGTCGGCCAACGTGTGCGTGTACAGCTGAACGAAGTTGCCGTCCCGCGTCACGGTCACCCGGCTGCCGAGGCGCTCGCGGGCGTCGTCGTCGAAGTCCAGCGTCCGCAGCTTCTCCCAGAACGAAAGTCCGTGCTCGTCACCTCCGAGCTCGACCTCGACCTTGAACTCTTCGTCTGCCATGGCCGCCAACCTATGCCATGGCCCTGCGACCGATGAGCGCCCTACCGAGCGTCAGTTCGTCGGCGAACTCCAGATCCCCGCCCATGGGCAGACCCGACGCGATGCGCGTCACGCTGAGCCCAGGGATGTCGCGCAGCATCCGCATCAGATACGTCGCGGTGGCCTCGCCCTCGGTGTTGGGATCGGTGGCGATGATGACCTCGGCGACGTCCACGCCGTCGACACGCTCACCGATCCGGTTGAGCAGCTCACGGATTCGCAATTGATCGGGCCCGACGCCGGACAATGGATCGAGCGCGCCGCCCAACACGTGGTAGCGGCCGCGGAACTCCCTGGTGCGCTCGACGGCCTGGACGTCCTTGGGCTCCTCGACCACGCACACCAGTGAGGCGTCGCGCCGCGAATCCGAGCAGATCCGGCAGCGGTCGTCGTCGGAGACGTTGCCGCACACCGAGCAGAACTTCACGCCGTCGCGGACCTTGCCGAGCACGGCGGTCAGCCGGTCGATGTCAGGCGGCTCGACCGACAGCAGGTGGAACGCGATGCGTTGCGCACTCTTCGGACCGATCCCTGGCAGCTTGCCCAGTTCGTCGATCAGATCCTGGACCGGTCCCTCGAACAATTCAGACCCCCGGCAAGCCCAGGCCACCCAGCCCGCCGGCCAGCGGACCCAGCCTGGTCTGCGCGAGGATGGTGACCTGCTTGGACGCGTCGGCCAGTGCGCCGACGATGAGGTCCTGCAGGGTCTCGACGTCGTCGGGGTCGACGACCTTCGGATCGATGGCGACGGCCACGACCTCGCCGCTGCCCTTCATCGTGATCTGGACCAGCCCGCCACCGCCCTGGCCGTGCACCTCGGCGACGGCGAGTGCCTCCTGGGCCTCCATCAACTGCTGTTGCACCTGCTGGGCCTGCGCCAGGAGCGCCGACATGTCGGGCTGTTGACCGGGTTGCATTCCGTAGGACCCCTTCGCATCTGAAGTCAGGCGTGTAGCAGATTGATCTCGACTTGATGTCGCATGTGCGGACAAGGCGATTTGCGGTCCAAGCCTAGTCGCCCCACGGGCTAGCGTGGCGCCGTGCACGTCCCAGTCAGCCTGCGTGTCGGCGCCGCGATAGCCGCCGGCCTCCTCGTCGCGACCTCGGCTTCCGCGGTCCCCGCCGCGACCGCCGCACCAGCCAGCATCGCCGGGCGAATCGTGTTCCTCGACCCCGGCCACAACGGCGCCAACGACGCGTCCATCAGCCGTCAGGTACCCACCGGTCGCGGCGACACGAAGGACTGCCAGGCCAGCGGGACATCGGCGAACGACGGCTATCCCGAGCACACGTTCACCTGGGAGACCGTGCTGCGCATCCGCCAGGAGCTGACGGCGCTGGGCGTTCGCACCGCGATGTCCCGCGGCAACGACACCGCGCTGGGCCCCTGCGTCGACGAGCGGGCCACGATGGCCAATGCGCTGCACCCCGACGCCATCGTGTCGATCCATGCCGACGGCGGCCCCGCGACCGGCCGCGGCTTCCACGTCAACTACTCGTCGCCGCCGCTCAACGATGTGCAGGCAGGGCCCGCAGTCCAGTTCGCCCAGACCATGCGCGACCAGCTGCAGGGTTCGGGCATGACGCCCGCCAACTACATCGGCCAGGGCGGGCTGTATCCGCGTTCCGATCTGACCGGCCTGAACCTGGCCCAGTACCCGTCGATCCTCGTCGAGCTGGGCAACATGAAGAACCCGGCCGACGCGGCGCTGATCGAGTCCCCCGAGGGCAGGCAGAAGTACGCCGACGCCGTGGTGCGCGGCATTGCCGGATTCCTGGCGACACGCCCGGCGGGAACGGCGTAAACGCGCTTACGCTCCCTCGACCTGCTTCTTCAGGTTCTCCAGCACCTCGGCCTGGATCCTGCGCAGCCCCAACGGCGCGAACGTCTTCTCGAAGAAGCCCTTCACGCCACCGGCTCCCGTCCAGGCCGTCTTGGTGGTCACGCTCGAACCGGTGCCCGCGGGCGCGACGGTCCACGTGGTCACCAGCGTCGAGTTGGCGTCCTTTTCGATGACGGAATGCCCGGCGACGTCGACTTCTGCCTTGACGTCACGCACCCGCGACTCGGTGGCCTGCAGCTTCCACGTGGCCACGGTGCCTGCGCCCTGACCGCCTTCGAGCACCTGATAGCCGCTGTAGTGCGCGGAAAGGATCTTCGGTCGCACCGTCTGATAATCGGCGACCGCGGCCAGGACGGCTTCCGGCTCGGCGTTGATCAAGACGGTGCTGGATGCGCTGACCTGTCCCATCAGTGAAATCCCCTTAGATGTGCGGTGATATGAGGTGATATGGCAGTGTGATTCCGGCTTGCTGGTGTCGCATCGGGTTCCACCGCGGACTAGCGTATATGCGTGTCTGTTGTCTCCACTGACGCACAGGCTACCCACGCCGCAGGCGTGGAGAGGCTGCTCGCCAGCTACCGTGCCATCCCGCCGAATGCCACCGTTCGGCTGGCCAAACCGACTTCCAACCTGTTTCGCGCCAGAGCCAAGACGTCCGCCAAGGGGCTGGATTCGTCGGGCCTGACGGGTGTGATCTCCGTCGACCCCGACGCACGCACAGCCGACGTCGCAGGAATGTGTACCTACGAGGACCTCGTCGCCGCGACCCTGCCCTACGGGCTGTCGCCCCTGGTGGTGCCGCAGCTGAAGACCATCACCCTGGGCGGCGCCGTCACCGGTCTCGGCATCGAGTCGGCATCGTTCCGCAACGGGTTGCCGCACGAATCGGTGCTGGAGATGGACATCATCACCGGCGCGGGCGAAGTCGTCACCGCGTCGCGCGACCAGCATGCCGATCTCTTCCGGACGTTCCCGAATTCCTACGGCACGCTGGGCTATTCGGTCCGGCTGAAGATCGAACTGGAGCCGGTCAAGCCGTTCGTCAGCCTGCGGCACCTACGGTTCACGTCGCTGACGGATCTGGTTGCCACGATGGAACGGATCATCGAGACGGGCGGAATCGACGGCACCCGAGTCGACTACCTCGACGGCGTGGTGTTCAGCGCCGACGAGAGCTACCTGTGCCTGGGCGTGCAGACGTCGACGCCGGGCCCGGTCAGCGACTACACGGGCATGGACGTCTACTACCGGTCCATCCAGCACCAGACGGGTGAGAAACACGACCGGCTGACCATCCACGACTACCTGTGGCGCTGGGACACCGACTGGTTCTGGTGCTCGCGGGCCTTCGGCGCGCAGAACCCGACGATCCGTCGATTCTGGCCGCGGCGCTATCGGCGCAGCAGCGTCTACTGGAAGCTCATCGGCTACGACCAGCGGTTCGACATCGCCGACCGGATCGAGAAGCGCAACGGCCGGCCGCCACGCGAGCGCGTCGTGCAGGACATCGAGGTGCCGATCGAGCGGACGGCGGCGTTCCTCGACTGGTTTCTGACCAACGTGCCGATCGAGCCGCTCTGGTTGTGTCCGCTGCGGCTTCACGACAAGGCGACCTGGCCGCTGTACCCGATTCGCGGGCACCACACTTACGTCAACATCGGCTTCTGGTCATCAGTGGAAATGGGTACTACAGAAGGCGAGACCAACCGGGAGATCGAGAGGAAGGTCAGCGAACTCGAAGGACACAAGTCGCTGTACTCCGATGCGTATTACTCCGCCGAGGAGTTCGACGAGCTCTACGGCGGGGAAGCCTACAAGACGGTGAAGAAGATCTACGACCCCGATTCACGTTTGCTTGATCTGTATGCGAAAGCGGTACAGAGGCGATGAGCAGAGGAAGCCCATGACGACTTACAAGGACCCGACGACAGGCCGAGAACCGACTCAGTCGGACAGGCTGACTCTGGCCGAGATCCTCGAGATCTTCACCGCCGGAAACGAATTGCCACTGAAGTTCACCGCGTACGACGGCAGCACCGCCGGGCCCGACGACGCCGAACTCGGCCTGGACCTGCGCACCCCACGCGGCACCACCTACCTGGCCACCGCACCGGGTGATCTCGGGTTGGCCCGCGCCTACGTCTCCGGGGATCTGGAGCCACACGGTGTGCATCCTGGTGATCCATACGAACTGCTCCGGGCGCTTGCCGACAAGCTCGACTTCAAGCGCCCACCCGCGCGGGTGCTGGCCAACATCGTCCGGTCGATCGGGCTCGAGCGCCTAGTGCCGATCGCCCCTCCGCCGCAGGAGGCGCTGCCCCGATGGCGCCGTATGGCGGAGGGCTTGCGACACAGCAAGACTCGCGACGCCGAGGCGATCCACCACCACTACGACGTGTCGAACGCGTTCTACGAATGGGTGCTCGGCCCGTCGATGACCTACACCTGTGCCTGCTACTCCGACCCTGACACGTCGCTTGAAGAGGCACAGGAGAACAAGTACCGGCTGGTGTTCGAGAAGCTGCGGCTGCAGCCGGGCGATCGGCTGCTCGACGTCGGCTGCGGTTGGGGCGGCATGGTGCGCTACGCCGCGCAGCACGGCGTCAAGACGATCGGCGTCACGCTGTCGAAGGAGCAGGCGGCGTGGGCACAGAACGCCATCGCCAAACAGGGCCTGTCCGACCTGGCCGAGGTACGCCACGGCGACTACCGCGACGTGCGGGAGTCCGGGTTCGACGCGGTGTCCTCGATCGGGCTGACCGAACACATCGGCGTGCAGAACTACCCGTCGTACTTCCGCTTCCTCAAGTCGAAGATGCGCAGCGGCGCCCTGCTGCTGAACCACTGCATCACCCGGCCCGACAACCGGACCGGCGCGTCCGCGGGCGGCTTCATCGACCGCTACGTCTTTCCCGACGGCGAGCTCACCGGATCGGGCCGCATCATCGGCGAGGCCCAGGACGTCGGCCTCGAGGTGGTGCACGAGGAGAACCTGCGCCACCACTACGCGTTGACGCTGCGGGACTGGTGCGCCAACCTCGTCGAGCACTGGGACGAGGCGGTTGAGGAGGTCGGCCTGCCCACCGCCAAGGTGTGGGGGCTGTACATGGCCGGTTCGCGCCTCGGATTCGAGTCGAATGTGGTTCAGCTGCACCAGGTTCTGGCGGTCAAGCTCAATGCCAAGGGCGGCGACGGCGGCCTGCCGTTGCGGCCGTGGTGGACGCCCTAACCGCCCTCGATCGGGCGGGCGCCCAGCTCGCTCTGCAGTAGCTCGAGCGCGACCTCTTCCGGGTCGCGACGCGGTGCGGTCTCGGCGCGCCCGGCCTCGGCGAGCATGCTCTCCTCGTCGTCTTCCTCGGGCGGGGGCGGAGCGGCGGCCGCCCCTCTCCCGTCGCTCCGCTCGCCCTGCACCGGTCGGGCGCGTTCCACCGGCGCTGGTGCGGTCGGGGAGCCGGCCTCACAGCGGATGTTCCAGTTCACGCCGAGTGCGTCCTTGAGCGCGTCGCGGATGATCTCGACGTTGCGTTGCTCGTTGAGCCGCTTGGCCAGGGGTCCGGACACGTGGCTGAGTACAAGGGTGTCGCCCTCCACGGCCACCACGATGGCACCGTCGAGCATGACGTCGGTGGGGCGCCTGCGCTCGCGCACCTTCTCCCGGACCGTCGTCCACATGGCGCGCACGGCGGCCGCGTCCGGTTGCCCGGTGGCCGGCGGCTCGACGGGTGGCGGCGCCTCGGCGGGCGGTGGCGGGGGTGGCTCGGGCGCGGGTTTCGGCGGCGCGGGCGGCACCGCAACGACGGGTGGCGGCGCGGGCGGCGGCGCGGGCTCCGGGCCGGGTCGGACCTCGGCGCGAGGTACCTCGGCCGGTGGCGGCTCAGGCGCCTGAGGCACTTCGGGCGCTTCAGCAGGGGCCGGCTCAGGCGCCCGGCTCCTGCGGGCGAAACTCTTGCCCGTCGCGGCTGCGGCCTGCGGCGCCGCCTCGCCCGCCGGGATCGACACGTCCAGCCGCGTCTCGATGCGCTCGATCCGTTGCAGCAGAGCCGCTTCCGTGTCGCTCGCCGAAGGGAGCAGCAGCCGCGCGCACACCACTTCCAGCAGCAGGCGCGGCGCGGTGGCACCCCGCATCTCACCGAGGCCGGCGTGCACCACCTCGGCGTAGCGGGCCAGCGTCGCGGTGCCGAGCCGCTCGGCCTGGCTGCGCATCCGCTCCAGCACGTCGTCGGGCGCGTCGACCACACCGCGCGCCGCAGCGTCGGGAACGGCCTGCAGCACGATGAGGTCGCGGAACCGCTCCAGCAGGTCGACGGCGAACCGCCGCGGATCGTGGCCGGCGTCGATCAAGGACTCGACGGCCCCGAACAACGCCGCGGCGTCGCCCGCGGCCAGCGCATCGACGGAAGCGTCGATGAGCGCGAGGTCGGTGGCACCGAGAAGCGACAGCGCCCGCGAATAGGCGATGTGGTCGCCGTCGGCGCCGGCGAGCAATTGGTCGAGCACCGACAGCGTGTCGCGCGGGGAGCCGCCGCCCGCCCGGATCACCAAGGGGTACACGGCGTCGTCGACGACGACGTTCTCCTGCGCGCAGATGCGTTCGAGGAGACCGCGCATGGCCTTGGGCGCGAGCAGCCGGAACGGGTAGTGATGGGTGCGCGAACGAATGGTCGGCAGCACCTTCTCGGGTTCGGTGGTGGCGAACACGAAGATCAGGTGCTCGGGTGGCTCCTCGACGATCTTGAGCAGCGCGTTGAAGCCGGCCGTCGTCACCATGTGCGCCTCGTCGATGATGAAGATGCGGTACCGCGACTGGGCCGGTGCATAGAACGCTCGGTCACGGAGTTCGCGGGTGTCGTCGACGCCGCCGTGGCTGGCCGCGTCGAGTTCGACGACGTCGACGTTGCCAGGGCCATTGGGGGCCAGCGCGACGCAGGAGTCACACACGCCGCACGGAGTGGGCGTTGGGCCCTGCTCGCAGTTCAGCGAGCGCGCGAGGATGCGCGCCGAGGAGGTCTTGCCGCACCCGCGCGGGCCGGAGAACAGGTATGCGTGGTTGATCCGGCCCGATGACAGCGCCGTCGACAGCGGTTCGGTGACGTGCTCCTGGCCGACTACTTCGCCGAACGTCGCCGGCCGGTACTTGCGGTAGAGAGCCACACGAGCAGGCTACCCAGCCGCTGTGACGGGCCGGGACCTAGCCGCGTGCCAGCAGTGACTCGGTCGCCGCGAGCAGAGCGCACGTCGACAGCCCGTCGATCGCCTCGCGCAGGTCGGGCGCCGAGGGGAACGAGGGCGCGAGTCGAATGTTCTTGTCGTCCGGATCTTTTCGATACGGGAATGACGCACCCGCCTCGGTAACCGCGATGCCCGCGTCCTTGGCCAGCGCGACGGTCCGCCGCGCCGTGCCGGGCCACACGTCCAGGCTGACGAAGTATCCGCCCTTGGGATCGGTCCACGACGCGATCTTGGACTCGCCGAGCCGGTCGTCGAGGATCTCGGCGACCAGCGCGAACTTCGGTGCGAGCAACTGCTGATGCCGCTGCATCTGCAGCCGCACGCCGTCCGCGTCACCGAAGAACCTCAGATGACGGAGCTGGTTGATCTTGTCAGGGCCGATCGACTTCTTGCCCGCGTGCTGCAGGTACCAGGCCACGTTGCCGAGCGAGCCGCCGAAGAAGCTGACTCCGGCGCCCGCGAACGTGATCTTCGAGGTCGACGCGAACACCAGCGGGCGGTTGGGGTTGCCCGCCGTGGCGGCCAGGCCGAGCACGTCGATCTGTGGCGTGAAGTCGTGTGTCAACGTGTGTACCGCGTAGGCGTTGTCCCAGAACAGCCGGAAATCCGCAGCGGCGGTCTTCATCTGGACGAGACGACGGACGTTCTCCCAGGAGTAGGTGGTGCCCGTCGGGTTGGAGAACACCGGCACGCACCACATGCCCTTCACCGCGGGGTCGAGAGCGACCAGTTCTTCGATGAGGTCGACGTCGGGGCCGTCTTCACGCATCGCCACGGGAATCATCTCGATGCCGAGGCTCTCGGTGATGGCGAAGTGCCGGTCGTAGCCGGGAGCCGGGCACAGGAACTTGATTCCGCCGTCCTGCTGGTCCTGAATCCAGGGCCGCACCGAGTCCACCCCGCCGTGCAACAGTGAGAACACCACGACGTCGTGCATCAACTCGAGGCTGGCGTTGTTGCCTGCGATGAGGTTGGGCACCGCGATGCCGAGCAGTTCGCCGAAGATGGCCCGCAGTTCGGGCAACCCATGCAAGCCGCCGTAGTTGCGGGTGTCGGTGCCGTCCCCGTCGCGGTAGGCATCCTTGCCAGAGCCCGGCAGGTTGAGCAGGCCATTGGACAGGTCGAGTTGCGCAGGGGACGGCTTGCCCCTGGTGAGGTCCAGGCTGAGCTTCTTGGCCTGCAGGTCGGCGTAGTTGCGGCGCTGCCGTTCGTGCTGCGCCTGCAGTTCGTCACGGCCCAGGGATTCAAACGACACGGCGCACGCCTTTCGCCATCTACTGATAGCCGTGGAAAAAGAGAAGGGGACCCCGCGCACCCGCCAGAGCCCATTGACCCTTGCTGCCTTCCGGCCCTGGGGGAGTTCACAGGATGGACGCCGCGCGGGGTCCGAATCGAGTGTAGTACCCAGCTTCGGAGGGCAGGAGCGGAGCGACCCGGGACCGAGCTTCGGAGGGCAGGAGCGGAGCGACCCGGGATCGAGCACGCGTCGACTTGTCGGGCGTCATAGGCCAGTCGGCTACCATTGCCCGCGGAGGATTCGCCTAGTGGCCTATGGCGCTCGCCTGGAACGCGGGTTGGGTTAACGCCCTCAGGGGTTCAAATCCCCTATCCTCCGCACTGGTCCGGGGTGCGATCTGCCGCAGGGCAGGTCGCGCTCCGACCCATTGAAGGCCACCGACGTCAAGGAGGACCATGCGGCGCTGGATCGCGGTGTTGTGGAACACATCGTTCTTGGTCCTCGCCGGAGTCCTCTACTTCTTCTTCGTGTTGCCGCGCTGGCCCGAGCTGCTCGGCGAGACGTCCCACACCCTCGGCACCGTCCTGCGCATCGTCACGGGTGCGCTGATCGGGCTGGCCGCGCTGCCGGTGGTGTTCATCCTGCTGCGTACGCGCAAGCCCGAGTACGGCACGCCGCAACTGGCGCTCTCGCTGCGGGTCTGGTCGATCGCCCTGCACGTGCTTGCGGGCGCGCTCATCATCGGCGCCGCGATCAGCGAGACCTGGCTGAGCCTGGACAGCGCAGGCCAGTGGCTGTTCGGCATCTACGGCGCCGCGGCCGCGATCGCGTTGCTCGGTGCGCTCGGCTTCTATCTGGCGTTCACCGCCGAGTTGCCACCACCCCCGCCGAAGCCGTTGAAGCCCAAGACCCAGAGGCGTCGTCGCGGGCGGGGCGGGGCCGCCGACGACGAGTCTGTCGACGAGGCGTCTGCCGACGATGCCGCGGCGTCCGCTGAATCCGAGGCGACTGACGCCGACGAGGACGAGAAGGACGACGCTCCGGCGCCCGTTTTGCTCGAAGACGCGTCTGAAGCCAGCGAGGCAGTTGAGCTCACCGAGACCACTGCGGCCGACGAGACCACTGAGTCCAATGAGGTTGGCGAACCCGCTAACGCCGGTGAAGCCGACGACGATAAAGCAGACAACGACGAGGAAACCGCAGGCAAGCTGCGCAATCGACGCCCGTCGGGTAAGTCGTTGTTCCGGCGCTCACGCGGTGGTGTCGCCCTCGAGGACTGACCCCGTCCGGCCGTCAGTAGCGCGTTCGTCGACAGCCTGGGTACTCCCCGTAAGAATTGTGGGACACATCTAGGTAAGGCGGCGCATGGGCACGTTCGGATCCCGCTGGCGACTCGTCGTCGGCGTCGCGGCGGCGGTCGTCGTCGGTCTCGTCACACCCGCACCGGCCAGCGCGGCGCCCGTCGACCTCTCCGGAGCGATCGCACAGGTGGAACCCGCGACCGTGCGGATCGACACCGTCATCAACTACCAGCACGCGATCGGCGCGGGCACCGGCATCATCCTCGATTCCGGTGGGGCCGTCCTTACGAACTTCCACGTCGTGCAGGGCGCGGACAGCATCACCGCGACGGCCTTGGGCCTCCCCTACGCCGTGGACCTGGTCGGCTACGACCGGGGCCACGACATCGCCGTGCTGCAGTTGCGCGGCACCTCCGGTGGCATGCCCGCAGCCCTGATCGGCGACTCGTCGGCGCTCGCGGTGGGTGACCCCGTCGTGGCACTCGGAAACGCCCGCGGCTCGGGCAGCCCACTCACCAACGAGACGGGCACGGTGACCGGCTTCGGTCGCACCATCACCGCCAAGGATGAACTGTCCGGAAGCTCCGAGCAGATGACCGGCCTGATCGAGGTCGCCGCGCCGGTCCGGGCGGGCGACTCCGGAGGCCCACTGATCAACAGCATGGGCGAGGTCGTCGGCGTCACCACCGCGGCGTCGGTCAGCTTCCGGATGGGGCCGGGCGGAGCAGGTTTCGCCATCCCGATCAACGACGCGTTGGCGGTGGCCGGCCAGATCCGGTCCCACACGCCATCCGGCACCGTCCACATCGGTCCGCCGACCCTGCTCGGCGTCGGCGTCAGCAGCGGGGATCAGAGCGAATCGCTGCCGGGCGTCTTGCTGCGGGAGGTGCTCAGCGGCGGTCCCGCACAACAAGCCGGCCTGCTTGACGGCGACGTGCTGCTGAGCATCGATGGCGCCCAGTTGAACTCCGCCACCGAGCTGACCGACGTGCTGGACCGGCACTATCCGGGTGACGTGATCGACCTGGTCTGGATCGACCGGGGCGGTCAGCAGCGCACCGGAAAGGCGACGCTCTCCACCGACGAGTGAGATCCGGTCGAACTGGCCGATCGGGCATGTCACGTTCCCTTATGCTGAGCGAGTGCCCAACAACACTCTTCTTCGCGTCGTGCAGTGGACCACCGGCAACGTCGGAAAGAGCTCCGTAGCGGCCATCGCCCGAAATCCCATGCTGGAACTGGTCGGCTGCTACGCGTGGTCGGAGGACAAGGTCGGCCGGGACGTCGGCGAACTCGCAGGCATCGAGCCGCTGGGCGTCGCAGCCACCAATGACGTCGACGCGCTGCTCGCCCTCAAGCCCGACGTCGTGATCTACAACCCCATGTGGATCGACGTCGACGAGCTGGCGAGAATCCTGTCGGCCGGGGTGAACGTCGTCGCCACGGCATCGTTCATCACCGGACACAACCAGGGCGTGGGCCGGGACAAGATCGCCGAGGCGTGCGAACGCGGCGGGTCGACCATGTTCGGTTCCGGCATCAGCCCGGGCTACGTCAACCAGTTGTCCATCGTGGCGGCCGGCATCTGCGACCGGGTGGACAAGGTCACCGTGAACGAGGCTGCCGACACCACGTTCTACGACTCGCCCGCGACCGAGAAGCCGGTGGGCTTCGGCCAGCCGATCGACCACCCCGACCTGCAGGCGATGACCGCACACGGCACCGGCGTGTTCGGCGAGGCGGTCCGAATGGTCGCCGACGCTCTGGGCGTGGAACTCGACGAGGTGCGCTGTGACGCCGAGTACGCACAGACCACCGAGGACCTTGACCTCGGCTCGTGGACCATCCCCGCGGGCTGCGTCGCGGGTGTCTACGCCAGCTGGAAGGGAATCCTCGGCGGAAAGTCCGTCGTGGAGATCAACGTCCGTTGGCGCAAGGGACAGACGCTGGAACCCGACTGGCAGATTGATCAGGACGGCTGGGTCATCGAGGTCGCAGGCCGGCCCACCGTGACCATGACGGTCGGCTTCCTCCCGCCCCCGGACTTCGAAGCCACCACGCTCGAGGAGTTCATGGTGCTCGGTCACATCATGACGGCGACGCCGCCGCTGAACGCGATCCCCGCGGTAGTAGCCGCCCCGCCCGGCATCGTCACCTACAACGATCTACCGCTCATCTTGCCTCGGGGAGTGGTTACCACCGGGTAACATCACTTCTGGTCTTGGTTGAGAGACTCTGCTGCCCACGATCACGTGACGACCCGTTATGTTTAGGACGTCGTGTGAGCGGGAACACAGAGCACGACCAACCGGCCAGGGGGAAGGACGCCGTGTTCATGACTTGGGTGTGGATCTACGTGGCGGCATGGGCGGTGACCACGGCGATCACGTTCGTGGCCAGCCGGCACTTGGGGGATCGGACCCAACCAGCCACGGACATCTTCTTCGTCTGCGTGCTCGCTGGCGCGTTGTGGCCGTTGCTGCTCCTCGGGGTAGTCGAGCTCAGCTCGGTGGCGGCGTACTCGACGGCCGAGAATTGGCTGGTCACGCCTGATCCGGACGACCACGTCAGCGAGGTCATGGTGACCCTGCGCTAGTCGCGGCGGGGCCTTCGCCCGCATTTGCAAGACCCGATGGGTCCAGAGCCCGCACTCGGGCCAAGCATGGAAGACCCCGGCTACGGTTGGCAGCAGTTCTCTGGGCCATACGCCACTTTCGCCGACGGCGGCGCTGACAGGAATGCCTGTGGCGTGCCAGGCTGGGAGGCCTTCTAGCCGCGAGCGTCGGCATCGGGCCGACCGCTTCTCCTTACCTCAGAACCGATCTGCGCCTAGATGCAAATGAAACCGGTGCCCCACCCCACTGGACCGCTGATGCAGCCGTAGGGCCCGCCGCCGTTCCAACCCCCGGGCACGCCCCAATTCCCGCCGCGTCCCCAGTCCCCGCCGCGTCCCCAGTCCCCGCCGTCTCCCCAGTCCCCGCCGTCTCCATCGTGGTTTCCATGGGGTTTGTCCTGCGGCAACGGTATCCCGGCTACGCCGGGCGACAGCGGATTGGCGTTCGCAACGCCCGCGCCCAGTCCGATTGCGGTAAGGCCAAGTGCGCCGACAATGGCGGCTTCGGCCAAGATTCTCATCAGTTTCATCGTGCAACCCCTCTTTACCGACGCCTCGCGTCATCACGCGACCCAGCCTCGTTCATGCCACTCGCTCGGCAACCTCACGGGGTGCATCCAGCTAGGCAGTCTCTACTTTCGTCCGTTGCGCTGGCCACCGCAAGATGGGGCAATGGTGTTGGTACTCGCAAGCAAAGGGCTTGTCTGCCCCGATGCGCCACCACCCGTCGTCCCATTACGAGGGGTGGCGGGCGGGTCCTCCCTGAGCACAACGAGGCGGCCGAACCGGCGCAGCAAAGACTTAATCTCCCCAATTTCGCAGAAGTCTTGGGTGGGAAACGTCGGCTGAGCGTCATGCACGACCTCAGTCCGACGCGTTCTGGCTCTTGCGGTCGGTGTCCTTCGACGGCTGCACCCGCTTGGGTTCGCCCGGATCTTCGGGGTGTCAACGGGCTGCTGGCCATGCTTACCCGGCATTACGCTGGTCGAACTCGCCCGATAGGGCAGTTCATCCAGCCAGGTTACGGTGGTGCGGCAAGTGGATCACCGAGTCGCCGACGCATTGCGACCGGGATCATCGGCCGGGGCCGGCGTCAGGCGTCGACTTCCGTTGCAGGAAGGGGACTCACAGATGGTGCTTCGATTCATTCTGGCGTGCGCGCTGACGACGGCAGCGATGGGAATGAGCCCGCTGACTGCGATGGCCGCGCCGGTTGACTGCCCGGCGAACGACTCCACGGACGTCGGTGTTCCATGCGTGCAAGACCCGGAACCTGCACCGGCTCCGCCGCCGCCTGTCGTGAGGGTGGCTCTCGGCCAGGACGGTGCACATGCGCAAAGCATGGCGGAGTAGCCCAGTGGTTGACGGGTAATTGACGGCCCGCGAGACCCACTTCCCCAGCGCTAGTCCACCCCGGAATGCTTAGGCGCTGCGCGCTACAAGCGTTGTGCTGCAGGGTATTTCGCCGTGTCATGCCACTAGGGCTGGCTCAGGCCTGGTTTTCGTCGTCATCCCAGTTGGCCGCCACTTTCTTGCTCGGCTGGACCCGTGGGGGCTCCCCCGGCATCTTCGGGTAGTTCGGCGGGTACGGCAGGTCGGCCAGACCGCGTTCCTCGTCGGTGGCGACCATCTCCAACAGCGGTTCGATGGAGTGCGCGACGGTGTCGATGTCCGCCCACGGGTCGTCCCGCTTGGCCACCAGGTCCGGCACGGTCGCGATGGTGTAGTCGTCCGGGTCGGCATCGGCCAGTTCGCCCCAGGTCAGCGGGGTGGAGACGGTCGCGATCTCGGTGCGGCGCGCCGAGTAGGCCGACGCGAAGGTGCGGTCGCGCGCGTTCTGGTTGTAGTCGATGAACAACCGCTCCCCGCGCTCCTCCTTCCACCACGACGTGGTGACGGCGTCGGGCGCGCGCCGCTCGACCTCGCGGGCCAGTGCGATGCCCGCCCGGCGCACGGCGACGAAGTCCCAGTCCGGCTTGATCCGGATGAACACGTGCACGCCACGTCCACCCGAGGTCTTCGGATAGCCGACGATGCCGAGCTCGTCGAGCACGGGTTTGAGCACGTCGACGGCGATCTCGCGGGCCTGCTTGAACGCGGTACCCGGCTGAGGATCAAGATCGATGCGCAGCTCGTCGGGGTGCTCGGTGTCGGGGCAGCGCACCTGCCAGGGATGCAGCGTGATCGTGCCCATCTGTGCCGCCCACGCGATCGCCGACGGGTGCGTCACCTTGAGTGCGTCCGCTGTGCGACCGGACGGAAAGGTCACCTCACACGTCTCAAGATAGTCGGGATGCTTTGCGGGAACCCGCTTCTGGTAGATCTCCTCGCCGTCGATGCCGTCCGGGAAGCGCTGTAGATGAGTGGGGCGGTCCCGAAGGACGGCGAGCATGGGTTCCGCGACGGCAAGGTAGTAGTCGAAGAGCGTGCGCTTGGTGCCACCCGCACCCAGCTTCGGGTAGTACACCTTGTCCGGACTGGTCAGCCGGACGGCGACGCCGTCGACGTCGATTTCCTCTGCGGGCGAGCCTTTTTGAGCCATCACTGCACTTCCAAAACGTCGGATAGGTCGTAGTTCAATGGCGCGTCGAGCTGGTCGAACGTACAGCTGGCCGGGTCGCGGTCGGGCCGCCACCTGACGAACTTCACTGCGTGGCGGAACCGTTGACCGTGCACGGTGTTGCCCTCCATCTGGTCGTAGGCCACCTCCGCGACCTTCTCGGGTCGTATCGGGATCCACCGCTTGTCGGCGGCCGAGTTCCACCGCGACGGCTCGCCATCGTTGATCTGGTCGCCCTCGCGCAGCGGCTCGAGGTCGGCAAGCATCGTGAGTCGGTCCTTGACGCTGAATGATGCTGCCCCACCGACCATCTGCAGCTCACCGTCATCGCGATACAGGCCGAGCAGAACGGACCCGACGCCTTCGCCGCTCTTGTGGATGCGATAGCCGATCGCCACACAGTCGGCGTCGCGTTTGTGCTTGACCTTGACCATCTCGCGCTTACCCGGCAGGTAGTGACCGTCGAGACGCTTGGCGATCACGCCGTCCAGGCCGGCCCCCTCGAACGTGGTCAGCCAGTGCGTTCCGAGCTCCGGGTCCTCGGTGGTGCGGGTGACGTGACACATGCGCTGTTTCGGGGAAAGCCGATCGTGCACGAGGTCGGTCAACGCTTGCCTGCGTTCCCGAAACGGAGCGTCCATCAGCGAGCGGTCGCCGGTGGCCAGCGCGTCGAATCCGATGAAGTGGGCAGGGGTCTGCGCGGCGAGCATCGTGACCCGGCTCTCGGCGGGGTGGATGCGCTGGCTCAGCGACTCCCAGTCGAGCCGGATGCGGCCGTCGATCTCGCGCGGCACCACGACCTCGCCGTCGAGGACGCAGCGCGGCGCCAGCTCGTCTCGAAGCGACTCGAGCAGCTCCGGGAAGTAGCGGCCCAGCTCCTTTCCGCTGCGCGACAGCAGCACCACCTCGTCACCGTCGCGGAAGACCAGGGCACGGAACCCGTCCCACTTGGGCTCGTAGGACCACACCCCTGGATCGGCGGGCACCTTCTCCGCGGTCTTGGCCAACATCGGATCCACTGGTGGCTGTACGGGAAGGTCCACGGTGCCCATTATTGCGTCCATGCCTCATCAGACCTCCGACGTCCGGCAATGTCATCGGACCGATTCCCCGGGTCGCTCCGCTCTCCCCCGCCGTCCGTGTTGAATGAGCCGATGAAGTTGCCCGTCATGCCGCCGGTCTCGCCGATGCTGGCGAAGTCGGTTCCGGAGATTCCGCCCGGCGCCTGGTATGAGCCGAAGTGGGACGGCTTCCGGTCGATCTGCTTCCACGACGGGGACGCGGTGGAACTCGGCAGCCGCAATGAACGGCCGCTGACGCGCTACTTCCCCGAGCTGGTCGCCGCGGCCATCGCGGAACTTCCGGACAGATGTGTGATCGACGGGGAGATCGTCGTGCCCTCCGCGCACGGTCTGGATTTCGAGGCGCTGCAACAGCGCATCCACCCGGCGGACAGCCGCGTGCGGATGCTCGCCGAGCACACACCCGCTTCGTTCATCGCGTTCGACTTGCTCGCCGTCGGCGACGACGACTACACCGGGCGACCCTTCAGCGAGCGCCGCGCCGCCCTCGTCGATGCGCTGGCCGGCGCTGGTCCGTCCATTCACGTGACCCCGCTGACCACGGATCTCGCCACGGCCCAGAGGTGGTTCTCCGAATTCGAGGGGGCGGGCCTCGACGGGGTCGTCGCCAAGCCGCCGACGGTCACCTATCAGCCGGACAAGCGCGTCATGTTCAAGATCAAGCACGTGCGGACCGCCGACTGCGTGGTCGCCGGGTACCGGGTGCACAAGTCCAGCGACGAGGCGATCGGCTCGCTGCTCCTCGGGCTGTACAAGGACGACGATCACCTCGCATCGGTCGGCGTCATCGGCGCCTTTCCGATGGCCACCCGCCGAAGCTTGTTCACCGAACTCCAGCCCTTGGTCACGACGTTCGACGACCACCCGTGGAACTGGGTAGCCCACGAAGCCGCGCAACGCACGCCCCGCCGAAACGAAGGCTCGCGCTGGAACGCAGGCAAGGATCTGTCGTTCGTGCCGCTGCGACCCGAGCGGGTGATCGAGGTCCGCTACGACCATATGGAAGGCGAAAGGTTCCGCCACACAGCCCAATTCAACCGCTGGCGCGCCGACCGCGACCCACGCTCGTGCACCTACGCCCAACTCGAGCAACCGCTGACCTTCAGCCTTGGCGACATCCTCCCCGGTCTTGGTCTGGACAATGCGTTCTAGTGTGGGCGCTGTGCCTCGAATGTCCAGCCGTCCCGCGGACGCCTCGCCGTGGTCGCCCCGGGAGGCCGAATTGCTGGCGGTGACGTTGCAGCTGTTGCAGGAAAACGGCTATGACCGGTTGACGCTGGATGCGGTTGCGACCACGGCCCAGGCCAGCAAGGCTACGGTGTACCGGCGCTGGCCGACGAAGGCCGAGTTGGTGTTGGCCGCATTCATCGAGGGCGTCCGTCAGGCCGCCGTCCCGCCCGACACCGGCACATTGCGGGGAGACTTGCTGGCCCTCGGGGAGATCATCCTGGAGCAGACCCACCAGCACTCAGGCACCGTCCGCGCAGTGCTGGTGGAGGTTTCGAACAACCCCGCGCTCAACGAAGCGATGCAGCACGAGTTCATCGATCAGCGAAAGACCTTGCTCCTGTACGTCCTGCAGCAGGCCGTCAACCGCGGAGAGATCGACGGCGCCGCCATCAGCGATGAGTTGTGGGACGTGCTGCCGGGCTACCTGATCTTCCGGTCCATCATCCAGAATCGGCCGCCCAGCACGGATACCGTGCGAGCCCTGGTAGACGACGTTCTCATCCCCTCCCTGACGCGACCGATTGGTTGAGGTGACACCAGATCCAGGACACTGCGCGACGGCTTTGCGCAGCTCAAGAGCGGGAAGTCAAGACTTGCCCCGAGCAGTCCCGTACCGTACCGTTCCGCTAGATAGTTAGTCTCGCTCCCCAGTGTCGCGAGCGAGTCAGCGCCGGAGTAATCGGGTTGGCCGGTCGTCGAAAGGTCGAGGGGTGAAGCGGATTTCGATCGGCGGTTTCGTCAGACGACGATGGATGGTGCTGATCGCCGTGGCGGTGGTGGCGACCACCGGGTTTGCCGTGTATCGGCTGCACGGCATCTTCGGTTCCAACAACGTGGTGTCACGGCCAAGTGCTGACTCCCTCGAGAACTCCACCTACAACCCCAAGCGCGTCCTCTTCGAGGTGTTCGGCACTCCCGGAACCGTGGCCACCATCAATTACCTGGACAAAGACGCCCAACCTCAGCGCGTCGACAACGCAACCCTGCCCTGGTCACAAACGTTGACGACGACCGACCCCACGCTCTTCGCCGACCTGCGCGCCCAAGGGGACGGAACCTCCATCGGTTGCCGCATCACGGTCAACGGGATCGTCAAGGACGAAAGGTCCAGCAACAACGTGAATGGCTACATCGCCTGCTTGGACAAGTCCGCATGAGCGAGCACGCTGTCGAGGGTCCGGTTCAGGGTTCGTGGATGGCGCGCAACATCCGTCGGTTCGCCGTGCCGATCACGCTCCTCTGGGTCGCCATCGCCGCGTTGACGAACGTCCTCGCCCCACAGTTGGAGGTCGTGGGAGCGGCACATTCGGTGTCGATGAACGCGCCCGACTCTCCGTCGATCATGGCGATGAGGCATATCGGCCAGGTCTTCGGCGAGTACAACTCCGACAGCGCCGCCATGATCGTGCTCGAAGGCGACCAGCCCCTTGGCGCCGATGCCCACCACTTCTACGACACCCTGGTCAAGCGCCTCGCGCAGGACACCAAGCACGTCCAGCACATCCAGGACTTCTGGGGGGACCCGCTCACCGCGGGCGGCTCGCAGAGCAAAGACGGCAAAGCCGCTCTGGTGCAGGTGTATCTGGCCGGAAACCAGGGCGAGGCGTTGTCCAATGAATCGGTCGACGCCGTCCGCGACATCGTGGCCGACACGCCGCCACCGCCAGGGGTCAAGGCGTACGTCACCGGTGCCGCGCCGCTGATCACCGACAACTTCGAGGTCGGCAGCGAGGGCACCGCAAAGGTCACCATCATCACCTTCGTGGTGATCGCGGTGATGCTGCTCATGGTCTACCGCTCGCTCGTCACCATGGTCCTCGTCCTGCTTACGGTCCTCGTCGAGTTGGCCGCTGCAAGGGGGGTGGTCGCCTTTCTCGCGAATTCGGGGATCATCGGCCTGTCGACCTACTCGACGAATCTGCTCACGCTGCTGGCGATCGCCGCAGGAACCGACTACGCAATATTCGTCATCGGCCGCTATCACGAAGCCCGCTCGGCCGGCGAGGAACCTGAAGCGGCGTTCTACACCATGTTCCGGGGGACCGTACACGTGATCGTCGGCTCGGGGCTGACCATTGCCGGGGCCGTGTACTGCCTGAGCTTCACCCGGCTGCCCTATTTCCAGACCTTGGGGCTGCCCGCCGCCATCGGAGTCCTCGTGGCCCTGGGGGCCGCGCTCACCCTGGGGCCCGCGGTGTTGGTGATGGCCAGCCATTTTGGGCTGATGGACCCCAAGCGCAGGATGCGCACCCGCGGTTGGCGCCGCATCGGCACCGCCATCGTGCGATGGCCCGGTCCCATTCTGGTCGTGGCGTGCGCGCTGGCCCTGATCGGTCTACTCGCCCTGCCCGGATACAAGACCAGTTACGATGCCCGCCCCTATCTGCCTGCGTCGGCGCCGGCCAACGTCGGCTACGCGGCCGCCGAACGCCACTTCTCCCAAGCCCGGCTGAATCCCGAACTGCTGATGATCGAGACCGATCACGACATGCGGAACCCCGCCGACATGCTCGTCCTCGAACGGGTCGCGAAGGCCGTTCTGCACACCCCCGGCATCTCCCTGGTGCAATCGATCACTCGGCCACTTGGTACGCCGATCACGCACAGCTCCATACCGTTTCAGATCAGCGCGTCCAGCGCCAGCCAGATCATGAACCTCCCCTATCAGCAGGCCAGAGGCGCGGATCTACTGACACAGGCCAACGAGATCTCCAAGACGATCGACATCCTGCACCAACAGTTGGCGCTGCAGCAGGCTAGTGCTGCCGCCACCCACGAGCAGACCCAAGCGTTCCACGACACCGTCACGATCGTGAACGACCTGCGCGACAAGCTCGCCAACTTCGACGACTTCTTCCGGCCGCTGCGCAACTACTTCTACTGGGAACCGCACTGCTTCGACATCCCCTCCTGCGCAGCGTTGAGATCGGTGTTCGACGCCCTCGACGGCATCAGCGAACTCAGCGATCAATTCGGGAACATCACGGCGAGTCTGGACAAGCTCGATGCCCTCCAACCGCAACTCGTGGCCTTGTTACCTCCCCAGCTCGCCATTCAGCAGAAGAACCGCGACCTCATCCTGTCCAACTTCGCCACCACGACCGGCACCAACGCGCAGTCCGAGGAGGCGCTCCGCAACGCGACCGCGATGGGACAGGCCTTCGATGCCGCCAAGAACGACGACTCCTTCTACCTGCCGCCGGAAGCCTTCGACAATGCCGACTTCAAGCGCGGCCTGAAGCTGTTCCTCTCGCCCGACGGCAAGGCTGCCCGCATGATCATCACCCATCAAGGCAATCCCGCGACGCCCGAGGGGATTTCGCATATCGACGCGCTCAAGAACTCGGCGTTCGATGCGATCAAGGCCACTCCGTTGGCGGACGCCAAGATCTATGTCGCTGGAACCGCGGCGACGTACAAGGACATTCAGGACGGCGCCAAGTACGACCTGCTGATCGCCGCGCTCTCCGCACTCAGCCTCATTCTGCTCATCATGGTCTTCATCACCCGCAGCTTGGTGGCTGCCATCGTCATCGTGGGCACGGTCGCGCTGTCGTTGGGCGCGTCCTTCGGGCTGTCCGTGCTGGTCTGGCAATACATCTTCGGCATCCAGCTGTACTGGATCGTGCTCGCACTGGCCGTCATCCTGCTGCTGGCGGTTGGCGCCGACTACAACCTGCTGCTGATATCCCGATTCAAGGAAGAGATAGCGGCGGGACTCAAGACCGGCACCATCCGCGCGATGGCAGGCACCGGTGGGGTCGTCACCGCTGCCGGCCTGGTATTCGCCGCCACCATGTCCTCGTTCATCTTCAGCGATCTGATCGTGCTCGGCCAGATCGGCACCACCATCGGCCTTGGCCTGCTGTTCGACACACTCATCGTGCGGTCCTTCATGACGCCGGCCATCGCGACGCTGCTCGGTCGCTGGTTCTGGTGGCCACAGATCGTGCGCCGCCGCCCGGCCAGCCAGATGCTTCGCCCCTACGGACCACGCCGCGCGGTCCGCGATCTGCTCGAGCGAGAACCCGACACCCGTCCTCAACGTGCCGTGCCGCCGGAAGACCCTGCGTAGAGGTGGACCAGCCCGGACGCCACCGCGAACCGCGGGCCGTCTGTGATTTGATGCGAGACGCCGAGTGTCCGGTTGTTGTACACATCGCCCGAGTGGGGCCGTGAACAACCGCACACTCGGCTAGTAGTTACCGTGTTGGCCAAGTCAATTCGGCCCCGCTGCGTAGAGGTGGACCAGCCCGGACGCCACCGCGAACCGCGGGCCGTGCACGCCGTCGATGTTGGCCCGTCCCACCGCAACCGGGATCGAGCGCAATGATTCGCCGACCGTCCGGAGCAGTTCGTCGTCGAGTGCCCCGCCCCCGGCCAGCACGAGTGCGGTGGGTGGATCGTCGAAGGCCAACATGGCGCGGGCGATGTTCGCCGCGACCGTCTCCTGTTTGATCGCCAGCCGCAGACTGCGCCACTCCTCGGCAGCCAGCTTGTTGGAGAACGGCACCAGGCCGGCACTTCCGCGCGTACACAACCGGCCGATGGCGTCGGCCGAAGCCGGGCTGTCCAGGAACAACCGCCGTCCGTCCTCCTCGTGCGCGACGTGCGGACCTTCGACCCGTAGAGCCGGCGTCCGCTTCACCCGCTCCGCGAGAGCACGAGGGATGCTCAGCACTCGCGCCACGGCGGTGGTGATCGCCTCCCCCGCACCTGCCGCGGTGACCGCGCGACCCGCACCCACCAGATCGATGGTGCCCCCGCCGATGTCGCATACGACGGCGTTCGGCGGCACCCCCGGCGTCGTGCGTGCGCCGACCGCTGCGGCCTCCGGCTCTCCTGCGATCGTGCGTGTCGGACGTCCGGTCAGGTCCTGCAGAGTGGCGGCCGCGTCGGCGACGTGGTCGGCGGCGAGCAGTGCGACGACGGTGCCCCGTCGTCGATCGACCCCGCGCCGCAGCCACGCGCCGTTGTCGATCGACGACAGATCGGTGAAAAATGCGTCGTCCACGGCGATTCCGTGTTCGGCGGTGGGAATCGAACGCAGGCGGACGGCCACGACGTTGCCCGGTGGTTCGAGCCGCAGAATGCTGTGTGCCTGTGCGGGCGAGTACCGCACCAGGCGGCCGTCGGCGGTGCAGTCGACGTAGTCGTCGTCGACGGCAGGCGGATCGGGCGGCCCGGTACGGCGGGTCACGGCGATCGCTGGCGAATCCGCCAACTCGCGGGTGAACTCGGCCACGTGCTGAATCTGGTCGTGTCCGAGTTCGAGGGCGAAGCAGAGCGCGATCGGGTCCGCCATCGCCCGGTAGGCGCGACCTTCTGTCACGACCTCCACCGCGACCAACGCTCCAGGTTCGAGCCCGTCGAGGTCGACCTCGTCGACGACCGGCACGTCGATGGGAATCCGGTTGCGGATCAGCACGGCGTCGTCCTGCGCAGCGATCACGCCGACGACGCGCCAGCCGCGATCGACCGCCGCCGAGATCTCGCGCGCCGCGACTTCGAAGTCGGTGACCGCGTCGACGGAAACTATTGCCGGGCCGTCGATCACGTCATCGGTCAAACCGGCCAGAGGTACATGCCGACCGACACCCGAGCCCATCCCGGCAGGCGTGCTGGCGTCGGGTCTTCGGAGACTCCGCACCGGCGATCTGGGTGAGGACGGCGGTGCCAGCGGCGCCGTCGCCGTGTCCACCGGCCGAAGTGCGGCCAGCAGCAGTTCGTCGGCCGTCACGTCGGCGTCGACTTCCATCTTGTGCAGCAGCGCCGCCGCACCCTCCAAGGATTCCTTGGAGCCCTTCCGCCCGCGCGTCGGCGCGTGGCCGTGGGCGATCGGCTCAACGGTTCCCTGACCGACGCGCGCCAGGACGATCTCGGTGGTGTGGTTGCCGACGTCTACCCCGGCTACCACTGTCACCGCAACAGACCTCGCCTGGCGTACACCACGGCGGCCTGGCCGACCAGTTCCGCGCACCGGACCGCACCCCGCGTCTGCAGCGACACCCGCAGCGCCTCCAACTGCTCGGCAGAGGAGCGGTGCGGTCGAAGCGACTCGTAGAGGTTCATCACCTCTTCGTCGTCGATGGTCGCGAGTTCGGCTGCGCGCAAGAAGTTCTCAGCCAGTTGCGGATTGCCGCCCTCTTCGGCGATGACGGCCTGATGCGCCAGCGTCGCGGGGTCCATCCGGAGGTCGGACAGCTGTAGTTTGCCGTCGACCGCGGCCTCGACCGTGAACTTGTCCTCGGTGGTCACCGCGTCACCTGCACCGTGATCGGCGCCTCGCCGGGCTGGCAGGACTCACGCTCGAGTGCGACGAGCGCGACGGCGCGGGCGTGGTACCGAGCGGAGATCGACTCGTCGGTGCCGCCGGTGAAGATCGGCGCCGGAGCCATCCCCTTCGCATGCCGGGCAGCGTTTCTGCCCAGGTCCCGGTACATCCCCGCGGTCAGCAGCGGAGCCACGCTGAACAACTCCAAATTGGCCAACGGCGCAAGGTCACGACGGTGAATCAGCGCGGTTCCCTTGCCCTGCAATCCGATTCCGATTCCCGACCCGGACAGTCGGGCCGCGGTCAGCCCGATCAGGCCGACGTCGATGGTCGAGCGGACGCGTACCAGCCGCGGCACACAGCCTTCCTCCTCGAGACCCGCCGAGAGCTGTCGCAGCACCTCCCCGACCGTCAGGCCGCACAGGGTCAGCCAGACCGTGCGGCCCAAGGCCGGGGATAGCCCGATGCATACCTCGCGGGGATCGCTGCCTTGACGGGCGATTTCGACGTCAGTGAACGTGACGTGGCCGCGATGCTCGGCTTGATCAGCGGTGAGCTCGGCCGTCGTCCGCTCCTGCCGGATGCCGTCGATCTCAGCGCGCCGCTCGTCGGTCAGCGCGTAACCGCTGCCCGGGCCGCCGTAGTCGTTGGGGTCGGTGATCTTCGACAGCACCCGGAAGTTCTCGTCGAAGATCGCCGAGGTCTGCAGTTGGTCGCCCCGGAGCCGCTCCCGGGTCAGCCTCATGATGGCCTCGGCTTCCTCGTCGAAGCCGGTTCGCTTCAGCGAGGCGATGACGTCGAAGACGGTCAGCTGTTTGGCTTCGATCGAGGTGGCCGCCTCCGCGACGGCCTTCGGGTCGCCGGGCGGGATGTCACGCGAGCCGTTGGCCACCACCACCGCATCGATCCGGTCGTCTTCGAAGTCCGCGAGACCGAGGTCGCGATACACCGCCTGCACGGCGGTGGCCGCACGGCGGCGCACCAGGGCGAGATGTTCGGCCGATACCGTGCGCAGTCCCCCGTCGACCCCCCAGTCCCGTTGCAGTACGAGGAAGTCGTCCATGTCGTCGGAGTTGAAGTTGGACAGCGCGAATGCGTTGTCGTAGCGCGGGATCGACCCGAAACCCGAGAAGATGAAGTCGGCGCCGGCGAGCAGAACGGGCAGGGTGTGCGCGCTGCGGCGGATGTCGGATTCCGAGATGAGATTGTCGTTGCCCGCGCAGGATTCCAGATCGCGCATCATGACCATCAGGTTCTCGGCGAGCAGTTCCTTCATGCCGTCGGGCACCGAGGCCACCACCCCCACGCCGTCGATGCCCCCGTTCTGCACGCCCTGCGACCCCAACGCACGTGCCAGCGACACGCAGCGGGATTCCAGGTAGAGGATCGAGCACTTCTCGGCCGCGCCCATCAGCACCTCGGCGCCGCCGCCACTGGTCACCCTCATCTTGAGGCCCCGGGAAGCGTAAGCGGAGGTGAGAATCGCCTTCGAGAACGGGGTGTCGTCACCGTCGACGAACACCTGCTCGGTGCCGTACAGGGAGATCGTCTCCGCATAGCTGGTCAGCCCACGCAGCCCGAGCCGCAACTCCAGCGCCTCCTCGATGGAGCACTGGGCCATCGCCCCTGGGATTCCCACTTGGCTGCCGATCAGCAACGCGACCGCATTGGATGGCGCGTCGCCCAGCACCGGGACAGTCGTCTCGACCTCCCGGAATCCGTAGGCGACGGCACTTGCCGCGTCGGCGGCGATGAGCAGCGGATCGTCGAGCTGATTCGTCACGTGTGCCTGGTTGCTCGGCGTCTTCCTGGACCGCATCTTGGACATCGCCATCTGCATCTCGACGGGCGTGAGCACCGCCATCACCCTGGCGAGCTTGGCGGGCGTGGTGCCACCGATGAGCCGCACCACCTCGGCACGCGGCACGTTGACGTCGACGGCCATCCGAGCCAGCACGGCGTCGTCGAGTGCCATCGCCTCCTGCGCCACCTCGAGGTCGAGGCCGTAGCGGGCGATGAACTCGTCGATCACGTCGAACTGGTCGACCGGCTTGCCGTCGAGTTCGATGACGGCCCCGTCGCGGATCGCCAGCGACGGCGCCGGGTCGTGCGGGCTGTGCATCGCGATCAGTCCGAGTTCGGCGTCGGCGACGCTGAATCCGTCCAGGTTGACCGGTTTCGCGTTCAGTACCCGAAATCGGCCGAGCTCGTCCACGAAAGCGGCACTCCTCCTAGTCGCGAGTTTCCGTGTCCTCGTAGAGGACTCGGCCGATCAGGTCGTAGCGCCGCGGGTCGCGGAACTTGAAGTACAGCGCCATCGCCGCCCCGAGGGCGAACAGTCCGACCACGATCCACGGGGTCAGCTTGAACAGCAGCGTGCCCGACGCAGCGCCGGCTGCCGCGTCCTTGTGTACCCACAGCAGATACACCACGTACAGCATGCCGATGCCGCCGAGCAGTGGCGCGAGGAAGGTCTTGAACCAGTGCGCGCTGGACGGGTGGTTCTTGTGGAAGTGGAAGTACGCGATGACCGCGAACGCGCAGAGCGACTGCACGATCAGGATCGCCATGGTGCCCAGGATCGCCAGCAGCGTGTACATGTGGATGTACGGATCCATGCCGGCGATGAAGAACGCCATGATCAACACGAACGTGATGCCGGTCTGTACGAACGACGCGATGTGGGGCGAGCCGTGCGTGGGGTGGGTCGCCCCGAGCGTCTTCTGCAGGCCCGCGGACAAACCTTCCCGGCTCATCGCGTAGAGGTAGCGCGAGGCGCAGTTGTGGAACGCCATGCCGCACGCGAACGAACCGGTCACCAGCAGGATGTTGAACAGCGTGATGGCCCACTCGCCGTAGGTGCTGCGTACCGGGTTGAAGAAGATGTCGCCCGCAGTGGCCGCATCTTGAGCGAGTTCGACCGACTTCTGCGTCCCGGTGCCCGCGATGGCCATCCACGAGATGAACACGTAGAAAATGCCCACGCCGAGCACGCTGATCATGGTGGCGCGCGGGATGATTCGCTTGGGGTCCTTCGACTCTTCGCCGTACATCGCCGTCGACTCGAAGCCGACCCACGACCAGAACGCGAAGAACAGACCCAGTCCGGCGCTGGCGCCCGCGACCGCGGCCGGAGTGAAGGCGCCGATGGGGTTGAGCGTCTCGCTGACCGCGAAACCGTCCGGGCCGCCGCCCTTGAACAGTACCGCGAGTGCGCCGAGTGACAGCATGACGATCTCGGTGACCAGGAACACCCCGAGCACCTTGGCGGCGAGGTTCACGTCGAAGTAGGTGAGGATGCAGTTCAGCACCAGCATCAGCAGCGCGGGTACCAACCATGGCACGGTGATATCGAACTGGGTCTTGAACAGATTCTGGAAGAAGTACGAGAAGATGCCGATCAGCGAGCCCTCGAACACGACGTAGGCCATCGTGATGATCACGCCGCTGGCCATGCCGACGACGCGGCCAAGCCCGTGCGAGATATATCCGTAGAACGCGCCGGTCGCCGTGATGTGCTTGGCCATCGTTGCGTACCCGATGGCGAACAGGCCGAGCACGATGGTGGCCACCAGGTAGCCCGCCGGTGCGTGTGATCCATTTCCGAACCCGACGGCGATCGGCACGTTGCCGACCATCGCCGTGATGGGCGCGGCGGTGGCGACGGCCATGAAGATGACGGCCATGGTGCCGATGGCGTTGCGCTTAAGCCGTTGGACGCTCTGATTGGGGCTCTCAGGTGGTGATACAACTTGATCGGTCATCTACTCCAGATACCTTCCAGCCGAAGCGTAGGGGCCCGGTGTGGCCTCGGCCGCACACCGAACTTCCGTATATTGGCACTACCAAATAGACAGCGCAAGACCCTTTGCAACCATTGACAGAAATGGTCCAGCCTTTTTAGGGTGGGTGCCTCGCGGCCAGAAGCAAGCTCGCACGTCTCAGCCAGGGAGCCCCGTTGTACGACTACGGCACATTCTCGTTCGACTCCAAGGCGCAGGTCCTGGAGCAGGCGAAGAAGTACTGGAACCCGGGCAAGACGCAGTTCTGGACCGACACCGGCGTCGATCTCGTCATCGATCGTCGGGACGGCTACTTCCTGTGGGACATGGACGGGCGGCGGCTGATCGACATGCACCTCAACGGCGGCACCTACAACCTCGGGCACCGCAATCCCGAGGTGATGCAGGCACTCATCGACGGCATGCAGTACTTCGACATCGGCAACCACCACTTCCCCTCAGTCGCCCGCACCGCGCTGGCACAGCGGTTGGTCGACTCGGCGCCGGCCTCGATTACCAAGGTGGCCTTCGGATCCGGCGGCGGCGAGGCCATCGACATCGCGCTCAAGAGCGCAAGGCACGCCACCCAGCGCCGCAAGATCGTCTCGATCGTCAAGGCCTACCACGGCCACACCGGACTTGCCGTCGCCACCGGCGACGACCGGTTCTCCAAGCTCTTCCTCTCCGACCGGCCCGACGAGTTCGTCCAGGTGCCGTTCGGTGACGTCGACGCGATGGAGCAGGCGCTGTCAGGCGGGGACGTCGCCGCGGTCATCATGGAGACCATCCCGGCCACGTACGGATTCCCCCTTCCCCCACCGGGTTACCTCGAGACGGTCAAGGAACTCACCGTCCGCAACGACGCGCTGTACATCGCCGACGAGGTGCAGACCGGGCTGATGCGCACCGGCGAGATGTGGGGCATCACCAAGCACGGGATCGAGCCCGACATCATGGTCGCGGGCAAGGGCCTGTCCGGGGGGATGTACCCGATCACCGCGGCGATGCTCGGCGACCGCGCCGCGCAGTGGCTGGACGAGGACGGCTTCGCCCACATGGCGACCTTCGGCGGCGCCGAGCTCGGTTGTGTCGCCGCCATCAAGACGTTGGAGATCACCAGCCGCCCCGAGGTCCGCTCGTCGGTGCACCACATCACCGCCGTGTTCGCCGACGGACTGGCCCGGATCCAGGAAGACTACCCGGACTGGTTCGTCGGCATCCGGCAGAACGGTGTGGTGATCGGCCTGGAGTTCGACCACCCCGAGGGGGCCAAGTTCGTGATGCGCGAGCTCTACGAGAACGGGGTGTGGGCGATCTTCTCGACGCTGGATCCCCGTGTCCTGCAGTTCAAACCGGGCCTGCTGCTGAGCCGCGACCTCTGCGACGACGTCCTGGAGCGCCTGGACGTGGCCGTGGGCAAGGCCCGCACCGCCGCGGCCGTGCGGCATCGGGGCTGACCGTGGGCGATGACGAGGCCTTCATAGCCGACGACATCGACGTCGCCGAGCGGGCGCTCGCCGAATACGACCTGCCGCCCGATTCGACACTGCGCCTGCTGAATCTCTCCGAGAACGCCACCTATGCGGTGGAGGACGCGGGCACCGGCGCACGGTCGATCCTGCGCGTGCACCGCAAGAACTACCACCGCCCACGAGAGATCGAGTCCGAACTCGACTGGCTCGACGCGCTGCGGCGCGACGGCGACGTCACCGTGCCCACCGTGCTTCCGGCGCACGACGGTCGACGCGTCGTCACCGTCGACCACGACGGAACGCAGCGCCACGTCGTGCACTTCGAGATGGTGCCCGGCGTGGAGCCCGACGAGGAGACGCTGACCGTCGAGGACTTCCACACGTTGGGCCGCATCACGGCCGCCCTGCACGACCACTCGAAGGGGTGGTCCCGCCCGCCGGGCTTCGGCCGGTTCTCCTGGGACTGGGAGCACAGCCTCGGCGACCACCCACGCTGGGGCCGCTGGCAGGACGCCGATGGCGTGGGCGAGTCGGAGGCAGGATTGCTGGACCGGGCCGCGCGACTGCTCCGGCAGCGCTTGACGGAATACGGATCAGGTCCGAAACGATTCGGGCTGGTACACGCCGACCTGCGTCCGGCCAACCTGCTCGTCGACGGATCGACCATCACGGTCATCGACTTCGACGACTGCGGACTCGGTTGGTACTTCTACGATTTCGGCACCGCGGTGTCCTTCATCGAAGACGACCCGGCGCTGCCCGAGTGGCAGGACTCCTGGATCGCGGGATACCGTAGCCGCAGCCCGATCGCCGCCGCGGACGAAGACATGCTGGCGTCGTTCGTGCTGCTCCGCCGACTGTTGTTGTTGGCCTGGATGGGAACACACAGCCATTCCAAGGAATCCCGCACCAAGGCGATAACCTACGCCGAGGGCAGCTGCACGCTCGCCGAACGCTATCTCGGTTCCACCGGCCACCGTCTGGCCTGACCAAAGGACAGGAACATGTTCAGTTCGCTTCACGGCAGATCCGCCATCGTCACCGGCGGCAGCAAGGGCATCGGCCGCGGCATCGCCGAAACCTTCGCCGCCGCAGGCGTCAACGTCGTCATCACCGGTCGCACCCAGGGTGACATCGACGTTGCCGTCGGCGAACTCGCGGGCGGACCCGGCACGGTGATCGGGGTGGCCGCCGACGTGACGAGCCAGGACGACTGCCGTCGTGTGGTCGACACCGCGGTGGAACGGCACGGCGGACTGGACATCGTGTGCGCCAACGCGGGCATCTTCCCGTCGGCACGCATCGAGGACCTCACCCCCGAGAACATCGAGGAGGTGCTCGGCGTCAACTTCAAGGGCACGGTCTACATCGTGCAGGCGGCGTTGCCGGCGTTGGCCGCCAGCGGGCATGGCCGGGTCGTCATCACGTCGTCGATCACGGGACCGATCACCGGCTACCCAGGGTGGTCGCACTACGGCGCCAGCAAGGCGGCGCAACTCGGTTTCCTGCGCACCGCGGCAATGGAGCTGGCGCCCAAGAACATCACCATCAACGCGGTGCTGCCTGGCAACATCGTCACCGAGGGCCTCGTCGAAATGGGCCAGGAGTACATGGCCCAAATGGCCGCCGCCGTGCCCGCGGGACGGCTCGGCACCGTGGCGGACATCGGCAACGCCGCGCTGTTCTTCGCCACCGACGAAGCCGCCTACATCACCGGTCAGTCCCTGGTCGTGGACGGCGGGCAGATCCTGCCGGAGTCCCAGGCCGCGATCGCGGAGCAATAGGGGGCCCTCCCCTAGAATTGGACCTACCAAATCGGAAGAGGGTGCGACACGTGCCGAAGCCGACCGAGGAACTGCGACGCCAGATCGTCGCCGACATCAACGCAGGCGCGCCAGGTGCGAAGCTGGGCAGCGAACGCGATCTCGCCAATCGCTACGCCACCAGCCGCTCCAGTCTGCGGCAGGTACTGGCGGCGTTGGAAGAAGCGGGCCTGGTTCATCGGGTGATCGGCCGATCCGGCGGCATCTTCATCAGCCACGCCCAGATTCAACGCAGCCTGTCCGACGTCGTCGGCGTGCCCGCGTTCCTTGCCAGCCAGGGCTACGTCGCCGGGACCCGCGTCCTGTCCACGAAGATCACCCCGCCGGACCGCACCACGCAGAACGCGTTGCGCGTCGACGCAAGCGACTTCATCATCGAGATCCAGCGTCTACGGCTGGCGGACGGATCTCCAATCTCGTTGGAGCTCGCGCAGTTTCCCGCCGACGCCTTTCCTGGACTACTCGAGCAACAGCTCGGCGGATCGATCTACGAAATCCTCGAAGACCTCTACGGACTCGTCACGTCCCGCGCCGACGAGCGGATCGAGGCCGTCAACGCCACACCCGACGAGGCGTCGTTGCTCGACATCAAACCCAAGTCGGCACTGCTGCTGATCACCCGAGTCGCCTACGACCAGAACGGAACACCTTGCGAGTTCTCCCGCGACCTGTTCCGAGGTGACCGCACGTGTCTCGCCGTCACCGTCCAGGGGCGTGGAATCGGGACCCAGTCACCCGCGGACGCGGCGTCGGTGGCCCTGCAAAGCCAGGACGTCCGGACGAAGGCAAGCTGACTCTCCCACGGCGAAAAGTACTTGACCTCAAGTGTGGTTCATGTTTCAGGCTTGGTGTGACTCAACCGAGGAGAACACCATGCGACCCATTCGTGCCGATCTCTGGGAGACCCGCGTAGACAGCCCCTTCCCCGGGCTCACCACCCACGCCTACCTGTGGACGGGAGGCCAAGACGGCAACGTGCTGTTCTACGGCACCCAGACCGACGCCGACTTCGACGAGCTGGCGGCGCTCGGCGGAGTGGCTCACCACTACCTGTCGCACCGGGACGAGGCAGGCCCGATGCTGAGCCGGATCGCGGAACGCTTCGGGGCGCGACTGCACGCGCCGGTGGCCGAACTGGTCGAGATCGGCCAACACACCCACATCGACGTCCCGGTCGGCAGCAGGCATCTCGACGCCAACGGCATCGAGGTGATCCCCACGCCGGGCCACTCCCCCGGCAGCACCTGCTACCTGGTGCCGGGCGCCAACGGTCAGCGGTACCTGTTCACGGGCGACACGATCATGCTCGGTTCCGACGGCGACTGGGTGGCCGGCTACATCCCGCCCATCAGCGACGCCGCGCCGCTGGCGCAGAGTCTGCGGCTGCTCGCCGGGCTGAGGCCCGACTTGGTGATCTCCAGCGCCTTCCCCGGCGATACCGCCGTGCACGCGCCAGGAGGCCGCTGGTCGGAGTGCGTGCGGCAGGCGCAGTCACGGCTGGCGGCGGTGGCCTGAGTGCGGGCGCGTCATCTCCCGTCGCTTCGCTCGCCCCGGTTAGATTCCAGGCATGAGCCCCGCGGGCCGGTTCGCGCCCAGCCCGTCCGCCGATCTGCACATCGGCAATCTGCGGACAGCGGTCCTGGCGTGGCTGTTCGCCCGGTCGACGGGGCGACGGTTCCTCGTCCGCGTCGAGGACCTCGACGACCGCACGTTCGCCGACGTGGCCGAACGGCAACTGCGGGACATCGCCGCGATCGGGGTGAGCTGGGACGCGCCGCCCGAGTACCAGACCGCACACGGACCCCGTTACACCGTGGTGATCGACGAGCTGACCGGACGCGGCCTGACCTACGAATGCTTCTGCAGCAGAAGGGATATCCTTCAGGCGCCGCGTGCCCCGCACGCACCGGAGGGGGCATATCCGGGAACGTGCCGCGACCTGAGCGACGACGAGCGCGCCACCCGCCGCGCGGCGGGCCGGGCTCCCGCGCTGCGGTTGCGTTCCAGTGTCGGCGAGTACACCGTCACCGATCTGCTGCACGGCAGCTACACCGGCGTCGTCGACGATCTGGTGCTGCGCCGCGGTGACGGCGTGCCCGCCTACAACCTGGCGGTGGTGGTCGACGATGCGGCGCAGGGCGTCGACCAGGTGGTGCGGGGTGACGACCTGCTGTCGTCATCGCCGCGGCAGGCCTACCTGGGCTCGCTGCTGGGGTATCCGGAGCCCAGCCACGCGCACGTTCCCCTGGCTCTCAACACCGAGGGAAAGCGTCTGGCCAAGCGCGACGGCGCGGTCACGCTGGCCGAACTCGGGGTCGAGCGGGCGCTGTCCCTGATCGCGGGCTCGCTGGGATACGCCGCGACCACGGTCGACGGGATGCTCGCCGAGTTCGATCCCTTGCGGCTACCCCGCGATCCCTGGGTGTTCGAACCCTAGGGTGGACAGTCGTGGAGCCCCGTCGAGACCTCGAGTCGCGACGGTTCGTCGGTGCGTGGCGGGTGTACCAGGAGCAAGCGTTGGATTCGTTCGACGTCGACGTCCGCGCCGGTGACAACCGCTCGTACCTGGTCCTGCCGCCCGGCGCAGGAAAGACGATGATCGGGCTGGAAGCGGCGCGAAGGCTGGGGCGCCGGACCTTGGTGCTGGTTCCCAACACGGCGGTGCAGGCGCAGTGGGCGGCGGCGTGGGACAAGCACTTTCCGTCGGAGGACCCCTCGGCGCCCGCGTGCGGCACGGAGCGTGACCTGACGTCGGCGATGAACGTGCTGACGTATCAGTCGCTGGCGGTCATCGACGACGAAACGGATCGAGACTTTCGGCGGGCCGTCCTACGTGGCGGCGACCAGCAAGCCTTGTTGAAGCTGCTGCACCCCAACGGGATAGCGCTGATCGAGCGGGCGGCGGCGCTGGGCCCCTGGACGCTGGTGCTCGATGAATGCCACCACCTGCTCGCGACCTGGGGGGCGCTGGTGAGCGCGTTGGCATCGGAATTGGGACCGCAAACCGCGCTGATCGGGCTCACCGCGACCCCGGTGACCGCACTCACCGAGTGGCAACGCACCCTGCACGACGAGCTGTTCGGCACCGCGGACTTCGTGGTCGTCACGCCTGCACTCGTACGGGAAGCCGATCTCGCTCCGTACCAAGAGTTGGTGTATCTGACCGAACTGACCCCCGATGAGGAGGGCTGGGTCGCGACGGACCGCGCTCGCTTCGCCGACCTCATGCTGGAGCTCATCGACCAGAAGGTGGGCAGCATGTCGCTCGCCGTGTGGCTGCGCACCCGAATCGTGGACCGATCGACGAGCGACGGCACGCAGCTCGCGTGGTCGTCGTTCGAGCGTGCCGAACCCGACCTGGCCTTGAGCGGTTTGCGCTTCGCCTATGACGGCTTGATTCCGCTGCCTAACGGTGCCCGCCTGCGTGAGCAACACCGCGTCAAGCCCGCCGCAGAAGACTGGGTAAACGTGTTGACCGACTTCAGTATTGGGCATCTGCTTTCAAGCCAGGATCCGCGCGACGCTGAGGCGTTGAACGCGATCAAGCGGGTGCTGCCCGGCTTGGGCTACCGGCTTACCAGCCGCGGGGTGCGGGTGGCGACCTCGCCGGTGGACAGGGTGTGTGCGCTGTCGGAGTCGAAGATCGCGGCGACGACGCACATTCTCGACGCCGAAGAGGCCGTACTCGGATCGCGGATGCGTGCGCTGGTGCTCTGCGACTTCGAAAGAATGGCAGCCACCCTTCCCGCCTCGTTGACGGGAACACCGCTGAGCGCGCAGTCGGGTTCGGCCCAGCTCGTGACGGCGATGATCGCCGCGTCCGACGCCCGACGCAGTGCCCCGCTTCACCCACTTCTAGTGACAGGCCAGACGTTCGCCTGTCCGGCTGACGTCGTGGAGGACCTGATCGCCTTCTGCGCCGCGCGCGGCCTGCTCGTCACGGCGGAGCCGTTCGAAGCCCACCCCGGGCTCCGGGTGATACGCGGCTCGACCGGGACCAATGGCAGGTTCACCCCCCGCGTCTGGGTCACCGTGGCGACGGCATACTTCGTCGCCGGACACGCACGCGTGCTCGTCGGCACCCGCGCCCTTCTGGGTGAGGGATGGGACTGCGCCGCGGTCAACGTCACCATCGATCTGACGAGTGCGACGACGCAAACGGCGATCACGCAGATGCGGGGACGCGCGCTTCGCCTCGACCCCTCCGACCAGGAGAAGGTCGCCGACAACTGGTCTGTCTGCTGCATCGCAGCGGGGCACCCCCGCGGCGATGCCGACTATCTTCGGCTGGTGCGCAAGCACGACGCGTACTGCGCCGCCACCCCACAAGGGCTCATCGAGTCGGGTGTCACGCATTGCGATCCGATGCTGTCGCCCTATGGTCCCCCTGCGACGACCGAGGCCCGCGACGTCACCGCACGAGCCTTGCAGCGCGTATCCGAACGCGCACTGGCGCGAACCTGGTGGCGGATCGGTGAACCCTACGAAGGACACGACGTCGCGACCATACGCATCCGATCGCAGCGCCCACTCGGAATCGCTACGCCCAACACGACCGAATCGGCATTGACCCCGCCGCTGCCGGGCCATCGCAGATGGGGCTCCGCGCGCGCAGCCGTCGTCGCGGGACTGTCCAGTGTCGGCGCGGGGGCCAGCGGCGCCATCGCGGCGGCCAGTCTCGGCCCGCTCGCCGGCGTCGCCGCGGTCGGAGCGGTCATCGTCGCAGGGGCCGGCCTCCTTGCCGCCGCTACGACAAGCGAGGGTCGCCGACTGGCCGACGCGCCCAATGCCCTCGAACAACTGGCCGCAGTCGTCGCCGACGCACTGAAGGCCGCAGGCGGCGCCGAAAGTGGAGCTGCAGCACTACGCATCACGCCCGACGCCGACGGCTGGATCCGGTGCGAGCTCGGCGGCGTACCCACCGCCGAGGCATTGCGGTTCTCCGCCGCACTCGACGAGCTATTGGCACCGCTGACCGAACCGCGTTACCTCATCGGACGCAAGATCCTCACACCGCCGACCGCGCGGCTGGCCCGGGCGCTCTTCGCTGCCCGCGCAGTCGTTGGACTATCGCTACCCGGCGCCGTCTCCTGGCACCCCGTGCCCCGCTGGTTCGCCCAGAACCAGAAACGCTTAGGCGCTCTGCTGTCCTGCTGGGAACAGCACATCGGCCCGCCCCGCCTGACGCGCGCTGACTCGCCGGACGGCCAAGCCATCGTCGAGCTGTTCCGCGGCGACAACCCGCTCTCGCTCATGACCCAGCTCCGCACGACCTGGCAGTAGGGAATCGGGGGACATACCGGCCGAGGTGAGCAGAACTGTTCCTCGATCCTGCGCATCTTGCTAGGTTCCGGCCGTGACCTATTACCTTCGTCGAGCACTGCTCGCGGTAATCCTGCTGGCAACGGTGCTTGCTGCCAGCAGCATTACCACGGCCTGCGGAGCGCCTGATTCCGACAAGGCGGACCGGCTACAGTCCGCCGGCGTCCTGCGCGTCGGCACCGAAGGTGTGTACGCACCGTTCAGTTACCACGACGCGAGCGACCAGTTGGTCGGCTACGACGTCGACGTTGCGCGTGCGGTGGGTGACAAGCTCGGCGTGAAGGTCGAATTCGTTGAGACACCGTGGGATTCGATGTTCGCGGCGCTGGAGGCCAACCGGTTCGACATCGTCGCCAACCAGGTCACCATCAACCCCGAGCGCCAACAGAAGTACGACCTGTCCGACCCGTATGCCATCGGTCAGGGCGTCATCGTCACCCGTGCCGACGACAACTCGATCAAGTCGTTGGCCGACCTCAAGGGCAAGGTCGCCGCCGAGAACCCCACCAGCAACTGGGCGCAGCTCGCCCGCGACAACGGCGCCCGCGTCGAATCCGTCGACGGTTTCGCCCAGGCCATCAAGCTACTGAATCAGGGCCGGGTGGACGTCGTCGTCAACGACAGCATCGCGGTGTACCAGTACCTTGCCAAGACCGGCGACAAGACGGTCAAGATCGCCGCGCAGACGGACGAGAAGAGTGAGCAGGGTTTCGCCGCGCGAAAGAACAGCGGGCTGCTGCCAGAACTGAACAAGGCACTCAAGGATCTGAGCAATGACGGCACGTTGCCGAAGATCTCGGAGAAGTACCTGAAGGCCAACGTCTCTGGTGCGGAGGCACAACAGCAGGCACCGCCACTGTCCGCCTGGAAGCTCATCGCCGACAACCTGTGGCCGTTGGCCAAGGCCGCGATCACGGTGACGATCCCGCTGACGATCATCAGCTTCATCCTCGGTTTGGTGATCGCGCTCGGTGTCGCGCTGGCCCGACTGTCGAAGAATCGGGTGCTCTCCAACATCGCCCGGTTCTACATCTCGCTGATCCGCGGCACACCGCTGCTGGTGCAGCTGTTCATCGTGTTCTTCGCACTACCCGAGTTCGGCATCAGAATCGACCCCTTCCCCGCTGCGATCATCGCGTTCAGCCTCAACGTGGGTGGCTACGCCGCCGAGATCATCCGGTCGTCGATCCAGAGCATCCCGAAGGGTCAGTGGGAGGCGGCCGAGACGATCGGCTTCAATTACGCTGGTGCGCTGCGCCGCATCATCCTTCCTCAGGCCGCCCGGGTGGCCGTTCCGCCGCTGTCGAACACATTGATCTCACTGGTCAAGGACACGTCGCTGGCGTCGACGATCCTGGTGACCGAACTGTTCCGCACGGCTCAGAACGTGGCGGCGCCGACATTCGAGTTCTTCGCCCTCTACGGCACGGCGGCCGTCTACTACTGGGTGATCTGCCTGGTTCTCTCGTTCGGCCAGAGCCGCCTTGAACGCCGACTGGAAAGGTATGTGGCGCGATGACTGACAACGGAGCCGAAGACAAGGCCGCTGCGAACGCCGAGAAGACGGACGAGGTCGAGTACCGGGTCACCGCCGAAGGCGTCGAAAAGGCGTTCGGCGACAACAAGGTGCTCAAGGGCGTCTCGTTCACCGTGGAACGGGGCACGGCGACCGCCATCATCGGCCCTTCGGGGTCGGGCAAGACGACACTGTTGCGCGCGCTCAACGCGCTCGACAGGCCCGATGCCGGAGTGATCCGGGTGGACGACGTCGAGATCGACTTCTCCAAACCAGTGCCCAAACCCGAGGTGCGCAAGTTTCAATCGCGAAGCGGCTTCGTGTTCCAGGCGCACAACCTGTTTCCGCACAAGACGGTGCTGCAGAACATCACCGAGGGACCGCTGGTCGTGCAGAAGCGGCCCAAGGACGAAGTGATCAAAGAGGCCGTCGAGTTGCTCGACCAGGTCGGGCTGGCCGCCAAGAAGGACCAGTACCCGTATCAACTGTCCGGCGGCCAGCAGCAGCGCGTCGGCATTGCAAGGGCGTTGGCGCTGCGACCCAAGCTGGTGTTGTTCGACGAGCCGACGTCAGCCCTGGACCCCGAACTGGTCGGCGAAGTGCTCTCGGTGATCAAGGATCTGGCCGTCGAAGGCTGGACACTGGTGATCGTCACGCACGAAATCCAGTTCGCGCGACAGGTTTCCAATCAGGTGCTGTTCACCGATCAGGGCATCATCCTCGAGAAGGGCACGCCCGAAGAAGTCATCGGCGACCCGAAGGAGGAGCGCACCCGGCAGTTCCTGAACCGGATCCTCAACCCGCTGTAGCCCACCCCTGCCTCTCGCGCGAGCGTGCGCAAACTACGGTGAAACTCCGGCGCGTCGGCCGCAGACACGCACGTTCGCGGAGGAGTTGGCCAAAGCATGTCGCCACTGTCACGGAGCATCGAAGCCGACGTCATCATCGTCGGAGCCGGCCTGTCGGGGATGATCGCCGCCCGAAAGGTGCTCGATGCGGGTCTGCGGCCGCTGGTCCTGGAGGCCGATGATCGGGTCGGCGGGCGAATCCTCACCGAGGAAGTGCTACCGGGGTTGCCGGTCGAGCTCGGGGCGCAGTGGATCGGCGACACGCACCACCGGATGTTCCGGTTGGCGGCAGAGCTCCGGGTGGAGACGTATCCACAGTACGACCAGGGCGAGACATCCTACGACCTTGGTGGCTCAGGCGTTCTGCGCGAGAAGGAGTTTCACGCCCGGTTCGCAGACGAGCTTACTGAGCTCGAGCGCGTCCTGCGCCATCTCGACGAGTTGGCCGCCGAGGTTCCGGTAGAGGCACCGTGGCTGGCACCACGCGCTGCCGAATGGGACGTCATCACAGCCAGCAACTGGTATGACGCCCAGGGACTTTCGCCGGTTGCCCGCACGCTGTTGGAGATCTGCACGGTCGGGATCCTGGCGGTGCCCACCGTCGAGGTGTCATTCCTGCACCTGCTGTTCACCATCCAGACCTGCGGCGTGACGTCCGAGCTCTTCGCGGAATCCGAGGGCGGCGCCCAAACCACGCGGTTCGTCGGCGGCACCGGCGAGATCCCGCGTCGACTGGCCGCACTGATCGCCGACCACATCGTTCTCGACGTTCCGGTACAGCTGATCGAGCACACCGCCGACGGCGTCACCGTGCACTGCCGTGGCGGCCTGGTGGCGCGCGGGCGCCGCGTCATCGTGGCCATTTCGCCGACCCTTGCCGGGCGAATCATGTACGACCCTCCACTTTCTGGCGTTCGCGATCAGCTCACCCAGCGCCTGCCCAACGGCTCGGCCATGAAGGCGTTCTTCGTCTACGCCGAACCGTTCTGGCGCGCAGACGGATTCAACGGCCAGCTCATCTCGGACGTCGGACCGGCCCGGATGTCCAACGACACGTGCATCCCCGGCGACGAGCGCGGGGTGATCCTGCTGTTCCTCGAAGGAGATCAGGCCCGCACCTTCGGGCGGCTTCCCCAGGACGAGCGCCGTACGGCGTTGACGGCGGAGCTGGTGCGCCACTACGGCAGCGAGGCTGCGCATCCGGAGGCCTACGTCGACGGGGAATGGTCCGATCGGCAGTGGACCCGAGGGTGCTACAACGCCAACCACGGCCCGCACGTGTGGACCACCTACGGTCAGGCGCTGTCGTCGCCGATCGGTGTGATCCATTGGGCGTCAACCGATACCGCCACGTACTGGAGTGCGTACATGGAAGGCGCGGTCGATGCGGGAGAGCGTGCGGCGCAGGAAGTCATCGACGCCCTCTCCTAGCGATTCGTGCACGTCTGGTCGCGCTCACCGCGACTGCGGGTGCACAAATCACGAACGGGCGGCGGCCAGCAGTCCGTCGCGGAACTGCGGGTGTGCGATCGCCGCAAGCGCCTCACCACGCTCGCGGACGGTCTTGCCTTCCAGTTCGGCGACGCCATACTCGGTGACGATCACGTCGACCTGATGCCGCGGCGTCGTGATCACCGCGCCGGGGCCGAACGACGGCACGATCCGCGACTGCAGTCCGTCGTCCTTCTCGAACGTCGAGGGCAGGCAGATCAGCGAGCGGTCCGACAGCTCGAGCCCGGCGCCTGCCACGAAATCCTCTGCGCCACCGATCCCGCTGAACTGGTCGCCGGAGATCGTGTCGGCGACGACCTGGCCGTGAACGTCGATCGCGAGCGCGCCGTTGATCGAGATCATGTCGCTGTTGGCGCCGATCACCTCCGGTGCGTTGACGATCTCGACCGGCAAGAATGCGACATCCTCGTTGCCGTCCAGCCACGCGTACAGCTCTTCCGAGCCGAACGCGAACGTCGTTACGCTCACACCGTCGTACTGGCCTTTGCCTGCGTTGCTGATCTTGCCCGCGCGATGCAGCTTCATGCAGCCGTCGGTGAACATCTCGCTGTGCAGTCCGTAGTCGCCGCCGTCACCCTCGGCTAGCAGCGTCGCGATCTGGTTGGGGATCGAGCCGATCCCCACCTGCAGGGTCGCACCGGACGGGATGTAGGCGACGGCGTGTCGCGCGATCGCCTTGTCGACGTCGGCGGGCGGCGCGTCGCCTCCGGGCAGCGCGAGCGGTGCGTCGGTCGAGTGCACGAGGATGTCGATCTCGTCGACGTGCAGCGCATGGCGATGCTCGCCGAGCCCGAACGTTCTCGGGTAGGCGTCTGAGGCCTCGACGATGAGCAGCCGGTCGGGATCGGCGCCCGCGCGGCGCAACTCGCCGATCGTGCCACCCGCGTGCAGCGACAGGGAGCACCAGCCGTCGGCATCGGGCGAAGTCGCGACGGTCGTCATCACGCGCGGCGCCTGTCGTTCGAGCAGCGGCCCGAAGCGCCGGAAGTCCGCAGGCATGAACCCGATGTTGGCACCGCTGTCCCGCAGCGCCCGCTCAAGCGGACCGAAGAAGCCCGACAGGTACGCAACGCCGGTCCGCGAGAACAGTTCGGTGAGAACCGCGAGCAGCGCGCCGTACACCCGCAGATCGGTCCAGTCCTCGCGCACGCCGAGGGCACGCAGGAACGCCGGCGGCTGGCCGGGTCCGAGCGGCATGCCGAGCGCGTCGTCGGTCGCCAGCCGTGCGGCGGCCTGCTCGGCGGTCAGCTCCTCTGGCATGGCGCAAGGCTATCTTCCTGGCGACTCGTGCACGCCCGGTCGCGCTCACCGCTACTGAGCGTGCACAAATCGCTCAGGACAGGGCGACGGGAAGCGAGCCCATTCCCCGCAGCGTCAGGTTCGGCTTGTACACCGGGTCGCCGGCCAGCCGCGCGTTCGGGAAGCGCGCCGTCACTGCCGTCAATGCGACGGATGCTTCGAGCCGGGCCAGCGGTGCGCCGAGGCAGAAGTGCGGGCCCTTGCCAAAGCCCAAGTGGCGGATGGACTCCCGGTCGGGGTCGAACTCGTCAGGACGGTCGGTCGAGGCCGGATCGTGGTGCGCAGCGGCCAGCAGCAGCATCATGGTGTCGCCCCTGGGGGTGTCCGTCTCGCCGATCGTCATGTCCTCGCCGGCGATGCGCCCGACAAGTTGTACGGGCGGGTCGTAGCGCATGGTCTCCTCGATGACCGCCGACACCCGACTCGGGTCGGCGGCAAGCGCGGTCCACTGGGTCGGGTGCCGCAGCATCGCGAGGACCGCGTTGGCGATCAGGTTCACCGTCGTCTCGTGACCCGCGATCAGCAACAGGTTGCACGTCGCGACGATCTCATCCTCGGTGAGCTGGTCGCCGTCCTCCTCGGCCGCGATCAGTCCCGAGATCAGGTCGTCGCGCGGTTCGGTGCGGCGCTGGTCGATGAGGCCGTGCACGTAGTCCCGCAGCCAGAGCGCCGCCGTCATCCGCTCGTCGGAGCCGTCGGGCACATTGCCGGTGACCGTGATGAACGGGTCCAGTGCCTGGGCGAGCAGCGCCGAGGCGTGGCTGAACTTCGGCTCGTCCTCCAGGGGCACGCCGAGCAGCCGGCAGATCACCGCAACGGGCAGTGGATGGGCCAGGTCGGCGATGACGTCGAAGGTGCCCCGCTCCTCGATGTGATCGAGCAACCCGTCCACCATCGCGGTGATGTCGGGCTCGAGGGCCTTGACCACCTTCGGCACGAACGCCTTGCTGACCAGCTTGCGCAGCCGGGTGTGATCGCGCGGCTCGAGGCACAG
>Ga0193743_1000143_pt1 | contig 54956 bp, 55 predicted proteins | sample L2c2metaG_FD_143038 | JGI IMG/M metagenome (GOLD analysis project Ga0193743, IMG submission 143038) | Soil microbial communities from a riparian zone of the East river system, Colorado, United States - L2c2 | ecosystem: Environmental > Terrestrial > Soil > Riparian zone | place: USA: East River... | reverse complement strand
TTCTTGCGTGGCATGAGCGTGCTGGAGTAGAACCAAGGTGCATACACCGCAAAAAGGATTTCTCACTGGGTTGAGATAGGACTATGTCGCCGCAGCTGCGAATACCATGTCTTTCTACCGAATATTTTGCGCCATTCTGTTCGTCTTATTCGTACGATTGTAACGTACATTGTTTTGTCTCAAACGGAGCAGTATTAACTGAGTTATTTACAATTTACTACGCCAGCACGCCAGAGCCAGCACCAGCCATCATGTAACAAACTGAATAAACTGGAACACGCCGGAATTGCACACGGCACAACCGTTGGACTACCTGTCCCATTTTACCAGCCTTGTTACTTTACTAATGAGCACCCGTTACTCCGGTGTACCAAGCCGGGTCGGCCATGCATCTACTAATCCATGACGGGAACCGTAACCGTCACACATCAAAAACCAACCATTTTTGGAAAAAAAAAACGTGTTCGCGCCCTATGTTCCGCAAGTTGCTGTAAATACCGTATTTCACCTGTTTGTGCCAAAAAAAATTGAGTTTTACCACTTCACGCTGCCTTTCGACCTTACAAACTGTTGTACTTATTTCACTGAGTGTGCTGTACTCCTGAAACCACTCGTCTAATTTATATAACATTGTTATTCTATATAAAACTTGTGCCTACCCAACTAGGATGGCGCAGTGAGCCTTACGCAGCCGGTGGTCCTTAATAACTGATAGCTACTTCGATATTTTCTTGAAAACAAAACAATTACAGGTCCGGCGTATTCACACGACAAGCCAATATACAAACGACAGAACCCGATGGGCTCGTTGAAAACTGCTTTAGTGGCGTCTTAAAAGCAGTCGATATGAGCACGAACGCCGTCCCCAGAGGAGGGGCAAGTGGGCAGCGGTCCCTAATCAAACGAAGCCAGCGGCTACCAGTCACTGGTGCAGTCTGGAGATCGTGTAAGCTCTTGATCATGTGATCATGAATATATACGAAAAAAAAGTGGTGAGATATTCTGTCTACCTATTCTCTCTGCCGCATGTCCAAACGAATTCGTATATACACGGCCGAGGACGTGGCTACCCACTCAAAAGCATCCAGTTGTTGGGTATCACGAGCTGGGAAGGTTTATGATGTTACCGGCTTTCTGCACGACCATCCAGGAGGTGATGATTTAATTATGCGGTACGCAGGGAAAGACATTGAGGTGGCCATGAAGGACAAGCTTGAGCATGAACACTCGGACTCAGCGTACGACATGCTTGGAGAGTTTTTCATCGGAAGACTGGGAAGTGCAGAGGCTGTTGTGCGTGACGGTTCGTTCTTTCTACTGTTTGTTGGCCCCACTTCTTTACCGACGGAAATTTAGATTGGGAGGCCACGGATGATTTCCATCCAGAGACAACAGATTCGGCGTCAGACTTTGAGAAGAACGAGTTTTTGGACCTCCGTAAACCTCTGCTTAGACAAGTTTGGGAAGCCAACTTCAGGTTAGCTAGTCTATGTGATGTCGTTTTATAAGTTTCATACTCAAATTATTATTTAAAGCAAAGCATACTATCTCCAGCAAGTACACCAACCCCGACACTTGAAAGAATCCGCACGAATGTTCGGTCCTGATATACTGGAGGTGCGAACTCTTTGTTCAGTTTGAGAATGTCTTACGCAATTGTCAAATGTCAAGTAGATGTGTACGCGAACGGAGTGGTATGTCGTGCCTATATTTTGGGCACCTATCACAATCTATCTGTTCCTGCGTTCTCTCTTCCAATTCACTGGGCCTCTACCGAACTTCTTCGAAAATCCTACCCTGCCCCTGTCTTATATCTCCTCCATTCCCGCGGAGTCCGTTGTGAAGACAATGTCATGTTTCTTCCTTGGGAACATTGTGTGGACGATTCTGGAATATACTATGCACCGCTTCTTGTTCCATATAGACCACTGGCTGCCAGATAAACCCATATTTCTCCTCCTTCATTTCACAGCACATGGTGTTCACCATTACCTTCCCATGGATCGGTATGTTTCGCCTTGAATCTATTGTTGGATGCAAACCTATTCAATTATGCTATCTTTTACTTTCTAAGATTGAGGTTGGTAATGCCTCCGCCCCTATTCATCATCCTTCAATTCCCCTTCACCCAGCTAGCGTACGCACTCTTCCCGGTAGCTGTGGCGAATGGTATCATTGCAGGGAGCTTTACTTTTTGTAAGTCAGTTCTCCTTTCTATTATCTGTAACTTATTGATCTGATACAGATATTGCCTACGATTGCATGCACTATGCGTAAGTAATAAATTAAAATATCACACCCATCTCGAAACGCGCACTAATGTGAGAACCTTGTTATCAGACTGCATCACACCAAGCTTCCCCAATATTTGAGGGAAATGAAAAAGTATCATCTTGCTCATCATTACAAAAACTTTGAGCTCGGCTATGGTGTTACCAGTGAGTGCTTCTACAGCATTCACGCGCTACATCTCTAAGCTCATCCTTTTTTTACAGGCAAAATCTGGGATTTTGTATTCAATACAGTCCTTCCAGTATGATTTTGGCAATTATTAGTTTTTTGACGTTGTTTTGGTCTCTACACTTTCTCACAATTCTGCTTAATCATCTTTTACGTTCTAAGCGTGCATAATAATCGTCGGGCGTTTCATATTAATGGAGTACAAATCTATCAGTATTGGGATACCCTCTTGCCCCCCTTTCACAGAATACATATAATATAAGTTATAGTCTGGAGGAAAACATCTGTCGGAAGTCAAGTATAAGCACGACCAAATACATATCGAGTTACGTCGTTACGACCTCAAGTCACCTCATAACGCTCTAGGTACTCGACCCTGGCAACTCGCGCGATTTTGTCGTTGCTTGTGCTCCGTACATGCACATCGACTTGGAGGAGTCTTGATATTTCGAACGGATGCCACGATTGAACCTACTTATCGACGAGGCAACATTGCTAAAAACCTATAAAATCAGCACTTTGACACCTACGTATGCACTAGTTATATCTGGAACTTTTTGTCTGAGTTGATGGTGAAAGTTGAACAGCAAGTGGGAGGAAATTGATCATGAACTTGAAGATTCAGTCGCTGGTGCCTTGTTGAGTCCCTCAGTCGGCGGAGACGCTGAAGGAGATCCACTAGGTCTGGGAAACAGTGTAAAGTGTGTTTTTCCCTCCCCTTCTTGACATTCACGTATTTTTCTCACCTTTTGCTTGTTGCTTACCTCAGAATGAGGGAAATGGACATGGAATCTAGTGCGTTATTCTGATGTACACACGTTCGCTGCTGCACTCAAGTGCGAATCTATACGTTTAGAGGCCGCAGTTCTCATCACCTCAAAGTCATTTGATCCAAAAGCCTTTCTCTCTGCTGTGCACCCCAATGCCACATACCAGGATCTTGCCAGAGGTATCGCTCACTTGCAGAACTCTATTGAAGCGCGATCAGAAGCCCTTCGTATCCTCGTGGAGGATAATTTTGATCGCTTCGTAGCCGTCAAATCCTCCACAGATGGTGAGCGCAAGTATTTGTTAATTGTTCCAATCACTGTAATGATACAAGTGACCTAGCGCTGTATTCAGAAATGAAGGAAGGGATATTGGCACCACAAACTGACTTCGCTTCTAGGCCTCTGCGTGAACATCTTAAACGTAAGGAAACACATATTTTAGCCCAAGTACTTGTTGGTTTATCTTACATCTCAGACGGTGTTCAGAAAGCAAATCAAGTTTTTCTGCCAGTACTCGAAAATGCCTCAAAGGCTCAGAAGCTGCGCACCACCCTCGGCGTATTTGAAAGATCCAAGTTCTTTTTCAATCTTCCAAGCTTTATCATCGAATCCATTGAAGCGGTATGATTCATGTCTCAAGAATAGAAAACACCCTCAATATCGCCAGCTTATAGGGTCGTTACGAAATAGCCTTGCGTGATTATAAGAAGGGTAAGTATCTACTGGAAAACCGTCCAGGCCAATTGCTGCCGATAGGAACCCCCAAAGATGCAGTTGCTTCCAAGATTGCCGAGCAGCAACAGAAACGTGTCTTGGACAAAGTGTGGAATAGCGTGGAGAAAGCCATGGGGGAAATGCGAAATGTGTTAATCTCTCAGCTCCAAGATTCTACCCGGAGTGTGGAAGAGCAGGAAAAAACGCTTGAGTAAGTCTCCGTCATCTTTTGCATCCACCCGTTCTCTGAATGTATTATTGGTTTCAGGGTGCTTCTAGAATTGCAATCCAACGATGACCCAGTCTGGATGTATTTTGACAATCATCACAAGCATATTCTCAACCAAATGAGCATGTCATATCGGACTTCTGTGACTACGATAGAAGGTAGGCCGATTTACGATTTATTCCCATCTTTCTATACCCGGCTTACCCGAAGATAGCAACCATCCGCAGGGCATCAGACAATACCACGTTTTCCGGCGATCCAGCGGCATCTCTCCAGACGCAACTGCAGTTGGCGTTTGCAAATTTGGAAGCCAAACAACCAGATGTTATTATTGGTCTGCAACCCCTCCTTGATCGTTCAAAATTGGAGTGTTGACATGTCTTATAGCGAAATCCGCTGATGAACCAATATGGCAGGCAATTCATGATATGGTGAAGAATATCTCAGAGGCTATGCTGTCCTCTCTTCCCAGCTTTTGGCGAATTTCGAAGGACTTTATGGAGGGGAAGTTCAAGAAGGTAAGCTAGTGTCTAGAGTTTCGGCCTTAGCTCAAAAGACTCTCTACAGCCTCCGAGTTCATCGTCAGGAAGTCGCCGTAGCCCCTCTCAATGTCGAACTATGGCCTTAGACATCGTGAGGCTTTATATATCCCTAATTTCCGAGTTCTTCATCCTATCCGACATGGCTGTTATGGCTACCTCGAATAACAAAGTACCACCCCTTCTTCCTACCAACTCCCATTCACTGTCGACTGCCTATTACCTTTTAAAAATGCTGAATGACATTCAAGAAACAGTGAACGAGCTTAATTTGATGGAGATATCTAATGAAGCCTCGGCTGGCCTGAAAAGCTTACTGGAAAGTGCAAAATGGAGATTTGAGGATATTCTTATTACTGCATGGTTGCGAGGTGAGGCCTTTTCAAATGTTCAAACCAACCTAGGCCTGAGAGATATTAGATGCAAACATATTTTACTGTGTTGAGGCTTGGGTAGCGAATTCCAATGAGCCGTTTGCCACACATTATCTTGCCCAAATAGAAATTTTCCAGCGACACATGACAACTGCCGCTTCCAGGATCGCTGGTGGTGTTGAAGCCTCTTCTTCAGTTGCGCGGCCTCCAAAGCAGAATCCAATACCTTCAGCCTTCGTCTCTAAAATCACCAAAGCTTTCTTTGACGCTTTGTACGCCATTCTTGATGGGCTTGCGCTCCTAGCTTCCGATGAATCCCCTATCGTCCACGGGAAGAGACCCGACATATCGAATACAGTGCAGATGGGCTTGAATCCGTTGGAATTTCTTGACCTAACAGACGGTGTATGTCAAACTTGATGTGTACAGATGACATTGACTTCATGCCCAATTTACAGGATACACGACTGCTGCTTGTTATTTCAAATTTCAAGCATCTGTCTAGCACGGTTATTCCCAGTATGCTTACCCAGTTGGAAAGTGCATTCGGACTTTCAGTGGCAGAAGATAGAAAGGTTAGAGTGGTTTTTTTTGTTGGGTGGTCCTTGCTAAGATTTCATTAGACCTTGATGACAGTTGTGATGGAACTTGATAAAACACTTTTTGAAGGATATATCAGAGCCAAAAGCGATGCCGTGACAACCATTATTCGCGGTGGGATTCTTGACAGTCACATGGATTGGTATGAGACACCTCAACCCACTGGTATGTTTTTTTGGGTCTAGATATTGTAATTATCTCAACGCGGGTTCACATGCAGAAATTCGTCCCTACATGTATGAGACCCTGATAGCCCTTGTCAGCATACATGCCCAAGTTTGTAGTATTGCCGACCAACTTTTGGATCGAACTTTGAATGCTATTGTTGAGGAGCTCGCCAGCGAGGCACTCCAGTGTTTCCGACAAGTGAAACGTTTCGGTATGGGTGGGATGCTTCGAGTACGTTTACCCTTCTCCCTGTCATAATCATTTCTGATAACTGTCTGTAGGCTACGTTAGAGATTGAATTTATGCACCAGACCCTCGGTCGATACGTGAGCTCGAATGCGGCAAAAATCCTTTCTGAGCTCTACAATAAGATATCTCAAGCGTATGCTCGCCGTCCAGGTGACGAAAACCTGCAAGCTAATCTTGATGGTGTCAAGAAAATCTTAGCAGAGACGCGACGCGCTACTGGAATCGAGTTCTTGTGTTTCAGGCAGTCAAAAACTTCCAGCAGCAGTCGAAATGCATCCGGCCGGTCCCGAGACAAAGAAGGACCACGAAGTGAGAAGACGTAACACGCCTACTGATGAGAACACGTCCGTGGCGAATGTCACCGATCAACACACAACATTGTAGTTTGGTTTTCATAAGACAGTCTCGACTCGCTGGATCTATCCGCCGCCGATGACCAACCCGAACGTTCCCATTGCCGGCCTATATTTTATATGTATGCAAATTTCCGTAGGTTGTATTTTTCTAGACTAGATGGACGATGATATCGGAAAACACTGTAAAAATAGTGGTCACACATTGATCGAAGCGTATGGCTATGGATAAGTACAACATCGAAGCCTTGATTGATATCACGCGGTAGTCAATATCATGTCTTTAACAGTATTTGCGGCACAAAATGCTAAACTATGGATCACCGCTTAGCCAGGATCTGTAATGAATATTAAGTAAGATACGATATTGCCCTGCGTTAAGTACTATCCCGATGCCATCAAATCAACAAGGATTGTTACGATACCAAGTACTAGGAAGGAAGTAGGATTCTATCTTTCGATTGCTGGTTAGCTCACGCACCGATTTCTATACCAATTAATGCAATGACAATCTGCTCCAGGCGTTCAGCGTGCTTGCTTGACACAGATTCTTTTAACAGTTGCAACATGTCTTGTAAGACCTATCACCACGGAAGGGCACTGATTATTGTCTGAAACAAGGGCCTTTATGAACTAGAAGCTACTTACTTCAACACGAGTATTGAGTAAATTTATTCTCTGTGGAATTTCAAGGTAACTCCGTGCTGCGTCATACAAAGGCTGAAGATCGGGATAACTCTAGAGGAGTAGCCATAAGTCAATAATAGATCGAAGTCACAACGATGAATGAACCTACCCAAAAAACTTCCTGCAGGGTGCGAGCGGGATGTGTATCAATTCCAAATTATGGAGGTGAAAAAAATTACGTACCGGAGAATCAAGCACCGAGCCAACGGAGTTTATGTTTGTCCGAAGAAGGAACAACTGTCCAATCTTTTGCATGATCTCTTGAAGGATGAATTGGTCATTATGATGGTTGTTAATTTCGAAAAGACAAGAACCTTTATGGGGCATGCCTATCTTCCCAGTTTCACTTATGACTTCAGGAATGTCTTTGGTCTCCTCGATTTTTGAAGAAATCAATTCTTCAAACTGGATAGAAGTTGCATTAATAGAACGCTTAACGAATAATCTTTTCTTGCTTACCAAAGAAATTTTCACCGATTGTGACAGGGCATGCGACAGCGATAATTTTGTCCTTTGGTGGCTTCAGACGTATGCTGGATAAATGAAATGGCAGTTCTTACATGTAGCTTGACCCTTTCCGAAGTGTGATTACATCATTGTATATCCTTCAACACGTTAAGGCTTTCTGCGTGGATCGAGTCATCTGGCAAAGGCTCACCGACTGTAGTTCGCGTAGTAGTAATTGAGATCTTCCATTTCAACATCCTCAGGTGCTGATAGTTGTAAGGAAAAAAGCGACACAGCTCCCCAAAAGACTGACCAAGTTTCTCGACCTCGAAACGTTTACTACCAAAAGAAGTCAGATTAAATCCCGGGTCAGAGCTCACGGACTTACATCGACGACAAGAACCTTTTTTCTTGCGGCTCTGTCATTCCCCATATGACAATGGTTCCATACTCAAACATAAATATTTCTGCCTCTGAAGCAGTCGTATCAAATTTGCTAGACTTCTTGGTCGCCACCCTATTATTTTCGCCGTCCCCATGTTCTCTGAGTTCAGGGATGCCCAGGAGATGCCCAGTTGGCGCGGAGTATATTGGCGACTGCCGGCTGGCATGGGGGTTGGGCGCCGGCTCATAAACGTAAGGGGTATAAATCACTTCGTCTATCAACTTTGGATCTGTATGGTACGCATTCCGTCTCGCATTAAAGAATTTCATTAAATCGTTCATTCGGTAAGAACTGAGAGAAATTAGGGCAGTTTGGGAGGAAAGATCAACCATTACCTCGCCGTGGCATATGCAGTGACTCGAGGCAAAGATTTGGCCTTCTTTTTCGTCAGTTTCAACGCGTCCCTGCGAGCTGACCCTTCCGGAATAAGCGAAATTTGATTGTACACCTGAGTAGGATGAATGGAGTATTGAGGATCTATGTAAGGTATCTGCACACCTCTTCTTGTGATTCTTCACTTTCTTCAACATCGCCGTCTTCACTATCACCAGTTGTCACATTACTCTCGGAGTGGTCTTTTGTGGGTTTTGTAGTGGGAGTTTTGGCACCGAGGATGGGGAGATGCTCAGGTTGCTCAGGTAGAACCTTGAGCTTACCAGCAACTTTCGTGGACCTGTTTGCCCCACGCGGTTTAGAGTCCAGAGGCGCTTTAGCGGGTTGTTCGGGCATTGACAAAATAATGATGGTTCAAAAAGGGGATTATATAAGTTATTACTAACTTATTTAAATGACGCTGACCTAATTATGGAAATTATGTATTCGAGCGGCTACGACAAGAATTAAATATTAAGCGCTCGAGGGAGTCTTCAGGTGGACAGGTAGTAGTATACTCGGCCTACCCTAAGGCTCACGCATTTTATCTTGAAATTTATTTTACAAACTAGTGCTTGTAACAGAGAAAGTGCTATAAATATGCGCATAGTAGTAAGTATTTGACGAGTTGGATGTGAGCCCCGAATTATTTTTTAAAAAAAAACTCAAAAACTTGAGTTCATGATAAGGCATCTACCTGACTCTGACCACAAACTACACGACCTCACCCACTAAATTGCACCCATGCATAGTGATTCAAATTGACCCAAGTGCTTCCTTCGTCCGTGGGGATCGGTGTGGTTGGTTATCGCATCCGTTTATTTGGCTCATCCTAATTGTCATAAGTCAAGGATATTGGACAGCATAAATGTACGAGATCCATGCACTCACTGTTACATATTTTGGGTCCGTCCATTCGTGATATTGCTCAAATTTAAAATCAATTGCAGAACAGCTCCACGACTACGTTTGAGGGCGTACTCACAGCCTCAGAGTGATAGTACCTGGCAAGAGCTCAACCTTCCTGACGCAATTGCCGTAGCATGGAATTGAAGAGCGATGTTCCTCCCACGAAGCCAAGTGTTGCTGACTGCTATGACATAGGATCTCCTCTCAGTGAGTCAGTGATAGAGGGAGATGTGATATCGATTTTGAGTTTCTTCTTTTGGAAAGATCAATTAACGCATGCCAAAAAAAGAAAGCTAACATACATATGCCAGCGGTGTGAGCAGCGCTCAAACGGCAAAACGAACTCAGATGGTTTATGATCCATGGGAGTACTGTTAAACGATGCGCCGGATTCTTGGGGACTGAAGACAGTCGGCTTCCGGACTCAGAGATCATTTATATTCCTTCGTGTCAGCTAAGAACGCAAGTCCGCGGTTGCGACTTGGGATTAAAGTGTCCATTATGTTATGCCAAAGGCGGTCAAAGGCTTTCACTGTCGCATCCTTGAAGCGGCATCGTAGCATGAGGAAACTTCAGTTTACCCAACGTGGGCGGTTCCATAGCTACTGGGCTGGGCACAATTTTACAAATCACACGATTGGAAATTGTAACTTGTGAGATGAAAAGAACGAAAGATTCAACGCCAAGACAAACGTTGCAATAAATAAATCAGGGCTTACGTTCTTCGAGCGGGCGAAAAGGCCGATAACATCTGTCGTTCCGGGAGGTTAGGAATGGGGAGCGATCTGACGGCCTGAGACCAAAAGGATGGTGTTAAAGTAATGTGAGAGTGTAGCGCAACCAGTTCTTCAAGTTTTTAAAAAAAACAAATGCCAAGAAGTCAATATGCCTCCGTTGTACTCGTCGAATAATACTTCTGAGTCACGGAGCGTATGATCGAGAAGCGCAAAAGCCTTGCTGTCTGCGTAAGAAGCGAGAACATCAACGTAACGATCCGGCTTGCGGTATAGAGCACCAGAATGTCTCTTTTTCATAGACAAGGTGAGAGCCGCGCAAGCGCGATCCAACCAGCTCATGTAAGCGGGAAATGTGGACAATTTTCTTTTTTGAGTGGGTAACTTGCGGAAATAAGTGCAAAAGTAGTTCTATGCGTAACCATCGTGTTCATTTTTGAGCTCCAACTGACCGTCTGGAGGCAATGTGCGGTGTCCATGATATCTACGATGGCCTACCTCTTGGACTTTGACCACATGCACTGATGAACTAAGGAGCGCAGTTTGCATAACTGATTGTGATAAGATCACGAAATTTACCCGGATGAAATCTCTAACACTGCTGGTATTTTGCAACTATCTTTTTTTACATAATTGTTGGAAAATCACGTGATATCAAATCTTCTAGTTTGGTAATCACGTGATATATTAAGAAATCTCATCAGATTTTGTAATGTAGTCAGGCAAAATATTTTAATCTGAACATGTGGCATCTTGTTCAAGGCATGCCTTCATGTTTTTTCTTTCATGTCCCTTGTCTTCAGGCTTGTTCTGATATCATTTTTGCCCCAATACTGCAGTATTACCACTCAAAACAAATTGAGCCTGCAATGATATGAAGTGGAAGTCACAAATGTGGCTCTGAGATATTAAATCTGTTTTTCAAGGTGAGATTTCTGGTTAAGGACTGTGTGAATAACAGCAACAGCAGCAATCCGTCTTCTCAGGCTCACATGTGAAGTCTTCACATTGGGCATTCAACATTTGATTTTGCAGCCAAAGCCCTCACTGTCAGATGGTGATTTCCATCCCCTTGAATTAGTCTGTCATTGTTGGAATATGGAAGCTCGGATGGGATAGGAAATGATTAGTCAGCATGGTTAAGTGGTTCATACCATAGTTTACTATTGTTCTTTACTTGTTTTCAAGGCACTAGAACTGCGCTAGCCAAACAAGGAATCTTATATTGGTTCTGACCAAATCCAAGTCCAGTAAATTCCTACAGTTTTGACATATGTAAAGGGCCCAGGGTAGTTTTTTTTTGACTCTGGGTAACTCTGCTTTCATGAGGATGTACACTCTGGGTGACTCTGCTTTCATGAGGATGTACAAGATGCGACACACTCCACAAATGGGAGATGCAACACAATGTCTCAACTGCCTCCTGGCAGCTGGAGTTTTAACTGCCTTAACCTCACTCAAGAGCATGCTACCACACAAAAAAAACATATCCCCCTAACATTGACCCAAACCTTGACCAAAACCCCTAACACTAACCTAATGCTAACCTCAGCCCTAACCCAGCAGAACCCAAACCCTAGAGGCACCTAACCAGCAGATACTTTGGAGTGTCAAAACTCATCTCCTCAGTGGCAAGCTCCAGCATGCAATTTGATGGGACATCAGTGGCACATCATCATTTCATGATGCTGTGCCTGAGTGTGTGTGTGTCAATTCTTGTCTATCCCGTGTTTTCATCCATGTGTTTTCTCATGTTTTTACAGAGAAATATTTGTCCATGCTGTCTAGCTCAGGTTGCCACCCTCTTGTGAGCATCCCAAACCCATAAAATAGGTAAAATATAATATGTCAGTGAACCTACATGTTTTAGTAGCCCTTAAATGCATCGGTAATCATGCATTTTAGTTTCCATGGGTTTTTGAATCTGAGAAACCCTGAAACCTTCCCTAAAAGGCCAAAACTAGACCATATTTGGGAAACTCGGAAACCTATGTCCCTTTTCTCGGAAACCTGTCCAAACTTATGACATAAAGTTAACGATACACTGATAAAATCATATGATTTTCCTAGTTACAGTACTTTCCTTTCCAGGTTTCCAAAAACCAGCAAACCAGCAAAAACCATGGGAAACCAGAAACTACTTTGACAAATGATTGATTGTTATGATCTGTGATTGAACACATGTTGAACATGTGGTATACAAACATTTTTCATTTTACATTTTAAACATTAACTTCATCCATTCTTCAATGTTGCACATCAATGCATGTTCACCATGCCTTTTACATGACTTTTACTTACAACTTACACATGGTTACATAGAGGATAATGCACATTTCTTAGTATATATATGATACTTTACACAAGCTTGTTCTTTAGCTAGTCTTTATTAGAACTCTTTTCTACTCGAACTTAGCTTGACCATAAGACAATAAAACCCAAGGCACTCTTTTGAGTCTGTTGAAACCAAACCTCTTTGAACTTGACTGTCTTAGGTCACAACTGTGAAGTCTGAACCTTTTGAAGTCGTAACACTGATGTGATGAGGTAGTGTAGATAACATGAACCTGAACCCTTTTTGATTGAATGGATGTAGAACTCCTCAGAATTCCTGACACCCACATAGAGGTTTTAATTGTGGAAACTTGACAGGTGGGTAGATGAAAGATGTTTATATTATCAAAAGCAGAGCATGTGCCCTCAGAAAATTCTATACAGATCAATATTCATTCAGCTAGCACCAGAAACACATTGTAACAGTAAAGAAAAAATCCTAATGCTCTCTGGATGAGTTAATTCAGCCCCAAATTGCATAAAATTTGACCTCCAAATAAATAATTTAAGGCCTCACAACCCCTGACCTTAGGCCACAGAATAAATTCCCAATACCCCCTTAGACATTTATTGTCATTCCCAAGTGTTGCCATCCTCATCCTTGGACCATCCTTTTTCTGACAACACATTACATGTGGATTTTTAGGCATTCCCTGTGCTAAGAGAGCATCTGGTACTCATTTCTGATGGCTGGGTGTGTTGGTAAACAGAAAAAGGCTAGTCACAAATCCACTGATCATGCTTTCAAGAATGTGGTTGCAGTCTACTTGCAGCAGCAAATGTCCCAAGTCAAAATAGCCATCTTGGCCCTTTCCTGTGTTGAAAAATACATGCCTTTGACCTTTGTGCAGTTGTTTGAGCAGCTCTGAAACCTTTTCTTTGGCTGCTAACATGGGATCCACAACATCTACTGAAGTATGACTCCTAGATGCACAAGCATCCCCTTTGGACAGTGTCTTTTCCCCATCCACAGAAGGGGGATCTAGAAATTTGGTGAGCATAAGGATATTGATTGACTTCTAATAAATTCACTTGTTATCCAACAGGAAATAACTTCAGCATAATTATCTCCACTTCATCAACTCCTTCATCCTCAGGTTCTGAATCAACCTCCATTGCAGTCAGTTTGCTTTGCTTCTTCATAAATCACTGGCTGATGAATTTCTGTGTTGGAATTCTGGAATGCTATGTGACACAATCATATCATTCTTTGTTCTTTTTGTTTGTTGAACCCTGTTATTCATACGATAAAATACATATATCATATAAGTAGCTAGTGCTGTTGTCCCCCTCAGTGTCTTTGTCATTCTTGAATCTTTGGTCTGTAAAACTCTTTATCTCCTTCTTCATCTTCTGAGTTGGAATCACAAGAGTTGTTGTTCCATCATCCAGAAAAAACCATGCTCAAGTCAATCTTTGTCACTGGAATTGTTCTCTTTGTCCTCTGGAACATCTTCTATTGATGGGTTTCAATGATTTTCTATTTTTTTAAGGTTGTTTAGTTGAGTCTACTGGGCTTTAGTTTGTCTGCCCATTAAATTTAGTTTGTTTTTTGATGTGTTTTGGGTGTGTTTCATGGCTTTTAGAGGCATAGGCACACTTTTCTCAATAAAACATATTTGGTAAATAATAATTAAATCTTATTTTTGAGAAAAAAGGTGATTTGGTTCCCCTCTAGCATTTTGTAGGTTTTTTTGTAGGTTTTTATTTATTTATTTATTACATAAGCTGGTTGGTTCCTAGCCCCGCCTTTGACCGGCAAGTTACACATACATCTTATAAACAGATAGAGCTACAATGTCAGGCCCTTCTCTCAAGGAAAAAAATTGACGTTGAGTTGTGACTGATTATCAATTATCACAGCTTTGATGTGGCAAAGATATAACTGTTTCACGGCTATTAAGTAATGATTGAATGACGCAGGCGTGAACATGGGGACTCGGTCACTTGGAGGAACATATTTTCTCCATTTTCTTCAGTACATATCACCACGGTGCCGTAACGGTGTTGAACCATTAAAGGTGATGAAGAAATTTTCCCGGACGCCGCCAGCCCGACTTTGTCTGAATATCTTTATCAGCACCCATTTTTTTTTCTTAGCCCTAGAACTTGGCCTTGGCTATTTTAGCGCGTTTGAAGGAAATCCGTGGGGTCAGTGTAAATTAAAAGGAAAGGAAAATCGCTCTCAGTGTAGTTTACTATACTAGAGCTGCATGCCAGGGTCAAGTTGAACATAAAACACACTATTGAAGACATGATGTCGAGAGAAACTAGGTCAATAAGTTAAGTCCAAAGTCTACATAAAAATACACTTGAAGTGTTACAAAACAAAGCGAAGAGCGGTGATCAACTGGTATAACTGAGTCCATGTGAACCGGAGACACTGAAACTACTTGTCAACTATCCTTGGAAGATGAGGTTACTATATCTAATTTTGTGCTTGGGCAAAATGCGTATGGCTTCGGACGATACTTTCTGAGATAGAGGTTGGTAATGCGGGAGTAGTATCTCAAACACAGTGATGATAGCAGTAAGCTTTGGATTTTGCGCCGCAGCTGTTTGGATAGAAAAGCTGAGCATTTTATGGTGGAGGAGTTAAGATACGAATCGGCGTAGAAGTTGCTCATCTGCTGGGTCACGCCGTGGTCCAGCCGTTCTGACGAGGACCTCAAGGGGCACAAGCTGGCTCATGGAATGCGGAGATGTATCGCCACTGTTCTGCGTAGACGAAGATGAGCCGCTCGAGCCACCTGAATGAGGTACAGAGGTAGAGTAAGATGGTGATGATGGATGCCGATAGTAGGAATTAGATGATTGATGAGGATTCAGTATGGTTGACGTTGAGGGTGGACTTGAACCCTCGGATGTCTGCGTATTGGATCCTTGATTGCGACTATCTCGCCTGTTTCTGGCGATTCGAGCGCTACGAAACCATCCATCGGGAACAACGGCATCGCCAACACCCCGAAGGCCATCTATTGTATGAAGTTCATCCAATTTCTGCGGACTAAAGTAGGCAGCTTTGGCAAGACTGAGCAAGGTCCCTTGAAAAGAATCAGCTGAACTTACTGAGATGCCATTTCCTAATAATTCCCCGGCTGCGATCTGCTGGAAGTGATACATGGACACTGTAAGTTTGTTTGATCAATCTTTCAGTTTCAGGTAACGGTCGGACTTCGACTGAGAAAGGTCGACTATTGGGTCGACCAGAAGGTCTTCTGGGATAATAAGGGGTCAGCGAAATGAACAAAAGGCACGACGATGAGATAAGGGATAGTAAGTATATCCGGGAATGTCAATGCCATTCTAGAGGTATGGTATACGTTGAGCGGCGCAAATAATTGAGTTAAACTGACCTCATCATTTGTGCCCACGGAGTTACGGGATTGACAAGATCGTCAGTCACGTCTGAGTCCTTCTGATGATAGAATAGAAACTCCTGAAGAATTATTAATGCGTCTGAATTTAATTTTGGGACAAGTCGGGAAAGATTGACGCACGTCTCGAACGCCTGAAAAGGTTACCCATTGATATAAATGACGATTCGAAAAGGATTCATGAAGATACACACGACTAGGGCCCCATCCCATCCCATCGGTCCTGATAAAAGGCGATGAGATTGAAAAAAAGTCATCATTTTTTTAGAATTTAGCACACCAGCGCTCCATACCGAGCCCTGTGGGCTCCGTATTTGCTCCACGTTCCTCCCTGACGGTCCAGAGGATCAACGTTTCCATCACTCAATACAAATATACGTTGCAAAGACTGACCATACATAAACATTGCCGGGGATTATGTTTCTTCGTTCCTCTGCGTCCAGGCGTCTCGTGATCAACGGTAACCGGTGGATGGCGACCCCATGGAAAACCTGCAAGGCGTCTCGAGTGGATCGAATCCGTACGTTTTGCAAAGTTGGGTGTTGCATGAAGTGGGTCACCAGTGGATGGAACTTGGGTGTAGAAAGAGAACCCTTGAGACGAAATGACTGCTCATTTTATGCAATGGTTTAAATAAAGAATCGGGACCCTCGACCGAAGAATAATCCTAGGAAATATTTTGAGTTTGCATTGAGTTACACGCACGTATCGGCTTGAGATCTAGGATTCAAAACGTAAGGAGGATTTTGAACATTCTCACGATTTGAAACCTATCTTTGAGGAGAACGTGATGTGTCGCTGGGAGAACGGAACGGACAGCTTTGAAAGGGAACGTACCTGAGAATACAAGCCCATCGAGATAGTCGCTAACTTTGACTTTGTCCATGGCATGCTATCTGAGATCGGCAGCCACACCCCATGAGGAAAAAAAAAACGGATCCACAGTGTGATTGAATCGTAAAATTCAAGAGGCGTTAATGGAAGGTTCAAGGCGACAGATCATCAGCACCCTCGAAATCAATACAACTGAGTGGAAAGTTCATGAGATACATCAGTTCCAACTGCACATCGGGAGTTGGATGGCGTCCCTCCAGTATGGAACGTTTTAAGAATTGGTGAGATTATCCGATCATGATCCATATGCATATGGAATTTTCGTCGGTGTCGCAAGGTATGCTCCCGTAAACATATTCGAGACTCAAGTGAAAGCCTCAGCTATGATTTTTCCGATGGATATCCGGAGTGCCGGAAGAATCTTCCCAAAGCTGGAGTCCCAGCGGCTCCACCCGCTTCCTTCTTGACCCTGAAATCCCACAATGATAGACTGCATAAATTTGGCATGGATGAGACAAACCAAAGCCGACGGCTTTCCTGAATAGCCACATGAAAAATGGGGCTTCCTTGCTCGTCACAAGAAGAGCTATGAATCTGATTTAAGCAGACGGAAATGATGCAGATTGGTGATGGTCCAGGTGGTAGATTGTGATGATCCTGTCGAAAATTTCCTGTGAAGTGCGCATGAATTTCCCTGTTTGAATGGATCAAAGTAATTCCCTATGTTTCCCTCACCCTCGGTGCGATGCTGGATCATCGGGTTTCGCCCGAGTAGTCGAAGTAAAACCTGTGAAAAGCGGATATTTCACAAAGGCTAGAAACGCTTTCTGGTCAGTTCACTAAGTGGGAACGAGCCTATCTGACATCAAGTCAGGTTACGTAAGTGGTCGCTGCTCATGAAAATCGGCAGTGACCAGGCATGCTGTGAACATGCGCTCAGTGAGAATTCGAAAATGTGCTGGGACCCTATGCTATCGTGATGTCTCATAAGACGAAAATACTTTCGCGGAATATTTCGTAACGGTTCAAACTTCGAAACAGCGCACTGCGGTTAACGCGAACCCTTTCGACTTTGCTATGGTAATCAAAATGAAACATTCACTTTAATGACAATAGAAGGAGTCAGGCCAAGAGAAACTGGTCAGGTGCGACAGCTCGACGACTGATCAACTTTTCTTACGACGAAGACGCCGTCTCCGGATTCGCTTGGTGCTCTAAAAATTCCTGTGTCAATTTCTAGCCGCTGGCTTATATTTGCTGAGAGAACCTTCTAATGGTAAGACGACAGGCAGGTAGTCTGGAATCTCCGCATAGTGCACCCGACATCGGAATAAATAGCGGATGCGCAAAGATTTTGGGGCAAAAGGAGCAGGGTCGGAAAAACCCTGCAATGCAGCCTGGCGGACATCCCTATGAGCTTCGAAAACGGAAGGATGACCGCTTGACATCACCTTGGTATGGCCACCAGAAATATGGAGCTGGGAGTTGATAACCAAAGCTTGTAAGGGAATGGTTACGTCTACAAAGAGACCAGACGTGTCTCCATCAATCTCCGACGCGCCGTATGTAGCGTTTTCTATAATGAGGCCTATAACGCAGGTGAGTCATAACATTACGACGTGGAAGATTTATCTGTACGAACCGTCCCGTTTTGTTTCAAGATTGACTTGTTTCTTTGCCGTACCCTTTAGCAAGGATTGAAGCGCATCTCTTTTTCTTCGAGCTTCGGAATCTTCTTCGAAAGTTTTCAGAAGAAATCTTCAAGTTCGTTATTGAAAGAGATAAAACGCCCATATTTTCTTGACTGCTTACGTGTTCCGTTGATTCCGACGACGGGGAACAACAACAAAATGATATCCAAATACAGCAATAGTTGAAGGGATGATGATGATTCCCAAAGCTAAAATCGGCGAATATTCTGTAGATAATACGATTGGCAATGTTATTCGCTGCTCTAGATAAGATAGACTAGAAAAGACCTGATGAATTATTAAAGCCTATAAGAAATAACGTGGGAACTGACTCGAATTGCAATAAGATCCCAGACATATCCTGAATTAAAGATGCGCCGACATCACTCTTTTCACTGGACCATTGACCTCCAAGAGAATATGTAAATCCAGAAATAAGATCATAGTTGATTGCGCATTTCAGTTGTGTAGAAAGCTGTACAAACATGAAATTGGCCTCTGCAAAAATAGTTGGGAGGTAATTATTGAAGGTGACGCCAATGCGCTTGTCGAAGAGTATATGTTTAAACCCAGAAATTGTGGGAGGACGCAATTGTGGAGGGGTCGATTCTTCGCTAATCACATTAAGGGGTGAAGGGGAAACGAATGTGAGCGACGCAGACGGTTGTCTGAAAAATTGGAGGGTTACTTGGGCCTTCTGCGCTTGCCGTCGCCAGAGCCTTCGAGAAAAGGTGATGGATGTTTCTGGCAAGATGTTTGTTGCGGCGAAGGGCAGAAAACCTGCCTTCAATAGGACAGAATTATCAACATCTTCATAATCTACCCCAAATTTTGTGATGCATGGGCGATGTAAATTGAGAGAGGCCTAGCGATATAAACTTGTCAGCCAATTGACTTGGGTTCATAAAAAGCGGAAGCTTGCCCATGTAGCAAGACGGGGAGAAAACTGGTGGCGAACAGCTCCAAGGATTTGAAAAGAATCTTTCGCACGATTAGGGTCACTTTTGACTTCTAGCGAGACTGCTGTCTTTTTGTCAAGCCTTTTCTGTATTCAAAGCGTTTGGACAAGATAGATGAAATGGAAAACGATCAAGGTACCTGGGCGGTATAGGTAACATTTTGGCCAATGATGTGCAACTTTTTTATACGGTCCAATGCATTTATTTGGCCGTTATTTCCAAAGTCGTGTTCTGGAGTGAAGAGAGGGGATGCATCGACTGAAAGCACTAGATGCGCCTTGGGTGAAATGAACTCTCGGAGTTTTCGGCGAGTCGCATCAGCTTTGGTTGATTCTAACGCGTCACGAATCTTCAGTTGGTATTAATGAGTTTAGTTGATAACCGACTCGGATAAAGAGAGACGAGCGAACCTCCTCTTTCGACTTTGAGTGAATGCTAGCAGGCCACCGTAACGCAAGACCCTCGAGGCCTAAAATAACCTCGATCAGCTTTTGGAATAAAGTTTAATAGTATCGCACCCAGAGTGTCGTAGACCTGTCTTGAACGGGGTCAATGAAGCAAAAATAAGAATTTATTCCTCACGCACCGTAAAAATGGATCAGACAGAACTGAAAAACGATAGCTGTCAGATACCGTGGCATCTACCCATCTCGTCAGCAACAGAATTAACCTTGGTACGCCTTTTGTATCTCAAGAAATTCTTTCGTGGCGATTTCTTTGAGCTCGAGTGGTTCACCATGTAATTTGTCTGGGTGAAAAATAAGTGATAATGCTCGGTGCCTTTCGTTAATTTCAGCCTGGGATGCATCCCTTGGTACATTAAGAATGGAACTGGGAAAAAAAAAATTGGATGGGATATAGATTGGTCGGTCATAGTACATCCAAAAGGATTCACGGTCAGGCTTCAGCTTACTATAGGTGCGCTTGTCCCGGGGAATCTTGTGCCAGTGATTGATACATGTCAAGGTTCTCCGGTCTTGGCCGAAAAATATTGATACTGGGTAGTTGGCAGCGGCAGAATCAACTGAGGAGGTTAGGTGGGGAGTGGAACTCGTATGTTTAAAACTCACAGTCAATGTAAATCAGCTCTTGCCTTCAATAGTCTCAGTGCCAACAGTTGCAGTTTTAGTCAGATGCTGGACAGAAATTTATGACGATGGCGTTGAGTCCCGAAATATTTTACTTTTTACGGGTAGAGGTTGACCAACCCTTTTAGTTCGCAGAAGTAACGCCACACCACACGCGTGACACCGTGAACTTAAACTTTAAAAAGAGAGTTAATTAAGTACCATATGTTCACAAAGTTTATCAGAAGCATGTATTGTTCAACTCAGCTAGATGAAATTAACTATTATACTCAGGAAGGCTGGATATATACAGCGTTCAAGTTATTTGGCGAGCGTCGTCGTCTGCCATAGAGTCTTATTTCGTAACACAGTTACGTTAGTAACAATGATATGTTAGAAATTCAGACAACCACAGAGCACAGTGGTATTAAATAAGATAAGCCCAAACACGAGGTTTCTCCATTGCCTTCAACAATTTAACCTAGAAAGTACTACCATTGAAGTGCTACCGTTATCTTGTTGCTATGTCTGATCTTTTCCAGGAATATGATGAATTTCAGCCTATCTCACCGGAACAATCTGCCTACACAATAACCGCATTACACAGCGGGCCAAATTTTATGCGACATAAACATTTTCCACTTCATCACACGAGTGGAATAGTCACTGAGGAGACGATCATTTTCAGACTTCTAAAAGCTTATAATGTAACCGAAAATGAATGTTGAACCAATTTATCAATAATATCTAACATGTTACACTGATAACAGGCGTTTCTCAAGCTTCTGCGTGTGGACAAAGAATTATGGCATTTTCTGCCACCATCAAGGTACGAGCTCAATATTCAATCGCAATAATATTGAGAAAAGTTATAATTAATATTTACAGCTGTTCACTTCAACAGGGAATAAACGTCATGAAAAGTCACTTGAGCACCTTACTGTCCTCGCTTTTCTCCCACCTCTCCTTGGTCAAGTTCCACACTTTGACAACGCCGGTTCCCATGCTAGAATTGATAATCAGGCTGGTGAGGTGATGTCCCGGGAGTACGATCCGACAACTTACTTGGTCTCTGCGACTTCGTCCAATGGAATCCATATGGCATCGTTTTGTAACCTCTGTGTGGGAATAATGCAGTTTTTGGTTTTGCGTTTTCCTTTCGTGGGTTGTCTTTCTAAGGGTTGACCACATTCCTGGGGCATTGCATTTGATAAGACTTTGGGTGGAGCCAAGCCGCCGTTCACAATAATCCATTGCACCCTATAAGTTTTTCTGATGTGGGAGAACACATGAACCATATCTCCAATGGGTATAATTTTGGAGATGGTTTGTTCACTTGTGCATTGAACAAGGTGCTTCAATATATCTCTCCCTACTTTCTCTTGAGCGACAGGTTTGATAGTTTTTGACACATTGTCAGAGGTAGGAAACTCGTAAAGGCCTGCCAAAAGACCTAATATCTAGAAGGTGAGCTTCTTGGACCTTTCACGGAACTTGGGTAAGGTTCTCACCGCCCTCAGGCCTCCTGGTCATGAGAAAGACTCTGTCCTCTGGTTTGGACGAGGATTGCCACTCTATTACGCTGACAATATCTAATTCCTCTCTAGCCTTCTTACGGTTAGGTTTCATTGGGTAGCTAGTAACGCCTTCAAAGCTTGTCAATGGTTCACAAATTTGGCAGATGTCTTCGATGTCAAGGGTGGATTTCGACTGAATCCCAAGAGTAAGTAAACACGCGCCTTGTTATTATCAACATACCTATGCATACCTGGCTATTGTTCTTCGCTACACTATTTTGATAGGCTGAACACCATGTTCGCAATGGGCAAGATTCACAGTCAGGCACGCGTACCTTGCAGACCGTGCTTCCGAGTTCGATAAGGGCCTGGTTGACGTCTCCGGCATACTGATGAGCGTAATCAGCGGAATCTGAGGTGGAGAAATAGATAGGTGACTGTGTTTAAGTAAGAAAGTCATGATCACTTACATCCTATCTCCACCATCGCTGTTGCAGCCGTCCATAAGATATCTTGGGTGAATTTAGCTTTCGGGGGAGAGTGGAGTGCTAGAAGGCGGCTCAGAAGACGATGAACATTGCCATCCAACTAGGAAAGCCTATAAATAACACGATTTGGGTTTTCAGAATTTTGGTACCAAAACCTACAACAGGAACTTGCTCATTGTAAGCAATTGAGCATATTGCCCCTGCGGTGTATCGACCGATGCCAGGAATATTAGCCTCCATATCGTTGGCACTTCCAGGCAATTTACCGCCATATTCTGTCACAATTTTTTGGGCTCCATCTAATAATCGACTGGCTCGACTGTAATACCCAAGACCTTTCCAAAGAGCATTGACTTCGTCAATAGATGCCTCAGCCTAATAAATCATGGTCAGTCATCAACTAGCTATTGACACTACTAACTCAATACCCACAAGATGTTGGATACTCGGAAACCTGAAGAAAAATGGTTAGGCCAGACAATTTTAGATCCAATTAGATTCATACTTTTCCATCCATCGGGTATAGTATGGGATCACGGTGGCAACTTGAGTCTGTTGCAACATAATCTCAGAAACCCAAACCTGTCCAATTTTAGATAATCACGACAAGGTTCATGAGCATTCCCTACCTCGTAAGCTCTCTGTGCACGCTCATCGGGGTCTTGAGTTGGGTCATATGGTTTTCTCCAGGGCATCCCACGAGTGTCATGGACGATTTTGTACCACTCTAACAAAGCGAATCGTATAGGAGCAGGAGATCCAATAATATGCGAAGACTTTGAATGGGGTAGGCTGTCAACATTGATCTCCTGTGAAACGGAGGAAGAAGAGGCGTCAAGTTTTTGAATTTTCTTCTTTCTTCGCGCTGACTTTGATGTGATAGATGAAGATATTCCCTTTTTCGACGCGTCATTACTATCGGAACTGACGACTTCTGCTTCGTAGCTCTTGCTAGACTCGGAATCGGAGTCAAAAAAGTTGGATAAACTGCGTTTGGGCATTTGAGAGAGCTGGTGGTAGGAGATACTAAAGACGCAACCAGCGACTACCAGGCTGAAGGCTCACAGCTCTGATCCTTTGACCTGGGCAGGACGCGAACCTGATGCGAACTTTGTCGTGCCTGTCGGCAAATACATACAAACTTTTCAGGAGCCACTCCGCCCTTATTCGGATCAAGCCCGGTTTGCCGATATTTGTTTGTACTGAGAAGGATCGCCGTAGGACCTCCAGTCCCGTATAACTTTGTAAATTGTGGCCTTGTGCTCGTAATAGCTAGCAAGGGAAAGTTCTGCTCTTGTATCGTTAACTCCGACACGGCTGCCTTTGTTCTAACCGCTTTTATCAGACCGCTTACCAGGTATCATTGGATTAATCGAGCGCAGTACAAAGGATTTAGTAACGAACAAAGCGTGTTGCACTTATTTTTGAGGGAGCATTCTCTATCCCTCTCGAGTTCCATGTACTCGACAGGAGAAAGCCTTTCCCCGTTGCCTGTCCAGCTGAGTGCGCGAGTGGCGCCTGAACTCTACGACAGGATCCTTGACAATCTACATGACTCAAGGGAGGACCTTTCTGTATGCAGCATCGTTTGCAAATCTTGGTTGCCAACCTGCCGATTTCACCTCTTCGCTGAGGTGATATACAGCCCAGAGTTTGCTCGTTTTCTCGATTCCTCGACACACGTGCTTAATTCGATCGCGCCATACATCAAACAGATTACCGTGAAAGGCCCATTTAGCCAGAAGGACGAGTCGTATATTTTATCCCACTCGATCTCGCGTTTGGAGGGGGTGGTTAAACTTCATATCGAGGCGTTCAACTGGGAAAGTGTTGAACCTTTGAATTCCACTTCCTTTTCATTCTTGATACCTGAAACCAAAATTTCTCAGCAGTTGACGAGCCTGACTCTCCGATTTATCAATTTCCCGTCATTCACGGTCCTTACGGCTTTTCTTGATGCATTTGTCGTTTTACAAGAACTCTCGATTGTCGATGTGACATGGGGTGCACATCACAGTTTGGGTGGTAATGCATCAAAACGGTGGACCGTTCTGAAGCAGTCTAATCTCAAGAAGCTATATATTGAGCGCTGCAACAATCAAGCATTATTGAACTGGCTACGTTACGGTGTCATGTCGTTTCAGAATTTGAATGACGAGCAACCCCACCGATCGTTTCCTCACTTGGTCACTCTTTCGATCTACGACATCCTCCCTGGAGAACGAGGTATGCTCAGTGGATTTATGTCGGCTCTCGGCGAAAACTTGGAGCATATAGAGGTGGGGTTCTTGCCCTGCAATCTTGATTACCGAAACGTCGACGAAAGTAGGGTTATAATTTCAATCCAATGAATTATCCAATAATTCATTCATTCTTACAGGGATAACCAACACCGTCAACCTCGCATCAAACACAAATTTGAGAACCGTTACAATCCACCAAGTCATGCTCTTTCAGTTTCCCTCCTTCAATACAGGTGCCGTGGGTGGATTCACTCCGCATCCATCCATGCCGGCGCCTACCAAATCTCCATATGCCTGTATTCCTTCTTTTCTTTCGACCATTCAATCGCATCATCTCCAGACTATCAAATTTTACATTTGGTTAAGTGACGAATTCCACCTTGACTCCGTCGATTGGTCTCAGCTCGCTGACCTTTTCAACCGTCTCGAGGTACCCCGAATTTTTTTTTCAATCACCGGCGTAGGGCTGCCTTTGGTGGAAGGTTGGTTCAGAAAGCGGTTGAGAACTATTGACTCTTCAAAGACAGCTCTAGAGTTCGCCTTTCCCACTAGCGGCTTCCGTTGACTGTTTTCACTCTTCTATTTTCCTCAAAGATCTATGACATCTGCGAGCGGACACACGCACACGTACAGTCCAAGTGTAGCAATAGTACAACTTATTAGAGCAGCTTAGCAACTTGAGCTCAGTCTTTCCAAATTCTTTTGTATTTTTGGAAGTTTTTTAGCATCCACTGTATCCACCAACTCCCGCGTTTGTATCCTTAGTAGTTGAATCTTTGCTTGATATTTTTGTATACGTGATGATTTTATTCTATGTGTTTAGCTAGTGAAAAAACAACATTCTAAATGTGTGCCGTATGTTTTATAACTCTACAATATCGGGAAATCCGAAGTCTACTGATTGCTAGTATATTTATCCACTTCCGAAGGGCAAATCATGATTCTTTCCAGTCGGCGACTCGGCGTTGAGGTGTCTGCTTCTGCTTGCTTCTGCGGATCAACTTCAAATTGGTCATAGGAAAGACAAATAAGTTCATTTGTGATTTCAAAGAATCAGGCGCAGAGCTTTGAATACCCTTATAGATAGGTTGGAATTAAACAGAGAGGTGTCATGAAGAGTACTTCGTTTTAAAACAACATTTGCTTTGGCAAAAGATATTACATGGATTTGACGAAGGTTGTGGTTGGGTTGTGGTGGATTGTGGTAGTAGATTGAGAATCGCATGTCGTAATGAAGAGCTAAATGAAAGGAGAAGAGCATTAGATAATTAAATTTGGTCAGTTCGGATCATAAGTTACTGTATAACCAGTCCAGTGAGGTTTTGAAAGTACCAGCTGCTGACATAAGCATCGCCACGTCGTGACTTGACACGTTCACGGCTGCTGGTTTTCCATCACCACCTCCACCATGTCGTCGAGAATCAGTATAGCTCGTCCTCAATCCAACTACAACGCTGACCCTCACGGTCTCTCAAACTCTCGTCCATCGACAGGATACAGAGCTGCAGATCCCGATGACCCGCTCGAGAAGCTTAGGGCTTTCAGTAAAACGGTCGAGGATAACGTCGAAATTTACTCTCAACCGTTGAAACCCCATTTACCGGCAATTGGTCGTTTCCTTATTGTTGTAACGTTTTTGGAGGATGCTTTGCGTATCCTCACTCAATGGAGCGACCAAATTTGGTACCTTCAACAGTGCGTAAAATTATCGTGATGGGCTTCAACCCTCTATACCTAATTCCCTAATAGACATCGCCATTTTCCATGGGGCATCTCTCACCTCTTCCTCATTATTAACGTTATTGTATGTACCTACCTGCCAACTTGGAAATGTTTCCTGACACTTTTTTTTTTCTCTCGAAAGACCATGCTTGTTGCCTCTGGTGCTGTCATTCTCAAGAAACACACTGAATTCGCTGTGGGTGGCCTCCTAGGGGTCGTGGTAATTCAAGGTTTCGGATATGGCCTCATTTTCGACATGAACTTCTTCCTCCGCAATCTCAGTGTCATTGGTGGTCTCTTCATGGTTTTCAGCGATTCGATGGTATCGAGAAAAACCCTGTTTGCTGGTCTGCCAAGCATCAGTGAAACCGACCGCAAAAAATAGTGAGCCAATAAGTTTGTTCCATAGTTTTCGGCTGCCTAATGGGTTCCGTAAGCTTCCTCCTTGCAGGTCGTGTTCTCCTTATCTTCCTCTTCTTGGGCTTCATCCTTCAAGGTGAATGGAGCCTCGTTCGCGTATTCGTCAGCATTATTGGTCTCGCTGCCTGTGTCATGGTGGCTGTTGGTTTCAAGGCCAAGTGGTCAGCCGCCTTCCTGGTTCTTGTATTGAGTGTGTTCAATGTATTCGCAAACAACTGGTGGAGTGTACATTCCGCGCATCCTCAACGCGATTTCTTGAAGTAGGTTGCCCCACATTCTTTGTTGATTTATTTTTTTGCTGATTGCCTTCGCAGATACGATTTCTTCCAGACTCTTTGTTCGTCACTTCATGTTGTGTTTTGAATCCATGAGCTTATCAGAACATTTTTACAGCTATTGTTGGTGGTCTCATTCTTTTGGTCAACATGGGTCCCGGTGAGTTTCGACAGTCGCTCTCACAAATTCATCCATCTCACCTTTCTTCAAAGGTGGACTCTCAGTAGATGAGAAGAAGAAGACATTTTGAAAATGATGTCACAATATACATTTACAGATGATGGAGTTACTGGACTGTTGGAGGGGTGGTATGATAATACACAAGGATCTGTGAAGCACTGCTCTTTTTTACATCTTTGTAGGGCTCGGCGCTGTATGATCCATTCAAAAGATATCTTATTTCATCGCTTGTAACAGTAACCCCAATTGCTTGAGGGTACGAGTTGACTAAGCTAGGGGGCATTTTTGACCATATCTTCCAGCACTCGTAGTCACGAAAAAGAGATCCAAGTACCGAAGGAAGTTAGTCTAAAGTTGAAGGAGTAGCGAGCGCATTTGCCAGATCTTCGCTCAGGATTTTTGGGTCATCAAGATGGTTTTTGAACACAATCCTTTTATTAGTTTATGAGACATGCCGGGCCGGCAGCCCCGAGGATCACATGGTTCATCGAAAATTTGCGAGCTGTCAGAACTAATCCGAGTCTTTATACAGTCAAGATGGTTGCAGATCCAAGTACTGTCAGAGTTTACACTGTCAACGGAGCGGCCGCAGGCTCATCTTCGTCGCTTCCTGACTGGCTTACACGAAAGAGAGCAGCAAAGGCGAAGGGCAAAAGAGCGGTCAGAGAACATGTCGAAGGGACAATAGAGCTCATCCAAGGGTTTGAATTCCCCGAAGCTAGCAATCGTGTAAAAACTACTCGGGACGGCCACCATGTCATTGCCACTGGAACGTATAAACCGCAGATGCGAGTTTGGGATCTGGACCAACTCTCATTGAAGTTCGAACGACATTCAGATGCTGAAAATGTCGATTTTGTTGTACGTGAGTTGGTCTACATCCCCTGTAGCAACAGGCGTATGTAGATATTGACCAAAGACCATCCTGCTTTATTAGCTCCTGTCTGATGATTGGACGAAATCCATACACCTACAAAACGACCGTACAATTGAACTGCATACACAAGGCGGTTTCCATCACCGTACCAGGATACCACGCTTCGGTCGTTCTATCTCATACCACTTTCTATCATGCGATGCCTACATTTCTGCTTCTGGCAATGAAATTTATCGTCTCAACCTAGATCAAGGACGGTTTATGATTCCTCTGGTCCTTCAGGAAGAAGCCGACGGGGAAATTCTAGGTGTCAACACCATAGACATCAACCCCGCTCACCAGTTGCTTGCTTTCGGGATTGAAGGAAATGGAACAGCACAATTCTGGGATCCGCGATCTCGTTCATGTGTAGGAACCTTACGACTGCCGCGAAATCAATTGATGCCTGTCAGTGTCGTTGATGAAGGAAGCCTCAGTATTACAGCTATATCATCACGAGCGGACGGCTTGTCTTACGCTGTGGGGACATCAACTGGTCACACCCTGTTATACGATATTCGAGCGGCAAAACCTTTTGCGTTGAAGGATCAAGGATATGGACTACCAGTTAAGAATGTGACATGGATCGAAGGTGGCAGTCGGATGGCTGGCGATGGCATGGTTCTCAGTGCCGATAAAAAGGTCATCAAAATATGGGACCGTCATTCAGTAGGTTTATTTTGGGCATAACACCCCCCACATTTCATATTCATATTGATCCATTAATTTCTTCAGCCTGCTGTGAATTTCGCATCGATTACGCCTGCAAGCGACTTGAACGACGTTCATCACGTTCCCGGTAGCGGATTGATCATGACTGCTAACGAAGGAATACAAATGGCCACATATTATATTCCTCAGCTTGGACCTGCACCACGATGGGCTAGCTTCCTTGAGAATATCACAGAAGAGATGGAGGACCAAACGACACGATCTGTCTATGAAGATTACAAATTCTTAAGTAGAAGTGAACTTAAAACGTATGTAACAATCATTTCACATTACATTACACTACTTACCTTACCTTCTCTTTTTACAGTCTCGGTTTAGATCATCTCGTTGGTACACCAGCTCTCAAACCCTATATGCACGGTTACTTTATTTCCCTCAAACTATATGACACGGCCCGCGTCATCGCCAATCCCTTTGCCTACGATGAGCATCGTGCCAAGATGGTCCGCGAGAAGATGGAAAAAATGTCCGAATCGCGCATTCGGACAAAGAAAGAAGCAGGCGTCAAGGTCAACAAAGCTCTAGCAGAAAAAATCCTTCGGGACGAAGAAAAAGCTCAAAGGAGAGCAGAGAAGAAGAACAAGCGCAAGCAAGGAGCAGCCATGGACGTGGACGCAGAATCGGCAGACAAAGACGAAAACAGGGACGATGGCGATGCAACAGCACCAAGCATATTATCAGATCCTCGATTTGTTAAGGTGTTCGAGAACCCGGAATTCGCAATCGACGAGAATTCAAGAGAGTTTGCATTACTCAATCCTTCCTCCGTCGGCCAAGTCAATCGAGGCAAGACTGTTGTAGAAGAGGAAGACGAAGAAAGCGACAAGTCATCTTCCGATGGCTTAAGTGGGAGTGAAGACGAAAGTCAAGATGACGATGACAAAAGTGATTCGAGTGATAGCAGTGATGAAGGCGGTTCGTACTCTCTTTATACACCTAAAACACGAAATTGACGCTAACCGATTCTTTTTTAGAACTTACCAAATTCGACCTTCGATCTCGCCCTGGCCAGAGAAACATTCGGGCTGAAGAAGCTTATCAACGCGACCGAGCACGAAATAGGGCCGCAAATGTTAACATGGTTCCTATGCGTCCTCAAACAACAGGAAGCAACAGCTCTCAACGACCTGGGGATAAAGATGCTACCTTCGGTCAACGGCGAATACCACGGTCGGCATCCTCCACCAATACAACCGGGAAATCTTCTTTCAGAGCCCATGACAATGACGATGCCCCCATGGAATTTAGCTGGGTGCCTTCATCTTCGTCGTCTGCTACTGGTCGGAAGGATGACGGTGATAGGCAAAGTAAGTCGAGAAATGGTAAAGATAAGCATCGCAAAGGGGTTGAGATGTTTGGTGCTGGGCTTGAGAGGGGCGTCGAGGAGAGAGTAGAGTTTTCCCATGACTCGGAGAGGCAAGGGAGGTCGCATAGGAGGAAAGGAGTAAGAAGTGGGAGCAAAAACACGTTCAGGCGTCTTTGAGGGATAACTCCTTTGTCGTAGGCATTCAAGTTCCATGTACTCTGGTGTCATCTTATATGTTTTCCATTTCCTAAAGGTGATATGTCCGAGTCGAAGCTGATACTCAAAACTTAACCTTTCAGGTGAATTGTAACCTCACTGGGTAGCACTGCAGCACATAGTACATACACATCATGACATCTCAACCCAGTTTCCGACGACAAATCCATATCCTTTTCGTGACCAATCTGGCATTGAACAGCTTGAATATCAGGGCTACACATTTCCAAATTCATTAGCCTTAATATGTATAAAATCATGGCAGGCTGCAGATTTTAGTGGATCAACAGACTACATGGAATTCCTTTTCATCCTCCTGCAATGTGTGGGCATACTATTACCCTATCTGATCACAAATGCCTAGGGCTCAAGCACTCACAGCCATTCTGATTTAAAGTCCCATAACATTGACTATTGAAAAACAATATCTTTCAAGGCTTCAAGGCAACCTTACATGCGGTCTTACTTTTCATCTTCTCAAGTGCTTTGTCAAAGTCCCTGATAGAAAAAACATCTGTAACCTATGGGAAAGAACAGTGGTGATACCTCATTGCCGCACAAAATAAGTAAAATGGTAGAACTTACCATTCCCTTCACTCTGACCTTACCACTATCCAGGTAAGCCACGGCGCGAGGGAAGCAATGTGTTTGTGCGAACGAACCAATGATCTGGTCCCAGTCCGAGGGTCAATGATGGACCGGAAATGAAAATGTGTAGACACACCTTTATTTCGTTTTGAAAGATTTTCGCTGGTGACCAATGCACAAGGTCACTATTAGCATAAACGCCATAGATCATCAAGCTTCCACCTCGCCGAACAAAGCCTAAAGCATCATTGGCTACTTGTTCTGACCCAGTAGCTTCAATCTGCGAGAGGCTATAAATTCTGATCGATAAAAGAGATTTAAAGGAGTGTTACCACCACATCGAAGCTGTCCTGATAGTCTTCTTTCAATTTTGCCCATTGGGAATGAGGGTCATCCCGCTCCAATTCAATATATTCGTCACCGGCATCAAGCTGTCGAGCGATTTGCGTCTTTATCCCTTTGTTAGCGACGATCACGACTTTGGAAGCTCCATTCAGCTTCAACAGCTGTGCTAAGATGATTCCTAAACGCAAAAAAAAAGTGGTCGGAGATTAGGACGTCATAATCAATCAGGATGTAGTGTGATAGTGCGATTTACCAGTAGGACCTGCTCCGAAAATCAAGGCCTCAACCCCGACTGGAGGATTAAGTTTGTCTAGTCCATGAATCGCACAGGACGCAGGCTCCACAAGGGTTGCTTCTTCGTCAGTTAGGTTCTTTATCTTGTAAACCTTCTTACTTTGTCTGAAAATCCTTACAAGGTTAGCATTTGCTTCTCCGGTTTCCCTCTCCCGACCTTTCCAGTTGGGATTGGATTGGATTTCAAGGCTCACATGGCGACATACTCAGCAAATCCGCCTGCCATCGTAACACCGAGGCTGTCGAAGTTTTCGCAAAGAACATATTGTCCGCGGCGACAAAAGAAGCATGAGTCGCACTGGGTTTATAGCGCTAAACACGGTATTTGGGTGGATAAGATGGAATGACTTACAAGTATCGTGTTATCTGCGACACAACGATCGCCGATTGAAAACCCTACTACTGCCCGACCAAGCTGTGAAATGATACCGACAATTTCGTGTCCTGGGATGAGCTAAAGATCCGATATGGTTAAATTATTATGTGAGATCACCATTCCACTGGTAAGACTTACTGGAAATTTACTGATGAATTCTCCCTAAAACTTTGATTAAATATGAACCCCTTGATTGCTCCGTTAAAAGTAGTGAATGCCACATCATACTAACTTCTGCCAAATGCTGGTCAGTGCCACAGATGCCACAACATGTTACTGCGAAAAAAAAAGAAGACGAGTGAAAAGTGTGAGCGAGCTTCCTGAGCAAGCCTCAATCATACCTTTGATAAGGACTTGATCGTCGTTTATTTGAGGTATTGGAACGGTGATAATGTCCAAATCTCGAGGCTTTGGGGTGACCAACAAGCCAACAAGCTTAAGCATTGAAGATATCAAGTTTTGTGAGGTTCACGCACGGCATGGTAGCAAACAGCGTCCATGGTGATCTGTCAAAGCAACTCTTCGTGTTGGATCCGTGATAAGAACGTTGGTCGTCCGTCCATCTGGACCTCTGGTCAGCTGCTATTGCGGTCCGGTATTTTGAGTGTGTGACACCTTTGTGACCATGAAAGTTTTATTTTGACTCTGACCAATGGACGATCGCCTAAGCAGGGTGGTAGCCAGACTACAAAACCTTCCTTCCATCTCGCTTCCAACTGATTATCCGCGCCCTGCTGGGACCAATAAAATTATCGAATCAGAGCATTTAGCACAACTTTCTGAGCAGACTTCGCTCAGTTTACTCAAGTTGGTCTTGCACGTCCATGACGAACAGGAAGATGATGAGGACGAATCTACAGTATCAGTAAACCGACCGTCGGCTTTTCACCTGCTTCTGGCTGCTTTTACTATTCTTCTGCATCGGTATACTGGAGACACTGATGTCGTTATTGGCTCTTCATCTGCTTCTGCACGCGAGCCTCTGATTCTCCGACTTTCCGTCGATCCTCAAGATCCCTATTGGGCCATTGTTCAACGCGTACAACAAACAGAAAAAGAGGCAGAGGCCGACGTTCTACCGTACGATCTAATAACTCAAGAGCTCAACAAAGGCAAGGAAGAAGGTCTTGAAGCACCCATCTTCCGTGTCCGCTTCTTTGACGAGACCGATGAATCGACTGAGAATTTTATTAGATCTACCAGTCTTACCTCTGATATAACCTTTTTTGTTACACGCCCTCCAGCATCCGCTCGAGGATCTATTGCTCCCCGTATCTCACTCCGAATCATCTATAATTCTCTTTTATTCACCACTACACGTATATCGTCTATCGTCGACCAACTTTCAGTTCTTCTGCGCAAAATTGCTTCCAATCCCCTTTTACCCGTGGGCTCCGTACCATTGTTGACCCCACATCAGAAGGCGAACCTTCCCGATCCAACTGCAGATCTCGACTGGTGTGGCTGGAAAGGCGCCATCACAGACGTGTTTTCTCGAAATGCTCGTCAAAATCCCACGTGGCCTTGCGTTGTACAGAGCCTTCCCTCCGATGGCTTAACTTTGAAACAAGAAAAAGTCATCTTCTCATATGACGCAATCCTACGAGCGTCCAATATTCTTGCACACCATCTTATCACAAGCGGTGTTCAAAGAGAGGAAGTCGTAATGGTATATGCACACCGAAGCGTCGACCTAGTCGTCGCTGTTATGGCCGTTCTTAAAGCTGGCGCAACCTTTTCGGTTATTGGTCAGTGGACATATTATTAAATACTCTGTTACTGATCACTTGTAATTTAGACCCTGCATACCCAGCCTCGCGTCAAACAATCTATCTTCGAGTTGCCCACCCGCGTGGTTTAGTTGTCTTAAAAGGCGCCGGTTCCATCAGCCCATCTGTTCGTGAATTCCTGTCCGAGGAATTAAAAATCAGGGTCGAAGTTCCCGCTCTGGAGGTATTCCCAGATGGTACCATCCTCGGTGGTATAAATCACGATAGTGGCGAGCAAGATGTTCTCAAGCCGCAAGCTCATCTCGGAGAGACCGACCCCAACGTCGCACTTGGTCCAGATAGCATCGGAACCTTGTCGTTCACCAGTGGAAGTACAGGTATTCCCAAAGGCGTGAAAGGACGTCATTTCAGTCTTACTCATTTCTTCCCGTGGATGGGAGAACACTTTGGTTTAAATGAGAATTCCAAGTTTACGATGCTCAGCGGGATTGCGCATGATCCTATTCAGCGCGACAGTCAGTTCTTTTTTTCGTCACGCCTCCACGCTTATGAATTTATCTTCTTTCTAGTGTTTACACCTCTCTTCTTGGGTGCACAACTTCACGTCCCAACGGCTGAGGATATCGGCACCCCTGGTCGTTTGGCTGAATGGATGGCCGAAAGCGAGGCCACGGTAACCCATCTCACTCCTGCCATGGGTCAGCTACTTTCTGCACAAGCCACTCGTCAGATCCCGACCCTCGGAAACGCCTTTTTCGTAGGAGACGTCCTCACCAAGCGAGACTGCCTTCGTCTCCAAGCCCTCGCCGCGAATGTCCAGATCATCAACATGTACGGAACGACGGAAACGCAACGTGCTGTCTCATATTTTGCCATTCCTCCGAAGTCCAAAGACTCTACCTTCCTCACCATGCAAAAAGATATCATGCCAGCAGGACGAGGCATGATTGACGTCCAGCTTCTCGTCGTTAACAGGAATGACAGAAATGTGCCTTGTGCCGTTGGTGAAGTCGGCGAGATCTATGTACGTTCAGGTGGTCTAGCAGAAGGATACCTGGACCAAGACGCCACCGCTGAAAAATTTGTCCCAAACTGGTTCAGCGTCAACGCTTCTGCCAGAAAGGACACCATTTTACACCCCCCTGAGAGGCTAGCGGGACCAGAAGCCCGTTATTGGCACGGAATTCGTGACCGTATGTACCGATCTGGCGATCTTGGAAGATATCAGCCAGATGGAAGAGTCGAATGCACGGGGCGAGCTGACGATCAAGTCAAGATCCGGGGGTTCAGAATCGAGCTCGGAGAGATTGACACTCATTTGAGTCAGCATCCATTGGTTAGAGAGAACGTCACACTGGTGAAGAGAGATAAAGATGAGGAGAAGATTTTGGTTAGTTACTTCGTGCCTTTGGATGGACCGAATCTGGATGAGTTTGCGAGCGATATTGATGGTGGCGATGATACTGGTGCTGTCGCTGCGACGGCTCAAGTCAAGGCGGTCAAGCAGTACAGACGACTCATCAAGGATATCAGAGAACATCTCAAGAAGAAGCTTCCTAGCTACAGCGTCCCAACGCGTACGCCATTTTTCCGTCGAAAGTTCTTTCAGATGAACTGACTACATCTACATCTACCTCAGTATTCGTCCCTTTGACTCGTATGCCTCTGAATCCTAATGGAAAAATCGACAAAGCAGCTCTTCCCTTCCCCGATACTGCACAAGCATCTCTCACAGGGGTTGCGGCTGTCACAAGTGGTACTAATCCTACGGAAATCACGATGCAAGCCATCTGGGAAACCATCTTACCCAACGCACCCAGACCTCTACCTACCGACGAGAGTTTCTTCGACCTAGGTGGTCATTCCATCCTAGCCACAAGACTCATATTCGAGATTCGCAAGATCTTCGTGGTCGACGCGCCTTTAGGCTTGATATTTGAGAAACCAACCATTTCAGGTCTAGTCAGCGCCGTCGATGCTTTAAGAAATGCAGATTTCGTTGGTTATAAGGAATCTGTCGCAGCTGGGTTCCTTACTGCCGAAGCCAAAAAAATTGTTGCGCCAGTCGAGTATGGTCAAGATTACATCAATCTATTAGAGAAACTACAGCCATCTTACCCATCAATACCTACCGATTATCATGACCATCCGCTTACGGTGTTCTTAACGGGGGCTACCGGCTTCCTAGGCGCGTTTGTCTTGCATGATCTGCTCTCACGACACGAGAGAGTCGAGAAAGTGGTTTGTCTTGTCCGAAGTACGAGCATACAACAGGGACTCACTCGTCTCAGGGAAGGTTCTACGGACAGATGTGTTTGGTCAGATGAATGGGTTACTAGTGGAAGATTGGAGGTCGTTACAGGTGATCTTGGTTTGGATTTCTTTGGTTTGGGTGAGCAGGAGTGGACACGTATTTCTAATGAAGCAGATGTGGTTCTGCATAATGGTGCTCTCGTGAGTTGTCCTCAGATTCTCATAACATTTGTCTTTCCCCTTATCTAAAACCCTTCTTCTATCCCTAGGTTCACTGGGTTTTTCCATACGAAAAATTACGATCTGCAAACGTTCTCGCCACACTGACCGCTATCAGTCTCGCCTCAACTGGAAAACCTAAATCGATTGTTTTCGTTTCTTCGACCTCTGCCATTGACACCCAATATTACGTGCAGCTTTCCGAATCCTCGATCCGCGAACGCTCAAACTCCACAGGCGTACCGGAGGATGACGACCTGGAAGGAGCCAAATCATCGTTGAAAACGGGTTATGGCCAGACTAAATGGGTTTCCGAAAAACTGTTGTTTGAAGCTGGTAGACGAGGGTTGAATGGGCATATTCTTCGCCCAGGTTATGTCGTGGGTGATTCGAAGACCGCTGGTGGGAGTCATTCCTTTTCTTTTCATCAAATAATGAGGTTGACACATTTCACTTCAGTAACCAACACGGACGATTTCATTTGGCGCTTAGTCAAGGGATGCGTCCAGTTGGGCCTTGTTCCTGATATCAACAACACCATCAACATGGTACCAGTTGATCACGTCGCTCGTTGCACCTCTCTGGCAGCGGTCTCTCCCCTACCTAATGCCTCGCTTTCCGTTTTGCACGTCACTGCTCGACCACTGCCCACCTTCAACGGCATGCTTTCATCATTGATCCAATACGGCTTCCCAACAGAACCTTGTGAATACGTGGTTTGGCGTCTTCGGTTAGAACGACATGTGATGGATTCTCAGGATAACGCACTTTTCCCTCTATTGCACTTCGTGTTGGATGACTTGCCGACGAGTACGAAAGCCCCAGAGTTAGATGATGCCAACACCGCCGCTCTCTTGGAACAAGATCAAGGACGAAGTAGACTGACGTCGACTGTTGATGAACCACTGATGGGTCTGTATTTGACTTGGCTCGTCCGTGCTGGTTTCCTCCCTCCTCCTTCTCTACCTTCACCTCAAAAGGCCTTACCAACCTTGGCCAACACGGGAGTTATTAAAGCTGCAGGTCGGACAGGTTTGTAAACCGAGCTGGAAATGTAAAAGCTCTTCCTGTATCTGTATTATCATGCATGTAAACAGTTCGTCTCATAACAGGTGGGGTTAACGTTTCCTAGTCGAACAAAAAAAAAGAAGAAAGTGCTAAGATATCTATTGGATTTGATGTACAAAAATGCATATTTCGATGTGTCACAATATAGTACAACTAGTACAGGATAGCAAGGAGTACGAAAGCACGAAGACAGGGAAGAATGTCAGGATAATATTCGACAACCTAGGTGAGTGTGATGGTCGCAAGAGTGGGTTTGGACAGCATCATCACATCCTGCCTTTTTTTGAAACATTCAACTTAACCCAACGTCCGGTTGAGCTAGTCGATGATGCATTCACATCTGGAGTAATGGGTGCCGAAGCTTCATTGGAAGCTGATGGGAGCTCCCATTCACTACTGATTGTACTCATCGTGTCGAATGTACCTATGCTTGAGGTTGAGCTAGACGCGGCCCTTGATCTCCTCGTATTCCATTTCTTCGTGTTACCAGATTCGGCCCCAATGCGCCTACGTTTTGGACTCTGACCGCGAGCCACTGAACTAGTTGTAGCAACACTCATGGAAGAATCGACGACACTAGACGTTTCTGATATCGAGGTATTGGCGATACTCGGTGCTATCGGGGTCTTATCTCGTATAGTTTCTGTACTGTTGCTTCGTTTCAAAGTCTTCTCCTCCATCCTCAAAAGCTCCTCTCTTTCCCTCTGTTGACAAATGAGAAGGTCATCCCAGGGAGATCTGGGACGACGGCGAACCGAATGAGAAGCGCCGTGGCTGTTGTTGTTATCCATCACCCAATCGGTGTCTAGTATCGCGAAATAAAACACATCTTTCCATTCGTGTGTAATTGGGCTGAAGAACTCCCGACGACCAGCACCTTCACGAAGAAAACCACTATTTGTTTTATTGGGGACAATAAAAAGAGAACAATGTTGGGTTCAGCAAAGTTGTTTCTTTTAGAACCGATATAAATTGAGAGACGTACGTGGACGTATAAAGTTCCCAAGTATGCAATTTAGTCTTATGATCGACAACAATGGCTTGTACGCGATGGCAGCTTGAATTCTGGAAGGCTTCATTGACTACCTGCTTGACAGCGTTGACAAGGCCTCGTTGTTCGACGTAGTCAGGCGCAACATAGATACCGATGTTGAGTTGGCCTCTGTGCATAGGGTCGTCAACGGTTTGTGACGATGCCAGATAGATGATACCAATCGGCTTGGACTCGGACCTAGGAGGCTCGATAAACACGGGTTTGAAAACAGATGCTTCTTGGTAAGCTTGTATCCTCCGCGCACGCAAAGTGTCTTGGAACTTGATGGCTTCCTCGTGAACGAACGCCTCAAGATTAGGATCAGTGGGAATCTCAGGCATCTCCCTCACAGGCGAGCTGAATTGCTCGGGTTCAAGGATTTCCCGACCAAGTACTCTAGTGAACTCGGGGTCATCAAGCCGAGAGTAGGCTTCTGTTTCGTGATAAAGCATATGAGATTTTCCACCTTGAGCATCGAGATCGCATGCGTCTTCATCTGAAGATATATCGTCGGGCCAATTGATGTAATCATCAAGATCGTTGTTCATGCTCGGCTTTGGAAGGTTAACGTTTGGGCGCCTTTCCGGGATAGATCGCATGTCATGGCTTTCGGGCATTTTGCCTTTTGAAAGAAGGGGTTCTTCTTCACCGTCACCCTCTTGCAACTGGGCGAAGAACGCCTCCCGCCATTTGAGAACTTTTTCGTCCTCAGGCGTGGCACTGGGATGTATATCTGATACACCAGGTTCAGAGATGGGGTCCTTTGATCCGGAGCGATTGGCACTGTGTGCAGATGTAAAACTCGCGGCACTCGAAACCGATGGCTGGAAAAGGAGACATCAACACGTAGACTTGATCAGGCGCGCGTCAAAGCTTACTGGAGGGGGCGATGCGACATAACCAGCATCAACGGAATCTTCCTCTGGTTCTCCTTCAGCATCCTCGTCGCTTTCTTCATCTTGTTGAGTCCCAGGTTCGATGGTGATGACACCGAAATAGTGGGTACATATTGCAAAAGTCAGCAGGTCAAGATCGGGGGGTGAAGGTTCCACTGTCACTGCTTTGAGTTCCTGGAAGTAGGACTGCAGCAAGTCGAGGTTGTCATCTTGGCCTGCGAGGCCCTTCTTGATAGTCACCCCCTTGGCCTTGGCAGTCGCCGGCTGGGTTTTTGAAGGCATGACCTAGCTGCAAAATGGGGAATAGAGAGGAAGAAAGAGAAGCTGGGCGCCAAACACAATTGACTCAGTGGGAATGATATCTACTAACTCGGACGGACATCACCTGAACTGTATATATGTACGTAGCTCGTTTACGGACCGGGCACATGTACATTCTATGTAAAATTGTGGGACCCAGGTATCTTCGTTTCCAGTGAAGAAAATACCTTTGAGGTAATACGAGTAAGCTATCGAACACGAGTTCTACGTCCCAGTCGACTCACCAGCAACCGCTTGAGCAATTGAAAATGGCGATGATATGATATCCAAAGATGATGCCCCCGACATCTGCGTGGAAAAGACATCATGCATCAAAGTTTGTATACAAATAGCTCACAGCCATAATCCTCCCTCATATAATGGCTGGTCACGAGTCTAATGGCACATATCCACATTGCTATATAATACAGCCGCGCTGAGAATAATTTGACACGTTTCGATCACCATCGGACACAAAGACATATACCTCTCAGGCATAGAGGAACGTGGACAATGAAACGATTGGCGGCAGAGGCACATGCATCCATATCATATTTGTAATACGACGAAAGGAAACAGATGCGACATGAAAGCAATGCATAGTAAATTTACTGCAGTCGGACAAACCGTCAGAGACGAGTAACAAGAAAGCCGCGAAAAAATGACTTACGAAAGTAAGAGCCGCGCCTTTGGTCTTTTTCTCTCCACCGAGCTCGAAACTGGACAGAAATGCGTCATGAAAAGGATTGAACAAGAGAAAATATACGCACTGCTTGCAACGTTTCAGTGATAGCTGCATTTTGTATTTGCATACTGTGCATTCTAGCCGCAGCACAACCTTCTTCGTAGTCTTTGCCTATTGCCAGGTAAGAGTTCAGTGAATATCAGTAGATTGTGAGCAAGACGTGAACGTACCTTCTTGTGGAAAACAGGCTTAGTCTGACCACCATATCCTGATTGCTTCCTGTCGTAACGGCGCTTTCCTTGGGCGAAGAGAGAGTCCTTGCCCTTCTTGTACTGAGTCACTTTATGAGGTCTAAACCAATATCGTTAAGAGATTAGATCGCCTATATCGAATATCGTGTAAGCGTACGTGTGCTTTTTGCATGTTTTGCCCTTGCAGTCTGTAAGATGATGATATTAAATTTTGCCAGGATCAAAGATGCGAATTTGAAAGGTTCTCACAAGTCCTACGAGTCCTGATATGCCGACCCAATCAATGCATATTCAAATGTATATGACTAATAATATAACTCACTTGGGAATGTTGACCATTTTGGCGACGACGACGAGAGGCTTTCTTTGCTGGTTGTGTTGATCTCCTGCTATCCTCCGGAATTTGCCGGGTAAGGGTCCTATACAGTTCCATAATTTAGAGTTCGGCCGGCTGATGGCCGAACCATGCCCATCTAGACCTAAATTTTGGCAACCGTACAGGTGAGCAACGGCGTCAATAAGAACTCAGTCTTCCCAATGTGGTTTACACTCATTCCAATTTCCAGGCCTCAGAGCAGGGAATTCTTCCGAATGACCAAACTGGCTAGTGACCGTCCCTTGCATGCAGCAGACTAGAACCTCATCCCATAAAAATTCCTCATACTAAGACTGGTTAGTCTAGCTTTATGTGACGAGACTTCTAACTGAGTTCTGCTGCTGTCAACGGAGCCTTTTCATCTGGGAATTGTCTTTGCTGGCAAGAAGATTACAGGTTTGCCAATGGCTATCCTAGCGATGGCTTCAGCGACATGTCATGCTTCAGTCACTTTCCACTCTTCGGAGTCTGAGCTGTGCCGAGCCACCCAAGCAAGCTGCTCAATATTGGATAAATGTAAAAGTTCAAACTTTTTACAAGGTGACACAATCCGCCTATCTCGTTGACGTTACGATGACTGCCTTAGCTCTGAAGCAGTGCTGGTCCAGAAGGTAATTTACTTGTGTGAATTTCAGTGCGGTGATGATTGTGAGCCCCAAATGGATCCAGTCTCCTTAATGACGAGTCCCTTGTCTGCACAATTGGCAAAAAAATATAATTGGACAATATTGATATCGTTATCTCGTCTTAATTATCCAAATGACACTGGCCTTTGTCTTCTGCAAGACATTTATTCAAGCTCACCAATGTATTTCAAACAAATGTCTTGGTATCTACACTCGACACTCGGAAATTTATAATTTGTCAGCTATTCAATACAATTGTAATCCAAGGCATATAAAAACGATAGGATGAGTAGCGAAAGCAATTGCCGAACTAGGAATTTGAAATGTGCTTAAAAGAACACTACAGTCTAAATTTTTGGATAGACAAACATATAAACTTTCAGTCCAAATCTTAGGCCTCAGCCTCAGAAGGCTTTGCAGATTTTTCCAGATCCTGACAGACAAAGTCGACCACAATGGCAAGCGCCTCGCCATTGACTCCAGATTGCTTCACTTGACGTTCAATAGATTCCAAATAAGCTTCACGAGGGATACGTCCTGGGGCGAATGACTGGTCCAACCCCTCCTTCTTAAGATGCGAGGTATACTCAACAAGGAATTCCATGGCAGGCTTGCAGTCTATTAGCTTAGCAGTGGCATCGCTGTCGCTGGAAATTTTGTCTCCCTTTTTCAGAAGCTCCATAGCTTTGGTATAACGATCCTCTGTGACGACAGAAGGCCCTATAGCCAATATCCATGCCGTTGGAAGTGGTTCTAGCGCATGTCCAGGTTGAAGACCAGCTTCTGTAGCTAGCTTCTCTTGTGCAAGGTAAACGAGACTCTGGAAGCGAACCCGATCAGCAATATCTTCATCCTGTTTATTCAAATTCAGTTATGTGAGCAGAATGCATCAAACCCTGGCTTACTTTCTGAAGAAGATATCCCACCGTATCTTCTATCATCTCGTTCACTTCATTATCCGACATCTGCATGATCTGATGCTCCCTCTCAAGTACTTCATTTACCTTCCTCATCACCCTCGCCTCTAATTCCACTTCCCTTTGCTCTGAATCGATTCGTTCCTTCAAGACGACCGTGTCGATTTTATTCTTCAAAGCTTCGATAGCATTTGCCCATTGAGGTGCCGTGCTTATCTCGGTCGTCCAACGGGCTCTGTCTCGATCGAATTCGCGTTGCCGTCTTTCCAGTTCACGTTCCCTTCTATCAATTTCGCGGCCCCTACGGTCAAGCTCTCGTTCTTGCCTCTCCAACTCTCGCTCCCTTCGTTCTAGATGGACTTCTGTAGCTTCCTTTTCTTTGTAGTTCTCAAACCTTACAGTTTCTTGCAAGGGTTTTTTGACCGTTCTCCATGCACTGGCTGTTGTTGGTGTTTTGGGAATGTCCCATGACCGGATTGGATCTTCTTCGACAACCAGCAGCTTTAGAGCCTGAGCCTGATCCTGGTCCCCTGCCCCCTGTGGGATTTCACTGCTTTCTTCAACTACGATAGTCTCAGGCTGCGCTTTATTCGACGATGGGGCTGCTACTTGTTGTTGCGCGGCATCAAATTCTTTCGGAATGTTCAATATGGGACTGAAAACACAATGTTGAATTCGTGTGATGAGATGATGAGGGGGCACTACAGCTTGAAGCTCTTACCTTTTGTCTGGAGACGCCATATTGAGAAATCGTTCGACTCCAAGATTCGTTTTTTTTTAACTTACTAAGATGTCCGCTCAACCTTCGTTCACTTGACGAAAAGCGTTTGTCCTTACAAAAGATTGATCGATCTTGCGATTTTTAATAAGTAAGTGGCCTAAGACTAATAAGGTGCTGGGCGTAGACGAGATATCGATGTTGCGAAAGCGATCTGCCCTTTTAATTTGTTGCAGAAAGTGGGTCCCTAAAGTAGGTCCTAAACGTTAAACTCCCAGTCCATGAAACAAAAGAACACGAGGCATGCCCCCATCAATGGCCAGGACGTACATGAATGATGCACCGTAGACGTATTTGTAGCTACGGCATAGGGGTCTACAGGGACGGGTGAATGCCTTCCCTGAAACTACACTATGTAGGGCCTTACTATCCCAACTTGTCCCCAACATCGGACCCAGGTTTCGGCCAGTCACAGGTTTGGCAGGTAAACGTGACAAAACGTGGCAGAATAATCAAAATCTTGACAGGATTTGGCAGAGAGGGCGATGTGTGGGGTTGCGGGGAATACTTAGACTGTGTGACGGCATAAACAGCCGAAAAATGAGATGGTCCAATGGAAGAACATCGTTTTCTTCGTGCCAATACCGATGGTTGTCTGTTTGTATAGTGTAACTATCAACCGTGACGTTGATCCAAAATCTACCGCTATAGTCAACTCTAGAATTTCTCAAGTGACTGACACAAGACAAGAACAACATAATAGCCCCCGAGTCTTGTGTTAGAACTTGGAAGCTTGCCATCGGTTCTGGAAAGGTGGTCTGCTGACTCGATCTCCTATATGGGATCAATTCGATCTGTGAACATGTACTGCCGGCAACCTCTTCTTGAATAACCCAACATAAACCGACATGACCACCCCCGCCAGCGACTACAGGAATCCTCCTCGTCCTACACGTTCTCTTGAAGGCCGAGTCGCTATCGTGACTGGGGCCGGCTCACGAGCCGCAGGAATTGGTAACGGCCGAGCAGCGTCTATCCTCTTGGCTGAAGCGGGTGCCCGTGTCGTGTGCCTCGACTTGAATTTGGAATGGGCCGAAGTCACTGTGGCAATGATCTCCAAAGAATTTGGTAAAGACAAAGCCATCGCTTTAAAAGTCGACGTCACCCAAGAAGATGAATGCAAACGTGCAGTCGAAGCCACACTCAAAAATTTTGGTCAGTTGGATATCCTCGTCAACAATGTTGGGATTGGAGGTCCTGAAGGCACCGCTGTCGAAGTTGATCCAGTCAAGTGGGCAAAAGGCTTGGAAGTTAATGTCACGAGCATGGCATTGATGACCAAGTTTGCAGTGCCTGCCATGGAACGAAACCGTCGGCACCCCATTGCAGGTCGTGGAAGTATCATCAATATCGCTAGCGTCGCAGGGCTCACTGGAGGAGCCCCAATGTTGCTGTACCCTACTAGTAAGGGTGCTGTGGTTAACATGACGAGAGCCATGGCTGTACATCATGCACCAAGCGGGATCAGAGTCAATTGTGTTTGTCCCGGTAAGTCTTCTTGAATTTGCTTGCTGGATAATCCTGAAACACGATATATTCCAGGCATGCTTTTTACACCGATGCTATTCGTACAAGGAATGCCTGATGAGGTGCGCGAAGCTCGCCGCAACAGAAGTCTTCTGAAGACGGAGGGAAATGGGTGGGATGCTGGTTGTGCTGTTAGGTTCTTGGCTACTGAGGAGGCACGGTGGATGACCGGTGTGATTTTGCCTGTCGATGCAGGATTTACAGCAGCTCCGGCCGGTGATGGAATGGGTCGTGGGTTGTATTCAACGCTCATGAAGGGCGTAGGGAAAGAAGCAAAGCTTTGAAAAATAAGTAGTCTATTGTGTTTGAATTTAAAGAATTAAATATGTACATTCATCCGTATTTCGTTACTTTTGAAAAACAAACCTTGATTGCTTTATGGAAGCGCTTACTAGCAGTGACCCTTCCCTTTTGCCGTAGACAACTTCGGTTGGACGATCAAAGTCTGTGAGGGGTGGGTGCATCCACCCAAAACAGTTCAAATAATGGTCCAGCGCCGAAATCCATCGTGCAACAAGACTTGACAACCGGGCTTGAAGGTGGTATTGATCGTCTTGTATACTTCTTTGACAAAGAGGTATTGTGGATGGCAAAATCGTCGACTCCTATAAATTGAATTTGGTATGTGAGAACAAAAGTACGGAGGGAAAAAAAGAAAGGTACTCGCATAAAAATAACGTGGATGAAGTACCCCAAGACTTTCGATTTCTGTCAGATACTTGGCCAAAACCTTTCCATGAAATTTCAATCAGTCACTAATGATAGTAATTAGGACAACAACAGAAAAGAATCACCATCTGCTGCATCTGATCTTGGTAAGCCTGTTCAAACGAGCTACTGTCAATCAAGTTTATCCACCGCTCGTAGACCGGAAACTGCGCCTCCCAGGCATCCAATCCGGGCCATTGGTCAAGTTGGTCGTAAACGGCTTCATAATGGGATCTACGAAGTTTGACCTTCGCTATTATAAACGTGGCCAAAGGATCTATCGTGGATTGTGTGGCGCGAGCTATCGGTATCCAAGCGATTACTTGGGCGGGTATAGCAGTCATAGAATAGAACATGAGATGGCGTAATCGGGGCAGAACAGGGTGTTGAGATTGATCTTTCAACAAAAATATTACCAGAGTTTCCGTGGGAATGATACAAAGTATACGAACAGCAGAAACAGCATTAAGGAAGGAGGAGATGTCACCATGTACGGATGTTTCGAGGTCGATAAATGTGAGAACGCAGCGGGACCGTGTAACGAGGTTCACAAGAATCGCTGTCTGGAGTGTGATATTCTTTATTGTAATTTCGAGGAGGCTTGGCAAAGTTAGTCGATTGAGCACGTCAAGACGGAAAGACTCTGTATCCACCCCCTCCTGGGGATATATTCGCAATTTGACCAATCTAGGGTGTATGATGCTGGGCAGAAAGCCCAAAGCCGTGGGCGGAAAGGCACAATAAATAGTGCAGTCTTCTAATGAGGTAGCATGCGTTAAAAGAGTGATAATATCGATAGGTTTGATCCAGTGGCTTGAGAATCGTACCAACTGTGACCAAGGTACGCTCAGCCACTCGTAGAGTGGTTTTGGAAATGGACCATCAACGGTAAGATCCTGGAGGTTCGGGGCGTTGTCGAAAAGGTTCACTGGCAGAGGACACATCGAATCGGGGAAGCCGACCCTGGCGTCCATATAGATATGAAGGTCTAGACTGCGCAGGCCACCTAGTTTACCTCTTACTGAGGCGAGCTGAGGCAAATAGTGATATAAAATAGAAAGTGATAATCGCCGGTACCGGTCTGAAAATGGCAATAGTGTTGTGAGTGCCGGGTGCGGTGCAAAGTTGGATGGTTCGACATTTTGAATCGCTACGTTTAGTGGGGCTGAGCGCGAGAGATGCAAGGCGGTCCTGAGCATGGAATTGAACGCTTGTCGCCTCGTCCAGAATATATTGAGGTCGAAGTCAGGGAGCATCGTCCATAACCGGGGATTGGAAAATAAAATATTTCGCCAACGATGGCACACTTTGCCCAAAATTCTATGAGGTGAGTTGGCTGAACCGAAATTTGCACGCATGTCAAACAGGATGTGTCGAAATATCTCGCACAACACCTCTGATGGTAAATAACGATGTGGCTTTAGGATCTGTTTGTGTTGATCTGTCCTCTGGGTATACTGCGTTCGACGGCTATATACCATTTTCTGTAAATTGGAAAGATCGTCCAATATTTTGTCGATCTGGTCAATAGAAACCTTATCCGCGTCGATGACCGCATGGACGACACCGACCTCATCCTCTGTGGGTGGGTCGTTCGTAGTCGTGAGATGGGAAAGTGGCGTCTCGACGGGAGATCCAGGTAGGTTTGCCAAAGAAAAATCGTAGTGTCGACTGGATGTCATGAGTTTTTTTTGGAAGGGAGGGCGAGTTGTCCGTGATGTCTCGATGCCCCCACAAATTATACTCGCCTGGCCGGGTATTGTCTGAGTCTGAAATGCATACCGCTCTCCTTGCATGCCGCCAATATTGGAACCGCATGTCAGCCGCATGTGTCAACGTTAACAGCACAACGAGGAGTAACGACAATCTCTGCCATGAAGCTGTCTGCTCTGTGTGTGGACGCTTTCTGAATTTAAGTACAATCGTGGATCACCTGAGTGTTCATGGCGGTTCACAGCAAAGTTCAGGCCGAAATCACAGAAATATTTTTTTCAAGCTGTAGATGACCTCACCAGACGCATTTTGCCCTCCGAGTGTATGATCGCTTGGGAGCGAGGGGCAATTTTTTATGGCCCTAGGCTATAACCTGGTCTCCCATGCAGAGTGTGATATGCTCCCAGTCCACATGTACAGAAATTTCTTCCTTTTCCAAGGTATTTAAGTAGATTCAAAAGTTCTTCGCGCTGGCAAGATGGCAATTTTTGCTGCAAAGGAGCAAAGGCAAGAATCGTCTATTGAATTTCTATCCTGAATTGGTCGCGTCGACCGGTACCGCTTTTGTAGACGTTCCCAGCGATTGTATAAGCTCAGTCAAAGGGATCGCCAGGAGGATAAGGCCTGTAGTATTTCACCATCGATATCGCACAGCTTCAAGGGATATCTTCACGAATCACGGAGCCGAAATTGATGATAGGTTGACGATTAAAAAGATTGCTGTCATAGTGCGATAAGGAGGGTAATACCCCGTGGTCGGCCAGCCAGTGAATGTGGGTGTGAAATGAGGATGGAAATTGAAATTGAAACGTTGAAGTTGACGACTTGCACACTGGTGAAAAAAACACATGTTTCAAAAAAGACGGTACTTCAACCATACTTGAAACTCGGAGCTAGATGTTAGCGTACATAGGGGAACGAAGCCCCCGGTTCCAGAACCGTTGCTTTCTATTCTCACGCTTCAATTTTCCATCAAATCCAAGCAGTGAAAGTGTCAGTACATGTCAGTCTCTTTTAAAAAAAAATCTATACCGGAGAATCGAATATGAGAATATATTGGCCGGTTTACACTTTTCTCTGCACTGTGATTGGAAGCTAGGACGAAAAGTTCACCGAAACTCCTGCATGAAATACCCATACTACACAATCCCAACATACTCCTTCCCGACCTCATCATGGATAGCAACCTCATTTGCACCTCAGAAAAAGTTGACGAAACCGGGGCTCCGTTTCGTCCAGTTTGTAAGTTCTCTGCTCTTCGATATGCGATCAAAAACGGGAGATGCCGATATATTGAAAGGTTGGGACCAAAAATAAAATCCGCACCAGACATTCTATTCAAAATATCAACGGGACAATTTCCTTCCGTACGAACTAAGCTGTACCTGTTGAGCTGGTGAGGACACAACTGTGCGCCGTTGTCAGTGGTGTGCTGGAGTTTGAAATGGCAGAGCATTGCACAGCATTTCTGACAGTGATCGTGCATCATGATTTTAAGTGACCGCAGCCACAGCATAAGGCGAGTATAACTGTCTCTTGCAATCGTACACTGACTACACTCTGATATTCACTTATGACCTTACCTTCAGAAAAAAATAAAGTTCCCCTCGATACCATGGGTGGCGAAGCAAAGGCTCTCGCATCATCTTCACCTTCCTACCTAGGAGATTCTTCAGAACGCCGACCAGAACCCGCATCTAGTTCCCGTGCAACCTTTCTGACCCCTTTTGATAATGCCTCACCTCCGTCATATTCGCTTGATTTTGCCAATCCAGCCACATCGTCAACCGCATCATACTACGCACCCTCTCCTGCCACTGAAGTTGCCATGTCTGCTCCCGGCATGCCTCCTGCCTCCTTTTCCCGAGTTCCATCAGGGGACCTGATGTATCCAAACTTCCGACCCATGTTCTTGGTAGCTACCGGTAAGACTCTGGATAAAGGGTTCCCCTATGCTTCGCCGCCATCAAATTCGACTCCCCACCCGTTCGTGTCCCATGATATCAATGAAGGAGATTGGATCAGGTATTTATTCGTTGATATTTGGACGTTATTATTATTGTGATTGATTGGAGACACATCTTAGTTTCTTAGAGGAAGCACGGACGGCGGCTACTCTAACTGAGAAACAGGTTGGGAGGTCACATTTACCAATCGTATGCATGGTCCCAATCGTCAGTGAGTTGGGGAAATAAGCACTCTCCGCCAGTTCATCCCGTTAAAGTGATCACCTAGACTCCTTAACATCCTACGGGGTAAAAAAAATCATGAAATCTCGAAACGCAGCGAAAGTCATAAACTGCATCGACAAATGGAATAGGGTTCGTTATGTTTCATCTAATAAGTATCATTCCATTCTGACCAATGCATCTGTTCTATCCGAAAACAGCACTTCTTTGAACCGCGGAAACTTAAGGTTGTCCTTATGAAAGGCCAAGTCAAAGCTAACAGCCAGAAGGAAGACACGCCTACTTCAATGAATCCCGAATCTGAATATCAAAAGCAAGGGAATCCTTCCTCCAGTACTGGGATCAGTCAGGAACTCATAGGCAAGAATGACGATATTTACAGACTATTTGTCGTTCCTTTTGATTCCCATCTTTCCGATATCAAAGCCCTCCATACTTAAGTACTGTAATCTCACTTATCAGGTTTTACCAATTCAAGCTTGCAGTTGCTCTTGTTTCACCATCTAACCTTCCCATATCTGTGAATATGGCCACCATCTAATAATTATCTCTGAAATCATACAACAAATATGTATAGGCTTGAGCTGGAATTGTAGAGCCTCAGGTGTCTGTCATGAAAATATATGATCACACATCAAGCAAGTTGAAAAATGTACTGTTATGATTGCATCTACACATGTACAATTTACTTTTTCTTTTACTTTACTTTTACTCTCGGAACAACATGCTACGAAAGCATGTTCTTCTATTTTTACTATTCCTCATGCATAACGCGCATGTTACATGCTAGCGACACATGATTTTCATACATGCCTTTTCCTCTTTGCTGAACACATGTAGAACATGTTTCAACCATGTGCTAGGCGCATGCTTTCACTTATATAAAAATGTAGCTAGATACTTTGTAAACTCTAGCTAGTCTTTATTAGACAATTCTTCTACTTGAACGCAGCTCGACCCTAAGACAATACTTTGGAATAAAACCCAAAGCATTCTTTTGAGTCTTCGAAACCAAACATCTTTAGCTTTGACTGTCTTTGGTCATGACTGTAAAGTCTGAACCAATCAAAGTCATAACAAAAGACTAGCTTATCGATATTTCACTTTGTTTCTATACAAGCAAAGAAAACCCGAAACAACCGAATGAAACGAACGTCATCAGAAGGTCTTTGACCTGGTGACACTCTCTTGAATAGACAAGATGAATTCTGAACGAAACAGCTGAGCAGGTTCTATTAGAACAAGCTTGCCATCGATACAAGAACCAGAGGACTTAGCTCAAAGCACTATCTTCTCACCAGGATTCAATCCATTTAACAGTTTCTTTCCTCCACCACTCGATCTTGAAGTGGTCATCCCTTTCTCCACTCCTATCCACTCCCCTCCTATTTCACCTCTTGAACTCGAAGAAACCATGAATCTTGGAATGGAAACCGAATCAAAAGGAAAGAAGGTTAAACTTAACCTTCCGAAACCTTTCAATGGAAAACGTGAGAAACTAAAGACATTCTTGCAAGACTCTCAGATGTACCTTCTGATCAATGCAGAAACGTACAAAACGGACCTGAAGAAGATAGCCTTCATGCTATCCTTAATGGAAGAAGGAGACGCTGCCTCCTGGAAACAACAGCTCATCGAAGAAACATTTGACCGAGCTATTCTTGCAGGGACTGATCCCAACTTTGGCACCATCGGAAACTTCATCGGCACTTTGAAAGATGCCTTTGAACCCTACGATTCAGAAGGCGACGTGCTGGAAGAAATGAAAGCACTAAGAATTTGGAACATACTGATTGACAAACATATCGCCAAATACAAAATGCTCGTTACAAAGGCAAAGCTCAAAGAAGAAACCCCGGTAGTCATCGATTTATTCCGAGAGACTCTATCACTGTCTCTGCAATGACAACTTCTGACTTTGGAAAAACCACCAAAGTCATTGAAAGAATGGTATGAATGGGCCTCTAGGCTCAATAACAATTACAAAAGGATGAACAAATGCCGGGAAATCCGGAAAGAAAGACGAGAAAAAGACAGAAGGGAGAAAATGGAATTTCTCCAAGAAAGACCCAAACGCTATGGATGTGGACATTATGACGGTCGAAAAACGAGAAAGATGCATGAAAAATGGATTATGTTTTAAATGCGAAAAGAAGGGACATCTCGGAAGAGATTGTCCACCCGAAGAAGACAAGAAGAAGGCACCAACTGCTTCCTTCTCACCAAGAAAGATGAAGGGCAAAGATGCCCATACCCATATCAAAGCCCTAGTGGCTTTAATGGACAAAGACGAGAAAGAGGCCTTGTTCAAGGCAGCAGAAGAAGAGGGTTTTTAATGAGGAGAGCCGCCTCGACGTCAGTTTCTCCAAGTCTTGACATATTCTCAGTATATACCGCTAAAATAGTCTCCAATTCTATGACTATTCCGATCAAAATTAGTGGGAAAACTGAGAAAGAAAATGTTGACACACCCAGACTTCTAGACAGCGGAGCAGGAGGAAAATTCATAGACCAGAATTACGCAAGAAAATCTGGCTTTAAAATCCAACAGCTGGAACAACCGCTAAAAGCCTTTAACGTTGATGGAACGGAAAACAAACGCGGAACTATCAAAAGTTTTGTGGATCTTGACCTTATCATCTTTGGAAAAAGAAGAAACACCCGATTATTTGTTACTGGACTTGGAAAACAAAAGATCATCCTCGGATTCCCATGGCTAAATGAACACAATCCCAAAATAAACTGGAAAACCAGAGAATTCTCTTGGAGAAACTCCGAAAACAAAAAACCTCGATTGATGAAAATCAATAGAAAACCAACGGACAACTCGACTCGACTTTCTTTACTAAAGAAAGGAGAAACTACGGACAACTCGACCCCAATGTCTAAAAGCAATGATGGGAACTTTAAGGTTTCTCACATGCACACCAACCATGAGAAATCTGACCTACAAGCCTTCATCAATGACAAAAACGATGAAGAAGAACTCTTAAATGGACCAATAAATCCTTTATCGGAAGAAGAAAATCTTGCCATCCAAATGATAGGAAACATGGAACAAGACGAACTGAACATCTGGATAAACACGAAAATGACAACTTCTCAACTTCTCCATCAAACACACGATGAGAAGAAGAAAGTCGTCCCTTTGAAAGAACAAATACCAGAAGAATGTCACAAATTCTTGGATGTTTTTGACGAAAAGAAAGCAGACCGTTTCCCTGAAGAACGAGTTTGGGACCACAAAATTGAGTTAAAAGACGGATTTGTTCCCAAATCCTTCAAAAACTACAATCTTACACCGATAGAACAAATCAAATTGGACAAATTCCTTAAAGAAAACTTGGAAAAGGGCTATATCCGACCATCAGAATCTCCTATGGCGTCACCTTTCTTCTTTGTCAACAAAAAAGAAGCAGGAAAATTATGACCATGCCAAGATTATCGTTATCTAAACAATTGGACAATCAAGAATGCCTACCCATTGCCGCTCATCTCCGAAATCATTGATAAACTTAAAGGAGCCAAGTATTTTACTAAACTTGACGTCCGATGAGGTTACAACAATATCCAAATCAAAGAAGGAGATGAATGGAAAGCTGCCTTCAAGACAAATCGAGGACTATTCAAACCAACAGTCATGTTCTTTGGAATGTGCAATTCCCCCGCAACCTTCCAAGGAATGATGGATTCTATCTTTGATGACATGATCACTGGCACTTTGATTATTGTCTATATGGACGACATGTTTATCTTCCATAAAGATCTGAAGATTCTCAAAGAAAATACGAAGATTGCTCTGAAATGATTAAGAGACAACGACCTTTATTTGAAACCTTCGAAATGCGAATTTCACAAGACAAAGATCGAATATCTGGGAATGGTTATTGAAGAAGGAAAGGTTTCCATGGACATCTTGAAACTGAAAGGAATTCAAGATTGGCCAATCCCCTCTACTGTCAAACAAGTTAGAGGATTCCTCGGTTTTGGAAATTTCTATTGCCGATTCATTAAAAATTTCTCTGACATCGCACACCCGCTGAATGACCTTTTGAGAAAGGACAAAAGATTTGACTGGACCCAAGAATGCCAGGATGCATTCAAAACTATGAAGAAACGATTCACTGAAGAACCAGTCTTGGCTATGCCAGATCACTCAAAACCCTTTCAAATAGAAAGTGACGCATCAAAATATGCAACAGGAGCAGTCCTCTCACAACTGGACTCAAATGGCGACAGACATCCGGTGGCATTCTATTCTAAAACATTCTCACTTGCAGAACGGAATCATGATATTCATGACAGAGAACTGCTAGCAATTATCCGAGCTTTGGAAGCCTGGAGACACTATATTCAAGGATCTGGGCATACAACAATCATACTTTTGGATCATCAGAATTTGACCTCTCACAAAGAAGCCAAAAAGTTGAACAGATGACAAGCCTGCTGGTTCTAATTCTTATCTGAATACGACATCAAACTAGTCCATACTCCAGGAAAGAAGATGATTCAATCAGATGCTTTATCTCAACGACCAGACCATTGCCCAGAAGAAGACAATGATAACAAAGATATGATTCTTTTACCTGAGAATCTCTTCATCAATCTTATTGACATTGATCTTCAACAACAAATTCCTGAAGTAACTTCTATGGACAAAGATGCTGAGACAGCTCTCTTATTGCTGCTAAATGGGCATAATACTGATGACTGGACATTGGAAAATTTTGAAGACAGAAATATTCTTTTCTATCAAGGACGGAATTATATTCCTTTGGATAAAGAATTACGACAAAATATTCTGAAGACTTTTCACGACCATGAAACCGCTGGACACCCTGGAGAACTGCAAACTTATAATGCAGTATGACAACATTATTGGTGGCCAGGGCTTTGAACTTTTGTGAAGAACTACGTTCAAGGATGCGGAATCTGTCAACAGTTTAAGATAGACCGAAACCCCTCTAGACCCGCCTTTATACCTACTGAAGGATCTCTAATGACACAACCTTTTTCTCATTGCTCAATGGACTTGATAACCGATTTACCACCTGCGGACAGATTTGATTCTATCCTGGTCGTGGTTGACCAAGGTCTTACGAAGGGGGTAATTCTCATCCCTTGCAACAAAACGATCACGAGCGAACAAACAGGAAATCTTTTACTTGAAAATCTTTACAAAATATTTGGACTACCTGACAAAATCATATCAGACAGAGGACCACAGTTCGCATCAAACTCCTTCAAAGAACTGCTAAAGATCTTAGGCATCAAATCTGCCTTATCCACCGCATATCACCCACAAACAGATGGAACGACAGAACGAACAAATCAAGAGATTGAAGCATACCTGTCAATCTATTGCACTTCTTATCCAGAAGACTGGCTGAAAGCCTTACATCTTATGGAATTCACACACAACAACCGACGACACGCTGACCGAATGAAAACACCCTTCAAACTCATGTTTGGAGAATCTCCGATAACCTTTCTGCTTTCATTCGAAAACATGAAATACCCTGCTGTAGAAGACAGAATGAAAACTCTGATCAAGAACCGAGAAGAAGCACTAGCAGCACATGAACTTGCTAGAACACGCATGGCTGATCGACGGAAATTGACCTTTATCCCATTCAAAAAAGGAGACAAAGTGTGGCTTGACTCAAGAAATATGAAGACTCAATACAACAAGAAGATGAAACCAAAACGAGAAGGACCATTTATCATCGCAGAAGTCCTAGGACCAGTGACTTATC